>ERZ1370068.281-contig-10253_pt1 | contig 31697 bp, 49 predicted proteins | sample MGYA00561227_ERZ1370068 | MGnify/ENA primary metagenome ERZ1370068 (study PRJEB38410, sample SAMEA6850437) | metagenome | study: Metagenomic assessment of the ecological functions of the soil: analysis of the soil microbiota associated with the...
GGTAGTAACTGATTCAGTTACGTATTGCTGACGGAAGGCGTCGGCGCCAGGTGTTGATCGGAGAAAGGCGATGCATTGCGAGCCAATTCACTCGCGGTAAGTGGTTCATGAGAAAGCTTCGCCTCGAGTTGTGTCAACCTCCTCTGTAGTTCACCAATGTTTGCGGCGCACTTTGGCAATTTCAGCGGTCACCTCGGATTTCCCGCTCACGGGCTGCGACGTTCCTGGATTACCTGGAAGCGACTCGACGAGCGATGCGCTCGGCAATCGCGCGGAGCCTGATCAGATTCGGTGTTCATTTGAGGTTACTAAGTGGTCAGTAATCCAGTTGTCAGTTGTCAAATCGAGACTGGAGCGGTGCTACTCGGCTTTCAGAAACTCAATGTGATCCACAACTCCGACTATTGCCGAATCAATCGCGGCGCCCGGCTTCCCGGTCTGACGAAGATTGAGGCGCCCCAACCTTCCTGCACGATCAGCACCGTGTCGCCCCACACCCGCTTCAACCGAATCAAGAGCCAGCAACGTCGGTCCGCTTGCTTCACCCTCCGGTGTGATTTGTTCGCAGAGCATGATGCGCGCGTTATCGTAACGTGCGTTCTTCTGACTTGCGACAATGTTGCCCAGGACTTTCGCCAGAATCATGATAGAAAAGTAGTCGGTAGTGGTTGATGGCCAAATGAAAGTGACCCCCTAGAGGGGAAGCTTTCATGGCAAAATACAAATCGTTCGCGTCATCGTTAATCGATTTAGTTGGGCAAGCAAATGAAGAAAAAAGAGTCTTCAACTTCGGGCCCTGGTTCATCGTCTCTACTTTAAAGAGCAAGTTTCGAAAAAGATGATCGTGCGCCAACTAGAAGTCAGTAAGGGTTTCGTCCAGCGTTGGACCAGCGCGCCTGAGCAAGACCTGAGTGCCGACGAGCGGGGCTGGCCGCAAGGCCAGCGGCGCCACTGGGACAAAACCACTATCGAGCGCATTAAAGAGATTCATCAATTTCAGCAAGCCGATGCGCATCAGTTCTTCTGTGGCGCAACTGCGATTACCCAGGAGTGGCGGCGGCGCTATCCGCAAGCAGCCGTGCCACCATTACGTACTATCGGCCGCATCCTGGCCGAACTAGGACTCTCCGGCAAACGACGCACGACGAAAGCTAAAGGCGCTGCTCGCTATCTCTGTTATCCCGAACACACCATCTACCAGCAGTTGCCCGGCCGCGTGCTGGAAGCCGACTTCATCGGCAAGAAGTACCTGGGTGGTGGCGAGCCTTTAAACTTCATTGGCTTTAGCTTCAAAAAAGCGCCCAAACTGCGCCATTTTCAGTATGTGCCGGCCCAGTCCGCGGATGTCATCATCAGCCAGGCCCAGCGCTTCTTCGCCCGTTTTGAGAAGCCCGACTATTTCAAAGTCGACAACTGCGGGGCGACCATTGGCAGCGGTTCCGGTCAACGCACCCTCTCTCGCTTCGTTTGTTTCTCTTAAGCGAGCAAATCATTCCTATCTTCGCGGTACCCCGGAAGCCTTTTTCGCAAGCTTCCATAGAAGGCAACAACTCGGTCTTCTCCCGCAAGTTCTGGAACCAACGTGAATTCACCGGACAACCGGATGTTGTTCAGCAACTAGAATGGTTCAACGAAGCCTCGGAGCGCTATACCGACTATTGTCGTCCGGCTCAGCCCCGCCAGCGCAAAGCCCGCTTCGTGCCCCAGATCTACTTCATTCGTCAGGTCGCCGATGAAGCCGGAGCGCGCTCCGGCTTCATCAACGTCCTGAATGAAAAGATCCTTCTGCCGCCTGCCTACATTAACTATTTCGTGCTGGCCCGCTGGGATCTCTCGCAAGAGCGACTCGAAATCTATTTTGAGAAAGAACTAAAACCAAAACGCATCAAGCAAATGAAGTTCGCCATCAACAAGAATGCTACTTATAAACAGGGTCATTTTCATTTGGCCATTAACCAGTAATCAGTAGTCAGCAATCAGCAATCAGCAATCAGCAATCAGCTTTTTGTCTTTTTTCAAATCTGCCATTTGAAATTTGGAATCTGTTCTTTGGCTCGCTTTGCTGATTGTTGACTGCTGATTGCCGACTACTTCTTGCTCCCATTAAATACATGAGCATCGGAATCAACGATACCAATGATCGTGCAGTCAGTTGGCGTGTCCTCCCGTTTGAAGGGAAAACTCGCTTCCTTCCCCCGGCACCAGAAAACCAATTCACCCACGCCGGCCCCCCACCGAATCAACCGCCACCAACGGCTTGCCAGTGCGGCTCGAGATTTTTATTCAGCGTCTGCACGACGAGCAGTGTGCGACCCACCAATGATTCGTTCTTCACTGTGGCGACCACTGTGCCGATTACCCGGGCAAGTTGCATAGCAATCTCATTCTTTCACGTCGACAGTATCGATCACCCCTGACGATTGCGGCATCAACCGGAGCGTCCTTCATCCCCTGGGCCAGGCGCGCGCTCGACCCTGCCACAACCAGCACGCGCTCATGAAAACCCGCGCCGACTGTATCGACCGCGACGACGTAAGCGGTGGTATCCGAGCCATCCACGTTGATCGGCCGGACGATCAGCAGCTTACGTCCCTCCAGTCGGGGATCTTTCTGGCTTGCGACAACTGTGCCGATAATGCGCGCGATGATCATGCCCTAACTGCGCAAGCCGATTGGGAGAGTTTCGTCAACGCTGCCGTGCGGGCGGGGATAACATGCACGCTGACCAGTTCGCCGACCCGGCGCGCGGCGGCCGCGCCGGCATCCGTGGCAGCCTTCACCGCCGCCACGTCGCCGCGAACGATCGCGGTAACGAAGCCGGCGCCGATCTTTTCATAGCCCACCAGGGTAACGTTGGCGGCTTTGACCATAGCGTCGGCCGCCTCAATCATTGCTACGAGACCTTTGGTCTCAACCATTCCGAGTGCTTCTTGCATTCAGATTTTCTCCTCATTCAGATTTCGACTTTAACCACTGAGCGGCCTGCTCAGTGTTTTCAAATTCAGTGAGTCGCAATTACTCGCTCTGATTCTTGCGTCCGCGAGATGATACTGCGGAGCAAAATAGTGAAGTAATACCTAAGGCCGGTGGCTCAAAGCGACCGACCAGAACCGCCTCGGTCACGTAAGTCTTTCCCTCTTGCCAAACGTGCTCGCCGGATCCAGAGCTGATTGTGTTCTGGCACCAGACCAATCTGCTGCGGCTCGAGATCGGCCCTGGCTGCTGGCCAAGCTTCCGCTCCAACGCACACTGAGCACGCCACAATCTCCGGGCCGTGCGGCACAGGACCGCCACGTGACAACTTCATTAAAGACAAGAAGCCCGAAGACGAACGGTCTTACCGGCATACTTCTCGGGAGTGGCATCAATGTCGCAGAGCGAGATCAGTCGATGCCTGGTCCAGGCAGCACTCGCGCCAATCCCCAGAATGAGGCTCAGCAGGAAAGTGCCTATTCGTAAAACCCACTTCCTCATCTCATTCGCTGCTTCTGACGGCCTGGCTCAGCAACCTCTACCAATTCGTCGCGGGTAAGTGAAATCTTGCTTGCTCCGTTAGTTGAAGCATCTGCATAGCTTCTATTCGCCGCTGGCCGATCTCCTGTCGGACAAGTCATTCGCGTTTCGTGCAAGTAACCACAGGCCTGACAACGCGCGCCCTCGCCAAGATACCCAGCTGCCTCGCGGACGTTGATCAATTTCTCAATCGCATCCGGCGGCAGATTTTTGGAACCGCCGAGCGCCCGAGAAAGGATGGCGATCTTCGCGGTGTGTTCGAGTGTTTCCAGGCGATCGAACGCCTGCCACAAATCCGAGCCGTAAGCGACTGCGCCATGATTCGCCATTAACAGCGCGTTGTGATGCTTGATCAACGGCTGCATCGCGTTAGACAACTCGTCGGTTGACGGTGTTCCATAACCAGCCAGCGGCACGCAGCCCAGAGTCAGAATCACTTCGCTGAGAATCGGTTGATCGATGGCCAGCCCGGCAACGCGCAAAGGCGGTTCCATGCGGTGGATGCGCGTGACAAACGGCTTTCACATCCGGACGCTCGCGATAAATCAACAGGTGCATCGGCCAGCTCGCTTGAGGCGCGACGGTCGCTCAGCGGCTTACCCTCGATATCGGTAACCGCCAGCGACTCTTCCGTCATCCGGCCTTTGCAAGTCATCGTCGGTGTAGCCACGATGCGGCCATCATCCAGACGCACGCTGACGTTGCCATCTGAAGAGACGACATAGCTGCGTTCATACAAAGCTGGCCGACGGCGACTATCTCGCGCCGGGCGGTTTTTCATCCATCTTTAGTTTCGCCGGCCTGATTCAGGAACAGGTACAGGCGGCCGTTCGTGTTCCTCTGATTCTGACAACTCTGTCGAGAGGGAGCGCAGACGACCATTGGTGACGGCGCCGGCCTGCGGTCGCGCCAGGAAGTACGAAAGTGATTCCAGTGAAGTCGTCAAGTCAACCGTCTTCACTTTCACACCGAGTCGGGTAGTCAGGGGTGCGGGCGCAAAGTTCAGAACTGCCTTGATGCCCGCAGCCATCGCCTGGTTTAAGACGCGTTGTGCGGCCCGAGCCGGAACGGCTATGACGACGACGTCAATCTTCTCATCGTTTACCAGGCGCTCGATCTTTTCACATCATGTACGAGGATCTTATCCGGTCCGATGCGTTGACCAATCTTTGACCGGTCGTTGTCAAACAACGCCGCGACAGTGAAGTTTGATCTACCGAAGCCTTTGTAGTTAGCCAGGGCCTCACCCAATCTTCCGGCGCCTACGATAGCCACGCGATGCGGCTTGTCCAGGCCGAGGATCGTCGTAATGTGCTCGCGCAGGTCATCGACAAAGTAGCCAACACCACGCACACCGAACTCACCAAAATAGCCCGGGTCCTTTCTGATCTGCGCCGAGTTGAGATTGAACTGCTCGGCCAACTCCTGCGAAGAGATGGTCTTGATGCTCGCCGCCGAGAGTTCGTTGAGACAGCGCAGGTAGATGCTCAACCGATTGGTGGTTAGTTCTGAGATTTTTCCGATTTCATTCCTGAGGGTTCCTGTCCAGCGAAGTATAGCCCGATAAGCCAATTGGCGGAAAGTTTGCTCAGACTTCCGGGGCCAACTCAAAGCAATTCTCTGTACTACTCATCACTCATCACTCATCACTCATTACTTCTATTTGCTATCGAAAAACCCTTACGCGATAATGCGCCCGACATTCGTAGCTGCCGTCTCCTGACCACAAATGATCGCACATCTTTCCGGAACACTCCTATCCAAACAGGCAACAACGGTGGTTGTGGATGTCGGCGGGGTAGGCTACGAAGTCATGATCCCACTTTCGACTTTCTACGAGCTTCAGGAGATTGGCTCGCAGCGTAGCAGCTGCGCATTTACACGCACGTGCGGGAAGACGCGCTGCAGCTTTTCGGTTTCAAGACAACACGCGAACGCGAACTGTTCATGCGCCTGATCTCGGTTAGCGGCATTGGGCCGGCGCTGGGAATCAAATTGCTTTCGGGTATGAGTGCTGACGAAATGATCGCTTCGATTCGCACTGACAACCTGGCGCGGCTGACCTTGATCCCGGGAGTAGGACGCAAGACCGCGGAGCGTCTGGTGGTCGAGTTGCGCGACAAAATCGCGGCCTTGTCATCGCCGGAACTTGAAGAAGAGTTTGGCTCTGGAGCGGGCGTGCCGGTTCCACCAAGTGAAGAAGCTGTGCGCTCGGACGCGCTCTCGGCACTGGCAAATCTTGGTTATCAACGGTCGGCCGCAGAGAAAGCCATTGCGGCAGCGCTCGCCGAGGGGGCGACGTTTCCGTCGAGTCGATTCTGCGCCGCACACTGCGGCGTCTCGCGAAGCCTTGAAACAATGTCCGACAAACTTCAGTTTGTCGCTTAACCCTGAGTAGCTTCATGGTTGAGTGAAGACTGAGCTACGACAAACTGAAGTCTGATTACTACGCGGCAGTGTCCTAACTTTTCGTTTTCAGGCGGGCATTGCCCGCCTCTAACAGGTTGCTGAAAAGGGATAACGATCCACGAAAATACACGAAGCACCACGAAGTTACACGAAAAAAGCGCGGTTTTGTTGGTCTAATTTTTGTGTTCTCTTCGTGTCCTTTAGTGGATCGTATGAATTCTTGATCTATGCCCTCATTTTTCAGCAACCTGCTAGACGAAGGAACAAGCTCAAACGTAGGACACTACTGGCTACGCAGCGCTTTTGCTTCTCGCTTGATTAAGATTTAGGATTCGACATCACATGCCTATGGAATCAGGACCAGTGAGAGCCGAAGACCCGACAATTGACGATGAGCGCCAATTCGAGTTGTCTCTGCGACCCACCCGTCTCGGCCGAATACATCGGACAGCGGGCTGTCAAAGAGAATCTCCGAGTCTATATGAAGGCCGCACTTGGACGCCGCGAAGCACTCGATCACGTCTTGCTGACCGGGCCTCCCGGCCTGGGCAAAACAACGCTGGCTCACATAATCGCCAACGAAATGGGGCCGAATTGCGATCAACGGCCGGACCAGCCATTGAAAAGGCAGGCGACATCGCGGCCTTGCTGACTAACCTGCAGGAAGGCGATGTGCTTTTATTGACGAGATTCATCGGTTGCTGCCTGCCCTTGAAGAGAAGCTTTATCCGGCGATGGAAGACTACCAGCTCGATCTCTTGATTGGCCAGGGGCAGCGCGCCCGTTCGATCAAGCTGGAGCTGCCGAAATTCACCTTGATTGGAGCCACCACTCGCGCCGGGCTGCTCACCGCCCCATTGCGGGGACGTTTTGGCATCGTCTTCCATCTGGACTTTTATCCGCACGCGGACCTCGAGGTAATCTGCAAACGCTCGGCTGAGATCGTCGGTGTCGAGATTAATGACGACGGCGCCAGAGAAATTGCCAGGCGGTCGCGCGGCACGCCGCGCATCGTGAACCGGCTGTTGCGGCGTGTACGCGACTATGCGGAAGTCGATTACGACGGTCGCATCTCACAGGAAGTAGCAAACGATGCGCTGAACCGAATGGAAGTTGACACCTTCGGCCTTGACGAGATGGATCGCAAACTCTTATCTGACTATCATTGAAAAGTTTGATGGCGGGCCGGTGGGGCTGGGCACTATTTCCGCTTCGATTCACGAAGAGAAGGATTCGATCGAAGAAATCATTGAGCCATACTTGATCCAGATTGGGTTCCTTGACCGCACCCCACGCGGACGAATGGCGACGCGACTCAGCCTACGATCATTTCGGGATCAGATTTCCTGGATCATACAAACCGAGCCTGTTCGATGCGGACTGAGATTGCTCGACCGCAGACACTGGATCAACTGACTCGCTCTGATTTGACTTCTCCATGAGAAGGTTGCCTTCATTCACTCGTCACTCGTTTCGGCGTCCGCAATCGCTCACCGTGGTCAACGATTGTGGGACACTCGCTGCATGAGTTTCATGACAACGACCTCTTCACCTCAGCCGCGCGCGATGAGCTATTTCGGCTTGATGGCCGCTGTTTCCGGCACTTGCTTCTGATGCTGGCGCTTGAGTAACCGCACCAACTGCCGGCAGTGACAGATGTTGACTCACATCGTCGAGGTTTATCCGGCTTCGAGCGAAGTTCCTGCGCGAGACCACGCGCATCGCTGGCCGCCGTGAGCACCGGGATCGTGATGACCACCTGCGCGGTCATTGTGCTGTGGGCCGGCTCGTGGGTGTTTTCCATTATCGAGCGCTCACTTGAATCGCATCTGGAAAACCACCTCGCGCACCTTCTGGCACGGGCGGGCGCTAACGGTTGGGATGATTGGCGGTGTAGGACTGTTATTATCCCTGTCGGTGTTGATCACCTCAATCCTGGTCGCCCTGCAAGAGATAGCCACGCGACTTTCGCCGCGTCAGCTCGAGCGTTATCTGGCTGCTGCCGGTGGTCGGGAGCGCCCTGTTACAACTGGTCTTTGCTGTCGCCAGTATCTTAGTCACGATGGCGCTTATTCGTGATTGTTTACCGCTTCATGCCGAAGGCTGAAGTAACCTTGATGGGATACCCTGCCTGGCGCGGTTATTGGCGGACTGCTGTGGGAGGCGGCCAAAGTATCATCTTTGCCTGGAGTCTGAACTATTTTCACTACGATGAGATTTATGGACCGGTCGGAGCCGTTGTGGCCGTCCTGACCTGGAGCTATGTTTCAGAGCTTGATACTGTTGTTCGGGGCTCAGCTGACTGCCGTTTTCCATCGTGAGCATCCTTCCTGAAGGCTGCGGCGATCGACGAGGCTGGGGTAGCTCCTGTTGCTCTCATCGTAAAGAAGGCCCTGCGGTCGGCGAGTTCCATGCACATCTCTGAGTTTGAATATCACCTGCCGGTAGAGTTAATTGCGCAGGAACCGCTCGCTCAACGCAGCGTCCTCACGCATGCTGGTGCTCGATCGAAAGAGTGTTGCTGGTCTGACTCGCAATTCAACGCTCTTGTCGATTATCTGCTGCCGCAGGATGTTGCTGGTGTTCAATAACACTCGGGTTTTCCGGCCCGCTTGCGCGGTCAACGAAATCCATCCGGGGGCAAGGTAGAAGTACTCCTGGTGCGACAGATCGAGCCGCTGGTTTGGGAAGCAATGGTGCGCCCGGCGGGCCGCCTGAAGATCGGGGCACGTATCCGCTTTGGCGACGGGTTGCTGAGCAGCAGAGGTTCTCGATTCCACAACCGGCGGGGCGCTGAGTCTTACGTTTTGACTGCCCGGGGTCGCTCGATCAGATCCTCGATGAAATCGGAGAGCTGCCGCTGCCTCCCTACATCAAACGCCCGGCAGGCACTACACAGAATGATCGCGAGCGCTACCAGACCGTCTACGCGCGTGTCAGAGGAGCAATTGCCGCACCCACAGCGGGGCTACATTTCACCGATAGCGACCTGTATGAGTTACGGGAGCGCGGCGTCAAAACAGCCGAGTTAACGCTGCACGTTGGCTACGGTACCTTCGAACCGGTGCGGGTTGAAAATGTTGAGGAACATCAGGTAGCCGGCGGAACGTCTGCAGATCGGCAGCGACGCCGCGGCAACCTATCAATGCCGCCCACTCCCAGGCAGGGCGTATTATCGCTATTGGCACAACGACGACGCGGGCATTAGAATCCTCAGTGAATGAAGCCGGAGACGAAGTCGAAGCAGGCAGCCGTAGCACCGCACTGACTGCCTGTAATTCCCGGTTACAAATTCCGAGCCGTCGATGCTTTGATAACGAATTTCCATCTCCCCCGATCGTCGCTGCTTTTGCTTGTTTGTGCCTTCGCCGGTAGCGATCTTGTACTTGAGGCCTACCGTCACGCCGTGGCAATGAAGTATCGCTTCTATAGCTACGGTGATTGCATGTTGATAATATAGTCTTCGCGAGATCCAGGTTTACCTGTGAGCCAATTCGTTTATCCTGGCTCGCCTTAATCGCCAATGGCCGTATTAAAGAAAATTCGCTCTCGCTGGTGGTCGCAGTCAGAAACGCCGGCCAGCTACCCGAGCCGCTGCACGAGGCCCCCTCGGTGGTGGCCGGTGATTCCAAGTGACGACATCCGACCACTCAGTATCTCGCAACTCGACGAATGCTGGCGGCTTGACCAGCGTTGTTTTGTCGACGGCGGCGCCTATCAGTCGCGACTACCTTCGAATTACCTGTTGACCGCTCCCGAAGCGGTTGCCTATCGAGAGTGGTAACCACGAACGGCTCAATGGTCGGGTTCGTGATACGGGCTGATCGAGGCCTGACCATACCGGCCACGTCACCACTGTGAGAATCGCGCCCGACCATCGCCGCCGCCAACTGGCGAAACGGCTGATGGCAAAGGTGGAAGAGGGCTTTCGCAGACGGAGCGATGCGTATCGTGCGCGGCTCGAGGTGCGCTCACTAAACACTTCAGCGCAACGACTCTGCTTGAGCCTCGGATACACAGTCACGCAAAGACTCGCCGAAGTACTATTCGAATGGAGGCGATGGATTACTGATGGTGAAATCGCTATCGTAGAAGGCCGCCGTCGAGCTGCGAGGCGCTTAACCCTTGCGCAATTCCGTGAGAACCTGCTTGGCGACTGCTTTGAGCGTGTCGAAGACACCGGCTCCAGTAGAGCTACCGCTTCGACTACCGGCTCGCTTTTCTTACCTAACTCCTAACGCCAATTCTTCCACCGGGAGTATGTTCGGCAGGTCACGCTTGTTGAGCTGCAGGACGTAGGGCAGCTTGAGGAGATCGTATCCCTGCGTCTTTAGATTCTCTTCCAGGTTATAGAGCGATTCAATGTTCGCGTCCATGCGCTCTTCTTGCGAATCGGCGACAAAGACCACGCCGTCGACCCCTTTGAGAATGAGCTTGCGCGAGGCGTCGTAGAAAACCTGGCCGGGGACGGTGTAGAGGTGGAATCGCGTCCGGAAGCCACGAACGGTGCCCAACTCGAGCGGCATAAAGTCAAAAAACAGCGTCCGATCCGTTTCGGTAGCCAAACTGATTAGCTTTCCTTTGGCTTGTGGCGCCGTGGCGTTGGAAAATATGCTGCAGGTTCGTAGTCTTGCCGCAAAGGCCAGGACCGTAATATACGATCTTGCAGTTGATTTCTCGTGATGCGTAGTTAATGAAGGTCATAGGAAGGTTTGACTAACTGAAGAGACTGTCAATGTCCTCATCGGTGATTCCCGCGAAAGGCGATTCCAAGTCTTCATGCCCGTCGCGCATAATCTCATCAAAGAGGGTCGACAATTGTTTCGAGATCTGCTTACTGCGGAGTTTTACGAGTCCCAGGCTTGACTGTTCATCAAACATGACTCACCAGGAGCAATCTGCCGATGACCGATATGTGAACGCTCTCCTTTTGCCCCTCGTGCGACAGTGTAGGAAACTCGTTCTCGCCAATCAACTGGGCTATGCCGCCGCAAGCAGCGACGTTGCCAGCAACCAGCGAAGACAGGCTCGTTATGTCAAGATTTGCCGAATCGCCCTGGACAGCGATCTGTTGGCCGTCCTTGTCGATGAGCAAGACCACCCGAGCGCCGGAGTCCATCCGAAGTCTCGCTAAAACAGCCTTGATATTATGATATTGCTGCTCGCGCAGAAGAATCGGAGTGTCTGGCATCAAAACAGCTCTCGTGGCTAAGGCAAGAAGGAAAAACTTGGAAGGATCGGTGGAATAGAGTGGGCTACGGTTCGCTTTGCGCCCTGGAAACGGGCCTTGGCGCTGGCGGGAATTACTAAAGCCCTTTCATTTTCAACATTGGAAGCCCAAAGTGACGTGAACTTCGAGCCAAAGCCACTGTACCACAGCAAACACCGACCATCAAAGTGTTATTCTTTGTTGGTGTTTACTGGTTGCAGTTGGCAGCACGTTCAATCACTTTAATCCCGCAAAAGCCTTTCTTACGTTGATTTAGACAATACAGCTATGTTAAGCTGCGCGCTGGTTTTTTGGGCGAAACCGCGCTAGTTCGACACCCCAGAGGATTCAGATGAGTAGTCCCGTGGCAAAAGGAATGAGGCGGCCGACAGCACGACAATCATCTCAGAAGTCGGCTGCAACAACGGCGTCCGCTAAAGACCAAAGCCGCTCGCCCCAAGCACATTGTGAAGGCGAAAAGCGGAGCCAAGGCGCCGGCAAGAAAGGCGGCTAAGTCTGTGTCGCGCAGCGCCGCAAAAAAGCAGGTGGTGCAGTTCACGGAAGCCTGTTGTTGCCAAGCCAAAACCGGCTAAGAAAACCAAGGCGCGCAAAGCATTAACAACCAAAACCCCGAAATTAACGACCAAAGCGCCGAAATTACCAACCAAAGTCCAGAGAAAAACCGCCGTAGCAGCGCCGAGAGTCAAAAGACTCAGCCTACCGTGCGAGCCGTCCGGGCCCTAAGCCGCCGCCGGCTCCAGTCCCCAGACAGCAGACCGTCGATGAATCTGCAGCGCTGCGAGCCTTTGATAAGGCGCACCGAGAGTTTACTCGCGCTCGCTTCCAGGAGGCCCGCAATCAATTCCGGGGCTTACTTGATCGATACTCCCAGGTATCCGAGGTCGCCGCCCGAGCCCGCACCTACCTGGCCATCTCAGAGTCTCGACTGCGTACTGAAAGCATGCTGCCCCGCGACGCTGATTCGCTCTATGATCGAGGTGTGATCGAATTGAATCGCGGCGAGTATGTTGCCGCTCAGGAAATGTTCGAGCGTGCCCTGAAGCGGGAACCCGAAGCTGCCCATATTCACTATGGACTTGCGGCCACCCGGGCCCGTCTGGGGTCGATCGATCTGGCCCTCAATCTCTCCAACGAGCGCTCAATCTTCAACCAAACCTGCGTGTTCGGGCCCAACACGACCAGGACTCTAACTCCTCTGCGCAATGATCCTGACTTCGACAAACTGGTCTTTGCGTCGCATCTCTAAAGCCGCGTAACGACCGGTTCAGGTGATCTATTCCCACTTCTCAATCTCCGGTTTCAAACGCCATCGTCTTTTAGGTATCATTTCCGAGATTCGAACTCAGGAGACTCATAGACTTGCAGAGATTTGACACTGATCGCGGTCTTAACCTGGTAGCAATCGGCGGAGGTACCGGACTTTCCAACCCTTCTTGCCGGACTCAAGCAGTCCGTCGGCAGCAGCATAGCGATGCCGCGATCTGGTTTGAAAAGCTATCTGCGATAGTGACTGTGTCTGATGACGGTGGCAGCTCAGGTCGGCTGCGTGATGAGCTGCAAATGCTTCCACCCGGAGACATTCGCAACTGCATGATTGCCCTGTCCGAAGACTCGACGCTTCTCTCGCGCCTATTTCGTCATCGTTTTAGCGGTAGTGGTGAACTCGGGGGTCATAGCTTCGGCAATCTCTTCCTGGCCGCGCTTACGGAAGTTACAGGCGATTTTGTCGAAGCCGTGCGCCTGTCTTCAGAAGTGCTGGCGAGCAAGGGTCACATTTATCCGGCCACCATCAATGATGTGCGACTGGTAGCCGAACTCGAAAATGGCTCAACGGTTCGTGGTGAAACGCAAATTACTGCCTCTCGCTCGGCAATCCGCAGGCTCCGCCTGGAGCCTGAGCGGTGTCTACCGCTCCCTGAAGCGCTGGCCGCAATTCAATGCAGCCGACGTAATTACTGTGGGACCCGGATCGCTGTATACCAGCATCCTGCCCAATCTGCTGGTCTCACGCGTCGCGGCCACGATTGGCGAAGCAAATGCAACCAGGATCTTCATCTGTAACTCTGATGACACAACCCGGTGAGACAGACGGTTATTCTGCACGCCAACATCTCGAAAGCGTCAAGCAGTATGCACCGGAAATCCATTTTGACTTTGTCCTGGTAAATGACCGTGCCATCAGCCACGAACAAGCCGAACGTTACGGCGCTGAGGGAGCTTTTCAGATCGGCATTGATGAGGATCTCGGCCGAGGTGCGCCACGCCCAGGAAACCGAGATCGTGCGGGCCGTGATCTTTTGGACGAGGGCGAAAAGGTGCGCCACAACTCCAGGAGATTAGCCCAGGTCGTCGCTGCTTGCTGGGAGCAGGCACAGTCGCGACCGTCCGTCGTGGCGTAGCAAATACGAGAGGGTGTCTCGATTGAATCCTCAACCAAGAAGCGCGACTGGACATTCTGATACCTCGCTGCCGGTCTCGGCACGCGCATGAAGTCTCGCAAGGCCAAGGTCCTGCACCAGCTCGACGGGCGCCCGCTCATAGCCCACGTGAGCCGCACCGCAGCAGCCATCAAGCCTCGGCAGATTTATGTGGTAGTTGGTCATCAGGCGAGAAAAGGTCGAGGCGGCAGTGCTGGCAGAGCTGACCAGCAACAGGTAACCCTTTGTTAGGCAATCGCAGCAACTGGGCACAGGTGACGCGGTGATGGCCGCGCGATGGATTGCGGAGCGCGGCCTCGACGCTGTTGATTCTATCGGGTGACGTTCCCTGATCCGGGCTGAGACGTTGCAGGCTCTCTTGACGAGGCACGCCAGAACCGCAACCTGGGCACGATTCTCAGCGTGAAAATCGGATCCTCCAACCGGCTACGGCCGCATAGTGCGTGAATGGAGACGGGCTCTTTAATCGCATCACCGAAGAGAAGGACGCCAACTGACGATGAGAAGCAGATCCGCGAGATCAACTCCGGCATCTACTGTTTCGAAACCAGCGAAAGCTCTTCTCGGCACTTGAACGGGTACAACCCGCCAACCGGCAGGGCGAGTATTATCTGACTGACGTGCCTGAAATTCTTCTCGCGGACGGCGAGCTCGTGGACGCCTATCTGCACACAGCAACGCTCGCGAGGTGGCGGGAATCAACACCCGGGCAGATCTGGCTGAATTTGAAAACCTGCATACGACGAGGCACAATCCGGCGCTTGATGATCGAGGGGGCGTGAGCTTTCATCGATCCTTCGCACACTTACATAAGCGGCGAAGCGCAGATCGGACGTGATTGTGTTATCCATCCGGGTGTGCAAATTGAGGGAACTACCACCATTGGTGAAAACTGCGAGTTACGTGCCGGTGCTGCGTATCACGAACTCAAGGGTCGGTGACAACGTTGTAATCAAAGATCATTGCGTGATTGTCGAACTCGAGATTGGCTCGAACTGCGCGGTCGGCCCGTTCGCTCATCTACGCACTGACAGATTATCTGGAAGATGGTTCTGAACGTCGGCAACTTCGTCGAGCTCAAGAACATCGCGGCTGGGGCGCGGTTCAAAGTCCATGCACCTGACCTATCTCGGCGACGCGACGATTGGCGAAAAGACAAACATCGGCGCTGGAACCGTGACTTGTAATTACGATGGCAGGCAAAAGCACGAAACGATCATTGAAGACAACGTTAAGATCGGCTCGGATACGATGCTGGTCGCGCCGGTTAGAGTTGGCAGCAGGTCAGTGACCGGTGCCGGGTCTGTAGTCACTAAGGACGTGCCTCCGGATTCGCTAGTCGCCGGAGTACCCGCGGTAGTTAAGAAAAGCCTGGGCGAAAGGAAAGATGAAAAGGAGGTGATCTAAGTTTTCTGTTCATCATTCATCACTGATCCTTCATCCATTGATCTTATGTGTGGAATCGTTGGTTACGTAGGAAACAAACAGGTCGTTCCTTTGATTATCGAGGGCCTGCGCAAGCTCGAGTATCGCGGTTATGACTCGGCGGGCATTGCCGTCGTCAATCAAGAACACGAACTCGAAATCAGACGCGCCGAGGGCAAGTTGCGCAACCTTGAAGAAGCTATTCGGCTCGAGCCCGCTCGACGGCACTTACGGCATCGGGCACACGCGTTGGGCCACGCACGGCCGGCCCACCGAAGAGAACGCTCACCCTCACCGCGACTGCACCGGCCGCGTGGTCGTAGTGCACAACGGCATCATCGAGAACTACCTGCAATTGAAAGAACGCCTGCGAAAGACGGACCACCAGTTTGTTACTGAAACCGATACCGAAATCATCGCGCATTTGATCGAAGAGTATCTGCGCGGCGGACACAGCTTTGAAAACGCCGTGCGCGACTCGATCACGCGAACTGCGCGGCATCTTTGCCCTGGCGATCATTAATTGCGACGAGCCGGACACGGTCATTGCTGTGCGCCAGGGACCGCCGGTAGTAATCGGCCTCGGCGACCGCGAGTTCTTTGTTGCTTCGGATATCCCGCCGATCCTGCAGCACACGCGCGACGTGTTCTTCCTCGGCGACGGCGAAATTGCCATCCTGACCAAGCGACGCCGTGCGCGTCACCGACTTTGAAGGAAATTCCGTCGAGCCGGCCATCCAGCGGATCACCTGGGATCCGATCATGGCTGAAAAGGGCGGCTTCAAGCACTTCATGCTCAAGGAGATCTACGAGCAGCCGCGCGCCGTGCGCGGACACCGTGCAGGGCCGCATCTCGCTTGATACCGGCAAGCGTCTTTCTGGACGAGATGGAAAACATCACGGAGGCCGATTTCAAGCGCTTCAGCTCGATCCGCATCGCTGCTTGCGGCACCTCCTGGCACGCCGGCCTGGCCGGCAAGTACATGATCGAACAACTGGCGCGCATTGCGGTTGATGTCGATTACGCCTCAGAGTTTCGCTATCGCGATCCGGTGCTCGATGCAGGACACCCTGCTGATCGTGATTTCGCAGTCCGGCGAAACCGCCGACACCATCGCGGCCCTGCGCGAGGCGAAAGAGCACGGCGCCAAGTGCTTTCGATCTGCAACGTGCAGGGCTCGATGATCGTGCGCGAAGCCGATGGCACGATTCTCACGCACGCCGGACCGGAGATTGGCGTGGCCTCAACCAAGGCTTTTACCGCGCAGATGATCGCGCTTTTATCTGCTCGGACTGTATCTCGGGCGAGCTGCGCGGCTACGCTGTCAGCGGAAGAGAGCTCAACACCACGCGCAACAACTTGCCGAGTTGCCGGTAAAACTCGAGCACCTGCTGAACGAAGTCAGACGCAATCGAAGAGCTGTCGAAGGAGTTCTTCCGCTCGACGGATTTTCTTTACCTGGGCCGCGGCATCAACTTTCCGGTCGCCCTCGAAGGCGCTCTAAAGCTGAAAGAGATTTCCTACATTCACGCGGAAGGTTATCCGGCTGGCGAGATGAAGCATGGACCAAACGCGCTCATTGACGAGCGACTGCCGGTACTGTTCATCAACACGCGCGAAGCAGGCAATCACGCCTCGGAACTGCGCTACGAGAAGACGCATTCGAACATCGTGGAAGTGAAAGCTCGCGAAGGGATCGTGATTTCCGTGCTCACCGAAGGCGATTCGATGTCGTCAGTGGTATCGGATCACGTGATCGAGATTCCCGCCTTCGAGCGATCTGCTTTCACCGATCCTCTCAATCATTCCCCTGCAACTGCTTGCTTATCACATCGCCGTGCGTCGCGGTTGCGATGTCGATCAACCGAGAAACCTGGCGAAGTCAGTAACGGTGGAATGAGGATCCGTCTTGTTGCACTCCACTACTCTCTGCTGTTCCTCCCTGGGGGTTAATCGCCTGCTGAGCAACAGCCAGCAACGCGCCGATGCGTACTTCAGGCCGTTGCAGCCTTCCGGCGTCCGCCCTGGCTCGCTCAAAATTCGTCTGGGCCAGGTTACCTAAGGCGACGATCAGCTGATTCGCGGTGTTCGCAACACCGTTACCATTCTGAATGATTAACTCGCCATCCTGGTAATAATGTTGGCCGAAGCCGTTCAGGGCGACAGCGGCGGTGCTCATCTCGTTGAATTGATCCAGCAATGGTTCGACGACCTCAAACGCGCGTTTGGCATCATATCGCGCAAAGGCCTGCGAAATCTGTAGAAGGGCGTTCATCTGTTCCTGATCTTCGGCCTGCACCGAGGCGCCCAACAGGCTGCGAGCCTGCTCCAAAAAGTTCAGCGCCGATGCGCGCTTTTGACCGGGCCCAATCTGATTGACTATTTGGCTCAAGGTGTTGGCACGCTCTTTGGACGTACGCAGTTTGCTGAGGCTCTCGCAAAGCCTCATCGATTTTGCCAGCGTTGACCGCCAGGAAGATTGCCTGCTGGTCCAGGTTGGTCAACGACTGTCGTCGCTGGATCGGATTCGAGACCCTGTCCTGCAGAATCTGCCTGGCGCGGGTGAGGTCTCCGGCCGCAGCAGCCTTTCCCGCAATCTGCTGATAAAGCTGATCTCTCATGCCCTGGGGGCCTGGCCGACCGCTTCCAGGGCCGAATCCAGAGTACCGTTGTTAATAGCTTCCCCGTACTTCTGCCAAAGGCGAGATTGTGGATCGGGAGGATTATTGAGTTCTTTGGTCTTTGTCTCAGCCGCAGTCACGCTGCCCGGTGCGTAGCCTTCCATCTCAGCGGTCATCATTCGGAGCGAATTCACAATATTTTGGGCGGCGTTTCTCTCGGAGGAATAAAGTTACCGGCCGCCGGGGAATAGGAAGAGACCGTCCTCCAGCGTTTTCGCAAACGGGTCTCGGTATTCCTGTTCCGACAGGAGTTCCAGCTTCGCGGGCGCTTCGCTGCCGGAACCCGCTCGATTACCACCTGTCTGAGAGTGGGCTATCCGCAACAGGTTGACCGCAAGGTTGGCCGCCTCCCTCGTTATGCAGTAATTTCTCGCGCTGGAGTTTCGCGGCGATGTCCTTTGCCAACCTGACGGCCAACTCCGAGTCTGAACCTTTGAGACTGTTGAGAGTTTCAGTCAGGCTGAATGGAGTAACCACTTTTGAGAGTGTCCTCGGCAATTTGAAATGCGCGCTTGGGATCCTTTGCCGCAATCTGACTGGCAAGGTTGAGTTCGAATGACAGCTCCTGGGTCAACTGGTTGTTGTTTGGCCCGGACTCGGGATTGTTGAGGGTGCGAGTAGAGCGAAGAAAGTTGAGCGCCAGCTCCGGATCATGGGGGCCCAACACCTCTAGCACTTCCTGGCGCAACTGCATGACCATAAGGTAACTCTGGTAGTAATCCTCAACGTCGTTGTCAACACTTGTCATGTACTCCTTAACCCCTTCAATGCCATCAGCCATCAATTTCCGCGCCAGCTTTTCGTCGGTGTCCCACAATAGCTGAGCGGTCTTAAGCTGAGCGCGCACGCGCGTCTGGGGCAAAAATGAATCTGTTGAAGGGGTTTCGACCATCTCCGTTACCAGAGGTGAGGCCGCGAGCCTTGAGAATCTCGCCATTTTCCCGGCCAGTAACTCCTGCTCAGTAGCATGGCGCACTTCGACGATTCTGATTTCATAACGACCGGGAGAGACGTCCTCGATCTGACCGAGCGGCGCCACGTCGATAACATAGGTTCCAGCCGTGACTGAGATCCACGATACGTTCTCCTGACCCTGGTCGCCGTTGGGGGTGTCGAATTCTCCAAGACTCTTACCGTCCGGGGAATAGACACGAACCACTAAATCAATGCCGTGCTGGTCGACAACCAATTGCACGAACTGATCGCTTTTCCAGCGAGACGTTAAAGCGATGGGTCATACTCGCGCTCAATCTCGCGCTCGATAGACGCGCCGGACTGGAGCGCGGTAGCGGGCCGCTGAGCGTGTGCCGGTTCAACAGGCAAAAGGCCGAGGAAGATGAGAGAGAGAAGTGTGGCCTTTGGACGCATTTTGAGGACCTCCTGCGAAACAAAGTAATGAGTGGAAAGTGATGAGTGATGAGTAGGAAGTGCCAACTCCACAGCTCGGCCGCACTGCTCACTCATTTCGGCAAATCAGGCCAACAGCTTGGGGTAGGGATAGCGACGTGAAGGTTGCCCGCGATAGTTAGTGGTATTCAGTTCAGTCCGGGTCACTGGCAATCGCCTTTCGGTTCAGAGCTGGATTGCTCCTGACTCAACAATTTCTTCTTTCTCTCCAACCCCCAACGATACCCTCCCAGGGTCTTGTCTTCGCGAATCACTCGGTGGCAGGGAATTACCAGTGCTACAGAGTTGAGTGGCGCAGGCACGGGCGACTGCGCGCACCGCTGTCGGCCGGCCTATTGCTCTGGCCACCTCTCCGTAAGAACGCGTGTTGCCGTACGGTATTCTCTGCAGCGCCTCCCAAACACGACGTTGAAAGGCTGTGGCTTGAACGTCCAAAGGCAGTTTGAGATTGGGCAGCCGGCCTTCCAGATGTTGCAGGATTTCTCGCACCCATTTCCCAGGGAGTCATCATGCCGCTCAATCTGCGCCGCAGAAAACTCTTTTTCAAATCTGCTTCCAGGGCCGCTGCTGAATCTCGCGAGACGCACTGCACAGATTCCCTTCCCGGTTGCGGCAACCAGCAATTGACCTATTCCGCAGGTCGCAATGGCGTAGGTGATCCGTGCACCTCGGCCGCCGCGCGCGTAGGTGTGCCGGGGTCATACCAAGTTCCGCAGCCGCTCGCTCATAGAGCCGGCTGCTTGAACCAAACCTGCATCGTACATCGCCACGGCAATAGACTCACCGCTGCGGATGCCGGCCCGAAACCCGTTAATGCGCCGGGCTTCGGCATATTGCCTGGGCGTAACTCCCATGATGCTCTTGAACGTTCCGTTGCAAATGAAAACTGCTGACGCCTAACCGAGTGCCGAGAGTGGCCAGATCCACACCACCATCCGTTTGCAGCTGGTCAATCAAGTGACAAGCGCGCTGGACGATTTCGACGTGCCGATCGAGCGCGACAGCATCTTTCGGATGACAGCGTAGGCAAGCCCTGAATCCTGCCTGCTCGGCCGCTTCAGGGAGATCGAAGAAAGTCACCCGCTCGCGGCGTGGTCGCCGCGCAGGGCACGAAGGCCGGCAGTAAATGCGGGTTGAGCTGACGGCGAACACGAAACTGCCGTCAAAGCGCGGATCCTTTGCTTCAACGGCGCGCCAGGAATTCTTCCACCTTTGTGACTTCAGCGTTCATTTTTCGTTTGAGTGCCTGGTTCAATTGTTTGTCCTCCAGTATCTCGTAATCTGCTGGCGATGGTAAAGCAGATGGGAAAGCAATCTATCCGCTTCTTGCGGTCAAACAAGGAAGCAGTAGTTAGGGGTCAGGAGTCAGGAGTCAGGAGTCACGGGTCAGTAGTCAGTGGTTCAGTGGTCAGTGGTCAGTAACCAGTGGTCAGTGGTCAGTGGTCAGTGTTCAGCAGATTGGTTTTGGGTTCTGCTCTCTGTGGTCTCTTCCGCGTTCTTTCCAGGACCTCATAGCCAAGCCAAATTCAAGTGCGAAAAGCTCCATAGTGCACAACAATCAAAGAGATTTGAAGCCAAAAGAACAATTACTGACCACTGACCACTGACTCCTGACTCCTGACCCCTGACCCCGACTCCTGACCCTGACCCCTTCGAACAAACTATCCTTTCCCGCGTACGATGTCTCTATAACAGTGCAGGTGCGCTGACGCGGAAAATGGAGCGCGCGATGACGACCAAGGCAAGCGTTGAGCAGCCTGACGAAATACTGGTTGTCGAGGCGATATTGGGAGCAACCTCGACGCTTTTAATGAGTTGGCTTCTCGGCTATCGAGCTGCGGTTATTCGCACCGCCCAGGCGATTGTTGGTCGAGAATTTGCGGAAGACATCGCTCAGGACGCGTTGCTGCTGGCTTTCAAGGCGCTGCCTTCGATCGAGGAGCCAACGAAGTTCGCCGCCTGGCTGTCGGCAATCACGCGCCATCGGGCGATGCGCTTTGGCAAGCGGGAAAGCCAGCTTCGGTCACGAAGCGTGGCGCTCGACGAGGTGCTGCTGGAACGGGTCGGAGCCTTATCGCAACCATTTGCCGGCGAGAGTGGAAATGAAGAGTTGCGCCACGCACTGGATACTGTTCCCGAAGATTATTCGTTGGTGCTGAAGTTACGTTTTTTGGATGAGATGCCCCTTAAGAGAATTGCGGCAGGCTTTCCTGGGAGCGCCCTTGTCCACAGTGAAATGGCGCGTGCATCAAGGGAAGAAGCTCTTACGCAGGAGCTGGAAGAAAGCAAAAGAGGTAAAACATGAATAATGAAACTGTAAAACTAGTCAACGTGCTGAGGAGAATTGCTCTGCGCCGCCGGTTACGCCGCCTGGGTCAAAGCCGACCCAGATGCAGCGCGCTTTGTGCGGCTCAATACAACCGTGTCCTGGCTCGGCTCAACGAACTTGAACCCAGCACCAGGGCGCTGTTCGTGCCCCTGTCAGAGGGGTCGTCACCGGATGTAACTCGGATGGCCGCACGCGATCTCGCTGCCTACTTTCGAGGATGATGCTTCCGGAGCTGCACGCCTGGGGATTCGCCTGGGGTTGCCGTAACCCAGAAGGGTTCGCGCACAAGCGGTGCGCTTTCCGGTACGTTGTGAATAGAAGGGCTGTTGATCAGCCTATAAGTGCGAGTCGATTAATCACTATTCGCTGATCAGATCCGGTAACAAGCGACCACAGACTGAAGTTCGTGCTATGCCGAGCGCTCGTGGCGCTGGCGGACGAGGAGCATGATGGAAAGAGATAAAGAGCCAATCAAGCTAATCAATGTATTGCGCCGAACATCGCGCATGGCCCTGCAGTCGGAGTGGACCGGCGGCAGTCAGGATGCCGCATCCTATTGCACTGATCAGTACAACCGCGTACTCGCGCGGCTAAAGGAGCTGGATGCGAGCGTAGGGACGGTGTTTGACCAGCTGCCGGCCGGAAGTTCGCTGACCGTGGTGGCTATGGCTTCGAGGCAACTCACTGCCTACTACGAAGACGAGGTCGGAGGATCAAAAGCATTTCGCGGTTTCACTTCGATCCGTCGACTTTCAAGGGCTCAAAGTCGTTCAAGGAATTCTGGGAAAAGGGAGCGCGAGAGTTCGAAGATCTGGGCGAGTTCATTCGCGAAAGCATCGAAGAGTGGACGCGCCAGCGCAAAGGCAAGGATGAAGGCGGGAGGGATGAAGGATGAAAAGAGGAGCGGAGGCCCAGGGACAGGGGTGAAACGCAGACACGGGAAAACGAACGGATGAAAGCGGAAGGATGAAGAAGGATGAAAAATCCTTAATGCCACCGATGCACACACACCGTGCCCACGGAACGCTAATCATTCGTCATCCTTTTCATCCTTCATCCTTCCGCCTTCATCCCTTCCCTTCCTCCGCCTTCATCCCTTTCGTTTTGTCCTCACCGAATCGTGTGCTTAAATGTGCGCTTCAATGGCACATCAAAATTTGCTTGAACTCACGCAGTCAGCACTCGTGATCATCGTACATGCAGGAGGCGTTTCGGACGAAAGATTCCCGGCTTTTCTAAGATCGCCGAACGCATCGCCATGATGGTGGAAGGGGCAAAACTCCTGAATCTGCCCATTATTGTTACTGAACAATACCCAAAGGGACTGGGTCACACCGCCGCAGAAATCAAAGCCGTTTTGCCATCCGGCATCGAGATAATCGAAAAGACAACTTTCAGCTCGTGCGCAGCGCAGCAGTTTGAGGTGCAACTTGGAGGCCGGGGCCTAAAGCAAGTGCTGGCCTGTGGCATCGAGGCCCACATTTGTGTGAATCAGACGGTGCATGATCTGTTAGCCGGCGGATTTCAGGTTCATCTGCTTACGGGATGCATCGCCTCCCGCCACCCGGCCAACAAGATGGTGGCTTTGCGAAAGATGCTGATGAGCGGCGCCATTCCCTGTTCGATTGAAATGGCCTTGTTCGAGCTGATGCGCGACGCGAAGCACGAGCACTTCAAAGCGATCCAGGAGTTGATCAAGTAGGTCGGCAATCAGCAGTCAGCAATCAGCAGTCAGCAGTCAGCAGTCAGGTTCGGAAGCGACGTTCAATCTGTTTTGTCCTCAATTTGCCCGCTCTCACAATAAAAAGAAGGGACCAAAAACGTTATGAGAGACTTTAGAGAGATAAAAGTTTGGAATAAGGCTCACGCTCTTACGCTGGAAATCTACAAGGCCTCCTCACAGTTTCCCAGAGAAGAGATATATGGCTTAACAGGTCAAATGAGACGCTCATCATCCTCCATACCAGCGAACATCGCTGAAGGCTTTGGGCGAGGCGGAAATGCCGAGCTGGCTCGATTCCTTCAAATAGGGATGGGATCTGCCTGTGAGCTCGAATATCATGTGCTCCTGGCCAAAGATCTTAATTTTTCTGACCCTGAAGAGCTATGAACAGCTTCAGGAGATGTGTGGTTGAAGTGAAAAGAATGCTCGGCGCGTTGCTATCAAATGGTACGATCCGACAGGCCCTAGATCCTGTTCCGGCAAGCCAGCGTTCCAGCTGATTGCTGATTGCTGATTGCTGACTACTTTTATGGACCAACTCCTTTCCTAACTTAACCCCCAGCAACGCGAAGCCGTGCTCGCCACCGATGGTCCACTGTTGATTCTGGCAGGCGCGGGATCCGGCAAGACTCGGGTAATCACCTCACCGCATCGCTTATCTGATCAGTGAAAAGGGCGTGCCGCCGTGGAGCATTCTTGCGGTCACCTTCACAAACAAAGCCGCCCAGGAAATGCGCGAGCGAGTGCAGGGATTGCTGTGCGGCCGGGAACTGCTCAAGCGCCTCGCTGGGTTTCCACTTTCATAGTCTTTGCGTGCGGATTCTCCGTCAGGACATCGAGCGATTAGAGGCTGGTTACAGCCGCAGCTTTACGATTTACGATCAGGATGATTCGCAGCGCCTGATCAAAACCTGCATCAAGGACCTTGGCTACGACGAGAAGCAGTTGGCCCAGCGCGCGACTCAAGCAGCAATCAGCGCCGCCAAGAATCGTGGTGAAGACGTCGAAGCTTTTGCGGCGCGCGCCGAGTACATCGACGAGCGCCGGGCAGCAGTGGCGCGCGTGTACAAACTCTACGAAGAACGTCTGCAAGCAAAACAATGCGCTTGATTTCGACGATCTCACTGATCAAGACTGTGCGTCTGCTGCGCACTGTTGCCGAGGTGCGGGAAAAGTACAACAACAAGTTTCGATATATCCTGGTCGATGAATATCAGGACACCAACTCGCTGCAGTTTGCCCTGGTCAGTTTGTTGACTGAAAAGCACCAGAACATCTGTGTAGTCGGTGATGAAGATCAATCAATCTACAGCTGGCGCGGCGCCGACATCACGAACATTCTCAACTTTGAAAAAGCATTTTCCCAACGCCAGGATCATTCGCCTGGAGCAGAACTATCGTTCGACGCAGACTATTCTGGACGTCGCCGGAGCGGTGGTGAAGCGCAACGTCGCGCGCAAAGGTAAAAAACTCTGGACAACAAATCCAGCCGGCGATCGCGTTCGTTACTACCAGGCGTTCGATGCGGAAGCTGAAGCGCGCTGGGTGGCATCGCGGATTCTGGAGCATCGCGCGACGACCAGCCCGATATGCGCGCTGCAGTTCTCTATCGTACCAACTCACAGTCTCGCGTTTTTGAAGAAGCTATGCGCCGCGCCGGCCTGCCTTACAACATTGTGGGCGGCTTCTCGTTTTACGAACGAATGGAAGTGCGCGACATCATCGCTTATCTAAAACTGGCCATCAATCCCAATGATTCAATTGCTCTGCAACGAGTCATCAATAGTCCGGCCGCGCGGCATCGGCAAACAGACTCTGGAAGAACTCGAGCGGCGGGCAAAGGACTATGGCCTTTCGCTATGGGAGACCATCTCACAGGTGGTTGAGAAGCCCGAAAGCCTCAGTCCGCGGGCAGTCTCTGCTCTGAAAACTTTCGCCAGATCATTCTCCGTCTGGCTGGGACCGCGGGGTCTCGCCAGCTGTCAGCCCCGGCAGCGTCAGCACCCAGGAACCTGGTCCGGCCCAGGGAGCGTTTTCCGATAACGAGGCCTCCATGAGCAGACCTCGACAACGAGAGTGAGTCCATCGATCCACTCACCTCAGACACTTTTGTCTCCGATCTCGTCAAAGCCGCCATCCTCGACACAGGCTACGAAGCCTCGCTGAAAGCGGAAAGAACTGGGACGAAGCCGACGCCACGGATCGAGAACCTTCAGGGAGCTGGTCAATGCGGCGGTTGACTACGATGAACTGGGCGCCGCGGGTCGCGGGTTCTATCGATCATTCCGCCCTCGTCTCGGACGCCGATCAGTACAAGGAAGATGTGGCCGTGACGTTGCTCGACTGCGCACTCCGCCAAGGGACTCGAATTCCCAATCGTCTTTATCGTCGGCCTCGAAGACATGCTCTTTCCGCATTCGCGGCGCTAAAATCGGACGAACCCGCCGACCTGGAAGAAGAACGTCGCCTTTGTTATGTGGCTATTACGCGGGCCGAAAAATATCTGTACGTGACTCATGCGATGAAGCGTCGGGTCTATGGCGAGGAGCTGGCTTCCGAGCCATCTCAGTTCCTGAACGGAGATGCCCCTCGGAAATGATTGACGATCTTTCACTTGGTAAGTCCATGGCTGTCATTCGCGCGCGGTGATTCATCCAAGAACGCTTACCAGCAGGGCGGATTTCGCAAAGAGCGAAAGCAGTACTCCGGGCAAGACGTATAACAGCGCCGAATCAATCGCCGAGTTTTTCAAACTGCGCAACGAGCATCTCGGGATCAAAGTAAAGGGACCAGCCGCGGCCAGCCAGTTCCTCAGCGACACCCACCGGGAGCGGTGATTTTGTTCCCGGCTCTTACGTCCGGCACGCGAAGTACGGCCGCGGACTGGTCCTGCGCCGGGAGGGCGCTGGCGAGGAACGAAGTTGACGGTGAGTTTTCCCGGCTTTGGCCAGAAAAGCTGGTCCAGAAATTTTGCCAACCTGGAAAAGGCATGAGCGCTTTGAGTGGCTAGTGCCTTCTCGCCACCAGCTTTTCAACCGGAAACGCGGTTGTGATCACCAGCTCAAGAATCGAAGTCTCGCAACAGCCCGCCTTTTTTGAACACCGGTTGTCCGGCAAGTGAGATGGTGGAGACAGCTTCGGCAACCAGCGTCACCAGGAGTTACCAGGGACAGTGTGAAGTCGGTAGCGTACCAGGCCGTGAACTCAGTGGTCTGGGGAAAGTAAACGGGGAAGAAGTAAGAGAACGGTGGCCGATACCAGCGCCAGCAAACCAAAGCGATAGAGTACGCCAACCATGAGGATGCCGGGATGGCCAGCGCGAATGGCAGCGCCGAAGCCTGCCCGCCAAAGATCAAGAAAAGCAGGCTGCTGATGGTCAGGACAGAACAGACGCCCGCGGCCACAGGCGCTCGCGCCTCGGCCCAGGATGAAGAATGACGAGCAACAGGAAAAGCACAAAAGAGAGCCACGTAAAGACTATCCGGAAACGTAACGCGCGAATTTGTAAACGAAGAAGCGCAAAACCGAAAAAGCCGGCTGTCGAACGGAGCCAGTGGGAAACCACCGCTGGCACTGGCAAGTCGCATCTGCAAAGGGTGCCCAGCTGAAACGGTCGGGCGCCAACGCTGCTGACTAGCGCCCCGGGATCAGCACGTCGCGCCCAACCAGCGGATCCCGCCAGTCGGCCGCCAGCAACCGGCTCCAGGAAATTATTCGTTGCGGCCCAGTGTCGCCGGACAAACGGTTCAAGCGCGATGTATAGCAGCCATACGAAGGCCGCACCGAACAGAGCAGACGCAAGCCGTCCGGATAAATATACCGAACTCCCTCGCCAACGCAGTCACATGATGCACGTCGACAATCCATAACATGCGCATCACAAAATAGAAGGAAGCCAGGCGGAAAGCTCCGCGGACGATCGCCACGCCCGAGGCGCAGATTCTTTGCCGCCAGCAGGCAACTCCCCAGGAGCGCGCCAGAAGGAACACGACGATTGAGACTGAAACCGCCGCCCGCCAACCAGCACCCTCTGTCACTTCCTGCTGTCGAGCTGGATGGTCCCATGGATAGATCGTCTCGAAATAGACAGGCCGGCCGTGAAAGGCCGCCGCTTCAACGTGAATCGCGTATTCAGGATGCGCCGGATCGTGGCCGTCCCAGGCGACGCGTGCATCGAACGGCTGAAGCGGTACCCAGCTCGGCGTTACCGGATGAAACCCGGACTGATCAGAGTCCCGCGTCATTGAAAAACCCAGACCAGTCGAAAGCGCGCTCCGGGTGGGCTGACGCGTCGCCCGTTGCGGCGGAACGCCGGTGAAGTAGTGCAGATGCCCAGCCATGTCCAAATAGACACCCGTCATCCCGGAAGCGTTCTGTGCTGGCTCATCCGAACTCGACGAAAACACTGTCCGGTGGGACGAGCGGTCTCGGGCTTTGCCCGAAGGAAACCAGTAACGATAACCGGCCACTGGGTCAGCTCCTCATTTTTTGCCAGCGTGTCGGCTCGTGATCGTGGGCGGCGACGTACAGCAGATAGTCAAGATTCGGACGCATACCGTAGGCGCTTTGTCGGGCTCGGCTGGATCGCCGCAGCCAGCCCTGGCGACGATCTCGCGCGCGCGATCTTGTAAGACCTCCGGCGGCTTATCCAGCGGAGTAAGACGATACAGCTGGAGTATATGTCTTCGGAAAGCCAGCAACCCACGCGCCCAGCACCACAATGAACGAAACAAACAGCGCGCCACCGCAACAGCGGGCCGTAACGCTCCTTCACTCTTAGCCGCCGCTACCATCTCCGGCGAAGGGGCGTTTCGCCAGCGGCGAGCGCCGCGGCGATTGGATCGCTCCCCGGGGAGTGCCGCCGCCACTTGCAGGGCTGACGCCGGACGCAGCGATGGATCTATCTGCATGCAGCGATCGATGACTTTCTCAATTACCGGGATCGAGGTCCCGGACAATTGAAGTCGGCGTACTGGGCGCAGTGTTGCTGCGGCGGAGCTTGACCAACTCGTGCAGGGTTGGGGCTTCAAAAGGCTTTCCGGCCGGTGAACAACTCGTAAAGCACCAAACCCAGCGAATAGATGTCGGTCCTCACTGGTTTGCTCGTTGCCGTCGAGCTGTTCGGGGCGCCATATATGCCGGAGTGCCGCGCGGTCAGTTCTCCAGCAGCGCGAAACTCCTCGGTCCAGTCCGGCCAGACCAAAGTCGAGAATGCGAGCGTTGCCATCCCCGTCGATCATTACATTCGCCGGTTTCAGGTCTCCGGTGCAGGACTCCGCTATCATGAGCGGCGGCCAGACCCGCACAAATCTGGCGCGCGATCTGAATGGCTTTGGCGGCCGGAAGACGGCCGATACGGCGCAATAACGACGAGAGTTCTTCGCCCCTGATGAACTCCATCGACAGGAATTGACGGCCGTCGATCTCGCCGATGTCATAGACACGGCAAACATTCTTATGGGAAACCTGGCGGGCGACACGCACTTTCGCGATGAAAGCGCGCCAAGGCGGCACCGTTCGTGTTCAAATGATCGGGCAGAAACGTGAGCGCTACCGGCTGGGCCAGCTTCAGATCGTCGGCGCGATAAACCTCACCCATGCCACCGCGGCCGAGCAAACCGACGATGCGATATCGTTCGGCGATTATTGTACCGGCGACAAAGCGCGCGTCGCCGATGGAGTCAGAGGAGAGCGAACCAGTCCGACGCGGCGGCGCTTGAGCTGGGGCCAGCGAGCCGAAAGCGTAGGCGCTGCCGAGACGTTGCCAAACAGCTCTGTTTGGTCGGCGTCTGTCTTTCACCAGGTGCGGATGAAGCCTCACGTGGGGCCGCACACGAGGTGGGGGCATGACGTCGCCTTCTCTGGTATCTCTTTTGTACAAGCGGGGCAACGATTCATTGGGGGGCGGATTGTATCATGGTAAGGCGAAAGCTGTTAGCTCGGCCGGGAACTCCGGCTACTGGACGTCGGAGTGAATCATCGTTTCCGTTAATACCTCGGTCCTGCGGAGCCATTCGATCAGGTTGACCCGGCTGGGCACGGTACTCTGCTGCAAGTCGCTGTGGAGAGTTTGCTTAACCAATGCCTTATGCATCGCTTCAGTCTTCGCCACTAGTTCCCCGGCATCAGCCCCGCGAGGAGTTACTACCGCGATGATGGCTGGCGGGGGTGCCCTGCTTCTTCTCCACGGTGGCTGGGGATACGAAATGTATCCTTTCACTCGCCAGACGGATCGCGCTTAGCGCGAGCCACAGAATTGTTATTCCGGATCGCGGCGAAGGCCACGCGGCGCGCTGGACTCCGGCTGGTTGGAAGATCTGCGCAGAATCAAGGCTTTTTCACTATCGAGCAGCGGTAGAGGCTCTGGCTCTGATCGATTGGCTGGGAATCAGGACGCGCAGTTTTCACGGGGACATAGCGATGGCGCAGTGATCGCCGCCATCCTCGGCTTCACCGCGCCCAGAGCGTACGATTGGCTTGATCCTCGAGGCCTTCCATTACAATTGCTTGAAGCCGACCTCCAAACGATTCTTCGAAACGCTTGCGCACCAGCCCGAAGCTTCTTGGAGAAGAGTTGTGCGAGCGGTTTGCCCGAACATGGTGCTGACTGCTGGCGGCATCTTTGATCACCACTCATGCCAGGGCATGGTTGCAAATCGCCGTTGAGAGCATTGGAGCAGCTGACGATCTTACTCCGGCAGGCTGATGAGCGAGATCACGGCACCTTACCTTATTCGTCCACGGCCGCCTCGACTTTCGTACCGAGGCCCATGAACTCGACGCCGTCCGCGGGCAACTCGCACGCCGAAATGCAAACACTGACGAGGCCGCCTACAGCCCACACAGCGAAAGCGCCACGGCAGAGGTCGTCACCGGTCTGGCAAGTGAGTTCATCAGAAGGAAAGTATTCCGTTAGACAGGTGTGCTTGACTTCCCGCGCAAGGAGGTCTTCGCCGCGACAGGCGTGTTAGAAGCACAAGCGTGCTGCTCGCGAAGGAGCAAACTAAAAGTTTGATGCAAACTCTATACACTCCGTCGCCCAGGCGCCGCAGACTTTAGCGGCTAATCTTTACGCTGAAACCGCCGCTGTTGTCGCCAGTTATCGTCGTTGATCGCCAGCAGCAACCGGCCATCGGCAGGGGCCGTGAAAGTCAGTTCGCCGACCGATCAGAAACGCTGCGCTGGTTTGACCATCCGCCAATCGATGTAGCCGGATCAACGCACCTGGTCCCGCGCTCGGCACCGGCTTGGTGGCGACGACTGATCCGAACCCGGAGACGCGGCCGCCGTCAGGTCCACATTGCCGACGTTCCGACCAGACCACGGTGCCGGTGGCCGTGAAAGTTATCTCGATCGCCCGCTCGCACATCGAGACCGCTGTCAGTACCCCGGGAAGTACCAGCAATTTCGATCGTTTACTCCCCGCGGCGTCCGATTGCGCCCGGTGCTGCCCGCGGTCTGTCCGTCGCGAACGAATGACACCGGGCCGGATTACCACGTCGGCGGCCATTGTCATCTCCATTTTCCAGTGCGCCTCAGATCGCGTTCGCCCCGGATCTGACTGTAAAGCTCCCGCGCGCGTCGCTGTAATTGCCCCGGATTTGACGTCAAGTAAAGACGGCCATCGCGCTCGGCAACAAATTCTTTCGCCGCGCCGAGTTCAATGATCGGAGAGTCACGATCTTCACCGATGGTTCCGATCAGTACGCTCCCTGGCAGCCTGCGGCAAAGGCGAGTTTGATCGTCTCGAACGCAGGCCTGCAGGTGTAATCCGCGCGTCCGGCCAGGATGGTGCCCGAGGCAGTGATTTGTACCTTCTCGTTGCGGCGCAGGTCGACGCCCGTGTCGACCCAGTTAGACTCCAGCGATACCTGCACGGTGCTGTTCTCAAAACGCATCTCGTCCAGAGAGCGTCCTTCGATCTCGATGCGCTCAACTTCATTGGGACGGAAGTACTGGAACACCGCGGGTCACCTTCTGAAGGTTCCGTCCTCGAGGCGGGTCCGGTGTTCGGGGCGTCCTGCCCGTCAACCCGAACCACAAAACGACCGTTGATAAAACCCAGCACGGTACCGCGCACAGTCCGTCCGTCGCGCAGGCAAACTGTGTCGGCAGCCACAAAACTCGCGGCAAAGAGTGCGATTGTTAAAGCCAGGATGATTCTTCTCATCGTCGTCTCCTCAGTCTGCTGCACCAAAACGATTTTCAAAAAGGGGGCAAATACGCCAGTCGTTGATAGAATACCGAGGGAGAGAACCTAAGCGAGGGAAGTTCAATTCTGAGTACTCAGCTTATACCTCGGATCGAAGACAAGCAAGCGACGAACGATACTGGTCCATTCTAAATTCGCCGACATCTCCAGGTCCGAAGGACCGACAATCAATAGCCCCGTCCGTGAGGGCGGGGTAGGGGTGTCGTTCTTTGCCTGAGCGCCGCAGGTGCGGAACAAGTTGGTTGGTCGATCCACTTAGTGTCGGCCCTTCGGGCCTCTGGGAATCAAGAGGGGCGGATCCAGCAATACGTAACTGGAACGAAGTACAA
>ERZ1370068.10118-contig-8843_pt1 | contig 31695 bp, 54 predicted proteins | sample MGYA00561227_ERZ1370068 | MGnify/ENA primary metagenome ERZ1370068 (study PRJEB38410, sample SAMEA6850437) | metagenome | study: Metagenomic assessment of the ecological functions of the soil: analysis of the soil microbiota associated with the...
ATTGTACTTCGTTCAGTTTTTGTATTGCTCCAACCTGCTCAAGCCGCCTGCACCTGCTGGAACAAAAAGGCATGATCGCCTTCTTTGACCCCGAGGATATAGTGCAGAGCGTGGTTGTGCAGGGTCTCGATGTGCGGAGCATTGGAACTCAGGCTGTCTTCGGTGACGATGAACTTGAGGTGCGGGTGGTCCTGGCGCAGTTTGATGATAAACCGTTTGGCGGCATTGCGTTCACAATCATTTTTGTCCGTCCCATCATGCTTCCCGATCGGTTCAGGCATGCAGGGGAATCACGGCACGCACGTCTGGATGGATGATCGCTGCGCCCAACATCTGATGCGCATACGTGACCGAACCGTTGCGATGCACCTTGTGCAAACACGATGGCACAGTGAATGGTCGTGGAGGAAAAATACCCCGTGCCATCGAGGGCCAATAAAGTAGTGGCCATCGAGAAACGCCATCGCTTCCAGCGCCTTGCCGCGCTGGAGTTGCCGAAAGACGCTCTTGAACACCGGGCGGAGCCACTTGGGGAGACCGGATCAAGGATCTCGCGCATGTGCGTGTCACACGGGACACGCTGGATCCCGTAGATGGTGTGCAAATTGCCCTCGGCCCGCTCCTTGTCAAAGGCGAGGAGCGAGGGCGCTTTGAGGGAAAACATGGCGAACGCCGACATGAGGGCATCCGTTAAGGAAATGTCTCCATCCTCACCGCGAGGATCCGGGATGGTGGCGAAGCCGCTTCGGACCAAGTGAAAGAGCGCATCGGCCGAGAGATGCTTGCGTGCTTTGGGAGCAACAATGGACATGGGAAACCCCATCACGAGAACATCAAATCGTTCAAGTCAGGGGTATTTTCGCATCAATGTTTACGAAAGGCCAGTGCAGCTGACCCAGTGATCACTGGGCTTGGAGGCTCAGCGGGAATTGCTGAGAATATACAGGAAATCTCAGCACAAAATCTCTGGCGTGATTCAGGAATTATTACTACTTCTCTGATGGTTTGTTATGAACTTCATACGAAGTCCGAAGGGGAGTTGATTTTTATGCTTCTCTTCAGGGGAGTGCCTCAGCAATGTTGAGATACTCGACCGATGGGAGGGGAATGATGTTCTCAAAGACCTGCCTTGCTACGGTAGACCCACAGGCTACGCAATTTTAGGAGCACCACTTTCCCGATCAATAGAGTTGGTTTGTATTCTGAGACACCAGGTATTCAAGAGGTCTAGAATCATACGAGACATTTCGATCAGGTTTGTTGGTAGGGAGTGAAGAACCAGTCTTTACCAAGAAGATCAAGTGAGCTATATGAGGATTACAGCATATTGAAGAGGATATATGAGTTTGCGTGACCCATGAAACGCATTGCGCAACGAGTGCAAATTCGAAGTGACATATGCAGCATCTGTGGCCACTACCGATACTTTGATACTTTACTTTGAGACAGGGGACGACATGGACGCATCAACCGAATGGTAATTGACCCTTCAACGTTGGGTTTGAATGACCCTCTACTTAAAACTTCTGTAGAAGTCTACGCTATCGACGACGACTATGCAGAACTCGAAAGCCAGATAGAAGCTATTCAGAAAAACACAAAGTCTGAAATTTCACGCCCTTATCAGGAAAAGAAAATCTCGACCCCTGAAGATGCAGAATGGCACATCGCGAACCAGGATGTGTAGTTACTTGGTTGACTTCCTCCTCTCTGATTCTTCCAGTGGGCCTTTTCTGAAGTTAGCTTAGTATGCTTTGTACGAGTCAGTTGTGACCGAGATAGCAGGTCTGGATATGTAGGAAACAACCACACTTGAAAAGTCTCTCTGCATTCAAAAAAGCGAAAGGCTGAGTTTCCTTGCAAAAGCAAGGAAGTACTATGCTGGAATACTCAGGATCGAGCTTTGCCCGGATGAAACGACGTGGGACCGTTTGCAGATGCTATCTGCATTGCGCAATGCATTTGCCCACGCAAACGGACAGCGTGGAGATGTTGCACCAAGAAAAGAGGGCAGTAGTAGAGGATATAATTCGTCGCGTCCCCGATGTTGATACACATTCAGGCTACATAACGTTCGGCAAGGCGTTTGTTTCTGATACTGCGCATAGAGTTATCAGTGGACTGACAAGGCTTATTGACGATAACAGATAGGTTATTTCTGCTTTGCTTGTGCATCCTCTAGACATTATTCCCTGGAGCAAAAGAAGACATCAAGGTTTCATATTGAAGAAATGTCCTCTCGCAATGGCGCGGGTTTCTGCCCTTTCCCACGTCAACGTTGGACAAGATACATCTTACTGGAATAGGTCTGCGGGGATCGTGCAGAAATCGCCCGTTTTCTGTGCAAGACACCAGGGCACTTTCCCGGGAGCAGGTGTGCAGCAACGCATTCCACCTATCAATGTCGTGTTGGTGGCTGGCGGGAGGTTTCTGACGAGAACCGAGCATACTGTCATACATCTTTTCTTTTATACTACATAAAAAGGATTATATCTTATGGAATACCCTGAAAACTCGACCTTTGGCATACGCATGTGCTTAATGAGTTAGGTTTGCTCCATGATCCCTGGTATGCCAGTGTTGCGAGTGTGGAGCACTAGCCGAACACCAACACCACGTTATACTCGTTTCTCCAGTGGAGATACGACTGTACCGCTCTGCTCCCCTGTCATGGGCGCATGCACGGAATAATGCTGAAGAGGAGAGGATTTTGCAGAACACTCACCGTCTTGGATGCAGCAGCGCGACACGGGAACAAGGGAAGGCTGATCCAGGCGACACTTCAAGGTTGAAACGAGAGCGGGCCGCGCTTCTGCTCTCGTTGCATCAGGACGTACACCCAAGCGTGCTGCCCGTGCGTATGGACTTCACCCGGCAAATGTTTCTCGTCTGGTGAAGCGTCCACTCACAGGCTGATTCTCAAGATCGGGTGTTGAGAAAACGGATGGAAACGCAGCTTTGTGCTTTTGGCGTAGAATAAGGGCTTCAGCGTTGCGTAAACATATTGCCGAAACTCGACGAGTTTTGGCGGTATTCGCAACTTTTTCAATCCGCGCGCCGATGCACGTCTCGCAGAGTGGCAGTATCGCTGACGTTTTGGTAGTGCTTCCACGTTGGCTTCATCAGAACAACGGAAGCCAACGCGAGAAAGTGAGCGTGAAGAATGGCGCGAAGATGCTGGGCTCCTGACGAGGTGCACAGATGGTCGTGCCCGCCACAGCCGCGCTGGACGCGCCAGGGCAATGATAAGCCCTAAGACGGTGTTGACCTGGAGCGCGGGAGCTGCGTCTACAGCGGCCGTCTACTGGGGTGGCAATATCAGCATATTTTCTGGAGCACAGGAGGTCAGCATATGGCTCTTACCCTTGATGAAGCCAACAAAATTGTGGTGGGCTGCCGTCGCCAAGGCGCAAGAAATGAACATCAAAATCAGCGTGGCGGTCTGCGATGCAGGTGGGCGTCTGGTCGCTTTCAATCGCATGGATGGCGCCATCTGGGGCGGCGTCTATGGCTCGCAGGGCAAGGCCGTGGCGTCGGCGGCCTTTGCACGCCCCAGTGGTGAGCTGCAAGAGCGCGCTGGACCACGCCCATCGTCCAGTGGCATCGCCACAGCAGAGATGGGACATATGATCCCCAGTCAGGGCGCGGTGCCCGCCATCATCCGCAACGGCATGGTGGAAGGCGCCTGCGGGGTTGGCGGCACGTCGCAGCAGGACGAGACTGTGCCCGCGCTGGTGTTGCGGGCGGCTATAGGGGATGTGGATGTCGGGGGGCTATGCCCCAGGTGACGTATCTGTCTCGTGGGAGCAGGGGGACGGTTGGCGATGTCGTCCCCTCTTCTTTTGTATCACGTCCGCCTGCACCGCCAGACGATGCCAGAAAACCACATCAACTTTGATCTCTTGGGCCATTTCTATGCGCGACTCACTGCTGTGACCTAACCGCGCGTGGACGCTTCGGGATCTGTCCCCGGGGTTGCGGCGATTGCTTGCACAAGCGTAGCTGAGGGAGGCGCAGTACCCCGCTCGATTCTAGACAGATGGGCAGCATTGACGTGCAGCATGGCGGCAAACTTGCGTAGGGAGAAGCCAGCGAGTTGTCGATGACGGACGGACGCTCCAAGTTCCATGCCACAGAGTCGAACAGTGTTGATAAATTTGTCAACACTGTTTTTTTATCGCTCTCCTGCTGGTAACAACGTCTTTGCGGCGGCTATTGACCCAAGAGCAGAGAGGACGACCAGTAGCACGTCCACCCATCGTGTGCGGCTGAAAGCCGCAAGCAGAGGGAGGGAAAGGATGCGACAAAGGAGCTGTGCGCGACTCGTGCTCACTGCGATGCTTCTGCTCGTGTGGTCGGTGGCCCCGGCGCAAAACGTCCCGGAGGGCCAACCCGACCATTGGCTTCTCGACGCCGCCATTGCCCCTTCCTATCTCGACCCTGCGGAAGTCGCAGGGCTGGCCACACTCTGCCTTCTGTATGCGCTGCACGACGCCATGATCAAACCCTTGCCGGGAATAATATGGCGCCGTGCCTGGCGGAGTCCTGGACTGAGAGTGCTGGACGGGCTGGTGTACGAGTTTACGCTGCGCCAGGGAGTGCACTTCCACAATGGTGACCCGTTCACCGCTGCGGACGTTCAACTTTACTTTTGAACGCTACAAGGGCACTTCTGCGAAGATCCTGCACGAGCGCGTCAAGAGCCGTCGAGATCGTCGATCCGCATCATGTGCGTTTCGTGCTGTAGACCCCCTGGCCGGATTTTCTGACGTTTTATAGGGAGCCTCGGCGACCACAAGGCTGCGGTTGGATTGTCCCCAAAAATACCTGGAGCAAGGTTGGCGATGATGGATTTAAGCAACGCCCAGTGGGACTTGGACCGTATCGCTTTGTGAGTGGGACGCCTGGAGTTGAGGTTGACCACGCCCAGAGGCCAATGAGCAGTACTGGCGCAGAAGCCTTCCATCAAGCGTATTGTCTTCAAGCTGGTGTCCCTGAGCTGTTCCGACGCGTCCGGCCGGTGTTGAAGACCGCGGCGAGGCGCGATATTGGCCATTCCCATGATTGGGGATGCAGCCGTGGCAGGTCCAGTCCGATCCAAAGCTACGGCTGGCACAAGTGATCTCGGCAGCAAATCGTGGTGAGTTCTGGAATTCCCCGGAACAATGGAACGAAAAATCTCCCTGGCACGATCGGCGTGTGCGCCTCGGCCGCTAACCTGGCCCTCGATAAGAAGGCAGTTTGTTAACGAGGCAGAGCGGCTGGGGCTGTCCCCGTCTGACAGGCTCAATCATCCCCTCGACGCTCGGCTTTATGTTGCCCCTCGAACCCTATTCGTATGACCCAGATCAAGCCAAACGCCTCCTGACAGAGGCTGGCTATGCGAGTGGCTTTGATGCCGGAGATATCACTCCGACCCCCCTTTACGACCTTTGCTGAGTCTGTTGGTAGCTATCTAGGTGCGGTGGGCATTCGCGTGCGTGTGCGCTCGATGGAGCGCGCCGCCTTCCTCGCTGCCTGGCGTGACAAAAAACTGCAAGGCATTATTGCAGGCTCCTCGGCAGCTTTAGGGAATGCTGCGACGCGCCTTGAGGCCTTTGTCGTCAGCACCGGTGCCTATGCCTATGGCGGTTACCCGGACATTGACGAACTGTTTCGCCAACAAGCTGGGGAACGCGACCGCAGCAAACGCGAGGCGCTATTGCATCAGATCCAGCGGCTCATGCACGAGCGTGTGATGCACGGGGCCATTTGGGAACCGGCAACATTACATGGCGTTGGTCCACGGGTCGAGGAGTCAGGGGGTGGGGTTGAACCCGTTGCTCTACTTTACGGCCCCTATGAGGATATGAGCCTGAAGAAGTCGTGCTGGCATGAGAGACGTGGTAGCCGAGCCCGTCCTGAGCAGCTTTGCACACGAGGTGATGCCGGGGTAAAAGCTGCAGAGTTAGAAGGCAGACCTGGCGCTGCTGGGGCGCACTTATGACCTAGCTGTGTGCAACGCCTGCACGGTCTGAGCCAAGCGGTCCAAGATATCGCCCGATGGGCCACGTAGACTGACCGTGCAAAACGGCGTAATTTCGCTCTCGTACAGGTTCACCTCAATAAGCGTGCCACCACGCTCACGGACCTGCATAGGAAAATATGCCGCTGGTGTGACTGTAGCAGATGTTCCAGCCACAATCATACAGTCACAGTGTTCCACAGCCCGCCAACACTGTTCCAGCACGTCGCCGGGAATCGGCTCGCCAAAGGCCACGGTATCGTTCTTGAGGATGCCATCGCATTGCAGACAGCGCGGCGGTAAGACTGCGAAGGAGATCACGGCCATCGGGAAGCGCGCCGTGCAGTTCAGACAGCGTACCAGGGTCGAATTCCCGTGAATTTCCAGCACACTGCGACTCCCGGCACGGCGGTGCAGGTTATCCACATTCTGGGTGATGAGCCAGCGCAGCACCCCCATCTCTTCCAACTTGACAAAGGCAGCGTGCCCGGGGTTCGGTGCAGCCCTGGCGATTGTCTCGCGAATTTCCTGGCTTGCTCCGGTAGGCGCTAAACGCTCTTCCCAGGCTTTCCTGGGATCCTGGAGAAAGCGCTTGGTATCCATCCATAGGCGGCTCGCCGTATTTGGTCCACAGCCCGCCCGGTCCACGGAACGGTGGAATACCGCTTTCGACGGAAATGCCAGCGCCCGTCAGGGCCGTCACATACTCGGCTGCCAGTACAAGCTGTGCCGCTTGACGGATGGTGGCAGCAAGAGAAGTATGCAGCTTGTGCCATGAAGCACTCCTGTCCAGCCTGCATAACGTTGGCAATTGCCTCCTCCAGGCACCAACACGCGGTGATTCTATTCATGCCAGCGCTGATCCGGTCAAGAGCAGGTTCTGACATTGACAACCTGAGGCAACCCTTGCTATGGTGGCGTCCTGCGCATACAGGGCACACATGCTGGATTGGCCCAATCGTCTCTATGGCAATGACGGCTCTGTAACATGAGGAGATACAGGCATGGTGTATCACCGGGTACCTCGGACCAAGGTGGTGGGTTGGGCTCTTTCTGGTCGTCGTGATGTGTCTGGGTTGCAGCGGCCAGCAGGCAGGCGAAGAAGTCTGACGCTGATCTCGTTCGCGAGGCGCACTCGCCTTAGCGGCTGCGCACGGTGAAAAGCCCCGCTATGGTGGTAAATTCCTCAGCGTCGGCAATGAAGAGATCCCTTTCTATGATCTGCATCAGACCTCGCTCGGTGGGATCTATGCGGCGGTCGCTCCTGCCTACAACTGCCTGATCCGTACCAGTCCGTATGACCCCATGGCCCTGGACATCATTCCTGAGCTGGCGGATACCTGGGAGATCAGCGACGGTGGCAAAACGATTACCTTTCATCTGCACAAGGGCGTGAAATGGCACGATGGGACGCCCTTTTCGTCGGCCGATGTGCAGTACACCATTGAGCGCATCATGAATCCGCCCAAGGGCATGGTGAGCCCGCGCGGCCCAGTATTTGCGGCGCTCATTGAGCGCGTCGAGGCGCCCGACCCGGATACCGTGGTCATTCACGGCAAGGGACCGTCGGGGCTGCTCTTACCGCTCTTTGCCAATGGCTGGAACGTCATCATCCCCAAGCACATTGCCGAGAAGGATCCGGTGAACGCCTTGAAAACCACGGTCATTGGCACGGGACCGTTTCGGCTCAAAGAACCGCCCACCTCGTCGCTGTGGAAGTACGAGCGCAACCCGGAGTACTTTCAGAAAGATCGGCCCTTTCTCGATGCGATCGAGATCCACATCATGACGGACCCCAGGCGCTCGTGGCGGCGATACTGAGCAAGCGCGTCTTCTGGTCGGACTCGTTCCCCCATCCCAATATGGACCGCGACCTGTCGCAATCGGCCGCCCAGCAGAATCCCAATCTCGTCCGCTCCTCAAGCCCGATGCTGCGCGTGTATCACCTCACGCTGCAAACCGAGAAGCCGCCCTTCGATGACGTGCGCGTGCGCCAGGCGCATCAGCGAAGCGCTCCGGCGTGAAGCGTTTGGCGAGTTGGGGACCCAATCAGGCGCCGTGGGCACAGGGAACTATCCCTTAGGCCCATGGGCGATGCCCAAGGAAAGGCGGAACCAGCTGATCGGCTACGGGCCTGACATGGCCAAGCGCATCGCGCATGCCAAGGAACTGCTGGCCTCCTACGAAAAGGAGAAAGGGAAAATCGACTGGAGCAAGCTGAAGGTGCAGTGTGCCACGCAATATGAAATTCTCGTGTGAGAATGGGCAGATCATGCAGCAGCTGCTGAAGAAGATCAACGTCAACGTCGAACTCGAGCCGATGCTCTTGAGCCAGCTCCGTGGGAATGAGGTCTCTGGGAACTACCTGATGTCCCTGCTGGGGCGGCGATGAATTTTGACGACCCCATTGACACCTTCGGGCAGCTCTTCGTGACCAACGGGGGACGCTGGTACCAGCGCCATTCCCTGCCAGCACTCGACACACTCTTCGAGCAACAGAAGTTCATGGCGGATCCCGAGGCACGCAAGAAGGTCGTCTGGGAGATGGACACACTGGCCATGAATGATGCGGCCTACCTGATCCTGCATGTGGCCTGAGTTTTACCACGTGCGCTGGAATTTTGTGAAGGGGTGGACCCACACGCCGAATCTGTGGAGTACGAACGCGCGGATGGACACCGTCTGGCTGGATCTCCCGGAGTTGCCGCATTCCAGGTAGCTAGCTAGGGCTGCATGGCTCAGAGGAGCACCTGTCAGCACACATGGAGGTGCACACATGGCGTCTCGCAGGTTCCTTCGACTGACATGGTGGGTTGGGATGCTTCTCGTGGTCGGGATGTGTCTGGCTGCAGCAGCCCAGCAGGCGGCGCAGAAGTCTGACGCTGAGTCTCGCCCGTGAGGGCGCGCTCGCCTAGCGGCTGCGCACGGTGAAAGCCGCGGTATGGCGGGAAATTCCTCAGCGTGGGCAATGAGGAGATCCCCACCTACGATATGCATCAGACCTCCTTCGGTGGCGTCTATGCTGCCACTGCTCCTGCCTACAATTGCCTCATCCGCACCAGTCCCTATGATCCGCAGGGACAAGAGTTTATTCCTGAGTTGGCCGATAGCTGGGAGGTGAGCGATGGTGGCCAGACGATTACCTTCCACCTCCATAAAGGGGTGAAGTGGCACGATGGGACGCCCTTCTCATCGGCAGATGCGCAGTACACCATCGAGCGTATCATGAACCCGCCCAAGGGTATGGTGAGCCCGCGCGGACCGGTGTTTAGCGCCTTGATCGAACGCGTGGAGGCCCCAGACCCGGACACGGTCATCGTCCACGGCAAGGGACCTTCGAGTCTGCTCCTGCCCATCTTTGCCAACGGCTGGAGCGTCATCATGCCCAAGCATATCCTCGAGAAGGACCCGGTGAACGCTCTGAAATCCACCGTGGTCGGCACCGGGCCATTCAAACTCAAGGAACCACCCACCACCACGCTCTGGAAGCTCGAGCGCAATCCGGATTATTTTCAGAAGGGTTTACCGTTCCTGGACGAAATCGAGATCCATATCATTACGGACCCCAGGCGCTGGTGGCTGCAGTGCTGAGCAAGCGGGTCTTCTGGACTGACTCCTTCGCCCACCCCAATTTGGACCGTGACCTGTGCAAAATCCACAGCCCAACAGAATCCGAATCTTATTCACGCTTCCGGCCCCGAGCCTGATCGTCTCCGCATTTCTCCATGCAGACGGAGAAGCCGCCCTTTGACGACCTGCGGGTGCGCCAAGCCTTGAGCGAAGCGATTCGTCGTGAGTCCATTGCCGAACTGGGCAACTCAGGCAGGGGCAGTAGGGACGGGCGTCTATCCTCTTGGCCCCTGGGCCATGCCTGTAGAGATGCGGCAGCAACTCATTGGGTATGGACCTGATATGGCCAAGCGCATCGCCCACGCCAAAGAGCTGTTGGCGGCCTACGAGAAAGAGAAAGGCAAAATTGACTGGAGCAAAATCAAAATCCAGTGCTCGACCAATATTAAATTTTCCTGTGAAAATGCCCAGGTGGTGCAGCAGTTACTCAAGAAGATCAATGTCAACTTTGAGATCGAGCCGATGCTCGTAGCGCAGCATCGCGGCAACGAGGTGTCCGGCAACTACATCCTCTCTCTGCTGGGCGCCGCTGTGGATTTCGATGACCCGATTGATTCCTTCGGCCAATGGTTTGTGACCAAGGGCGGACGCTGGTATCAGCGCCACTCCCTTCCCGACCTCGATAAACTCTTTGAGCAACAAAAATTCACCGCTGATCTTGCGGCCCGCAAGAAGCTCATTTGGGATATGGACAAGCTGGCCATGAATGATGCAGCCTACCTTGTCCTGCACTGGTTTGACCTGAATCATGTACGCTGGAATTTTGTCAAGGGCTGGACGCTCACACCGAATGTTCGTAGTACGAACGCTAGGATGGACTACGTCTGGCTGGATCTTCCTGAGTTGCCACATGCCAGATAGCCTATGGCAGGTCATTGGGCAGCAGAGAGCAGGTATAGGACGCTGGCAAGAGCGATGAAGAGGTGCATACATGGTGTCTCGTAGAGTCTTCAGGCTGCTATGGTGGGTTGGCCTCATTGCTATGGTGGCTCTGCCGTTGGCTGCGACGGCACAGCCGGCGACGAAGTCTGACGCTGAGCTGATCCGCGAAGGGCCAGCGGCGCTTGCTGCAGCGCACGGCGACAAGCCCAGGTATGGAGGCAAATTCATCAGCGCTGGCAACGAGGTGATTCCCCTGTTTGACATGCACCAGACCTCCTTCGGCGGGGTCTACGCTGCGACAGCGCCGGCCTATAACTGCCTCATCCGTACGAGCCCCTACGATCCGATGGCCCTCGACATCGTCCCTGAACTGGCGGACTCCTGGGACATCAGTGACGGTGGCCAAACGGTCACGTTCCACCTCCATAAGGGCGTGAAGTGGCACGACGGCATGCCGTTCTCGTCGGCAGATGTGCAATACACCATCGAGCGCATCATGAACCCACCTCAGGGCATGGTCAGTCCGCGTGGGCCAGTGTTCAAAGCGCTGGTCGAGCGGGTCGAGACGCCAGACGCCGACACGGTGGTGGTGCACGGCAAAGGCCCGTCCAGTATGCTGTTGTCCCTCTTTGCCAACGGCTGGAACATGATCATTCCCAAACATATCTCCGAGAAGGACCCGGTGCATGCGTTAAAGACCACGGTGATTGGTACGGGACCGTTCAAGCTGAAAGAACCGCCCACCAGCACGCTGTGGAAATACGAACGCAATCCAGACTATTTTAAGGCGGGTCTGCCGTATCTGGATGAGATGGAGATCCACATCATTACCGACCCGCAGGCCATGGCAGCTGCTGTGTTAAGCAAGCGCGTCTTTTGGACGGACGCCTTCCCGCACCCGAGTTTAGACCAAGATCTCGGCAAATCTACGGTAAAGCAGAATCCTAACCTGGTGCTGTCGAACGCTGCTGCCATCAGTATTGCCCACCTGACCATGCAGACTGAAAAGGCCCCCTTCGATGACGTGCGGGTACGCCAGGCCATCAGCGAAGCGATTCGCCGTGAGGCGCTCGCTGAACTAGGCAAGCAGACGGGCGTGGTGGGGACTGGCACCTATCCGGCTGGCCCCTGGGCCATGCCCAGGGAGATGCGCGAGCCACTCATTGGCTACGGCTCGGACATGCCGAAGCGTATCGCCCATGCCAAAGAGCTGCTGGCAGCCTACGAGAAAGAGAAGGGCAAAATTGACTGGAGCAAAATCAAAATCCAATGCTCGACGAATCTGCCGGTCACCTGTGAAAACGCCCAGATCATCCAGCAGTTACTGAAGAAGATTAGCGTCAACGTTGACCTCGATCCTATGCTGCTGGCGCAACATCCGTGGCAACGAGGTCTCTGGTGACTATCTCCTCTCTACACTGCTCGCCGGTTTTGACTTCGATGACCCCATCGATGTCTTCGGTCAGCTCTTCGTGACCAAGGGCGGACGGTGGTATCAGCGCCGCTCCCTGCCTGAATTAGACAAACTCTTTGAGCAGCAAAATTCATCGATCGATCCCGAGGCGCGCAAGAAGGTCATCTATGGAGATGGACAAACTCGCGATGAACGACGCCGCGTTTCTCATTCTGCATTGGATTGACGTGCCGCACGTGCGGTGGAATTTTGTCAAAGGCTGGACTGGCAACCCCCAACGCTCGTAGTACCAACGCTAGAATGGATTACGTCTGGCTGGATCTCCCGGAATTACCGCATGCCAGGTGAGCACCTATGAAACAGTTCATTTTCCGTCGCTCTCCTCCTCGCCATCGTGACCCTGATCGGGGTCTCATGGCTGATTTTTGCCATCATGTGGATGATTCCCGGGGACGTGGCCGTCTCGATCTTGGGTGATGGTGCCAATGCGGAGCGCGTAGCGGCATTGCGTGAGCAGATGGGCCTGAACGATCCCTGGTATGTGCAATATGGGCGCTGGGCCAAGGACATTGTCAGGGGCGATTTGGGGACATCGCTCTTTATCGCCAACAAGCCCGTGAAGGACTTGATTGCCGAGCATCTCCCTATTACGGTGAACCTCGCGGTGTATACCATGACGGTGGCCGTCATCGTGGGGTGACGCTCGGGACCATCAGTGGCATCTGGCATGACACCATGCTGGACTATGTCTGCCGCGTCTTTAGCGTTACTGGCTTATCGGTGCCGGTCTTCTGGCTCGGCATCATGCTTCTCCTGACCCTGGTGCGCGTCTTTGCCTGGACTCCAGAACTGGTCTGGATTAATCCCTTTCAGGATTTCTGGGGGAATCTGCGCCAGATGTTGTGCCCCGCCGTGACCCTGGGCTATTTTCAGGTGGCGTTCATTGCACGCATGACACGGTCCTCCTCCTGGATGTCCTGGTGGAGGATTACATCCGAACAGCGCGAGCCAAAGGACTGCCCGAACGCCTGATCGTGGTGAAACACGCGCTGCGCAATGTGGTGATCCCTATTGTCACGATTGGCAGCCTGCAGTTTGTCGCCTTGCTGGGTGGGGTCGTGGTCACGGAGCGCGTGTGGAACCTGAAGGGGTGGGGGACCTTACTCGTCAATGGCGTCATCAACCATGACTATCCGCTCGTACAGACGATGATTTTTATGTTCGCTGGCCTGGTGATTGTAGCTAACCTTCTGACTGATATCCTCTACGGCTGGCTAGACCCGAGGATTCGCTATCAGTGAGCTCATGATGGGGGTAAATCGTGAACACGAGTCGCGTCTCTGCAGCGCTTCCTGTACCCCAGACGCTCCCCTGGAGCGTCGCACGCCCGGTCAAAACTCTCTGGCTCTTTTTCAGGCGGAAGCCGCTTGGTGCTCTAGGGTCCACGATTATTCTCGTCGTAGTCCTGACCGGGGTTTTTGGTCCCCTCGTCGCTCCCTATGAGCCCGACGACATCGGGGTGGCGAAAAATACGCCATGCCTTCCTGGCATGGCACACTGCTGGGGGCCGACCAGTTCGGCCGCGACGTGCTCAGCCGCATGCTCTATGGTGCCCGCATCTCCCTAGTAGTTGGCGTTGTGGCCTCAACCGCTGGCACGCTGGTGGGCGCGATTCTGGGCCTGATGAGCGGCTATTGGGGTGGGAGAACCGACGCGATCATGCAGCGTTTTATCGATATCCTCATGTCGTTTCCGCTCATCATCCTGGCTCTGACCCTGCTCACGGCTCTGCAGCGCTCTCTCGCGACAGTCATTGTGGCGATCGGCGTGCCCTTCATTCCCTATGGCGCCCGTGTGGTGCGGGCCAGCACGCTGGTCATCAAGGAAATTCAATTCGTGGAAGCGGCGCGGGCCATTGGTTGCAGCGATCTCTCGCATCATTGCGCGACATATCGCGCCAAGCTGCGTGTCCCTCTACGTTGTCCTCACCACTGGCTTCATTGGTGTCGCCATTATCACCGAGAGTGCGCTGGGCTTCTTAGGGCTGAGTATCCCGCCGCCAACACCTACCCTGGGTGGTATGCTTTCCGAAGCGTTAGCTCTCCTCATGTTCGCCCCGCACGTGGCCGTTGCTCCAGGGGTGTTCATCACGCTGGCAGTGTTTGCGTTCAATGTCCTTGGAGATGCTTTGCGGGACGTACTCGATCCGCGTCTCCGAGGGCGAGGCTAGACAGGGACCGTAGATACACGCGGATGCCTCCACGTCGGCGTTGGTGAGAAGAGACGATAGGCATCATCGCGTATGGTACAAGGGAAGTGCGTCATGCGTTTACAGAGGACAATTGCTCTGTGTGGTCTGGGGCTCACGGTGACCTTTGGATGTCTGAGCCCCACGGCGCAAAGCGAAAGAATCGACGTGGTGAGCAATCCAGAACTCGTCAAGTACTGTACGCCTAAAGGCGAGGGCAAATATACCGCCGTCGGCGAGAAAATGCCTTAACCCTCGCCAAAAACGCGGCGGCAGAACGCGGCGGCAACGTTCTCCTGACGGTTTCTATCAACAAGGGCGACAACCTCACCACCGAAGTCCACGGCAAGATCTACGCGTGCCCGCAAAAACCGTGAGTGCCAGCGGCAGACGTTGAGCTGCTTACCCCTCCGCCTCTTCTTCCATGAGTGCCAATGCGTCGGGATGGCGTAAGGTGTGACTCTCGCGTAGCCGGTCACCACTACTCCGAAAACTGCGCGTTGCCTGGAAAAATTCTGCCCCTTGCACCTCCGCCAGATAGTAGGCCAGAAGTTCGCCTGCCAGGCAGTACACTAAGGGTGAAAAGACTTCCGGCACCGCCTGGGGAACCGGGAGCACTATATCGGCCTGGGTCGGGAGGAAGGGCTGCTCGCTACTGGCAACAGCCAGGGTTGGGCGCCCAATCCCTTTAACATAGGGCAGCAACTCCAGGGCGCGATCGACACTCCGGCCGGGTGGGATAATGACACACGTTGGGGTGTGCTCCTGGCGGTTGAAGAATTGAATGTGGGCCCATTCTTCGATATCTTGCCCCCAGGCGTTGGCTCCACAGCTCTCCACGAGTTTGGCAGCAATAAACAGGGCTGTCGCATAACTCGGCCCGGAGCCCATAAACACCCAATTCTCAGCCTCCCCTAAACGCTCTGCAACCTGCCTGGCGCGGTCGTCGGTCGCCTGATAGTCGCCTGCATACAGGCAGCGACATCGCGCAACTGCTGTCTCCAGGCTCTGGCTTCCGCCGTGGAGATGGCTTGTCGCAGCTCCCCGAGGCGTAGGGCGCACAAGAGGAGACTGAGCAGCTGCACGGTATACGAGCGAATGCCAGGTGAGCGCCCCATCGCCGGAATGGCCACCGCGATCGCGGCCGCCGCCTCACGGGCAATGCCGCTGGTGCCGTTCCCCGTTACCGCGATGGTATCGACCCCTGCCGCCCTGGCCAGTCCCACCGCCTCGATCGAGCGTGACACCTGGCCAGAATTCGAGATACCAAACAGCACGGCATGGTGAGGGAGCCTGTCAGCTTCGTAGCGGGCAAATTGCATTGCTGCGAGGGCCTTGATGGGCAGTCGGCAAAAGTGGGCAAAAGCCATTTCACAGGCCAGGCCGGCGTAAAACGAGTCCCCACACCCAGCGGTGTAGATCGCTTGCCAGCGCTGTGGCTGAAAACGGGTAAACGCGTCCTGTATCGCACGCTCTGTGGCGTCGAAGACCTCGAGCAGCAGAGCGGGTTGACTGACAATTTGCGCATACATCATCTGGCGCGGCGAGGCAGCAGTAGCCATGCAGGCACTCCGGTGGTGAAAAGGGTAAATGAAGGACCTCTGGACGCGTTACAGTATACCAGTGGTGGCAGCCTGTTGAGCAAGACTCTCGCCATACCGTGTGGGGTCAGGAGACGATGATTCGATGAAAGGACGTTACGCGCTTGACAAGTCATCCATGGCATATTACATTTTCTTTAGCACTCGCCTGAGGCGAGTGCTAACCGCGATGTTCCCTTGTCGTACATGCTCGAGAACATTACCACACCTAGGGTTTTACGGATACGTGGGAGGAGAGTAGGGTATGCCGATCTATGAGTACCGCTGCCTCGACTGTGGCCATCAGTTTGAACTCATGCAGAAGTTTTCGGATCCGCCGGCAGAGACATGTACGTCCTGCTCTGGGACCGTGCAGAAGCTGATTTCACGCTCCGCCTTTCACCTCAAGGGCAGTGGGTGGTACGTCACCGATTACGGTCGTAATGGCAGCGCGGATGGCAAAGCCACGGGCAAGAATGACTCAGAGGGCAGTACAGAGAGTGGCGACACAAAGAGTAGCGACACAAAAAAAACGAGTGAGAGTAGTGGCTCTGCCAGCACGCCGTCTGCCAGCACAGAATCTACCAAAAGTACCACGGCATCCTCAGCAGCGTAGCTCCTGCTGTATCTCTAGGGAGGGTCCAGACCTGCATGGATGACCCTCCCGCCTGCTTTCCCTGGGTTCTAGGCCGTCTGGCTCTGCCCGACGCGTACGCATGTTGATACTAAAAAGTGGCTTTTCTCGGAAGGCAAAAATATTTTTGAATTGTTCTTTTGAGAAACCTGCCTCTTTTCCTTGCCGCAGTCGGTAATGCAATTCCATCTCACGGCCGTCTTGCAACACCCCGCGGACGATAATCTTGTCGTCCACAGTTTTCACCCGAAAGGCGCCGTACTTGCACTTCCTCGCCGTGGGCGAGATGCTTAAACATATTCTGTGTCAAGGCAGTGTAACTTTTCACCACTGTTCCCTCACGTTGACTGCTGCCAAGGGCCGCTCATACCCAGAGTGCACGATACGATGCTATGCGATGCGCAGAGTTGTAGCAACTCCTGCATCTGAGTGTCAAGGGCATAGTCCGGAGGACAGGTATCAGGGTTGACACAGCCATACAAAAGACGCTACGCTGCGCCGCACCGTCTTGTATGCATCCATGACCAGTAGCGAGGAAGATTGGCCCTTGCTGTGCGCCACTGCGAGAGCATCGTCTCCATCCCTCAGGAGTATCCCCCATCGAAGCCGTGTTGGCAGGGGAGGGAGTGTACCGTATGCGAGTGATGCAGATTGGTCTGGGTCCTATTGGCTGCGCCGTATCCCGTCTCCTCGTCCAGAAATCTGGCTGGCAGATCGTGGCTGCTGTAGATGCTGACCCTGCAAAGCAGGGGCGTGACTTGGGAGAAATTGTTGGGCTGGGGCAACGGCTTGGCGTCACGGTGATGAAGTGACCTCGCAGCTTTCCAGAGATTCTCATATTGATCTGGCCTTCCTCACCACGGTTTCTACGTTTCCTGAAGTCCTGCCAACGCTTTCTACCTTGATCCAGCATCGATATTGATGTCGTAGCCTCGACAGAAGAGCTTTTTTATCCATACTATCGTTATGCTGAACAGGCATTGGCCCTGGATGAACTGGCGAAGCAGCAGGTGTGTCTGTCTTGGGGACAGGGATTAATCCAGGTTTTGTGATGGACACCCTGGTGCTGGTGTTGACTGGGGCCTGCCAGCACATCAACTCGGATTGCCGTGACGCGCGTGGCGAATGCCTCCGGCGCACGGCCATCGCTGCAAAAAAGCTCGGGCTTGGCCTGACGCCCGAGACCTTTGCTGCGTACACGGCCCAGGGGCACGTGGGCGTGTTTGGGCTGGTCGACTCTCTGGCGTTTTTAGCGCATGTCCTCAAGTGGCACATGGATGATTTTAAGGAGCGCCTTGTGCCTGTCATTGCTGACAAACCTGTGCGTTTCGCCCAGGGGCGCGTTGAGACGGGTCAGGTCTGTGGCGTGCGCTATATGCGTCAAGGGTATCAGTCATGGGAAAGAAGTGATCTCCTTTGACCTCCGCATGTATCTCGAAGCAGAGAACGTGCGCGACACAATTTACATTGAAGGCACACCAACGATTGAGATTGACGATCAAAAGCACCGACATGGGAGACGTCGCCGCAGCGGGTCTCCTGGTGAATATGAGTCCCCTCGTGCACCAGGCCAGAGCGGGACTCCTGACCATGGTCGATCTGCCCCTACCCCATTGGCAGCACTAAGAGAGTGCATATGCCTCTGAACGCTACCTGGCAGACACCCATATACGATGAGGCACCCATGAGCCTGAGGCCAGGCGTACTCCCTTTCAGTGGCTTTCTCGTGCGACGGCAGATGGGTGGATTGCTTCCCCCACGCAAGCAGTGGAGGAACGCCAACTGCAACCGGCGAGCCTCGATCTCCGCCTCGGAGCAGTGGCTTATCGCATTCGCAGTAGCTTCTTGCCCGGACATGAGCCGGTGGAGCACAAATTAGCGGCACTCACCATGTATGACATTCCCCTTGCCCCAGCCGCGGTCTTGGAACGAGGCCATGTCTATCTCATCCCGCTCCTCGAAGAGTTAGCCCTCCCACCCTACTTGCGCGGCAGGACCAATCCCAAGAGTTCGACGGGACGCTTAGATATTTTTACACGCGTCATTACCGATGCGCATTCACGGTTCGACGATATTCGTCCCGGCTATCATGGCCGACTGTACCTCGAGGTCTTTTCACGTTCCTTTACCATCAAAGTGCATCACGGGCTCTCGCTGCATCAACTGCGACTGTTTTTTGGTGAGGCCCCGCTCGACGATGTCGCCTTACGCCAGCTCTACCAGGTCGAGCCCCTGCTGTATGACGACGACGATCAGCCCATTCCTCTCGATGCCGTGCATCTGGATGGCGGACTCTTCATGGGTCTAGCAGCGGCAGGACGCGACAGAAACACTTGTCGGGTACAAAGCAAAAAGAACAGCGACATTATCGACCTCAGCAAGGTAGGCTTCTACGATCCGTCGGCCTTCTGGGAGCCTGTCCATTGCTCCCCGAGCCGCCCGCTCATTCTTGAGCCTGAGGAATTTTATATCCTCACATCCAAAGAAAAGGTCTGCATCCCTCCGGCATATGCTGCAGAACTGGTGGCCTATGATGCTGGCTCAGGAGAGTTGCGCACTCACTATGCGGGCTTTTGATCCGGGCTTTGGCTATGGACACGGGAAACATCGTGGTACCAAAGCCGTACTTGAGGTGCGTCCACACGACGTGCCGTTTCTCGTCGAGGACGGACAGCTCTTCTGTAAACTCTGTCTGGAGAGCACTGCGGAAACGCCTCAGGTTGTCTATGGTGCCGCTCTCCAGTCGCACTATCAGACGCAGTCCCTCACGCTCGGCAAACAATTTGTCCCGTGGGATGCTGTCCCCGCCAAATCATTAAGCTGCTTCCCGCCTGCCACGCTTTGACAAAGCCAGGAGCCAACGGTAGAATCAGCCGGACAACTGCAGAGGATTGCAGTGCTGGTGTAAGGAAGCCATCATGCAGATTACTGTCAAGTTGTTTGCGCTCATGCGGGAAAAAGCTGGCACAGACACCATCCCACTCGACGTACCAGCAGGGGCGGCTGTTACGCAAGCGTTGGCGACGCTGGTGTGCCAGTATCCTACGCTTGAGCCTTATATGGCCAATACGCGCTTTTCTTTACATATGGATTTCGTCGATCCAGAAACGACTTTAGCCGAGGGCGATGAGCTCGTGCTCATCCCTCCCGTGAGTGGAGGAGCCTGATGTTTCGCGTCACGACAGAACCACTTGAGCGTGCAGCAGGTGAATGACCTGGTCAAACGCCCCACGGACGGCGCCGTTGTGACCTTTGATGGCATCGTACGCAATAATTTTGATGGTCGCCCGGTCCGCTATTTAGAGTACGAAGCGTATGCCGCGATGGCAGAAAAGAAGCTGGCCGAGATCGGTGCTGAGGTGCAGCAAAAATTTGCCATCGGTGAGATTGCCATGATGCATCGTATCGGACGCCTTGAGATTGGTAGAGCAGCATCGTCATTGCGGTCGCAGCTCCCCATAGACAGCGCGGCCTTCGAGGCCTGTGCCTACGCTATGGATCGTGTCAAAGCTGAAGTCCCGGTGTGGAAAAAGAGTTCTTTGCCGATGGTGCCGACCATTGGGTGAATCAAAACTGACTATGACAGACCTCCCAGATTCTCGTGCGGCGTTACTCGCTCCCTCATCCCTTCTGGGCCACCCTCTCTCCGACTACGGTGAAGCAGCGCATTGAGCAGTTGCTGGCCGCCCCGGACAGTGCTGCGCTCGTCCAGGCGTTATCGCCTGTCGAATATACGGTACTCTTAAAGGCTGCTCCGGACATGCGTGCCCTCCTGCTGCAACTTGGGGCATCCTGACCAGATTCGCACCGTGCTGGATTTGGACTGTTGGCACAAAGACACGCTTCAGAGCGCCACGCATTTTAGAGTGGCTTGAAGCATTACAGCACAGCGGTGAGGCTATCTGCGTCCAAACCCTCCAAACACTCGACAGTGAAATGCTGAGCGTTGTCTTGCATCGACATATCCGTGTCAATGCTGCTCTCCCCTCCGAAGAGGAAGCGGACCCTGGCCCCTATGATGAAGTGCTTGTCCAACGAACTCTATCGTGTCGCATTCATTGATCCGGACAGCCCCCTGAACGAGCGGGTGGCAGAGTTTCTGCGTGTGCTGCGCCTGACTGATCTCGATATGTATCACCGCCTTCATGCAGGAGGCGATGTGGGCGCAGGAGAGTGAACTCGAAGAGTGGGCTTATCGCTGGAGGACGGGGAGGCTCCAGGACGAGGGCATTCCCGACTACTATGAAGCGTTAGAAACCTATCATGTCATTGATGTCGAACCGCTCCACGCTCTCCCTCCCGGTCCCTTGGAGCCTCCCGGGGTCCCTGCCAGTGCTGAGGAGTCAGGGCGCGTCCCAAGTTATGCTTGGAGCCTTACTCCGTCGGGCTCGTTGCTGGCTCAGGCTCTCCGTGGAGATTTTACATCGGCGACCCAGGAGCGTCTGTGCTGGGAGATGGTAGCACTGTGCAATAAAGCTGTCGTACTTGATCAGATCGATTTTGCTGACACTGCGGCCGTGCGGGCCAGTTTGGGACGCGTGCATGCGTACTTGAATATTGGTCTTGAATATCTGAGTCACCAGGACCCCCAGCAGCTTGTCCCGCTGCTCACGACACGCTCATTGCAGTCCCTCTGTCAAATAGGCTTTTCTTTGAGTATGCGTCTCCGTCAGCGTGCGTCTTCCCTGCAAGCGTACCTCAATAGTGCCGCTGGCGTGCGTCGGGCGCTCCCAGGACTGGCGCGCTCTGTGGTGGATGGCCTGTTGCAGACCTGGCATCCGCAGTTCTTGCGTAGGGCTCGAGTCTCCAGGAGAGATGGCGTATCGTGACTTTCTGTACTTACAAGACATTCACCTGGTTGCTGCTGTTTTCGAGTCCCTTGAGCACGATCCAGCTTATCGCCTGGGCGGTCAGGCGGCCTGAGAGTCCCATGCCAGCTCACCTGAGGAGGAAGTCGTGGAGTAGGAGGAGGCCATGATTAAAAAATTGAACAGCATGCGGGTGCTGGAAGCCCAGGGAGTCCGCTATGAGGTGCTGTCCTTTCCGGACACGATCCATTCTGCTGTAGGCGTTGCGGCATACTATGGTCTACCTCCTGCCCAGGTCTATAAAACTCTTGTGGTCGTCCTCTCACAGGGCAAGCCAGCCCTGGTATTAATCGCTGGTGACCGTGAGATCCAGCTCAAACAGCTGGCGCAGGCGTTGGGTGAGAAGAAACTCCGCATGGCTACCCAGAAAGAAGCCGAAGCGTGGACAGGTTTAAAGGTAGGTGGGATTTCTGCTCTGGCGTTGTTCCATCGTGGTTTCCCGGTCTACATTGACTCGCGCTGCAGCCGCTTTGGACGAGATTATCGTCAGTGCCGGGCTGCGCGGGATGGATATCCGCCTCACTGTCCCTGACCTTGTGCGTGTAACTGGAGCTGCGTTTGTCGAGGCCACAACGCTCCCAGCGTAGCCGCGCTAGAAGGTGCTATAGCGCCTGAGACTTGACGGCGGAAGAAGGCATCGAGTATCATGCAGTCTTGCCCCTGCTCTCTGAGCCTAAGAACTGAGGATAGCAGGAGCACATCATAATATTATTATGCCCGTGTGCAGTGTTCTTAAGTCGGAAAATGGTAAGGGAAATTACTGCCAGGAGCAGCTCTGGAGCCCTGCCAGAGGTGTGGGTAGAACTCTAGCATATGTGAGCACCAAAAGGGGAATGGGGTATGACGCAGCCAAAGACGTTGGGCGAACTCAAGCGGTCCGGCTATAAGCCATTGAGTGTCAAAGCTGAGTTGCGCAAAAATCTTATCCGTAAGATGCTCGATCGCGAACCGCTCTTTCCTGGTATCTTTGGCTTTGAGGAGACTGTGATTCCCCAGGTGCAAAATGCCATCCTGGCCGGCCAAGACATGATCTTTTTAGGCGAACGTGGTCAGGCCAAGACACGCCTTATTCGGAGCCTCACATCGCTGCTTGATCCCGAAATGCCCTATGTCGAAGGCAGTGAAATTAACGATGACCCCTTCGCTCCCATCTCCAGAGCATGCGCAGGACATGGTGGCAAAGCACTGGGGACGACACCCCCATTGCCTGGCTTGCCACGCGACGACCGGTATGGCGAGAAGCTGGCCACACCGGATGTCACTACGCCAGAACTCATTGGTGAAGTTGATCCGATTAAAGTCGCTGAAGGACGCTATCTATCGGATGAACTGGTCATCCACTACGGGCTGATTCCACGCACCAAACCGGGGATCTTCTGCATCAACGAGCTTCCCGACCTCTCGGAAAAATTGCAGGTGGGGCTATTCAACATCATGCAGGAACGGGATGTGCAGATTCGCGGTTTCCGGGTCCGCCTGCCGCTCGACATCTGCGTTGTGGCGAGTGCGAATCCTGAGGACTATACGAACCGTGGACGCATCATCACACCGCTGAAAGATCGCTACGGGGCGCAGATCCGCACCCATTATCCCAAGCAGATTGACATTGAGATCGACATCATGGACGCTGAGCGCTCCCCTTTATTGATGAGTGATGGGTATCGCATCACAGTGCCCCAGTTCATGAAAGAGATCATCGCTGAGACGACCAGCATGGCCCGTGAACACGCTGACATCAATCAGCGCTCAGGCGTGAGCGTCCGCATGTCGATTGCCAATTATGAGAGTATGATTGGCAATGCCTTGCGCCGGACGATCCTGTTGCGTGAGGATGAAGTGGTGCCACGTGATCAGCGATTTGTCGTCTATCATCCCCTCGTCAACTGGCAAAATTGAGCTCGAAACGGTGGAAGAGGGGAAAGAAGGCCAAATCATTGACGAGTTGGTCAAGAAGGCTGTAAAGAAAGTTTTTGGCAAGCATTTCCGCTCTGAAGACTTTGCGTCATTCCTGCAGAATTTTACGTCTGGCCGTAGTCTTGAAGTCTCCGATACTATGCCAACAGCCGTCTATAGTCAAAAGTCCGTGGCCTGGGGGAATGCATGAGGCACTCCAGCGGCTCGAAATGCTCGAGAGTCCGGCGATGATGGCCTCGGCCTTAGAGTTCATTCTCGAAGGGCTCCATCTGAACAAGAAGCTGAACAAAAAGGTCCTTGAGGGAGAGATTTCCTATTGGGGATGAATGCCTGACATGTATGGCCGCCTCTGGAGATGACTGATACTTGCGCGAGCTGGAGAGAGGGGAAGGAACCAGTCTCATGGACACACGTTGTGTGCTCGTGCGTGTAGAACGCCATGACATCGGGTTGCTGTGTAGCCTCATGGCTGGCTACGAAGGGGTAGCTATTGTACGTACAGTTGACCCGAAACAGGGATTAGTAGCAGTTACTCGTTGCTCCCGCGTTCTACATGACAGTTCTGGACATTATGCAGGCCCTCTCTCAGGAAATGCCTCTGTGCCTTCTCATGACAGAGGCAGGAGACATGCATGTAGTGTGTTATGCCTGGTGCAGGTACCCACAGAGTAAGTCAGAGACACTGAGAGATTGACAGACAGCGCTGCGACTGCTATAAGAGCGCTGTGAGAGCTGGGGCTTGTTCCCTGTCACCGTAGTGTGTCGGGAGAACAGAGAGGGAGCCATGGAGCAGCCGTTACTCGATATTCGAGGCTTACGGACACAGTTTTTACTGATGATGGGCTTGCACGTGCTGTCGACGGCGTGAGCTATTCACTCGACCGAGGGTGAAACCGTTGGCGTGGTTGGGGAATCAGGCTGTGGCAAAGAGTGTCACAGCCTTGTCCATTTTGCGCCTTATCCCTGATCCCCCAGGTAAAATCGTTGACGGGCAGATTCTTTTGAAGGGACGAATCTGCTGACACTCTCCCCAGCGGAGATGCGTCGTATCCGTGGCAACGATATTTCGATGATTTTCCAAGAACCGATGACCTCGCTCAATCCGGTGTTCACGATTGGTAATCAGATTGCCGAGGCCGTGCGCCTGCATCAAGGCTTGTCCAAAAAGAGGCGCATGAACAAAGCCGTTGAGATGCTCACACTGGTGGGTATTCCGGTGCCAGAGCGGCGTGTCCACGAATATCCACATCAACTCAGTGGTGGTATGCGCCAGCGTGCCATGATTGCTATGGCGTTGAGCTGTAACCCGAAGGTGCTCATTGCTGACGAGACCGACTACGGCACTCGATGTCACTATTGAAGCCCAGATCCTCGACTTGATGCGGAATCTCCAGCATGAATTAGGCACAGCGATCATCATGATCACCCATGATCTTGGGGTCATTGCGGAGATTGCGCGCAAAGTGGTGGTCATGTATGCCGGGAAGGTTGTGGAACAAGCGCCGGTCGAACAGCTCTTTGCTGAGCCGAATCACCCATACACGCAAGGGCTCCTGCAATCACTCCCACGCGTCGATAAAGATGCCACGGGTGCTAAAAGCCGTCTTCAGGAGATTCCCGGTATTGTTCCCAGCCTTCTCAATCTTCCCCAAGGGTGTAAATTTGCCTCGCGCTGTCCAAAAGTCATGCCCATATGCGAAGAAGAAGAGCCGCCTCTCGAGCAAGTCGCTCCGCAGCATTATTCGGCCTGCTGGCTGAATCATTAGGAACTCCAATGGATACAGCAACAACCGACCGTCCTGCAAGGAGAAGCACAGCATGGCTGAGACACTGCTGCTTGAAGTGAAGCATCTGAAGAAGCACTTCCCAATCAAGGGAGGAGTGTTCTCCAAAACAATCGGATATGTCTATGCCGTTGATGATATCAACTTCACCTTGGAGAAAGGTGAAACCCTCGGCCTCGTGGGGGAAAGTGGTTGTGGAAAATCGACCACTGGGCGCACGATCCTGCGGCTCATTGAACCGACGGACGGTGCGATCTATTTCGAGGGGCAGGACATCACCACCCTGGATAAGAGTGCGATGCGGGCTTTGCGTCGTGAGATGCAAATTATCTTCCAGGATCCTTATGCCTCGCTGAACCCGCGTATGACAGTGGGGAGTATCATTGGTGAACCCCTGGAAATCCATAAGATCGCCGAAAGGCTCCGAGAAGGAGGAACGGCGTCGCATCGCTCCTTCAGAAAGTGGGCCTGCGTGCTGAAGATATGCGCAAATACCCTCACTGAGTTTAGCGGTGGGCAGCGGCAACGTATTGGTATTGCGCGGGCACTTGCTCTCAATCCGAAGCTCATCGTCTGTGACGAACCGGTGTCAGCGCTTGACGTGTCGATCCAAGCCCAAGTGATCAATTTGCTCGAAGACTTACAGGCAGAATTTGGCCTGTCGTATCTCTTCATTGCCCACAATCTCAACGTTGTGGAACATATTAGTAACCGTGTGGCAGTGATGTACCTCGGCCGAGATTGTCGAACTCGCTTCCGATGAAGAACTGTATAAAAATCCGCAACATCCCTACACCGAAGCGTTGCTTTCGGCTGTGCCTATTCCTGATCCGACAGTCAAGAAAAAACGCATCATCCTCGAAGGCGATGTGCCGAGTCCTATCAACCCACCTAAAGGCTGCCATTTCCATACGCGTTGTATGTACAAAGAAAAGATTTGCGAGGAAGTCGAGCCTGAGTTCAAAGATATAGGGGGGCACTGGGTTGCCTGCCATTTTCGGCCAGCACGGTGATGGCAGCCCGCTGGCCATACTCAGAGCCATCAGTATACGGATGGATCACTGTTGCCCACGAGCTCATTGTGCCTGTCTACAATGGTCGTATATTCCTACCTTGTGGTGTATATTCCCAGCGTATGCAGTCCGTCCATGGATGTCATAGATCTCGTATCCAGTGTACAATATGCACGAGACGCTGACTGATCTCGTCAGCATGCGTATCTGTGTTGTGCGAGGAGGTATCATCCCAGCGTTGTGGTAAGCGCTGGTGAGAAGGAGTAAGTGCTCTGCGGCGTGGACTCTGTGTTGTATGATGTGCCATGCATAGGAGACGACAAGGTCTGCTGCTCTGGTTGACACACCGATCTCTATCGGTCTCCAAGAGCTGCAAAGGAGAACGGCCATGAGGAAAATAGTACGGGAAAAACAGGTCGTGTTGATGCTGCTCGCGGCGGTACTGGTGAGCATGTTTGCCGGAGCAGTGATGGCCAAACGGTTGCCATCACAGGGTGGGATCTACGAGCAGCTCAAAAGTCTTTACAGAAGCACTGTCGTATGTAGAGTCCAATTATGTCGAGGAAGTCGAGCCTGAGAAAGCCATCCAGTGGCGCTATCCGTGGGATGTTAAGGACTCTTGACCCGCACTCTTCCTTTATGCCACCAGATGTGTACCGCGAGATGCAAGTCGAAACTGAGGGACGTTTTGGCGGCTTAGGTATCGAGATCACCATGCGGGATGATGTACTCACCGTGGTGTCGCCAATCGAGGGCACTCCGGCTTTCGTGCAGGTATCCAGCCGGGTGACCAAATTATCAAAGTGGATGGGGAGTCGACCAAAGAGATGTCTCTTGGTCGATGCCGTGAAGAAACTCCGCGGTCCAGAAGGCAGCTCGGTGACTATTGCCATTTTCCGTCAGGGTTTTACTGAACCAAAAGATTTCACCTTGAGCCGAGCTGTCATTCAGATCAAAAGTGTCCGCTGGACAAAACTCAAGGATGATATTGGGTATGTCAAACTCCGCAGTTTTCACAAAGACGACCGAAGAGGAGTTGGAAGAAGCCCTGCGCGATCTCGGAGAACAGCAGATCAAGGCCCTCGTCCTCGATTTGCGTAACAATCCTGGTGGTCTCTTAGAGCAGGCGATCTGCTGTTGTCCAACGTGTTTCTCGAAGGCGGCCAGCTGATTGTGTATACCAAGGGACGCCTGCCCAAATCAAAACATGAAAGGCTTTGCGAAAAGTGATGGCTTTCATGTGACGTACCCTGTCGCCGTGCTCATTAATGGCGGCAGTGCCAGCGCCTCAGAAATCGTTGCTGGTGCTCTGCAGGATCTGAATCGAGCCGACGGTGGTTGGGACGCAAAGCTTTGGGAAAGGATCGGTCCAAACGATTATTCCCTTGAGCGATGGCTCTGGCTTGCGCTTGACCACTGCCAAGTACTACACGCCGAAAGGTGGCGAGATCCATGGCAAGGGGCATTACCCCAGATATCGTGGTGGAGAAACCTCAAGAGGCGGAAAATCAGGAGGGTGAGCAAAAATCGCCGCGTAGCCGGCGCCAGATCGAATTGCCCGGAGATGACCTCTCGGACGACCCGCAGTTGCAGAAAGCTGTCGATTTTCTGAAAACACGCAGGGCAACAGGGCGGCAAATCTGTCAAGGCAGGTTAAGCGATTGCCGGGGATGTCCATCAGTGGTGGCATCCCCATACCACCATATGGATGCTGCCGCAGTCTTTATCTGCCATATATCTGCTGACTAAATGAATCTCTGTGTCCTCACAGCATATTTGGATGTTCAGGAGCTTCGCTGTGTTGATCTTAGGTATTGAGACGTCATGTGATGAAACCGCAGCTGCTGTAGTCGCTGATGGTGATCGAGGTGCGCTCAAATATCATTGCCTCCCAGCATGCTATTCATGCTGCCTATGGCGGGGTGGTTCCAGAACTGGCCTGCCGAAGTCACATTGAAAATCTCCAACCGGTGATTGATGCTGCCTTAGAGCAGGCTGCACGTCACGCTCCGATGACATTGACGTCCTTGCTGTCACGCAAGGGCCAGGCTTGGTCGGAGCGCTGTTGGTTGGCGTCTCTCTGGCGAAAGCCTTAGCCTATGGCTTGGGTAAACCACTCGTGGCTGTCCATCACCTGGAAGGGCACATCAGTTCGATTTATCTCGAATATCCTTCCGTGCCCTGCTCCATATGTAGCGCTGGTTGTTTCAGGCGGGCACTCCGATCTGTACTATTGTCCACAACGGGGACACTATGTCGTGTTGGGACGCACCCGCGATGACGCTGCGGGAGAGTGTTTCGACAAGATTGCGAAAATGCTTCACCTAGGATATCCTGGAGGCCTCTTGTCGATCGCTTAGCACAGCAAGGGGAAGCCGACAGCTATACACTTCCCACGAGCCATGCTGGACAAAGAGACGTTCGATTTCAGTTTTAGCGGTGTGAAAACGGCTGTGCGTACCCATATGTCTGCAGATGACTGATGCCCAGGGAGCGCGGTTTTTTCACGATGACACATTCTGGCCTCTCCCTGTATCACCTGAGTGGGAAAGATGTCGCAACAATATTCTGGCGAGTTTTCAACAAGCTGTCGTCGATGTTTTGGTTGACAAAAACACGACGTGCAGTCGAACAAACTGAGGCTCGTGCTATTGTCGTAGTGGGTGGTGTCGCCTGTAATTCGACCTTACGGGCGAGAGATGCGTAGAGCAGAGAGAGGGATGGTGTCCCTGTATTCTTCCCATCTCCTATTTTGTGTACTGATAATGCCGCGATGATTGCGTGTGCCGCTGCTCATCGCTATCAGATGGCTCCCCAATACTATCATGAGACAGTGTTTCCTTGATCTTGACGCTCCAGCCTAGATCTCACACTGTCCAACGTGCATGCCTGCTGAAGCTTGAGATGCGAACATCTGAGAGATGCAGTGATTCATGGGTGGGTTCTGGGTCGAGAAGGAGGTTGAGGATGCGGTACCTTCGTAAGGAGTATAGGTTACGTTTGGTCTTGTAGGGCTCATCACTCGTTGTAGGGACTGTCCAACACGCCATGGGCGCAGGAAATGTCGAGGCTGGTGGGAAGCTCTATCAAGCCCGCTGCTCTCCATGTCATGGTCCTGACGGCAAAGCTGCAACACCGACAGCACAGGCGTTGAATCCCAAAACCTCGCGACCATACTGATGGTGCCTACATGAACCAGCTCTCCAATGAACATCTTGCTAAAGTGATCAAAAATGGTGGCCCTGCAGTGGGGAAGTCTCCAATTATGCCAGGCTCAGGCTGATCTGAATGATCAGCAAAATTGAGGATGTCATTGCTTTTGTACGTACACTTGCCGTCCCTCCCTATAGCGGGAAGCAAAAGGGGATCATTATCTATGCGCATAGTTGTCGCTACTGCGTATGAGTCTCGTGTTGAGTATGGCATGATGCTAGGCCTCAGTTCACCAGCTTGGAGTCAGCCATGGCAAGACGTTGCTGGTGATCTGATGAGCCCGGCGTGCCCGGGACGAACCTTACTGAACTGTACGAGTAGCCAAGCGGAACAATGGCGCGAACTCATCCGTCAAAAGTTGGCCCAAGGTGAATCTAAGGAGCAGATTTTACGATACTTTGTCGATATAGGTGGCGAAGGGATTCTGGCGGCTCCACCGAAACAAGGGTTTTGCTTTGACTGCTTGGCTTTTGCCATTGTTTGTCATGGTGAATGGGGCGGGATTAATCGTTGTCTTGACTCGTCGGTGGGCACAGAGACGCCCACAGAGCAGATGTCACACGGCATGACGGACCCCAATGCTGCTACTCCATCTTCGCACGCCTCTCTGACCCGTATTTGACACCGTCTCGCATCGAGAACTCAAGGAGTTCAATGATTGACGGCGAGACTACGTGCGTGTCTTGTTTCCTGATGATGCGTACGGGTGGGGGATATTCCGAGCTGGTGCGTTTTCTAGGAAATAGCCAATAAACCCGTTCTTAATGTCTGCGTGGTTATTCCTCTGAGGATGAGCGTTATGCGTTTCCTGATGGCTTGCCTCTTGCTCTGGTTCAGTTGGAGCGTTGGGTCCTTCGCCGGCAGTCGCCCAAACGTCTGCCAACGCTCCATCCCCAACACTACCAGAAGTCAACGCTATGGCTTGTGGCGCAAGAGCGTCAGTCCGAGCAATACAGAGGCGTATACTGTGCGTCATTGCTGTGCGGATACCGCCAGACCACCACGGATATCTTGACACAGGAGACGAGGGGCTCTTCATTCCTCTTACTTTTGCTTTTCCTAGTCTAAGAAGAGCAAGGGGCACAAAGTTGTCATGCTGTCTCATCCCGTAGGCGAGCGGGATGAGATAGTATTGCCTACGGTGTTACGAGGAAGTGGGGAGTTTACTTTTCGCGTTAAAACAACCCAGTATGGCTTCCCTGTCTGTAGGAACGCTGCCACTGACCTTTCGTTATCAAATCTGTAATGATGTGACCAAGCTTTGCTACCCTCCTCAAGAACTCTACAGTATCCCTCCCCTCCCCTCTCTTAGAGGCCTCTCGCAACCCCATTGCTAGCACTGCGGAGACAACCTGCCTCACGTCGTTAACTCCTCAACGAACGCATCGCAGTGCTTTTTGAAGCCTACATGGACAGTCTTTTCTTGACCTTTGGCCTTGTCTTTATTGCTGGACTCCTCGCCTCCAGCGACGCCGTGTGTTTATCCTATGCTTCCCTATAACTGCAAGCGATTTTCGCAGCCCGTGGAGGGATCACGGCGGCGTAGCCGTCTGCATGCAGTCATCTATTCTCTAGGTATTATATGTTTTACACGTTGTTGGGATTGCTAGCGGCGACAACAGGATTTTGGCCCTTTCAGCGCATTATGACCAATGCCTGGGTGCATCTTGGTTTTGCTGGGCTCTTCGCATTATCTTGGCCTGAGTATGCTTGGCTTGTATGAATTACAATTGTTCTGCATCGTTTATGGCCGAAACTAGACACGTTTGCTAGACTCATGTGGGAGGCTTCTCGGGGACGTTCTGCATGGGAGCAACCACTGGTCTTATCGTCTCCGCCGATGTGTTGGTCCAGATTACGGGAGCCATTTTGTTGACATTACCGGACAAGTCTGCCAAGGCCAATACGATTGTTGGCTCTGCAACATATGATACCCTTCTCCATAGGGGTTATTTTGATGACGAGCTTTGGCCTCGGATTGGGTCTCCCTTTTCTACTCATTGGTCTGCTGAGTAGCGATTACCCTCTGCCGGTACTTGGCTGACAAAAACAAAATATATCCTCGCGCTCCCTACCCTCTACTTTGCTACACATATTATATAAAAGGGATGGGATGTTTGTTCCACTATAATGTAGCGCATGTGTTATCCTCATAGGAATTGTCGCTCTTGGTACCGCATTCTTCATGGTATCTTTCGTCCTTTCCATAACAAGCCCCTGAAACGGGCTAGCAGCTATATTTTACTGATCTAGGTATTATCTTGCTGTACAATGGCCTGATACAATTAGGGCCTGCAACTCGTCAAGGTTTACACATAGGGTCACAGACGGTGCTCCCAGTGCAGAATCTTCAGTTGAAGTACATGCGAATTTGCAATGGTTGCGTGACTTTTCCTTTGCACAACAGCGTGCTAGAGTTGAACAAAAGCCCATGTTTATGAGCTTCTATTTGCGACTTGGTGTGCCAACTGTAAAGCCTTCAACATCTGGCCGTAAGAGCAATACGTAACC
>ERZ1370068.1729-contig-11655_pt1 | contig 31694 bp, 52 predicted proteins | sample MGYA00561227_ERZ1370068 | MGnify/ENA primary metagenome ERZ1370068 (study PRJEB38410, sample SAMEA6850437) | metagenome | study: Metagenomic assessment of the ecological functions of the soil: analysis of the soil microbiota associated with the...
GACCTCATTGAGGAGCGCGTCTTGCGCGTCTCGAACCATGCCGGAGCGGCAATGACGACGGAACGATGAAAAATCGCGAAGAGATCGCGCAAGCGTTGGCGGCGTCGGGCTATATCGCCGACGGCGAACTCGCGACCGCGATCTCGCTGATGCAATTGCTGCGGCGCCCGCTGCTGCTGGAAGGCGAGGCGGGCGTCGGCAAGACCGAAGTGGCGAAAGCGCTGGCTTCCGTGCACGCGACCGAGCTGATCCGCCTGCAATGCTACGAGGGGCTCGATCAATCGGCCGCGCTGTACGAGTGGAATTACCAGCGGCAATTGCTGTCGATCCAGGCCGCATCGCGGCGATAATCCCGATGATGTCGAGCACCAGATCTTTTCCGAAAAGTACCTGCTGGAGCGGCCGTTGCTGGCGGCGATCCGGCGCGCAAAGCCGCCGGTGCTGCTGATCGACGAGATCGACCGCGCCGACGACGAGTTCGAGGCGTTCCTGCTCGAACTGCTGTCCGACTTCCAGGTCTCGATCCCCGAGCTCGGCACCATCACGGCCACCACGATCCCGCATGTGGTGCTGACCTCGAACGGCACCCGCGAACTCTCCGACGCGCTGCGCCGCCGCTGCCTCTATCACTATGTCGACTATCCCGATGTCGACCGCGAGGCGCGCATCATCATGGCGCGGATCGATGGCGCCAGCGCGTCGCTGTCGCTGCAGATCGCGCGCATGGTCGAGGGCATCCGCAAAGAGGAACTGCGCAAGGTGCCCGGCGTCGCGGAGACGCTGGACTGGGCGGCGGCTTTGGTCGGCCTCGACGTGCGCGATCTCCACGACGCGCCCGAAACGGTCCACGAGACCCTGATGTGCCTGCTCAAGACCCACGAAGACAAGTCGCGGGTCACGCGCGAGGTCAGCGAACGCCTGTTGGGGAAGGTCGCATGAGCTGCTGCGGCACCAGTCCCGGTTACGAAGAGCTCGATCGAGGTCTCGCGCCTCGTCTCGTCAAGGCTCGCCGCGTTTCTCAAGACCCTGCGCGACAGCGGATCTCGCCGTCGGCCTCGCCGAAGGCCAGGATGCGGCGGAACTGATGACGGCCGGCTATGCGGCCAAACCGGGCCTGCTGCGTTCGGCGTTCAAGCATCTGTTCTCGGCGCGCAAGTCCGACTGGGAAAAATTCGACGGCATCTTTGACGCGTTCTGGCTCGGCAAGCGCGTGCGGTCGCGCTCGATGACATCTGGCTCGTCGAAGGCTGCGAACAATCCGTCGCTCAAGAGCCTGGCTGACGGCCAGCGCTCCGGCGGCGAGACGGCGATGGATCAGGTTCCATCCACCGACGATGGCGGCAGCCGATCGCGCCGGCGAAGGCCGCATGGAAGGGGCCTCGCGCGCCGACAATCTGGCCGAGGTGGATTTCCGTAAACTGGCCGATCCCGCGCAAATCGAGCAGGCGCATGAAGCGGCCGCGCGGCTCGCACGCGCGATGCGCACGCGGCTGACGCGGCGCGATCTGGCGCGGCGGCGCGGCTACCGGCTCGATCTGCGCCGGACCATTCACGGCAATATCAGCCATGGCGGCGTGCCGATCGAGCCTCGTCAGGCGGCAGCGCAAGGAAAAGCCGCTGCGGCTCGTCATGCTGCTCGATGCCTCCGGTTCGATGAGCATGTACACCGGCGTGTTCCTGCGTTTCATCCACGGCATGCTCGACGAGTTTCGCGAGGCCGAGGCGTTCCTGTTCCACACCAGGCTCGCTCATGTCTCCGACGCGATGAAGGAGAAGGACGCCGCGCGCGCGCTCGACCGGCTCTCGATCATGGCGCAGGGCGCAGGCGGCGGCACCAGGATCGGCGAGAGCCTGCAGACCTTCAACCGCTGGCACGCCGCGCGCGTGATCCATTCGCGCACCGTCGTGATGATCGTGTCCGACGGCTACGAGACCGGCGACGCCGCGCTGCTCGGCCGCGAGATGGCGGCGCTCGGCCGCCGCTGCCGCCGCATCGTCTGGCTCAACCCGATGATGGCGTGGCAGGGCTATTCGCCGGAGGCCAGCGGGCATCAAGGCGGCGCTGCCGCATGTCGATCTCTACGCGCCGGCCAATACGCTGAACAGCCTGACCGCGCTCGAACCCTATCTGGCGAAACTATAGATGGAGCGACCGATGACTGCGCATGTCGAAGTGATGGATCTGGTCGCGCAGATGAAATCCGCCGAGCAGGCGTTCGTGCTGGCGACCGTGGTGCGCACGGTGTCGGTGACCGCGGCGAAAGCCGGCGCCAAGGCGATCATTCGCCCGGACGGCACCATCGTCGCGGGCTGGATCGGCGGCGGCTGCGCGCGCGGCGCGGTGCTGAAGGCGGCGCGCGAGGCGCTGGCCGGACGGCGAGCCGCGCATGGTGTCGGTGCAGCCGGAAGACATGCTCGCCGAACTCGGCGTCAAGCCGGGCGAGAATCGCGAGGGCATCCGCTTCGCCAGCAACATGTGCCCGAGCAAGGGCACCATGGATATCTTCGTCGAGCCGGTGCTGCCGCATCCCTCGCTGGTGATCTTCGGCGCCAGCCCGGTCGCGATGTCGCTGGCCGCGCAGGCGCGCCAGCTCGGCTATCACGTCACGCTGGCTGCGCCCGCCGCCGATCGTCGCGGCCGAGCCCGACGCCCATGTCATCGATCGACGGCTTCGCGCCCGCGCTACCTCAACGAGGCGCGGCGTTTCGTCGTGGTCTCGACCCAGGGCAAGGGCGACGAGGCTGCGCTTGCGCGCGGCGCATTGCCATCAAGGCCGAATATCACGCCTTCGTCGGCAGCCGCCGCAAGATGACGGCGCTGCGCGAAAGCTCGTGGCCGGCGGCATCGCGCGCGAGGCGATCGATCGCGTCAAGGCGCCCGGCCGGGCCTCGATCTCGGCGCCATCACGCCGGAGGAGATCGCGATGTCGATCCTCGCCGAAATCACCGTCGAGCGCCGCCGCGGCCAGCGCGCGGCCAATCCCGTTGCCAGCAGATAAGGACCCATCATGCAGATGAACGACAGCCAGCGCATCCCGGCGCCGAAGGAAACGGTCTGGGCGGCGCTCAACGATCCCGAGATATTGAAGCAGTGCATTCCCGGCTGTCAGTCCCTCGACATGTCCTCAGCCACCGAGATGACCGCGACCGTCGTGTTCAGGGTCGGCCCGGTGAAGGCGACCTTCGGCGGCAAGGTGACGCTGTCCGATCTCGATCCGCCGAACAGCTATCGGATCTCGGGCGAGGGCTCCGGTGGCGTCGCCGGCTTTGCCAAAGGCGGCGCGACGGTGCAGCTCGAGCGGAAGGGCCCGACGTGACGGTGCTGCACTACGACGTCGACGCGCAGATCGGCGGCAAGCTCGCCCAACTCGGCGCGCGGCTGATCGATTCCACCGCGAAGAAACTGGCGGGCGAATTCTTTGCTTCGTTTGGACAAGTTGTTGGCGGAGCTGCAGCGGCTCCTGCGGAAGCGGCGCCCAAGGGCTGGTTGGGCAGCTGACTGGCGCGGTCTAGCAACCGTCGTTGCCTGGCGACAAACGCGAAGCGTTTGCGCAAGAGCGCAGGCGACAGGCTGCGCGCTCATCGGGCTACTGCTACGGCCCTGAACTGTACCGGGCGCGACTGACGTGTCAGACTTCCTCCAAGTCCTGCAGCAAAGCCCGGCCAAACGGGCATGCTGAACGATGGAGGGAACGATGAGGCTCGCTGCGAACCTGTTCGCCGCGTTGCTTGTGCTGCTGACCGCGCAGGCGGGATCGGCGCAATCCAATTATCCGAACCGGCCGGTGAAAATCCTGGTCGGCTTCACACCCGGCACGGCGCCGGACCTTGCGGCGCGCATTCTTGCCGACCGGTTTTCCGAAGTTTGGGGCACGCCGTTCGTGGTCGAGAACGTTCCCGGCGCCGGCAGCAACATCGCCACCGATCGCGTCGCCAAGGCGGCCGCCGATGGTTACACGCTGCTGATGGGCGGCAACTCGTCGCTCGTCATCAATCCGAGCCTTTATGAGCAACTGCCGTTCGACCCGATCAAGGACTTCGCGCCGATCTCGCAGGTGTTCATCGCGGCGAACGTGCTCGCCGTTCCACCCGAGCTGCCGGTCAAGACCGTGGCGGAGCTGGTGGCGCTCGCCAAGGCGCAGCCCGGCAAGCTTCCTATGGCCATGCCGGCGTGGGCACGTCGCAGCATCTCGGCGCCGAATTGTTCAAATACATGGCGCATGTCGATATTGCGCCGGTGCCCTATCGCGGCACCACGGCGTTGATGCCGGACCTGCTCGCCAACCGCATCACCATGTCGTTCGCCAATATCGTGAACGTGGTGCCGCTGGCGCGCGAAGGGAAATTGCGCGCGCTGGCCATCACCTCGATCAAGCGCTCGGCGCTGGCGCCCGACCTGCCGACCATGGCGGAATCCGGATTCCCGGCTTCGAGGCCGTGCCGTGGTTCGGCCTGCTCGCGCCGGCCGGCACGCCGAAGGATGTTCTGGATAAACTGCACGGCGAGACCGTCAAGGCCCTGGCGATGCCGGAGGTGCGCAAGAAGTTCGACGAACTTGGACTCGAGCCGGTCGGCAACACGCCAGCCGAGTTTGCGGCGATCATCAAGAAAGAGACGCCCGAGTGGGCCAAGGTGATCAAGGACGCCGGCATCAAGCTCGGCAACTGACTTCGTGCCATGCGCCACCTGAACGAGGCAAGCAGACATCCGAATCTCGCTTGGCCTGCCTGCGCTTTCGGCTAAGCTGTTCGGCGTCAGTTCACCAGATAAGAGTGATCACACATGACCGGGACGGATCTCGTCGGATTGGCTCGGCCTGTCGGGCCGCGTTTGCGTGGTGACAGGCGGAGGCGGCGGCATCGGCCGCGCCACGGCGCGTCAGTCTTGCCAGGCCGGCGCCCGCGTTGCTGCGATCGATCGTCGACGAGCGCGGGCTTGAAGTGACGCAGCGCGAGCTGCGCAAGCTGGGCGCCGGCCATGTCGTGACGCGCTGCGACACCGTCGAGCGCCGAGAGCGTCGACCGCAGCGTCCGAGGCGATCGAGAAATCGCTGGGGCCGTGCAGCGTGCTGGTCAACACCGCGGCGGTGCTGCGTCCCGGCGCGCTCGACACTCTGTCGCTTGCCGAATGGAACGCGGTTCTCGCGGTCAACCTGACCGGCTACTTCCTCTGCGCGCAGATTTTCGGCCGGCAGATGCGCACGCATCGGCCGCGGCAGTCTGGTTCATGTGGCGTCGATCGCCGGCAGCCACGCGCAGGGCCAGAGCGGCGCCTACAGCGTCAGCAAGGCCGGCGTGATCATGCTGTCGCGGCAGCTCGCCAACGAATGGGGGCCGCACGGCATCCGCAGCAACGTCGTCAGCCCCGGCATGGTGATCACGCCGATGAGCCAGTCGTTCTACGATACGCCGGGGGTGACCGAGCGACGCGCCGCGGTGGTGCCGATGCGGCGGGTCGGCATGCCGCAGGACATCGGCCGACGCCATCCTGTTCCTCGCCAGCGACCGCGCGTCCTATGTCAACGGCGACGAGATCACGGTCGACGGCGGTTACGCCAACATGCTGATGAATCTGGTGCCGCGGCCGGGATTTGAGTGAGGGTCAACAATTATCGAACCCTCATGGTGAGCGAGGCGCGAAGCGCCGTCTCGACCACGAGCCCCGCTGGTGCCATTCATCCTGGTCGGGACGCGAGCTTCGCCTGCACCCTCAGCGATGAGGTCTGACACCTAGTCGAACAGGCTCGACACCGACTCTTCCGACGCGGTGCGGCTGATCGCTTCGCGCGATCAGGCGGCGCGATCGACAGCGTGCGGATGTTGGCGGCCTTGCGTGACCGCCTCGGTCGGCAGGATCGAGTCGGTGATGACGAGCTCCTTCAGCCGCGAGCCGGCGATGCGCGCCGCTGCGCCGCCGGACAGCACGCCATGGGAGATGTAGGCGTAGACATCCTTGGCGCCGTTGGCGAGCAGCGCGTCGGCCGGCGTTCACCAGCGTGCCGCCGGGATCGACGATGTCGTCGATCAGGATGCAGGTGTAATCCGGCGACATCGCCGATCACGTTCATGACCTCGGATTCGCCGGCGCGCTCGCGGCGCTTGTCGATGATGGCGAGCGGCGTGTTGATGCGCTTGGCAAGTCCGCGCGCGCGCACCACGCCGCCGACGTCGGGCGATACCACCATGACGTTGGTGAGGTCGAAGCGCTCCTTGATGTCGCGCACCATCACCGGCGAGGCGTAGAGATTGTCGGTCGGGATGTCGAAGAAGCCCTGGATCTGGCCGGCATGCAGGTCGAGCGTCATGACGCGGTCGACGCCGGCATGGGTGATCAGGTTGGCCACCAGCTTGGCGGAAATCGGCGCGCGCGAGCCGACCTTGCGGTCCTGCCGGGCGTAGCCGAAATAGGGGATCACCGCGGTGATGCGGCGCGCGGACGACCGGCGCAGCGCGTCGGTGATGATCAGCAGTTCCATCAGATGGTCGTTGGCCGGAAACGACGTCGACTGGATGATGAACGACGTCCGGAGCCGCGGACGTTCTCCTGGATTTCGACGAAGATTTCGCATGTCGGCGAAACGGCGGACGCATGGCCTTGGTCAGCGGCAGATGCCAAGCCAGTTGGCGATTTCCTGCGCCAGCGCGGGATTGGAATTGCCGGCGACCAGCTTGATCGAGCCGTTCTTGGCCGACATCGACGCTTCTCCTCGCGCCTTGCTGGATACGACGTTCAGCATATCGGAATACCCATCGGAACCGGCGCGTTTCGATGAGCGAGGAGATATCAAGGCAGGGTGGCTCGGCTGGCAACCCGTCGGCCCGGTTTTCCCGGTCAAAAACCGGCGAATACGTGTCTTTACGGGGTATCGGTTAATGGGCGCTGAAGCCGAGCGCAGCCATGACGCTGAACGCATCCTGAGGCGGGTAAGGCGCTGTTCCGTGCTCGCCACCGCCGGGCCGCGGCGGTCCGGGGCGGAGCGGGCGGCGCGTCCGGCGCGTTCCATTGATCATGCCGCTGAGGCCGCTCAAGTCCGGCCTGCGCGATCTTCCGCAACACCAGGTCGTCGGCCGCGGCCCAGGCGTCGCGTCCGGCCTTGCCAGCCGGCTCCTTCGCCGGAAAGCCGCAGCGCACGCTGCTGGTCGCGGTCATAGACGTCCCAGACCCAGGCGATCATGGTGCTGGCCGCGCGCTGCACCTGCGCCGAGAGATAGCTGCGCACGCGGTAAGAGGCCGCGCCCTCGCGGGAGACGATCGACAGGTTGCGAAGCTTCGATCGCTGTCGAGCACATTAACCATCCGGTCGAATACCTGCGGCGGCGGACCGTCGATCGATTCGAACGCGACGGTCGGAGCCGCCGCCGTCAGCCATCGCATACGAGCCGCTGCGTCGGCACCGCCGCCGGCGCAGCCGCCGAGCGCCGCAGGCGATCGCCAGCAGCGCCGCCGCGATCGCGGCGCGACGGCGCTGTGCAGGCAACGGGTTGGACGGTGTCGCTCATCGCTCCCTGCGATATCGTTAAAATGTGTTAAGGTCTAGGGCAGCGGAGCGCATCGCGCTCGTAAAAAGTTGTGTCGAGCTCGCTCCGGTTCACCTTGTTGTTGCCAGAATTCTTCAATCCGGCAGGATGATCCGATGCGAGCCTTTGTTCTCGACTGGCTATGGCGCGATCGCCGACCATGTCCGGCTGGCGGAGATCGCCGATCCGGTCGCGGGCTCCGGCGAGGTCCTGATCGAAATTCATGCCGCCAGCCTCAATCCGATCGACTTCAAGCTCGTGCGCGGCGATCTCAAGCGCGGTCTCGAGATACAAATTGCCGCGACCGTTCGGCTTCGATGCCAGCGGCATCGTGATATCGGCGGGCGCCGGTGCTACCAGGTTCAAGCCGGGCGACGCGGTCTACGTCCGTGCGTCGCGCGACACCATCGGCACTTTGCAGAACAGATTGCGCTTCCCGAAAAATTCGTCGCCCTCAAGCCGGCCGACCATTTCGCACGCCGAAGCCGCGTCGCTGCCGCTGGTGGGGCTGACCACGCTGCAGGGTTTTGCGCCGCGTCGGCGCACGCGCCGGCCAGCGCATCCTGATCCACGCCGGCTCCGGCGGCGTCGGCACCTTCGCGGTCCAATATGCCAAGGCATCTCGGCCTTCACGTCACCGCGACCACGAGTTCGAAGAACGTGGATTTCGTCAAATCGCTCGGCGCCGACAGGGTCATCGCCTACGACCGCGAGAACTATCTCGAGCAGGGCGGCGATTACGACATCGTCTACGACACGCTCGGCGGCGCGTTCACGGTCGACGCCTTCAAGGTGGTGAAGCGCGGCGGCGCCGTGATCTCGCTCAGCGGCCCGCCGGATCGCGATTTCGCGCGGCGCGAGGGCGCGGGCTGGCTGGTCCGCGTTGCGGTCTGGCTGATGGGACGGAAGGTTTATGCCGCGAGCGCCGAGGCCGGCGCGGCGTATTGCTGGTTCTTCACGGAGGCGAACGGCGATCAGTTGCGCGACATCGCCGGCGCTGGTCGACAGCGGCGCGATCAAGCCGGTGATCGATCGCGAATTTGCTCTTCGATCAGTTGCCGACCGCGCTCTCTTACCTCGAAAGCAGGCCGGGCGCGGGGCAAGGTGGTGTTGAGGTGAAGTAACGAACTAATCGCGCTGCCAGCGCAATCGCGTGGACGTGGCGGCCGTAGTCGGTTCTTTCCGGTGCACCGAGCGGCGGTAGCTGTAGAAGCGCTCGTCGGAATAGGTGTCGACGCCGATGTCGTCGATCATCAGCACGCCGGCATTTTCCAGCCGCATCCGGATGAAGCCGGCGAGATCGAACATCGAATGGCCCGCGCGATCCGAGGGGAATGAAGAACGCGCCATTCTCCGCGTCGGCATCCAGGAAGCGTTCGACGAATTCGCTGCCGACTTCATAGGAGTGCTGGCGGATCAGCGGGCCGATGGCGGCGACGATGCCGCTGCGTTCGGCGCCGAGTTTCTCCATCGCGTCGACGGTGGATTCAGACACGCCGGTCAGCGCGCCCTTCCAGCCGGCATGCGCCGCGCCGATCACGCGCGCGCGCTGGATCGACGAACAGGATCGGGTCCGCAATCGGCGGCGGTGACGCCGATGGCGAGACCTTCGGTGCGGGTGACGATGCGCGTCGGCGCGCGGCCTCGTCGCCTTGCCACGGTCCGGTCGCCACCACGGCGTCGGGCGAATGGATCTGGTGCGCGCTGAGCAAGCGCTCGGGCGCGACGCCCATCTGCTCGCGCCATCCGGCGGCGGTTTTCCGCGACATTGGCCGGATCGTCGTTCGAGCCGAGGCCGCCATTGAGGCCTTGGTAGATGCCACTCGGACACGCCGCCCTCGCGGGTGAAGAAGGCGTGGCGCAGGCCGGGAATGGCCGCGAGCAGCGACGATCCGAACGTCATGCTGTTCCGTCTCCGGGCGCCTGCGTGTTCGTCGCTCGAAGCCCGCGACCGAGGTGAGGTTGGGTTCGGTGACCGCAAGCACCTTGAACATCGATCCCATGCCGCCGCGGCCGCTGTCGGTCAGCCGCTTCAGCGCGCCGGAAATGTCGGCGGAAACCTCGCGGCGTGGCTTTCGCCATCAGCGTCACCGCGCGGGTCTCGATGCCGAGCCGCTTGAGGAAATCGCCCTGCGTCACCGGGCCATGAACCCGCGCGCCGAGATCTTCGGCGGCGCGCGCCAGCGCCTGGAAATCGACATGGGCGGTGACGTCGGCCTGGCCCGGATTCTTCAGCGGGATCGGCAAAGCTGTGGCGGGCGATCGCCTGGAAGGTGTCGCCGGCGTCGCTGCGCAGATGGCCGTAATCGATGATCAGCGCCGCGCCGTCCTGGTCGCGCACGCGCGCTGCGATCTTCATGATCTCGGCGTCGGGCCGCCATTCGAACACGGCGCCGATCAGGGGCCGCGCGCACCAGCGGCGGCAGCAGCACCTCGAAGCGCGGCATCGGCTCGTCCGCGGCTCGCGAACACCAGCTTGCCGTCGTCGTCGAGTTCGACCGACGCGCTCGTGCCAGCCGGTCTCGCGCTTCACCACCTGGTGGATCGGCAGCACGTCGAAATATTCGTTGGCGAGAATGACCGCGGGGCCCTCCGGCACGTCGTCGATGCTGTCGTGCCAGGTGATGTTGCGCACGCCTGACAGCGTCGCCCGCTGCTTTTCGCGCAGCACCGGATTGATCTCGACGAGATGGATGCTGGAGCGACTGATAGAGCGGCGGCAGCACCCGCAGCGCGCGGAGCGCATCCGCCATCATGGTGCCGCGGCCGGGGCCGAGTTCGACCAGCCGCAGCATCGGCGGCGAGCCGATCGCCTTCCACACCGACGCCGCCCACAGACCGAGCAGCTCGCCGAACATCTGGCTGACTTCGGGCGCGGTGGTGAAATCGCCCTCGCGGCCCGAGCGGATCGCGCGACACGTAATAGCCGTGCTCGGGATGCATCAGGCACAGCTCCATGTATCGCCAGACCGGCATCGGCCTGACGATTTGATCAGCTTCTTGATCTCGGACTGCAGCGGCGAAATATTCGGTCACGGCTTACCTGATCTGCTTAAATTGACTTCTGCACATGCTCCGGCGCCTTGCGGCGCCATGCCATCACAATCAGGATGGCTCCGGCAATGATCATCGGCACCGACAACAGCATACCCATGGTCAGCCCGCCCCACAAAAATCCGAGCTGCGGGTCCGGCTCCCGGAACAATTCGCCGCGTAATACGCGCAAACGCGTAGATCGCGATGAAGCTGCCGAGGATCAGGCCCGGCCGCTTCAGCGCGCCCATCCGGATCATGACCGCCAGGACCGCGAACAGCAGGATGCCCTCGAGCGCCGCCTCGTAGAGCTGGCTTGGATGGCGCGGCAAGCGGACCGGCCATTGGGGAACACCATCGCCCAGGGCACGCTGGCATCCGCCGGCGCGGCCCCACAACTCGCTGTTGATGAAGTTGGCGAGCCGCCCGAGGAACAGTCCGATCGGGCCGACCGCGGTGGTGATGTCGCCGAGCGACAGGATCGGAGATGCTGTTCTTGCGCGCAGAACAGCATCACCGCGGCGACGCAGCCGAGAAAGCCGCCGTGAAACGACATGCCGCCCTTCCACAGTTCGAAAATCTCGGCGGGATGCTGCGATGAAGAAGGCAGGATTGTAGAACAGCACGTAGCCGGTGCGGCCGCCGAGGATGATGCCGAGGGTGACCCAGAGGATGAAATCGTCGAGCTGCACCAGCGTGATCGGCGCCGGCCCGCCCCACAATTTCTCGTTCTTGATCAGCGCGCGGGCGTAGATCCAGCCCAGCACGATGCCGCCGATATAGGCCAGCGCATACCAGCGGATCGCGATCGGTCCGATCGAGATGGCGATCGGATCGAACTACCGGAAAGGCGATGGTGAGAAAGGGCATCTGGGCTCACAGGGCTTTGGTGTAGACGGCGCAGGCTACGCCGAAGATCGGCGGGCGCGTCATAGGCTTTGACGAAACCCATCCTGAGATACATCGGCAAGGCGACCGCCATGATCGGGCTGGTGTGGAGCGCAATGATCGGCGATCCGTCGCGTTTCGCTCTGGCGATACATTCGTCGCTCAAGGCGCGCCCGATTCCTTTTCCGCGAAACGCGGGATCGACGACCAGCATACGGATGATGGGCCAGCGTTGGTCGAAGAACGCGGCTTTCTGACTGTTCGGCCCGAAATAGGCGACGGCGCCGGCGAATTTGTCTCGAAGTTCGGCAGACGGCAATGGACTTCTCCGCTGGCGCTGAGATCGCCGAGGTTTTCGACAGGCCGGCAAGCATCGCCGGCCAGTCGCTAGTAGCGATCGCGAAACTGGGCAAAGGCCGAGACCGCAATCCGGTTCAGGTTTTCCGCATCCGAGCTTTCATAATCCCTGATTCGGATGTCAGTCATCGCACCTTACGGTCATGTCGACGGTTGCGGCGATAGAGCGCCAGCAGCCTGTTCCCAGTGCCGCTCGGCGGCGTCGCGGTGGTAGACCGGCCGCTTTCGGGAAGGCAAAGCCGTGATGGGTGCCGGGATAGATCTCGACCTCGTTGTTCGATCCCTTCATGCCGTGCCGCGACCTTGTCGATGATCTCTGCGGGCGCGTAGATGTCGGTCTCGGCGCAGGCGAAATACAGTTCGGCCTTGGTCTTGCTGTGCGGCAAGATGCGGGCTGTCGGGCTGGTCGGTCGCCAGATGCGTGCCGTAGATCGAAGCCGCCGCTTTCACGCGATCCGGAAAATGCGTCGCCGCGTTGACCGCGTAGCGCGCCGCTCATGCAGTAGCCGACGGTGCCGACGATCCTGGTATTCGCGGCTTCTGCGTCTCGGCGTAGGCGAGCAGGGCCTTGGTGTCTTCCATCACCATGGGAATGTTGATGGAGTTCATGAAGCCGAACATCTGCTTGCGCTCGGGCGCTTCCGGATCCGGCGGGATCGGCCCCAGCTCCATGACGCCGGAGCGGTAATACATATTGGGCAGCATCACGTAATAGCCCGAGGTGCGCGAGCCGCCGCGCCATGTCGCGCAGTTCCTCGCGGATCGCCGGCGCGTCCATGTAGAAGATGATGACCGGAAAGGGCCCGCCGCGTTCGGGATGGGTGATGAAGGTGGTGGTCTTGCCGTCCTTGGTCGCAATATCGATCTGCTGGTCGATCATGGGCGTTTCTTTGTCGTTGTGATTCTGGTTTCTGTGGTCGGCGCTTGATACGATTGCAAGGAAACCGGGACATGACAAGGCAACGGGACATCGCGTCGGCCTTGAATCGTGCGCCTTGAACCTTGCCGCCTTGGGATCGCCATTGTCATCGCCGGTGACGATCAATTTGCAGCGACCGGAGCGTTTGAGATGACCCAGACCAGCAATCGGTTTTTCGACGAGATCGGCCGTTTGATGAACGACGCCGCCGGCGCCGCCCAGGGCGTCAAGCGCGAGGTCGATACGGTCGTGCGCAACCAGGCCGAGCGCATCCTGCGCGACCTCGACCTCGTCAAGCGCGAGGAGTTCGACGCGGTCAAGGACATGGCCCGCCTGGCGCGCGAGGAGAACGAGGCGCTCGAAGGGACGGATCGCGGCGCTGGAAGCCAAGCTCGGCATTTCGCCGGCCGCGCCGGATGCCGGCAGCACGAAGACTGGCGGGTAGGGATTTCAACCCATCGTCATGGCCGGGTACATTCCCGGCCATCCACGTTCTTCGTCGCGGCGGCAAGGAGCGTGGACGGTGCCCGGGCCAAGTGCCGGGCATGACGGCTTTGGGCCGTGATCGGCCCTAAACCGCAGAAAAATCCCTTCATTTCCTTGTCATTTCGTCGCCTTTGGGGCTAAAAGCCCGCCACGTCCGCAGCCCCCGCACCCCTGGAGGCTTGCTGTGGGACGCCAACGGGCCGCGATGCGGCCTTTAACTTTTTAGAAAACAAGGACTTAACACGATGGCGACCGTCAAGGAATTGAAGGCGACCGCGCGTCCGCAGAGCGGCAAGGGGGCCGCCCGGGCAGAGCGTCGCGCCGGGAGAGTTCCCGGAGTGATCTATGGCAACAACCAGCCCCCGTGACCATTTCGGTCGACGACAGGCGAACTGCGCCAGCGCATCCTCGGCCGGCCGCTTCCTGACCACGATTTACGACATCGATCTCGAGGGCAAGAAGCACCGCGTGATTCCGCGCGACTTCCACCTCGATCCGGTGCGTGACTTCCCGCTGCATGTCGATTTCATGCGGCTCGGCGAAGGCGCCACCATCCGCGTCAGCGTTCCCGCTGCACGTCGTGAACGGCGGAAGCCTCGCCCGGCGTCAAGCGCGGCGGCACCGTCAACATCGTCACCCACACCATCGATCTCGAATGCTCGGTCGACAATATTCCGCAGTACATCGAGGCCGATGTCGGCGCGCTGGAAATCAGCCATTCGCTGCATCTGTCCGACGATCAAGCTGCCGGCCGGCGTGAAGTCGCTGTCGCGTGAGGACGCGACGCTGGTGACCATCGTGCCGCCGTCCGGCTACGCCGAAGAACAGAAGGCTGCGGCGGCTGCTGCGGCTGCCGGTGCACGGCCGCTGCTCCGGCGGCGGGTGCCGCTGCGGCGGCGGCTGCTGCTGCGCCCTGCGGCGGGTGCTGCGGCTCCGGCGGCTGGGCGCGAAAGCGCCGGCCGGTGGTGGCGACAAGAAGAAGTAAGCGAGCGGCGGGATGCCGCGTCATGCGCCTGTTTGTCGGTCTCGGTAACCCCGGCGCGAAATACGCGAACAACCGGCACAACATCGGGTTCATGGCCGTCGATGAAATTGCGCGGCGTCATGGTTTCGCACCATGGCGCCGCCGTTTTCAGGGCGAGACTTCCGAAGGCACGCTCGATCGCGAGAAGGTCGTCCTGCTGCGGCCGACCACCTACATGAACGAGTCCGGGCGCGCGGTTCAGGAAGCCGCGAACTTCTTCAAGCTCGGCGCCGGCGACATCACCGTGTTTCAGGACGAACTCGAACTGCCGCCGGCGAAGGTGCGCGTGAAGATCGGCGGCGGCATCGCCGGTCATAACGGTCTGCGCTCGATCTCCTCGCATATCGGCAACGATTATCGCCGGGTGCGGCTCGGGATCGGTCATCCCGGCGTCAAGGAGCTGGTGCACAGCCACGTGCTGTCGGATTTTGCCAAGAGCGACCGGCCGTGGGTGGAAGCGCTGTGCGAGGCGGTCGCCGACAATGCCGGGCTGCTGGCGACGGGCACGCGACTCGACGTTCCAGAACAAGGTGCATCTGGCGCTGCAGGCCAAGGGATTTTTCGACAAGGGCGGATGGCGACGCCGCGAAGGCGACGCGCTGACATCAGCGAACGGACTTGCAGGACGTATTATGGGATTCAAATGCGGTATCGTTGGCCTGCCCAATGTCGGCAAGTCGACGCTGTTCAACGCGCTGACCGAGACGGCAGCGGCGCAGGCGGCGAATTATCCGTTCTGCACCATCGAGCCGAATGTCGGCGAGGTCGCGGTGCCCGATCCGCAGGCTCGACAAGCTGTCGGCGATCGCCAAGTCGGCGCAGATCATCCCGACGCGGCTGACCTTCGTCGATATCGCAGGCCTGGTGCGCGGCGCCTCGAAGGGCGAAGGCCTCGGCAACCAGTTCCTCGCCACCATCCGCGAGGTCGACGCGGTCGCGCATGTGGTGCGCTGCTTTGAGGATCCGACATCACCCATGTCGAAGGCAAGATCGCGCCGTTGGCCGATATCGAGACCATCGAAACCGAGCTGATGCTCGCCGATCTCGACAGCCTGGAAAAGCGCGTCGACAATCTGGCCAAGAAGGCCAAGGGCAACGACAAGGACGCCAAGGAGGCAGCTCGACCTCGTCAACCGCGCGCTGGTGCTGCTGCGCGACGGCAAGCCGGCGCGCTTTCTCGAGCGCAAGCCGGAGGAAGAGCGCGCCGTTCAGTATGCTCGGGCCTGCTGACGTCGAAGCCGGTGCTCTACGTCTGCAATGTCGAGGAAGGCTCGGCCAAGGACGGCAACAGCTTTTCAAAGCAGGTGTTCGAGCACGCCAGGAAGGAAGGCGCGGTCGCGGTGGTGATCTCGGCCAAGATCGAGATCCGAGATCGCGACCCTGTCACGCGAGGAGCGCACCGAGTTTCTGGAGACGCTGGGCCTCGAGGAGGCCGGCCTCGACCGCCTGATCCGCGCCGGCTACCAGCTGCTCGACCTCATCACCTATTTCACCGTCGGCCCGAAGGAAGCCCGCGCCTGGACCATCAATCGCGGCACCAAGGCGCCCGCGGCGGCCGGCGTGATCCATACCGATTTCGAGAAGGGCTTTATCCGCGCCGAGACCATCGCCTATGCCGACTATGTCGCGCTCGAACGGCGAGGCCGGCGCCCGCGACGCCGGCAAGCTGCGGCTGGAAGGCAAGGAATACGTCGTCGCCGACGGCGACGTGCTGCATTTCAGGTTCAATAATTGAGATATTTGCGTACCGCGGATGCGGACTCGCAGGGGTGGGCAAGGCGCAATCGCGCCTTGCCCACCATCTTCGACCAGCGCGTGAGAAGGGTGAGGCACGCTGCGCTTTGCCCACCCTACGATCCCGGCTTGCAATTACCGCATCTGCCCCTGATCGCGGATCGCGCCGAGATGCTCGTTGATGCGGAACACGATCAGGATGAATTCCGCGGCGATGCGCGAAAACACCACGCCGACCACGACGCCGGCGATCGAGGACAACAGCAGGATGAATCCGCCGAACGGGCTGATCGCCATCGCGGCAAGGCCTGAGAAAATGCCGGAGATGCCGAACAGCACGATCAACGCCGATCACCAGCCAGTAGAAGGTCTTGATGATCGTGGGCGTGATGAAGCGGTCCCACTGAAACAGATCCTGAAAATCGAACATCGGTGGTTCTCCCGGCAAGTCGAAATGAGCGCCAACCTGGTTCCAGACGGCACAGGGCCTAGCCCCGAATGTTGCTCCGGGCAAGTCAGGGACGAGCACCGGCGAGCGGTGCTCGCCCGTGGCGAACGAGCCATGCGGGTGGGCGGGTTGAGATTGCCGCAAATAACGGCCACAATCAGGCTTCCCGCCGCAATCCCCAATCCAATCCAGATCGATGACAACGCTTGACCTTCGAAGACTTCACGCCCGGCCATTTCGGCACGTTCGGACCGCGCCACGTCACGCGCGAGGAGATTCTGGCCTTTGCCGCCGGAGTTCGACCCGCAGCCGATGCATCTGGACGAGGCGGCCGCCAGCGCGTCGATGCTGAAGGGGCTGTCCGGTTCGGGCTGGCACCTCGTGCTCGATCATGATGCGGATGCTGTTCGACGGCTTTATCGGCCGCACCGCCTCGCTCGGCTCGCCCGGCGTCAACGAGATGCGCTGGCTGGCGCCGCTGCGCCCGGGCGACGATCTCGACGCTGGATGTCGACGTCGCGGAGGCACGGATTTCGAAGAGCCGTCCCGAGACCGGCATCGTGACCTTCAAGGGCGCTGATCCGCAACGCCGCCGGCGTGGTGCTGTGCGAGATGGAGTCGCCGATCATCGTGCGCCGGCGTGCCGAAGCGGGCGCGATAGGTCAGCGATGCGTTTCTTCGAGGACATCGAGATCGGCGCGCAGCGCGAGTTTGGCTCGTTCACCTTCACCGCCGAAGACATCAAGAAGTTTGCCACGCAGTTCGATCCGCAGCGCTTTCACCTCGATGAGGAGGAAGGGACGCAAATCCCTGTTCGGCGGACTGGCTGCGTCGGGCTGGCACGTCGCCGTCGGTCTGCATGAAGCTGCTGGTCGCCGACGGCCAGCGCCTGACGGCGGAGGCGGTCGGCGCGCGGCGAGGAGGTCGCGGTGTGGGGACCGTCGCCCGGCTTTCGCGAACTGCGCTGGATCAGGCCGGTACTGGCCGGCGACACCATCAGCTTCTCCAGCGTCAGTCGAAACCAAGCGAACATCGGAGAAGCGTCCCGAATGGGGCATCCTGCAGGCCCGCAATACCGGCACCAATCAGCGCGGCGAACTGGTGTATTCGTTCCTGTCGACGGCCTTCGTGCCGCGACGGAATGCGGGTACCTGAGCCCGGCAACCAACATGGTTAGCGGATGGCCTATCGGCCCCGGCGCCATCGAAGATCCGCTGGGACGATTTTTTGCTAACGCATTTTGAACTTTCTGCCTGCCATATGTGACTTAGGGGAAGTACCCGAGGGGACGACCATGGCGGATCGCAGCGGCCTGAAACTTGTCGGCTTTATCTTCGCAACCGTCACGCTTGGCGGTGATGCTGACCGCCGCGATGGTGGTGAAAACCTATGCCGATGGCGGCTACACGCTCGAGACACCGTCGTTCGTCCATCGCCAAGGTTTACGCTGTGCTAACCATGGAAGCTGAATCGCGCGATTGACCATCGCCAGAAATTCAGCGGCTCCAGATCAGCGCCAGAACCGCGACCGCATACCAGCAGCAGTCCGACAAACCGGATCATGATGCTGCCCATGCTTTGCTGCGAACGCCGCAACGGGATTGGATCGCTATTGTCCGGCCGAACGCTTTGCATAAACACTGATCCCCGATATCCCAGAGAGATCCCAAGCCCTGATCACGGGCGCCTGCCGTTGGTCGCAGCTCACAGCCGGTAAAGTTCAAAAATCCAATCTGGCCAAACGAAACCGCCGCGCTCCTGTTATCAGGAGACGGCGGAGTGTCAAGATCTTGATGCCAGGATCTTGATGCCGAGCGGTTAGCTGTTGCGCAGGCCGTCGGCGGCGCGCTTCCACTGCGTGACGTTGTCGGCGATCATCGCGCGTCGATTTCATCGCGGCCTGGCTGAGCTGCGCATAGCCGGAGATTTCGCGCTGGACGCGCTGGCCTTCGGCGTGCAGCAGGTCGCGCAGGCTTTCCAGCTCGGAGATCAGCTTTCTCGATCTCCGCAAGCGAAGTCCCGGCGACGCGCTGGATCAGCGAGTTGACGTTGTTGACGGTGGCTTCGGCGTTGGCGTCGAGCGGCGCGGTTTCGGGGCTCGCGACCGCCGGCCGGCGCAGATAGGCAATGTCGTTGCGGACGAAGTCGCGGATCCCGGCCTCGACTTCGGACACCGCAGCGAGATTGCTGTCGACTTCCTCGGTTGGTTCAACTTGTTCGGAACGAGTGGTAGCGTTCATCGGCTATTCCTCTGTTTCGCTATCAAGCGAGCGCGGACGTCCCCGCACGACGAAGTGGAGCGCTACCATCTGGACTGCCGATTTTGACCGCATCTGGGCCAATCTGCGGCAATGCTGGATCATTCTCGGGGGATCGGGCGAAGCAATGGCGCGGGCTTACCAGCTGCGCTTGAAGCCCGCGCTGAAGCTCTTGTTGGTGGCGCCGGTCGGCGTCTCGCCGATCGAGCCGGAGACGGTGACGCCGTCGAACAGTTTCTGCTCGGCGCCGACCTTGCGCAGCCATTTGTCGTCGACTTGTCGACAAGTGTCTGGCCGGCCATGAAGCTGGTGCCGGTGTCGGTGATGCTCAGTTTCGCCGACTGGTCGGTCTCGTAGCTGCGGGCCGGATGGCTGACGATGCCGGGCACCGGCACGACGCCTTGCTGGATCAAATTGTAGCCGTTCTGCAGGGTGAGCGAATATCGCTCGCTGAGCGGCACCGATTTGCTCAAGGAGGTGCCGAGCTTGCTCTGTTCCTGGCCAGGATCGACGCGGGCTTCGACCGCCGTCTTGTCCCAGATCGAGGCCACGCCGGGCGCGGTGATCGCGGCCCAGGCGGTGCCGGAGGATTGCGGCGCGGCTGCCGCCATTGGCGAGCTTTCTCCGACAGCAGTTCGGACGCCGTCAGCGTGCCCTGCCGGGCGACTGTCATGTCGGCGCCGATCCGCGTATCCCAGAACGGCGTGATGCGATTGCTTGACCGACACGGCGGAGGTGCCGTTCGGCCTTTTCATTGGCCGACCATGCGGCGTCCGCGCTGGCCGCGCCCTTCGGCGCGGCGCGTCCCTTCGGCGCCGGCGCCGTTCAGCGTCGAGGCGTCGACGTTGAGCTGGCTCCAGTCGAGCTTGCTGACGTCGATGTCCTTCATGATGTCGGCGTCGTTGACGTCGGGCGCTGCCGTCGGCGTCTGCTTCCGCCGCAGGCTCGTCGGCATCCGTCGTCCGCCGGCGGCGTTTGCGCCGCGCCGCCAGCATCGAAGCCAGAGCTGACGCCGGCCACCAGCATTAGGCAGCCGCGCCCAGCCAAATCGTCATCTTGGGAATCATTGCCCGCCCGCATTCCAGATCGCGCCGAGAATGCGTTCGCTCTGGTGCAAAATTATGGCGCGTGTGCGAGCCACTCGCATGGCCGGCCAGCGCTTCGCGACAGATCCGGCCATCCACGCCTTCTGGGCTGGCGAAGGAAGCGGATGCCCGCGCGAACTCGCGCCTCGGGCATGACGACGAGTGATCGAGGACGGGCGCTACACCGCCATCGCGCAGGATCGGATAGCCCACGGTCTGCTCGACCAGATCGAAGGTGTCGACCAGCACGCGGAAGTTGGTCAGCCGGCCGGCCCTGAACTGGCGCGAAATGCGCGATCCGCAGGCTGATCGGCTTGTTCAGATCCAGCGCGGTCAGCGAATAGCGCATCATCGAGGACGGCCGAATCCACGCCCAGCATGATCGATCTCGCGGTCGAAGCGATGGACGCGGAAGTTCTCCGCGATCTGCCGGATCACCTCGATCACGGCCGCCTTGCCGCGGCGCGAGCCGAAGAACGGAAACATGTCGATCGGGCCGTAGATCGCCCAGTCGACGTCCTCGTCGAGCAGGGCTTCGAGATCGGCGGGCTGGCGTTCATTGATCGCGCGATGCAATGCGCGCGAAAAACGCCAGAGGCTGTGCTCTGTCATTTAGGTCTGGTCCCTTGAAACCTGATTGCAAAACAGCAACGGCCCATGAGGGCGTCAGCATCGACGCCGTGCCAGATTGCTAAATTCATTCGCACACTAACAATAGGCAGATTCCGCCAAAACACAATTGCCGTTTCTGCATTGCACAAATGCAACCACTCCGTGTTTATAACGATCACAACCGCCGCGGCGGCGGCCGGCCTGCGCTAGATTGCAATTTCGGCATTCCGAATCGCGATGACACCGAACAGCAGAAGCCCGGATACCCGCGATCGCCGCCACAAGCGGCGTGTCCGAAAACAAGCCTTTGAGGTGTAAAGTCACGCCAAGCGCGCTTGAGGTTCAACGGTGCACGGAAAATGAGCGCCGATGCCTCGCGCGCACCCATGACGTGTGCAGCCGTGCGTCCGACGCCGCTCCACGCCGCGTCCCGGAATGACGCGGCGACGCGACGCCAGATCGGGGATCGGGCCCCGGCCGCCGGCCGGTCAGGATCGCGGCTGGACGCCGCGTTCGAGTCAGGGGCCGCTGACCAGATCGAATGGTGTCGATGACTTCCCGGATCTGGCTGATTCCCGGCCGTCGCGCAGCCGTGCAGTAGCCGGCGTACGCCGAACTGCAACGCATGCGCCGATTGATGCTCTTGCGGAAGAACACGCGGATGAACGCGGCCGCCTCGGCCGCGCCCTGGACGACCAGGCTGTCGGCACTCGCAGCGCAAGCTCGGAACAGCGGGCGCGGACCGCATTCCACATCTCGCGCATTTCGGCCCCGCCGCGGCGGTGGCCCATATGCGGCAGGATGTCAGCATCGGGGGCGTTGGCGAGGAATTCGATGTCGTCGGTGCAGCGCTCCAGCGTGGCTTCGACGTCGCCGGAATACAGGACGCTGAGAAAATCCAGCACGCTGACGATTTGGTCCCTCGGTCATTCGCCCATCCTCGCTCTGGTACGTCGCCGATCCCCGCGCTTTGCGGCTGGATCCATCGTGAACGGAACCGCACCGCGATCAATCAGCAAATGGATTTAAAGTTTCTGCGTTATTCCGACACGGCTGCAACTATGGGCGGTTCGGGCCAGGCGACATCCAGGCCTCCGGGGCCCCTCGAAGGACGATCGCCGGCCAGAACCGGATACCGCTCAGGGCGATGGACGGCTGCCCACGGATCTCCGTGCAAGCACGCCATACGAATCACGGCTTGCCGAATCTCCGCCTCCGGCACGGCCTTGCTGGTTGTGAGGTCGATCACGGGAACCTTGCCTTCTTCTCATGGCTACGCGCCAGGCGGACATAGGCCTCGCCGGGTCCAAGCTCGCCGAAGGTCTGCTTCGGGCGCGGAAAGCCTTCGGTGCATGCGGTTCCGGATCGTGTCCTTGTCGGCGTAGGCGATATCGACGGGCGGCCGCATCGCGCCCCGGCTCCGGGGCCGAGTTTGGCGAGGCCGGAAATAAACCGACGTTTCCTTGCAGTCGATCGACGTTGGCGCCATAGGCGCCGGTCGCGTCCTCCGCCCTGACGAAGTAGTCCAGCGACAAGCATCGATGTTACCGGGAGAAAACCTGCGTGACGCCTGCCATTTCGGCGACGCCGGGATCTGGAGATGGCCTCGCCCGAGATGGCCGGTGATGGCAGATCAGGCGGTCCTGCTTCTCCATTCCGCGCTAGGCTGACGCAACCATTCGCCTGATAGCCCGGCTGATATCCCCTGAAGACGGCGGCGCCGTCCTTTCCTGTCCGAAGATCAGCCGGCGCCGCCGAAATTGGTGGCGTGGGGCGCCTGCAGCCGCTCTCGTAGTTGGCCACGAGAAGCGTGCGGCCGTCGGCGAGGAATTCTGCCGCTGGTGCCGGTCCGGCGTCGGCTCGACGCGTCGCAACGCTTGCCGCTGCGGTAGCCCTCGGCCCGGCTGCAGGCTCGATCCCTGATGCTGGCGGCATCGGAATTGCCGCGAGCAACTGGTCCGCATTCGGCGCCTTGTTCCTTTGTCTGCGCGAACGGCCGGTCCGCTCAGGCCGCCGGAATGCCAGCAGGATGGCCGCGCCGATTGCCTTCAAGAGGGTCTCCCGTGGTAGGGCCAAAGCGCCGGCACTAAAACCGGTTTTTGCGTCCTGGCGACAATGCATGCCGCCGTTCCCGGGAACGATCCCGCCACGGCCGGCGTTGATCTTGTCCGTTGCTAACGGAGACCATGATGACGAAACCTGTCACCGCCCGTCCCGCAGGACAACCAGAGCCACAAGGGCCCCGGCAGCGCGCCCAGACGTGCCGCTCGACACCACCAAGGGCCATCGCGACGACGAGAAGAACAACATCCGCGAACAAGGTGACCACGGCAACATGATGCAGAACACGAGCAACCGCCGGTCGGGGTGAGGGCGTCGCTGCATCCGTTCGTCGTCCCTGCGAACGCAGGGACCCATACCGCGTGATCGCCTGAGCAAGGGCAGTGTGGCAGACACCTTTCGCAAAAATGTCCGCTGGCGGTTACGGGTCCCGGCTCGCAGCTTCGCTTGGCCGGGACGACGAGAGAGTGCGCTGATCCGCGCTCGGTTTCGAATGTCAAACAGCTATCACCGGAAGTGGTGAATCCGTGTGATCCGTAGTATGGGTGGACTGAAGCGATACCCATCAATCGTGATGGATGCATGCGCCTCGGCGATGGGTTTCGCTCGCTCTACCCATCCTGACTACAAGATACGCTTTCGACATTCCGCGGCGCGAGGCGCCCGAATTGATGCGATCGGCGATGCCCTCGAAAGATGAGAGGGCGCAGGGAAAGCCGGGTGCCCATGAGCACCCGCAGTCGTGCGCAAGAATGCACACGGCGTGACCGCAGGTGCGCCGGAACACCCGGCCTTCCCTGCGCAATGGTTTTACGGCTTATGGCGCGCTCTCCCCGGAGACGAATTCCTCTTGCCTCCGTCGCTGACGGATTGACGATCCATCGAAGCCCGGTTGGGCTCGACAAATCTCCGCCAGCTTGACACCAGCCACGGGTGCCAGAACCACACGGCTTTTGCCGTCCGCAGCTTCCTCCAGCCAAAACGCTTCGACCGGCTCATGTGCTGCCGGACCGAAATTCCGGCGAAGGCGTTTAAGCGCCGTTCGTCTGCGCGCCGTTGCTCGCTCACGGAAGACCGCCCCTGCGAACACCTCGCGCGCCCGACGCTGCCGCGTCCACCGCAACCCGCCCCAACGTTCGTGACGATGGCCAACGCCCTCTGTGCGGGACAGGATGGCGGCAGTTGTAGGGTTGATTTGCGGTCGACGGCGTAAGCGGAATATTTTTTGCGGGCAGGACTGGACCAAGCATTTTGCGTGATTTGCCCGACGGCAACGTCGCAACCGGTAGATTCAGGCAGCGTGATCTCCATCACGGCATAAGCGTGCACCGATTTTTCATTCTCCTGCCCCATCACGGTCCTCGCCGGGGAGCGCATGCGCAGGAGCCGCCGCCATGAACGCCATCACCGCGCCTGAAATCATCCGCGCTCGCTGAACCGGCTCGAAGGTTTTGCGCTGACATGCCATCCTGCAGGGCTTCCCGACCTTCGCCAGCCGCAGCCCTGCTCCTGAAACTCGCCCGCCACGAGATCGCCGGCGGCGTCGTGTTGCATTCGTCGTGACGGCCTCGATCTTCCACGGCCTGTTCACGCCTTCGGCTCGCGCCAAAGTTTCCAAAATTCTTCAAGCACTGGCTACGAGCCGCTGTTCTTCAACGCCAGCCTGTCGCTTTGCCGAAAAGATCGAGAAGTGGCGCGCCCAGCCCACGACATCGCTGCAACTGGTGACGAACGTGCTGTTGCTGTCGCTGCTGGCGGTGGGTGTGATGAGTATGGGGTGAGGTACCACGCCGGTGCATTATTTTTGACGATCTCCCCCAACTGCGAGGAGGTCCGGTAACTGCGCGTCCGGCTCCACCGCTTCAAATCCCGAGAGCGGCGCGCTCTGGCAGGCGAAACAGCGCTTTCGGTGCGCCGCCGGTGCGCAGGAAGACGACATCCTCGTCCTTGCGCCAACGCCCCTGGCGGATCAGGGCGATCAAGCCCGCGAGCCCTTGCCCGAATAGACCGGATCAAGTGGAAGAGCCTCGAGCTGGCCTGCAAGTCGGATCGCTTCGATGGTGGCTTCGTGCGGGACGCCGTAGGCAGGTCCCGCATGCCCCGCGACGACTTCCACCGTTGCTTCGTCGAACGGAACATCAAGCAGATTGGACGCTTCTCGCGCAAACGCTACGACATCGGCTCGCACCCGCGCGGGCTCGGCGTCGATATCAATCCCGACGATCCGCTGTGTTTGGCATTGCCACGGCTGCACCGACGACGAGACCAGCCTGCGTGCCGGCGCTTCCGGTGCAGTGCACGATAGCGGTTGGCGCGAAGCCCAATAGCGCTGCCTGCGGTTCGATCTCGGCAATCGTCGTGGCATAAGCGACTGCGCCCAGGGCATTCGAGACCCCGTATGGCACAAAGTACGGCCTGTGACCCTTCGCCTCGAGATCGCCGACGAGCGTGCGAATGGCGGCATTGCGGTCACCGGTCCACGGCACGTCGTGGAGGTGCGCGCCGAACAGCCGATTGAGAAACGCGTTGCCCGAGGTCTTGTATTCCGGCGTCGGCGGTTCGAGTCGGCCGTGGTAGACTGCAAGATGGCACGCGAGGCCGAGCTTTGCCGCAACCGCCGCAACCTGCCGCTGGCTGTTCGATTGCACGACGCCACCTGAGACGATCGTATCGGCGCCGCTCGAAAGTGCCTCGTGCAGGACGTAGTCGAGCTTGCGCAACTTGTTGCCGCCAAAACCGAGCCCGGTAGCATCTTCGCGCTTGACCCACAGCCGCGGTCCGCCGAGATGAGCCGTCAGCCGCTTCATCGGCTCGAGTGGGGTCGGCAGATTGGCCAAACCCAAGCGAGGAAAGACAGCGAGTCGGTCGAATAATGGCCTGCGATCAATTTGCATCGTTCTGTCCGTCTGACTCACAAGTGATATTCCAACAATAGCCCGACGGCCGCTATTATAGCCCCATCGACGATAGCTGCATCACGTTCAAGCGAACGATGGAAGTCTCCTCGTGGCCCATCGCGCCATTTCGCTGCTGAGCCTGCGCTGTCGTCTAGCTAGTCGCCTCACGGAAACCCGCCCCGCGATCATCGTTCGCGCTCGCAGATACACTCGCTGGCGTCCGCCGCAGCCCGCCCCAACGTTCGCTGGGAGGGGCGCCGTCGGGACGCGGGGCATAAAGTACAACTGGTTCCGGCGTTGTATCATTGTCGTTTCTTACAATGGGGCTTTGCCGCTGCATCTGATGTTCTTCGTTCAGGTTTGAGGGCGATCCTTCATCGCGTGGGATATCAGGCAAGTCACGCTGGTTCCTGTGCTAAATAGGACCATGCGGGGAAGGAGCACGGGGTGCGGCAGAATCTACGAAGACAGGTTCAGCATGAGCTGTCCACCGGCATCGACCTGACGCGGTGGGTTGGCTCGATTGGGCTCGCTGTCGCGGTCGGCATCGTATATTTCGTAGCAGCGCGGCTTAGCCTTGCTCTGCTGACCAAACCTGAGGGTGTTGCCGTTTTCTGGCCTGCCGCAGGTGTGTCCGCCGGCGTCCTGATCGCTCTCGGGTCCCGGGCGCGATGGCCGGTCGTTGTCGGCACTATGGCTGCAACCATCGCGGCGAATCTCTTTGGCGACCGGAATCTCTGGAGCGCCGTTCTCTTTGCCTTATGCAATGCAGGGGAAGCTGTGCTCACGGCATGGCTCATTGAGCATTACTTCGGTTCGGATTTCAGACTGGACAAGCTGCGCAACGTGCTGGGATTGGCAGCGGCAGCGATCATTGGGGCCGCTGTCTCGGGGATCGGCGGGGCTACAGCGTATCAAACTGTTTCACAGCACGACGACGCCGATGTTGACGACCTGGCAGCACTGGTTCGCATCGGACGGACTGGGAATAATCTACGGTTGCACCGTTGCTGATAGAGCTTGCCTCAGCCTCGCGCGACCGGCCGTCGCTGAGCGAACTCGTCGAAGGTGCTTTGGCGGTCGCGGCGCTAGCCCTGGTGAGTGGACTTGCCATTTTCCTGCGGTCGGAGCTTTTGGCGACCGTTGGGCCGGTCGCCGTGTTGTTCGCGCCGCTGCTGTGGCTTGCGGCTCGTTGCCGGCCGGTTTTCGCCGCGGCAGCCGCGTTCATCGTTAGCCTTTCAATCGTTTGGACGACCACCTTTGGCATTGGCTATTTCGGTAATCCGGCTCTTTCAATAGCCGAGCGCGTCCTGGCGGCCCAAGTCAGCATTCTACTTGTGACGATCGGCGCATCGGTTCTTGCCGCGCTGTTTGCCGAAATCCGGGAGAAGAGGAGGTTGGCCGAAGCAGCTCTGCACGCCAGCGAAACGCAACGCTATCTCATCGAAACCCAGAGGTTAGCCGCACTCGGCCGTCTCGTCGCGGGAGTTGCACACGAGATCAATACCCCGGTCGGCATCAGCCTTACGGTGGCCTCGACGCTCGCGCACCGCTGCGCGAACTTCGCCGACCAGATCGTCTCAGGCCCGGTGCGCCGTTCCCTGCTCGCCGAGTTCGCTGACTGCTTGTCGCGACGCTGCAAACCAACTCGTCGCAGATCTCCAGCGCGCCGGAGAGCTGATTCAATCGTTCAAGCAAGTCGCCGTCGATCGCAGCCATGCCGATCGGCGCACCTTTGACCTCAAACATTGCGACCGAGCAGATCGTGGCCAGTGTGCGGCCGGGCCTGCCGAAATCTCGAGATTCACTCGCGCTCGAGATGCCCTCCGACATCACCCTCGACAGCTACCCGGGCGCTTACGGGCAGGTGCTGACCAACCTCATCTTCAACGCCGTCACTCACGGCTTCACCGATGGACCTGGCGGACACATGCTGATCAAGGCGCGTCGCCTCGGCATGGAACAGGTCGAGATCACTTTCTCGGATGACGGCAGCGGCATTCCGGAGGAAGTTCAGCGTCACGTTTTCGATCCGTTCTTCACCACCAGACGTGCGCAGGGCCGTACCGGGCTCGGCCTGTACATCGTCCATAATCTCGTGACGCAACAGCTCGGCGGTAGAATCACGCTCGTCTCCGCGCTCGGAAAGGGCACGACCATTTACATGACACTTCCCTTGCTCGCCCCCGGCCAGGCAGAGCCGACCAGCACGGCCGGGCGCTTCAAAACATAGTCGATGGCGCTGCCGTCGCGCGTGGCGCGGTACGGCGATCTGCTTCGGGTAGCGATCATTGATCGATTACCGCTAACTTCCACACCCGCCCCGATGCCCCGGCGCGCCGCCGCTTGGATCGCGGGGCGGGGCCGAACTCGGGGCCGGATTGGCACTGAGTCGGTCGGCTGGAAGATTTTGCTGCCGCTGCCGACGGACGGCTTGGGTGGCGTGGCGCCGGTTCGGGCCGATAGGGCAGCGATTCCGGGCCGTGCATTTCGTCGAGGTGCGGCTTGTGGACCTTTGAGACTGCCGCTCAGCTCACCACCGCCGACTGGCCTTGATCGCGGCGACGACACGCTCACGTGTCTTCTTCATCGCGCTGACGGGCAGGTTGGCGGCATCGCCGTATTTCTTCGTGCCGGCATAGGCGCCGGCCTTGCCACTGCACCGTGCGCTGCTTGGCGGTGGGGTCGTCGACCACGGCGAGTTCCGGTCGCGCGCAGGCGCTTGACTTCGTCGCGCAGTCTTGCGGCTTCCTCGAAATTCAGGTCGGCGGCGGCTTCGCGCATCCGGCGTTTCGAGGTCGGTCGAGCACGGCTTCGAAATTGTGGCCGATCGAGATGACGTCGTCGGCCATGCCGCCGTCGCCGATCTCGACCAGCACGTGGTCGCGCTCGTAGACGCGAGTTCATGATGTCGCCGATCGATTTCTTGATGCTCTCCGGCGTGATGCCGTTGCGCGGTGTTGTATTCGACCTGCTTCTCGCGGCGGCGGTCGGTTTCGGCGATGGCGCGCTCCATCGAGCCGGTCATCTGGTCGGCATAGAGGATCACCTTGCCGTCGACGTTGCGCGCGGCGCGGCCGATGGTCTGGATCAGCGAGGTCTCGCTGCGCAGAAAGCCTTCCTTGTCGGCGTCGAGGATCGCGACCAGCGCGCATTCGGGAATGTCGAGGCCCTCGCGCAACAGGTTGATGCCGACCAGCGCGTCGAACGCGCCGAGGCGCAAGTCGCGGATGATCTCGATGCGCTCGATCGGTGTCGATATCGCTGTGCATGTAGCGCACGCGAATGCCCTGCTCATGCAGATATTCGGTGAGGTCTTCCGCCATGCGTTTTGTCAGCACGGTGACGAGCGAGCGATAGCCGGCCTGCGCGGTGGCGCGGACCTCGCCGACGAGGTCGTCGACCTGGGTGCGGGCCGGGCGAATGTCGACCGGCGGATCGATCAACCCGGTCGGGCGGATCACCTGCTCGACGAACACGCCGCCGCTTTCGTTCAATTCCCAGCCGCTCGGCGTCGCCGACACCGCGACCGATCTGCGGGCGCATCATGTCCCATTCCTCGAACCGCAGCGGACGGTTGTCCATGCAGGAGGGCAGGCGGAAGCCGTATTCGGCGAGCGTCGCCTTGCGGCGGAAGTCGCCGCGGAACATGCCGCCGATCTGCGGCACGGTGACGTGGCTTTCGTCGGCGAACACCAGCGCGTTGTCGGGGACATATTCGAACAGCGTCGGCGGCGGCTCGCCGGGGCGGCGTCCGGTGAGATAGCGCGAATAGTTCTCGATGCCGGCGCAGCTGCCGGTCGCTTCCATCATTTCGAGATCGAAGGTGGTGCGCTGCTCCAGCCGCTGCGCTTCCAGCAGGCGGCCCTGGTTGTTGAGCTCGTCGAGCCGCAGTTTCAATTCCGCCTTGATCGACTTGATCGCCTGCACCAGCGTCGGCCGCGGCGTCACATAGTGCGAGTTGGCGTAGATCTTGATGAATTCGAGATCGTCCTGCTTGTGGCCGGTGAGCGGATCGAACTCCTCGATATTTTCCACGGTGTCGCCGAACAGGTTCACGCGCCAGGCGCGGTCTTCATAGTGCGCCGGGAAGATGTCGATGACGTCGCCGCGGACGCGAAAGGTGCCGCGGGTGAAATCGGCCTGGGTGCGCTTGTATTGCAGCGCGACGAGGTCGGCGATCAACTGCCGCTGGTCGATGCGCTCGCCCTTCTTCAGCGCAAAGGTCATCGCGGTATAGGTCTCGACCGAGCCGATACCGTAGATGCAGGACACCGAGGCGACGATGATGACGTCGTCGCGCTCCAGCAGCGCGCGCGTCGCCGAGTGGCGCATGCGGTCGATCTGCTCGTTGATCGAGCGAGTCCTTCTCTATGTAGGTGTCGGTGCGCGGCACATAGGCTTCGGGCTGGTAGTAGTCGTAATAGCTGACGAAATACTCCACCGCGTTGTCGGGGAAGAAGCTCTTGAACTCGCCATAGAGCTGCGCGGCCAGCGTCTTGTTCGGCGCCAGGATGATGGCGGGGCGCTGCGTCGCCTCGATCACCTTGGCCATGGTGTAGGTCTTGCCCGAGCCGGTGACGCCGAGCAGCACCTGCGTGCGGTCGTTGCGCTGCGATGCCCTCGACCAGTTCCTTGATCGCGGTCGGCTGGTCGCCCTTCGGCTCGTATTCGGACTTGATCTCGAAGCGCACGCCGCCTTCGGATTTCTCCAGGCGCGGCGGCCGGTGCGGCGTCCAGACCTTGATCTGGCCGTCCTCGCCCTTGAATTCGGGGCGGCCGTCGCGGATCAGATTTTCCAGCGCGTCGGCGGTGGCCTTGACGCCGAGCGCTTCCATCTTGTTGCGCGGCGGCCGTGCCAGCGCCTCGTCATCGTCCTCCGCGGTCGGCGAGGCCGAGCTGCCGCGCCAGTTCCGGATCGAGCGTCGGGATCGTCGCCGACGTGCCGTAGTTGGCCTGCGGGGCTTCCTCGAGGCCCAGCTTCGATGCGTCGCGCTTCGCGACATCCTCGCTGGTTCCGCTGCGTCGAGCGCCCGCGCGCGATGCGCCGCGGCCTCGCCGCCGGCGCGGCGGTCCTCAACGAGTTGTCCGGCGGGCGGCCGCAGGCCCGGTGCTTGAGCCCCTTGCCGGCGTCGCCGCGGTTGATCGCGGGATTTGGCAGTTCCGCCAGCGCCGGTCGGCGCTCGGCTACGAACGTCCGGCCTCGCGACGCCTTAGAATCCTGGCGCCTTGGATTTGGGGGTTTTGCCTGATGTTTTGGGAGTGTCGGGTCTCTTCGCCATCCGGCGAATATGGGATGAGTCAGGCGGCCGAGAAAGGGCAAAGGCTCGCGCGCTGATGCTGCATCGTGTTGTGTCAGGCAGATGCGTCAGCAAGCCAGGATCTGGAACCGTCTCGTTACGCCGTCAGCGGGGCCGTCGAGGGCCGACGATATCCAGATGGATCCCCGCCGCAGCGCGTGCAACGCATGGCCAGATTCGAGCCGGCGAGCCGGGGATGCGCAGGACCGCGAGCGAGGCGCTGCAATCCGACAGCTCGCACCGGCGTGGCCTGCAGGGTCTGTTCGGAAGGGCCAGGAGATCTGCCGGCGGTCGCCGCCAGCGCCTAGGGGTTCGCGAACGGCTTGAAACGATCGATATGGGCTTTCGCGTCCGAACCGCCGCTTCCGGATCCGACCACGCGAAACCGACTTCGAGCGTCGGAAACGCCATCCCATCGATCACCACCGGCGCCTGGTCGCCCGCTGAATCCCGGCGAGCCACAGCCTCCCCGCCTCGAACGACTGACCCAAAGCCACCATAGACCGCGCAGTGTCCCCCGGAAGTCCCATCGCCGCAGGAGAGCACGGTGGCTGTCAGGGACTTTGTGAAACAGTTCATATGTCAGCTGATTTTGGGGGGCTAGTGTTCCCCGGATGCGGCACTGACTCGCCCCGCTCGGTGAGCGGGTAGGGGTGAGGGGCTTGATCCGCGAGTGAGCTCTGTCGATAGATTCTGAAATTCTTACCCAGACTGCAAAGGATCCGACCCTTCGACGGTTTGTGATTTGCAATCCGTCAGCCGACGCGCTGCGAAATGGCTAGACGACCGGGCGATCGCCGACTGCGGGCGCTGCGGTCAGGAGAGTGTCGCTCGCACCCGTGGCGAACCACTTTATCCGCCGCGTCAGAGTGATTGCGCCTCGGCATGCCGTTTGGCGGAGCGGCGCCTTTTTGCGACGAGGTTCACCTCAATTTGGTCGCCTTATCGGTGGTTCCAGCGGGTTCGCCCATCAGTAAGCTGGCAGATCATGCCCGCCGAGATATTAGAAGCGGCTTAGCGGCGTGACGCACGCCAAAAAAGCGCCACAGAGCAATACGTAACTGAACGAAGCACA
>ERZ1370068.450-contig-10407_pt1 | contig 31694 bp, 36 predicted proteins | sample MGYA00561227_ERZ1370068 | MGnify/ENA primary metagenome ERZ1370068 (study PRJEB38410, sample SAMEA6850437) | metagenome | study: Metagenomic assessment of the ecological functions of the soil: analysis of the soil microbiota associated with the...
GGTATTAGCTGGATTCAGAAGTTACGTATTGCTAGGACCTGGTCGAGCTACCTCGGCCGCCCGGTCAACGCCGACGCGCTCTTCGAGGAATCGTCGGCGCCTCCTGACAGTTGTCACGCTGCCCCTGACCGGCCCCACTGGCCCTGCGCGGCAGCCCGGAGAGAATCCGAAGTCGAGTGCCCTGGGACATGCTCTGCTGAAACGCCGCCGTCGCCTCCCTCGATGGAGTCACGCATCGCTACGGAACCGTCGAAGCCCCCTGTCGGGGTAGACCTTCGACCTCGGGCCCGCCAGGTGACGGCACTGCTGGGGCCCAACGGCGCCGGCAAGACCACCGTCGGCAGGCTGCTCACCGGCCTGTCGCGCCCCACCACGGGAAAAGCGCTGCTCTTCGGCGACGATCCGCAGAGCGCGTCGGCCAAGCGCCGCCTGGGAGTGATGCTGCAGATCGCGCGCGTGCCCGAAACGCTCACGGTGCCGGAGCACATCACGCTGTTCTCCAGCTACTACCCGTCGCCCCTGCCGCTCGCCGACCGTCCTCCGACTCACCGGGCTCGAATCTGTCGCGGACCGGCGCTACGGCAAGCTCTCCGGAGGCCGGGCAGCAGCGCACGCTGTTCGCGCTGGCCATTTGCGGCAATCCCGGGCTGCTTTTCCTGGACGAGCCTGACCGTCGGCATGGACGTCGAGTCGCGACGCCAGTTCTGGGACACGATCCGCGACGCTTGCGGCGCGCGGGCGGCTCGATCCCGCTGACGACGCACTATCTCGAAGAGTGCCAGATGCGCTGGCCACGCGCATCGTCGTGTTGAATCGCGGACGCGTGATCGCCGACGGCATCGCCGTGCCGCCATCAAGCGGCCAGGCGGCCGGCCGTCAGGTTCGGTGCCGGACGCGTCTTGACGCGCAGGCGCTGGCTGCTGCTGCCCGGCGTTCAGCGCGCGGCGCTCGTTGCCGGCAGAGGCTGGACGATGCTGCTGATGTCGAGCCGACTCGGATCAGGACGCTGCGGGAACTGTCGTGGCGCGCGACTCTCGACGCGTCACGACATCGAGATCCGCAGCGCCGGGCTCGAAGAGGCGTTCCTCGCACTGACAGACGGCCGACTAGGCAAACCGCGGTGGCCTGAAGCGAGCTGAGACATGACCAGTGCGCTGCGATCTCACGGCTGACTCTGCCTGCGCCCGTCCACTGGCCAGGCGCACGCGAGCCTCTGGCGCAATCTACCTGCTCGAGACCAAGTCGGAGTTCCTGAAGCTGCTCCGATCTGCCGCACTACCTGGTGGGCGCGGTCGGCTTCCCAGTGATGTTCTACCTGCTGTTCGGCGATGCAGCCTGTCGCAGAAACTCCGGACGGCCCGATCGCGCGCAGCCGCAGCACTCGCTCGCGAGCTACTGCGTCTTCGGCGTCGTCATCGGCCGCGCTGTTCGCGTTCGGCGCCGGCGTCGCGCAGTGGAGCGGCGCAAGGCTGGATGTCGCTGAAGCGCGCGACGCCGATGCCGCCCAGTGCCTATCTCGGCGCGAAGGTCTTCTCAGCCGATGTGCTTCGGCACGATCATCGCTCGATCGCTGGTGGGCCTCTTGCGGCGTCACGCATCGGCGCGCGTGCGCTTCCCGTCTCGGTACGTGGCTGACGCTTGTGGGCGGTGCTCGTGCTGGGCTGCGTGCCGTTCTGCCTCGCCGAGGCTCGATCATCGCTTCACCGTGCCGCCCGACGGGCGCGCCCGGCATCGTCAATCTGATCAACCTGCCGCTGTCCGTTTGCCGGCGGCTCTGGTTCGCCGGTGGACATGCTGCCGAAGGCGCTCCGCGCGATCGCGCCCGGTGGTGCCCCAGTACCACCTCGGGCCAGCTCGCGCTCGGCGCGATCGGCGCGGTGGACGACGCCGAACGCCGCTGCAGCACGTCGCCGCGCTGCGTGGCCTGTGCGGTGATCTTCGGCGCGCTGGCCTGGCGGGCGTGGCGGCGCAGCGACGAAGGCGTGAGGCATTGCACCGGGCAGAGCACGATCGGATAATCGATCTCATGTATCCCAGCTGGACGCCACGACGACGCGGCCTCGGGTGACGTGTACGCGTGGCTGGGCTACCTCGTGTTCTTCGTCGCGTACGCCGCTGTCGAGAGTCCGTGCAGGTCTGGGTGCCTCAGCCGTGCTGGCGGTCTGTCGGCGTTCCTGCTGCTCTTCCTCTGCAGGATTCCACGAAGAAGGAGCGCCGGCTGCTGCCGCGATTGCCGTGGCGCCATCTTCATCATTGCTGGGCGCGATCGTACCTGCCCACACAACCCCGGCGGAAGCTGCTTCTTCATCTACGCCACGGCGTTCGTCGGCTTCACCGGCGCGTCCGGCGAAGGCAGTCCATCGCGTCTGGCTGGTGATCGCTGGCCGGCGATGGCGCTCGACTCGTCTGGCTGGTGCACGGTGGACCTACGGGTGCCGCCGCGCCCCGTGGTCGTCGTCGGCGCGATGTCGTCGGCGAGCATCGAATCATCCACTTCGCCGAGCTGCGCCGCAAGGCGACGAGCTGCGCGTGGCGAAGGAAGCGGTCGATGCGATGGCGCGCATCGCCGAGCGCGAGCGCATCGGCCGCGACCTGCACGACCTGCTTGGCCACACGCTGTCGGTCATCGTGCTTGAAGTCGGAGCTGGCCAGCAAGCTCGCCGATCGGGACACCGGCGCGAGCGATCGCCGAGATCCGCGACGTCGGAGCGGATCTCACGCGAGAGCGCTTGAGCGAGGTCCGCAAGGCCGTGCAGCGGCTTTCGATCCGAAGGCCTGCCCGCATGCGACTTCGGGAACGCCGAGCGCGTGCTGGCGTCGCCGCCGGCGTGCGACCCATCGCTGATCGCGGACCGCGATCGAGCCTGCCGCCAGACGAGGAACGCGTGCTGGCCTTCGCGCCTGCGCGAGGCGGTCACCAACGTCGGTCCGCCACGCGGGTGCCGCGGCACTGCTGGATCAGCGCTCAGGTCGGAAGACGGGCGCGCCGTGCTCGAGGTGAGAGACGACGGCCGCGGCGGCGCTGGCGCCGGAAGGCAGCGGCTCTGTCGGGGATGCGCGAGCGCCTCCGGCAGGTGGCCGGCACGCTCGAGCGCGCGGAGGCTGGCGCGACGGCACGCGACTGCGGATGCGGCTGCCGCTCGTCCACAGCGCCGGACGGCGCACACGGCATGATCCGCGTCCTGATCGCCGAGGATCAGGCGATGGTGCTCGGCGCGCTCGCGGCGCTGATCGACATCGAGCAGGACCTCGAGGTCGTCGGACAGGCTGCGATCCGGGCACGGAGGCGCTCGCAGCCGCTCTCAGCTCGCTGAGCCCGACGTCGTCGTCGACCGACATCGAGATGCCCGGCCTCGTCGGGGCTCGAGCTGGCCGGCGAGCTGAGGCGACAGGGCGTGCACCGCGCGCGTGATCATCCTCACGACCTTCGCGCGGCCCGGCTACCTGCGCCGGGCACTCGACGCGGGCGCGAGCGGCTACCTGCTGAAGGATGCGCCGTCGAATCGACTCGCGGATGCCATTCGCCGCGTGCACGGCGGCGGACGCGCGGTCGATCCGGAGCTCGCCGCTGAAGCGCTGGTCGGAGGCGGACCCGCTCACCGATCGCGAGCGACAGGTGCTGCGGCTGGCCGCCGACGGTCGCTCGGGCGCCGAAATCGCCGCGGGCCTCGAGCTGCTCCGGAGGGCACCGTCCGGAACTATCTGTCGGAGGCCATCAACAAGATCGGCGCGAGAAGAATCGCGTCGACGCCGCCGAGATCGCGCGCGTCCAAGGGCTGGCTCTAGGAGTGCCAAGTTGGAAGTGCGAAGTGCTAAGCGGCAGAGAGCGTAGTGCGGAGCGAAAGTCGTAAGGCCGAGCTTCAGCTCGGCCGTCAGTCATGGGGGCCGGACTTTAGTTCGGCCGATGCTGAGCTGGCGTAGGGTCGACACCGGGCCATCCGAGCTTGGAGCGGCCGGGGAACTTCAGCGTCGCGGACCATCAGCGCGGCAGGTCAGCTTCACCTGCAATCTCCGGCCGGTCGATGCCGCCGTTCTCGTGGGCGTAGCGCACGTTGAGCCGATGATCGCGTTCTTCATCTCCTCCGCTTGAGGTGCGCGGCCCGCGAGGCCCGCTTCGGCACCCGATCGATGACGTCGATGACCAGGTGGAAGCGCGACGTCTCGTTCAGCATCGCCAGCTCGAGCGGCGTGTTGATGTTGCCCTTCTCCTTGTAGCCGCGCACGTGCAGGTTCGCGTGGCCCTTGAACCGGTACGCGAGCCGGTGGATCAGCCACGGGTAGCCGTGGAAGTTGAAGATGATCGGCTTGTCGGTCGTGAACAGGCCGTCGAACTCGCGCTCGGTCGAGCCGTGCGGATGCTCGGACGCCGGCTGCAGCTTGAACAGATCCACGACGTTGACGAAGCGCAGCTTCAGATCCGGCACCCGCTCGCGCAGGATCGCCGCCGCGGCCAGCGCTTCCATCGTCGCGACGTCGCCGCAGCGAGGCCAGCACGACGTCCGGCTCCTCGCCGGCGTCGGTGCTCGCCCGCGCTCCAGATGCCCGATGCCCTTGGCGCAGTGCGACGACGGCCTCGTCGATCGTCGTGAACTGCAGGTGCTTCTGCTTGTCGGCGACGATGACGTTGATGCAGTCCGTGCTGCGCAGGCAGTGATCGGCGACCGACAGCAGCGTGTTGGCGTCGGGCGGCAGGTAGATGCGCGCGACCGACGGCCCCTTGTTGGTCACGAGGTCGATGAAGCCGGGATCCTGGTGCGAGAACCCGTTGTGATCCTGCCGCCAGACGGTCGACGACAGCAGGATGTTCTCGGAGGCGACCGGGGCGCGCCACGGCACGTGGTTCTTGCTGATGTCCAGCCACTTGGCGTGCTGGTTGAACATCGAATCGATGACGTGCGCGAAGGCCTCGTAGGTGTGGAACAGACCGTGCCGGCCCGGTCAGCAGGTAGCCCTCCAGCCAGCCGAGCAGCGTGTGCTCGGACAGCATCTCCATGACGCGGCCGTCGCGCGACGAGCTCGCCGCCGTCGGCGTCCTCGGGCAGCAGGTCGGCCATCCACGTCTTCTTGCTCGCTTCGTACACGGCCTGCAGCCGGTTCGACGCGGTCTCGTCCGGGCCGAAGAGCCGGAACGTGGTCGGGTTGTTCTTCATGACGTCGCGCAGGTATCTCGCCGAGCGGCTTGGTGTTCTACGTACGCAGTGCCGCCGGGCTCGGCACGTCAACGGCGTACGTCGCGGAAGTCGGGCAGCTCGAGCTCCTTGCGCAGCAGCCCGCCGTTGGCGTGCGGGTTGGCGCTCATGCGGCGGAGTCCCTGCGCGGCGCGAGCGCCGTGAGTCTCCGGCGTCAGGCGTGCCGTCGGCGTCGAACAGCTCCTCGGGCTTGTAGCTGCTGCATCCAGTCTTCGAGGAGCTGCAGGTTGGCCGGGTTGTCCCGCACGTCGGAGAACGGCACCTGGTGCGAGCGCCACGACCCTTCGACCTTGTGGCCCTTGATCTTCTTCGGCCCGGTCCAGCCCTTCGGCGAGCGCAGCACGATCATCGGCCAGCGCGGGCGCGCCTGATGTCCTGGTCGTCGCGCGCCGCCTGCTGAGCGTCGCGGATCTCGCCGATCGCCTCGCTCCAGCGTGGCCGCCATCTGCTGGTGCATCCGCGTCGGGTCGCTGCCCTCCACGAAATACGGCGTGTAGCCGTAGCCGACGAACAGCGCTTCCAGCTCCTCGTGGCTGATGCGCGCCAGGATCGTCGGGTTCGCGATCTTGTAGCCGTTCAGATTCAGGATCGGCAGCACCGCGCCGTCGCGCGACGGGATTGATGAACTTGTTCGAGTGCCAGGCGGTCGCCAGCGGCCCGGTCTCCGCCTCGCCGTCCCCGACGACGCAGGCGACGATGAGGTCAGGGTTGTCGAGCGCCATGCCGTACGCGTGCGACAGGCTGTAGCCAAGCTCGCCGCCCTCGTGGATCGAGCCCGGCGTCTCCGGCGTGACGTGGCTGCCGATGTGGCCGGGGAAGGAGAACTGCTTGAAGAACTTCTGCATGCCCTCCGCGTCCTGGCTCTTGTCCGGGTAGATCTCGGAGTAGGTGCCTTCGAGATAGGCCGGGCCCGAGCACGCCGGGCGCGCCGTGACCGGGCCCGGCCACGAAGATCACGTCGAGGTCGTGCTTGACGATCATCCGGTTCAGGTGCACCCAGACGAACGACAGCGCCGGGCTGGCGCCCCAGTGGCCGAGCAGCCGGTGTTTGACGTGTTCCGTCTTCAGCGGCTCCTTGCAGCAGCGGGTTGTCCTTCAGGTAGATCATGCCCGACCGAGAGGTAGTTGCACGCGCGCCAATACGCATGCGTCAGCTCCAGCTCTTTGTCCGTCAGCGCGGACGACTGCGTCCAGCACGGCCACCGTCTGATCTCAACTCCGTCACGGCACTTCTCCGTTCCAATTCCGCGGTGCCCCTCGGCGTCACGATTTCATGACATCGTCCCGGCGAGCACCCGGCTGACCAGCGCCCGCGCTTCCTCCTGGATGCGGCGCAGGTGATCGCTCCCCTGAAAGCTTTCCGCGTAGAGCTTGTAGACCGCCTCCGTGCCCGGATGGGCGCGCCGCGAACCAGCCGTGCGCCGTGACGACCTTCAGCCGCCGATCGCGCGCGCCGTTGCCGGGCGCGGTCGTCAGGACGGACTGAATGGGATCGCCCGCCAGCTCGGTCGCCGTCACGTCACCGGCCGCCAGCTTGAGGAGGGCGTCTTTTCCTCCGGCGTGGCAGGGGCGTCGATGCGCTCGTAGACGGCGCGCCGAGCTCATCGGTCAGCTCGTGGTAGAGCTCCGACGGATCGCGGCCCGTCCGCGCCATCAACTCGACGGCCAGCAGGTCCATGACGATGCCGTCCTTGTCGGTCGTCCACACGCGTGCCGTCGCGGCGCAGGAACGACGCGCCCGGCGCTCTCCTCGCCGCCGAAGCCGAGCGACCCGTCGAGCAGTCCCGAGACGAACCACTTGAAGCCCACCGGCACCTCGACCAGCGGTCGCGCCGAGGCTGGCCGCCACGCGGTCGATGACGCTGCTGCTCACGACGGTCTTGCCCACTGCCGCATCGGGCGCGCCACTCCGGCGCCGGTGCTGAACAGGTACGACACCGCCGACGGCCAGGATAGTGGTTGGGATTCATGCAGTCCGGCCGCGCGCGTGACGATGCCGTGGCGGTCGGCGTCGGCGTCGTTGCCGAACGCGACGTCGAAGCGGTCCTTCAGCGCGATCAGACGCCGCCATCGCGTACGGCGACGAGCAGTCCATGCGGATCCTGCCGTCCCAGTCGACCGTCATGAAGCGCGAACGTCGGGTCGACCGCGGCTGTTCACGACCGCCACGTCGATTCCGTATCGCTCGACGCGATGCGGCGCCCAGTAGCGCGACGCTCGCGCCGCCCAGGGGATCGACGGCGATTCTTGAGCCCGGCGCCCCGTATGGCGTCCATGTCGACGACCGACGCGAGATCGTTCACGTACGCGCCGACGTAGTCGTATCTGTGGGTGGTGGACGCATCCCGCGCGTGCTCATACGCGGTTCGCGACGACATTCCGGAGGCGGCCGGAGAGCAGCTCGTTGGCCCGATCCTCAATCCAGCGGGTCACGTCGGTCTGGGCCGGGCCTCCGGTCGGCGGGTGTATCTTGAACCCGCCGTCCTCGGGCGGATTGTGCGAGGGCGTGATCCACGATGCCGTCTCGCGGTTCCCGCGGGCCGGCCGCTGTTGTGCTTCAGGATGGCGTGGGAGATCGAGGGCGTGGGCACCGGACCGCCCGACGGCGTCGATCATCGCTCTGCACGCGGTTCGCCGCCAGCACCTCGAGCGCGGTCATGAAGGCGGGCTCGGATAGCGCGGTGCGTGTCCGCGCCCAGGTAAGCAGGTGCCCGGTGATGCCCTGGCCGCGCGGTAGTCGCAAATCGCCTGCGTGATCGCCAGCACGTGCGCGTCGTTGAACGTGCCGTGCAGGGACGACCCGCGGTGTCCGCTGGTCCCGAACTTCACCCGTTGGGCGGATCCTCGACGTCGGGTGAACGCGTGTAATACGCGTCCCCGAAGCGCGTCGACGTCGATGAGCAGCGCCGTTGGCGCCGGTTGACCTGGCAAGCGGATGCATCGTCACTGAAAGAGCCCGCCTGGGGAGGCGATCAGCCTATCACCGGGTCAGGCAGCGCTGAAGGAGGTCGCGCGGATTCTGTCACTCCGTCCAGATGACGCACCTGCGTCCCGTCCGGCTGCTTGTCGTCCACCAGCAGGCCAGGGCCGAGCGCCTCGATGTCGGCGGGGGTGAGCCGGCCGCCGGGCGTGTTGAGGTCGTGCAGCACTTCGGCGCCGTTCATGCGCATCTTCCATTCCGGCGTCAGCCGGAGCAGCCAGAACGGCACCGTCGCGCGCACGAGGTGACGCTCCTTCGGATCGAACGCCGTCACGTGCATCGCGGTGAGTGAAACGGTGGACGGCGTCTGCGGCTTCCGCAGCGCGTTGACGTCGGGACGGCCGTCAGGCTTCCAGGCGAACTGCAAACGCGGCGGGTCGTGGAACTGCGCGCGCAGCTGGTCGAGCTCCTTTGCCGCGTCCGCCGGCTCGACCACCGTCTGCTTGAGCGCGAACTGCTGGTAGACGTACATAGGCGAGGCCGCCCACCACGGCGGCCCCGACCATGACGACGAGACAGGACTACCCCGAGCGCGATCCAGAGGAAGCCCTTCGCTTCGCTTGTCCCAGTTCATGCTCCCGGTTGCTGGTGGCTGGTTCCAACTTCCAGTTTGCTACTCCTACTTCCCACTCCACTCTAGCACTTGGCACTTCCAACTTTGCACTACAGGGTTTTCAGGTACTGATAGCTCTTCCTGATGCTCTCCAGCGGATCGCCCGGCGTCTGATCCTGCTCGACGAAGAAGTGCTGCACGCCCGCGGCCGGACGCGGCCTTCAGGATGGCCGGGAAGTCCAGGGCGCCCGCTGCCCACTTCGACGAAGGTCGTCGCGCGGCACGGACTCGGTGAGCGACACCGGCGCGCCCTTCATCTTGTCCTTCAGGCGCATCAGCGCGATGCGGCCCTTGTGCTCGTTGATGAGCGAGACCGGATCGGCGCCCGTGATGCTGACCCAGAACACGTCCAGCTCGAGCTTCAGCAACTCGGGATCGGCAGCGGCCAGCAGCACGTCGAGCGCGCGCTTGCCATCGGCCAGCGGCGTGAACTCGAACGCGTGGTTGTGATAGCAGAACTGCAGGCCGGCCTTCTTGACCTGCTCGCCGGCCTTGTTGAGCGCCGTGCCGAGCGCGGTGAACCCGGCGGCATCCTTTCGGCCGGTCGTTGGGCATGATGTAGGGCATCACGATGTACTGGATGCCGGCGGCCTTCGCGGACTCCGATCGTGGCCGTGAGGTCGGCGTTGCCGCTGGGGATCGATTTCGGCCCGGCCAGTGAACGGGACCGCCGAGGTGCATGCTGACGGCCGTCAGGCCGTTCTGCTTCGCCAAGCGGCCGACGGTGGACAGCGTGTCCTGCAGGACCTCGACTTCCGTAGCCAATCTCCGCAACGGCCTTGATCGTGGCGGCGGCGTCCTTCGTCACCTGATCGCGAACCGTGTAGAGCTGGACGCCGATCGCCGAGAGCGCGGCGGCCTCGGCGCGAGCGCCCCCGCCGATGAACGAGCCGATGCCGCTTGCCGCGGCGAGCTGGAGCACTTCCCGTCTGGTCAATCCCTGGTGAGCCACGTCTCGTCTCCGTTGTGATGAGGTCATCGCGCTGGGCAGCCCATCTGGCGCATCGTCCACGGAAATCGCGTCAGGCGAGCAGCCGTCCACCAGCGCCTGCAGGTGGATCATCTCGTCTTCGTTCACGGTGTGATCCATGTTCGGGTAAAGCACCGCCGTCACCGTCCGCGCCCAGCCCGCGCAACACGGCGGCCGGATTCCATCACGCGCTCCTTCGGGATGTGGAAAGTCCACGTCGCTGCACCCGAGGAACACGGGCGTGCCGTCGAGGATCCCGACTGCGGCCACATCGGTGCCGGGAGGGACCGATCAGCCCGCCGCTCAGTCCGGCCACCGCCCCGTAGCGGGCGGGTGTGCGGACGACGAACTCGAGCGCCAGGCAGGCGCCTTGCGAGAACCCGCCGAGGAGGAGGCGCGACGTCGGCGCCGACGCCATCGCCGCCTGCGCAACGACGTCGCCGACAGCCTCGAGCGCGGAGCGTGAGCCACGGCTCGTTCGACTCCAGATGGGCGCGATGAAGCGGTTCGGACACCAGGTGTGACCGGCCGCCTGTGGGGCGAGCCATGTGACGCCGTCACGCGCGCAGGCCGCTCGGTCAGCTCGAGGATGCTCTCCGCCGACGCGCCGCGGCCGTGCAGAAGAATGCCGACCGCCCGTCCGCGCGCCGAGGGCGCGCCAGCCTGGCGAATCGGCTGGCCGTGGTGCGGCCCCGTCCGGATGCAGCGCCATCAGACCTCCGCCGCCTGCGGCCACGGCGGGCGCCGTCACGGGCCGCAGCCGCGCCTCGATGGCGCGACGATCGCGCTCGAGCCACGGCGGCAGCTTCAGCGCCTGGCCGAGCGTCTCGACCGGCTCGTCGGATGCGAACCCGGGACCGATGGTGGCGAGCTCCACGATGTGCCCGTCGGGATCGCTCGGTGTAGATGCTCTTGAGAGCAGACGCGGTCCATCACCGGCGTCACGCGCAGCCCGCCGCGCGCGCGAGCGTCTCGCGCCACTCGAGCTGCGTCTCCTCGTCCCTGACGGCGAACGCGAAGTGGTGCGTCTGGCCTGTAAAGCCGATGCGGCGCGTGCCGTTCCTTCGTTGGCGTCGCGCTCGAAATACGTGATGAGCGATCCCGGGCGGCCAGTGGCATCGCCCCAATACCAGTGGGCCGGACCCGGGTCGTCGAAGTTGGCGGTCTTCTTCACGCGACGCAGGCCGAGCAGGCCGCTGTAGAACGCGTCGGTCGCTTCGATGTCCGAGCCGATCGCGCGTGATGTGGTGCATGCCAGCTGGTGAGGGTCATGTCCGGCGTGATCGCGGGCACCGGTTCCGGGCCAGGTCTTCGCGCGAATGGCGTCCTCGTCACGATGCCCCTTCACCAGGTGCTGCGGGCGGCGCGATGACCGTCGTCCCGAGCTGGTCGGCGGCTCGTCGACGGTCCAGCCGGGACCGAGCGTCGCGATCTCGAGGATGAGGCCGTCCGGATCGCGGAAGTAGATCGAGGAGAAGTAGACGCGGTCGAGATGGGCCCGTCACACGCGCAGCCCGAGATCGAGCAGCCGGCGCTTCCATTTGAGCTGAGCATCGGCCGGAGCCGACCTTGAGCGCCACGTGATGCGTGCCGCCGATGCCGAGGTGGCCGTTCGGCACGCCCGGCCACTCGAAGAAGGTGATCGCCGCAGCCCGGCGTGCCCTTCGCGTCGCCGAAATTACAGATGGTAGGTGGTGCGGATCGTCGAAGTTGACCGTCTTCTTCACGAACCGGAGCCCGAGACGGCCGTGTAGAAATCGACGTGCGTTGCGCGTCGAGCGCGCCGATCGTGATGTGGTGCAGGCCTTCGATCGCCATGGCTGCCTCCCGAACGGTCAGTGTCTCACATCCCGCGTGATAGGCTCCCCGTGACGTGGAGGGCCACCCGACTTCCTGATGCATCCCGGCAGCGGCACGTGACGGTAACTTTTGCCGGCGGCGGTCGCCGTCGTGCTTGGCGCCATCGCGTTCCTCGCACTGCGGGCGAGGTGTTCTACTCCATCGATGGCGCGGTGAAGTTCATCCAGGCCGCGGCGTTCCGGACATCCGGCTTTCGATCGATGGCCCTGCCCTCATCCAGGTCAGAGGATCGATCCCGACTGGCTGTTCGTTCCCTTCGAGCCGCCGTTCGTGTTCCGCGGCGCGGATCAGTACAGAGCATCTTTCCGTCTGCGTTCGCGATGCTCGGCCAGTCACTTGTCGTCGGGCTGGCCCCGGCGCGCTCCGCATGCGCTGGCGATCGGCGGCGGCGCGCTCGCGGCCGCGTGGCACCGCCTGGCTTCGGCGATCGTCGGTCCGCGATGGAGCCTTGCGGCGATCGTCGCGTTTGCGACGCCGCTCTGGTTCTACGCAACGGGCGCGGGCGAATCGACGATCGCGCTGGCGGCTTCCACGTGGGCGTTTGTCGTTGCCATGCGAGGGACGCGCCGCGCGGATCTCTATCGCAGGGACATTGCTCGGCCCTCGCCGCGATTTTCCGCGACGAAGCCGCTGCTGCTGCCAGGGCTCGTTTACGCGCGCTATCGTCACGGCGGGCGCGCGACGCGCCTGGGCCACGCTTCTCGCGTCGGTGGCGGCGCCGGTCGTGCTCATGGCGGCGATCGATTGGGTCGTGGCTCGATCGGCCGCCGCTCGCCGCATCTCCGGCATGCGGTGCCGCTCGTGAACTCGGTGCTGCCGCGCGCGTCGCGCGATGCTGCCGCAGCTCCGACGCTCTACATGGCACGAGCGCGTCGACACGATGACCTTCTACTGGTGGCTTGGCGACGGCGGCTGGCTGCTTTCGCGATCGGCGTGGCGGCCTTGCTCATCGCCGCGGCGTTGGCTGCGACGCACTCGGCAGGGGCCGGCTCGTCGTCGCGACCAATCGTCGACGACGCGATGGCGATTCAGATCTCGGGACGTGGCCCGCCTGGCGGCGCCGAGGTTCCTGACGGGCTGCTCAGGCTCGCGCCGTTCTCGTCTTCGCGTGCCTGCCCCGGCGCCAGGGCTCCGGGCCATCGAGAACTCGTCGCGTGGCGTTGATCACGCGGCCGCGTCACGCTGCTCACGCTGCCTGTCGCTCGAGCACCACCGGCGGCAAGGGCCTCGGGCCGCGACTGACGATGGGCCTGTGGCCGCTGCTGGCCGCTGCCGCACTCGAGGAGCCTGGACTCGTGGCGCCGCTGGGCGGGCACCGCATGGTGCGGAGCCAATTGTCTGGGGCGGCGCGCCCTCAGTCGCGGGGTCCGTGGTGATGGAGCTCGGCGTCGCGCTGCCGGCCCTGGCGGCGCGTGCGCACGAGGATCAGCAAGCGCTCGCGCTCATCCGCCAGATTCCGGATCGGGTCGTCGTTCTCGACGATGACGTTTTGCATGCAGCTCGTCGGAGCCGGAGTATTTCAACCGCGAGGTGCTGTTCGTGGCGCGGCCAGACCTGTGGGGGGCCCTCGGCGCGCGCTCGCGGCCGACGGTCGAGACCCGGCTGCTCGTGATCGCGCCGGCAGCCGCAGGATCTGCGGCATCGCGCCGTTCAGGTTCGCGGAGTCGTGGACCGTCTCGCGGCTACTGGGTCGGGCGCTGGGTGAGGTGAACGGTCGAGGTCGGCCAATCCAGTCGAGTTAGTGATCGTGAACCGCGTGCGGCTCCTCCGCTCGGCCGTCGAGCGCGTAGCCGAACTGGTGGTTCGCGAGGATCTCCCGCACCAGCGTCAGGCCGATGCCCTGGCCGCGCTTCCTTCGTGCTGAAGAACGGCGTGAACAGCTGGTCTGCGCACGTCCGGCGAGATGCCGGGCCCGGTGTCCTCGACCTCGAGCACGCGGCGCCCGTCGCGTGCGGTCAGTCGCACACGTGAGCGTCCCGTCGCGAGCCGATCGCCTCGATGCCGTTCTTCGCGATGTTGAGCAGCGCCTGCTCGATCTGGCTGCGGTCCATCGAGACCGGCACGCCAGGTCCGGCGTCGACCTCGCGCTGGAGCGTGATGCCTGCCAGCTTCGCGCACTCGGCGCCGAGCGAGCGCGTGAGCGTCGCATCGAGCGCCTCCGGAGCGACCGATCTGCCGCACGCGGCGGCGGCAGCCGGACGACGTCGGCGAAGCTGCGCATGAACGCGTTGAGCTCGGCCGTCCGGCCGATGACGACGCCGATGCGCGTGCTCGAAGTCGGTGCGGTCGTCCGTCGCGAAGCTGAGTCGGCATAGCTGAGACACGAGTTCAGCAGCGAGTTCGACGCGCCCGACGGTGTTGTTGACCTCGTGCGACAGCATGCGAATCAGCTTCTCGTACGCGGCGCTTCTCGGACTGCCGCAGCTCCTCGGTCAGCTCCTCGAGCAGGTAGAAGCTGCGCCGGAAGCCACGATCGAGAACGGTGCCGTGCGCCTGCGCGCACTCGTCGCCACCAGACGCGAGCACTCGCGACTGGCCTCTCGCGAGGCGTGCGCCAGATCGCGACGTCAGCGGGCGGTCGAGTCCGCCAGGGCTCCGGCCGCTGACATCCGGCGTCGCGCCTGCAGCAGGCGCAGCGCCGCGGGATTGGCCATCTCGACGCGGCCGATCGAAGTCGAGCACGAGGATCCCGCCCGGCGACTCCCGCAGCACGCGCGCCAGAAACTGCTGCTGCTCCTGCGAGCCGCACGCGCTCGTCGCGGAGCGAGTCCGACCATGCGGTTGTAGACGCGCATCGAGCCGATCGATGCCGGGCTGCCCCACCTCGCGGTAGCGCGACATCAGGTCGCTGTCTCTCGAGCAGCTGCGCGCTGTCGCGGATGAAGTCGAGCGGAGGCGAAGAAGCGGTGGACCAGGCACAGGCCGGTGGAGAGACGACGCGATGAGAACGGCTCGGCGGCGAACAGCCAGCCAGGCGTTGGTGCGAATCAGCTTCAGGCGGCGAGCCCGGCCATCAGCCAGGTGGACGACGACGAGATAAGCGACGAACTGCGCCCTGAGGCTCACACCGGGATCTCGCATTTCTCCGAAGCCGGCGATAGAGCGCCGGCGCGGCTCAGGCCGAGCGCTTCGGCCACCTTCGACACGTTGCCGCCGTGATGCTTCATCGACTTCACGATCATCGCCTTCTCGATCTCGTCCATCGTCATGCTGCCGACCGGCGGCAGCACGTCGCGCTCGGCTTCGCCGGGCTCCATGTCGACCGTCCGCCGAGGTCGGCGGCGACGTCAGCACGGCGTCTTCCGACAGCAGGACGCGTGCGCTCGATCGACTGGCGCAGCTGCCGGACGTTGCCCGGCCAGGGCTGCTGCCGCAAGCCACCGGATCGCGTCGTCCGAGAGACGGAGCGCCACGTCGCGGCGGTAGGACCTGCGCTCACGGTCTGCAGGAATCGTGACGGCGAGTATCGGGATGTCGTCGCGTCGATCGCGCAGCGCCGGCAGTGCGACGCGATCAGGTTGATGCGATAGAGCAGGTCCTCGCGGAACTCGCCGCGACGCACCATCTCGGCCAGGTTGCGGTTGGTGGCCGAGACGACGCGGACGTCCGACGGTCGCGGCGCTGGCTCGAGCCGAGCACCTCGAAGGTGCGGTCCTGCAGCACGCGCAGCAGCTGACCTGCGACGCCTGATCGAGGTCGCCAATCTCGTCGAGGAAGATCGTGCCGCCGTCGGCCAACTGCGAAGCGGCCCTTGCGATCCTGCCGGGCGTCGGTGAAGGCGCCGCGCACGTGGCCGAACATCTCGCTCTCGAACGAGCGTCGACGAGATGCCGCCGAGGTTGACCTTGACGAACGGGCCGGCGCGGCGCCGGCTGTTGCGATGGATGGCGTCGGCGATCAGCTCCTTGCCGGTGCCGCTCTCGCCGATGATGAGCACCGACGCGTCGAGTCGGCGCCACGCGGCCGATCACCTGCAGCACCTTGCGCAGCCGCGGGTCCTCGCCGACCAGGTGGCCGAAGTCGAACGCGGCGTCGAGGTTCTTCGCGCGAGGGCGCCTGCCCGGAGCGACGGCGGCGTGGCCGACAGCGCCGAGCGCGGTGCGCACGGTTCTGCAAGGATCTGCTCGTTGGCCCACGGCTTGACGATGAAGTCGCGAGGCGCCGGCCTTCATGCCGCGCACGGCCAGGTCGATCGATCCCATGCCGTGATCAGCACGACGGGCAGCGTGTCGGATGCGCCGCGCGGACCGCGGCAGCTACTCATGCCCTCTTCTCCGCGATGGTCCGCCGGGAGAAGTTCCGATGTCCTGCAGGACCAGCTCGCATCGATTCGTCGCGAGCCACGTCAGCGCGTCGGCAGGCCCCGCCACCGCGTGCGACGCGTAGCCGGCCTGCTTCAGCAGCAAGGCCAGCGACATGACGGTGCACCGGACGGATCGTCGTGCGGCTACGTATGAATCATCATCTCGATCGAGCTGGCGTTGCCTGACGAATGCCTACTCATATCGCAACGCCTTCTGCGGGTTCGACGCGGGTCGCCATCCGGCTCGGAGTACTCACCCGCACGCCAACGTCAGAAGATAGATGGCGGTCACTCGAGATCGTAAGGCCGATCGCGATAGACGTGCGGCTCGACGCAAGTAAATGATGTCGAGCAGCGGAAACTGAATCGCGACGAGCACGCCGCGCGATCAGCGCCAGGCGTCGTCATCACGACCAATCTCGCCGAGAATCTGACGTCGGACGTTCACGTGCGGTTGGCCCATTGGCCCGGCGCAGCCCGATCTCGCGCGTGCCGCTGCGTCACGCTCTGCCACGAGTACGCCGAGCAGGCCCAGCGCCACCATCAACATCAGGAACGCGGCCACCAGTCCGACGCCGATCGAGCGGGACGAGCGCAAACTGGATGGCGCTGCCCGCATGTCGGAAAGCGGCGTCACTCGAACGACCACGACTGGCGCCGCCGCCTGCAGCCGCTTGATCAGCCGCTCCTGCAGCTCCGCGCGTGGCTCCCGGCGCACCTTGATCAGCATGTTGCTGGCGGGGCCGGTTCCGGCGGTCCGCCGCGTCGAACACGTCCAGATCTTGCGGAAGATCACGTAGTTTCTCGTGCCGTCGAACTCGCCGTCCTCGCGGTAGCGCCTCGACGACGCCGACGATGCGCCGCGGCTTGTCGGGCGGGATCGCCGGCGCGCCCGGCCTGAAGCCTGGCGCGGTGCCTCGTCGGGTTGTGTGTCCTGATCGATGGTCTCGGCCAATCGCCGGACCGGATCCGGAAAAGATCCTCGCGCATCGTCCGGTTGATGACGACCGGCGAGCATCGCTGGCCGTGGTCCTCCGGACCGAACCAGCGGCCCTCCACGATCGTCGATGGCCCAGCAGGTCGCCCGAACCCGTCGGTGACCTCGGTGACGTCTTATCTCGATCATGCGCGACCGTGCCACCGGTAGCTGCTGGATGACGCCCCGAACTCGCATACGGCGCGAGCATCGTGCCCGGCCGTCTGCTCGATCTCTGGAAACTCCCTGAACGCCGAGCATCACCTGCCGCGACGGTCTCTGCCTGCGGCCTCGGTGAAGTCGTCGTCGCTCACCTGCTTCATGTCGATGCTGACGTCCCAGACGTGGTCGATCGAGAACCCGATGGGCCGGCGCCAGTTGTCGAGCGTGTAGACGCGCGAGCTCGACGACGGCGAACAGCGCACGATGAACGACACGAAGATCTCGAGCACCATCAGGAAGTTCGTGCGCTTGCGGTTCCAGATCAGCTTGAAGACGGTGGCGAATCATCGCGCGGTTCCCTTCAGCGCCTGCACGGTGCAGCCGCGACATGCGCCAGGCCGGATACACGCCCGACAGCAGGCCGAAGACCACGGCGAGCAGCGCGCCCCAGCAGAAGATCGCGGTAGTTCAGCTGCAGGTCGGCGTATTCGATCAGCCCGCTGCCGTTCAGCAGCCTGGAGCAGCCAGCCGGCGAAGCACGAAGCCGACGGCAGCGCCCACGAGCGTCAGCACCAGGTTTTCGACGATGAACTGGCCGACCAGCGTCGCACGACGACGCGCCGAAGGCCTTGCGCACGCCGATCTCCGAGGCACGTTCGAGAATGCGGCTCGTGTTCAGGTTGATCAGGTTCACCGCCGGCAGACAGCATGAAGAGTGCCGCGGCAGTGAGCAGCGCCAGCCGAGACGATCACCGTAGCCCGTGCCGCATGCCGGTGCCGTCGCCGATGAACATCACGGACGCGATCGTATCGAACAGCGTCTCCGGCGTGGCCTCGACGGCGTCGAAACCTGCGGGTCGGGCATCGGGACCGCTCCTGCAGGCGCTGACCAGAACTCGTCGCGCGTGAGCGCCGATCTTGACGGCTCCTGCAGCAGCGAGGATGCCCATGAAGTCGCCGACCAGCTCTGCCGGTAGTAGCTGTCAGACTTCGCCGTGGTGTGCGGCACCCAGATGTCGGCGAATGGCACGAGGCGCAGAATCGGCACGTCGGGCACTACGCCGACGACGGTGAATCGTCTGGCCGTCCACTTCGAGCGTCTTGCCAAGCGCGGGCTGGCCGCCGAAGAAGCGCTGGCGGCGTGGTCTCGTTGATCGACGGCGACCATCCGGTGCGTCGCGTACGTCCGCCTCGGTGTAGGGCCCGCCCTCGATGAAGTGGAAGTCGAGAATCCGCCAGAACGTCGCCGTCGGTGCGCTTCAGGAACGACTTGATCCGCTGCGCCGTTGAAGTACGAGTACGCGCCGCTCGGCAGTGAAGCGATCGACAACATCTCCACGTTCGGCAGGTTGCGCGTAGCGTGTCGAGCAGCGCGAAGCCGGCGCAACCCGCTGCGGTGCGAGTGTCCGCCGCGTCAGCGCCGCGTAGTGATGCCCAGCGTGCGCGCGTGCCTGCGTCTCCGGGCGGATAGCACGGCGACCACGTGGTCGAGCAGCGCGGTGACCAGCATCAGGACGACCAGCGTGAAGCTGATGCCGAACAGCGACTGATGAAGGTGAAGAACTTCCGGCGCAGCAGCACCTTCCACGGCGAGCTTGACAGATAGCTCTCGAGCATCGATCCTAGATTCACCACTGACCTGCGGCCGTCGAACAGCCGCACGATGCGCTCGGTCTGCTCGGCCTGCCGCGAGTCGTGCGTCACCATCACGACCGTCGTGCCGATCGCGGCGCTGCAGATCCTTGAGCAGCGCCATCACCTCGTCGCCCATCTGGCTGTCGAGGTTGCCCGTCGGCTCGTCGGCGCAGCAGCACGCGCGGCCGGCCGACGATGGCGCGGGCGATCGCGACGCGCTGCTGCTGGCCGCCGGAGAGCTGCGCCGGGAAGTGGTGCATGCGCGAGCTCAGGCCGACGCGCTCGAGCGCCGCCTCGGCGGCCTTGCGCCGCTGCGGCGCCGCTCACGCGGCGATAGAGCAGCGGAATCTCCACGTTGTCGCGCACGCTCAGGTCGGCGATCAGGTGGAAGGTCTGGAAGACGAACCCGATCTCGCGGTTGCGCAGCTTCGCCAGCGCGCGGTCGCCGATACGTCCCCACGGTCTCTCCGCCCGAGCGCGATCTCGCCCGAGCTGGGCGCGTCGAGCAGGCCAATCAGGTTCAGCAGCGTGCTCTTGCCGCAGCCCGATGGGCCCATGATCGAGATGAGCTCGCCCTCACCAACAGTCGAGGTTGATGTCCGTGAGCGCCACGGTCTCGATGCGATCCGTGCGATACACCTTCTCGATGCCGGTGAGCTGAATCATGGGTCGGCGCTCCGTGGTGGCGCTGGTCGTGCGAACGGCCTCCGCGTCGGTCATAACAGGCATCTACTGAGTCCTCTTGTTCAGCGCAGGACTGAAGGTCCTGCGCCGCTGGGATTACTTCAAGCGAATCTGTGACAGGCGCTGGTAGTCGCGCATGTCGGAGACGATCACTTCGTCGCCGGGCGCCAGGCCAGCGGTCACCTCGAAGAACTCCACGCTCGACAGCCCGAAGGTCGCCATCTCGCGGACCGCGCGATCGCCGCGGACGACGAACACGGCTGCGTGCCTTCGCCCGAGTGCGAACGGCCCCGGCGTGCACGCAGCGTCGCGGGATCGCCGCGCCGTGACGATCTCCACGTCCGCGCGGAGGTTCGATCGCAGCAGCGGGTTCGACGGCTGCGCGAGCGCGATGACGACGGTGATGGTGCCGTTGACGACCGTGGGCTGGACCGATGCGATCGCGCCGTCGAGGCGTGTCGCTCCCGACGCGGATCATGACGGGCTGCCCCGCACTCCAGTCGCTTGGCGTGAACGTCGGACACGCTGGCATCCACGCGGAACGACGAGTAATCGGCGACGCGCGCCGAGCGGCGCGCCTTCACCACCGACGAACCTTCTTCGGTGACGACCCACGTGAGGACGCCGGGCCGATCGGCCCGTGGCGTGGCCAGGTCCAGCTGGCGGCGCGCTTCCTCGTCCTGCTTGCGGAGCTTGCCGATCTCGAGGATCCAGCCCGTCGAGCTCGGCCTTCGTTGCTTCGCGTGCGTTGTCGCGCTGCGCCTGGAGCTGTTTCAGCTCGATGCCGGCCTGATTGGTGTCGAGCTCGACTTGCGGAGCAGGTCCTTCGACAGCAATCCCTGGCTTGGCCAGCTGCCGGTCGTTGGCGAGCTGCGCTTCGAGCGAGGCGAGCTGCAGCGCCTTCACCTGCGTGCGTGCCGTCGAGATCGATGAGGCTCTTCTCCAGCGCCAGCCGCTTCTGCGTCTCGCGCGTTGGCCTTGATGGCGAGATCCTGCGGTGAGCTGATCGACGGCGAGGCGTGCGGCGCTGACGTCGAGCGCGAGGATCGGCTGCCCCGCCGCGAGCTTCGCGCCCGGCCGCTCGAGGACCTGCAGCACGCGCGCCTCGACCGGGCTGGTGATGACCTGCTCCACCGCCGGCACGACCAGGCCCGACGCCGCTGATGGTCGCGTCCACCGGGCCGCGCTCGACCGATCGCCGTGCGAATCCGATCGCGCGAGAGGCTGGGCGAGACCAGCGCCGGCGAGCCAGAGATACGCGACGACGGCGAGCGAGGACGGTGCCGCCCATGGCGACGCGCGTGCGGCTCTGGCGGCGGGTGACGTCGGGGTCGATGGGGCGATCCACGGTGGCTCCGGCCTCACACCGATGGCAAGCGCCGCCGCCATCTTCGAGGCACAGATTCAGGCGGATCTTGTGGCGTTCGCGCGGGCTGCCGTTCGTCGCCGTACGCCGTGTGTCCGGAAGCGGACAGCGTGACAGCATCGGCGGTCGCGGCAGCCTCATCCAGTCACAGGGGACCTCACATAGTGCGGCAGTGCAACGGCTCGATCCTGCTTCCTCACGCTCGTCGGCGGCCTGGCGCTGGCCACCTCGCCCATGCTCGCGCAGTCGGAAGAGGCCGCACGCATACAAGGCGGCCACCACGGTGCTCCAGGAAATCAAGGATGCGCCCGACGGCGGCGTGCCGAAGTGGGTCGTCGTAGAAGGCGCAGGGCGTGGCCGTGTTTCCCGGCGTGAAGAAGGGCGGCCTGCTGGTCGGCGGCGAGTGGGGCCGCGGCATCATCAGCGCGAAATCGATGAAGAGCGGCACGTGGTCGGCGCCGGCATTCCTGACGCTGACGGGCGGGTCGATCGGCGCGCAGATCGGCGGTCAGGAAGTGGACCTGCTGCTCGTGGTGATCGACCAAAAGGGCCTCGAGCAGCTCGCGAGCAATCAGTTCAAGCTCGGCGCCGATGCCGGCGTGTCGGCGGGCCCGGTGGGTCGCAATTCGGAAGCGTCGACCGACGTCCAGATGCGCGCGCAAGATCCTCAGCTACTCGCGGTCCCGCGGCCTGTTTGCCGGCGTGACCCTGAACGGCGCAAGCCTGAAGCAGGATCGCGACGCCAACGAGCGCTTCTACGGCCAGGCCTATCGCACGTCGCAGATCATCATCGACCGCCTCGGCAGGCGCGCCGCGATCCGGTGCCCGCCTGGCGCGACCTGCTGACGTCGGCGGCGAAATAGCCAGCTTGGCCGAACTGAAGTTCGGCCCTGACGTACGGCACGTTCGACCTCGTCAGCTCTGCCGTAAACGTGCCGTAGGGCCGCGCTTTAGCCTCGGCCAGCGCATCGGTCTCGCAGATGGTTTCAATCGATTCTCAAAATAGCAACATCCGTGTGAAGCCATGCGTACGCGCATGGCATGAATGAAACCTTTGTATTTCCGTTTTGCCCTCCATCTGCCGCATAACTCAGAGGCGTCCAGTCGACCTTCGGCCGGCGGAGCCCTACCCGCCCGACAGGTCGCGGCAAGGATGCTCGAAATGCAGCAGTCCGGCGATCTCCGCACCCTCAGGGCCTGTACGACCCTCAGCACGAGAAGGACTCCGTGTGGCGTCGGCTTCGTCGTCCACCTGAAGTGACAGCGTTCGCACGCGATCGTCGAGAAGGGCCTCGAGCTGCTCGTCAATCCTGAGCACCGCGGCGCTTGCGGGTGCGAGGCCAACACGGGCGACGGCGCGGGCCTGCTGATGCCAGATGCCGGACGTCTTCTTCCGCTCGCAGGCGCTCGGCGTTCGAACTGCCGCCCGTCGGTGACTACGGCGCCGGCCTCATCTTTCCTGCCGAACGATCCCGCCGAGCGCGAGCGCTGGTCAAGGCGCTCTTCGGCCGCATCGTCGCCGAGGAAGGCCAGCGGCTGCTTGGCTGGCGTCAGTCGCCGACCGACGACCGGGCGCTCGGCGATCGCGCGCGCGCCGCGAGGCCGGTGTTCGAGCAGGTGTTCATCGGCCGACGGCAACGCGCGCGGCGCCCTCGAGCAAGGACCCGCTGTCGTTCGAGCGCAAGCGCTACGTCGTCCGCAAGCGCATCGAGGGCGAGCCGACGCGCTCGCGCTCGCCGATCGCAACGCGCTTCTACGTCGTCAGCCTGTCGTCGAACACGCTGACCTACAAGGGCATGCTGACGGCCGACCAGATCGCGCCGACGCTTCCCCGACCTGACCGATCCCGACATGGAGTCGGCGCTCGCGCTGGTGCACCAGCGCTTCAGCACGAACACGTTCCCGTCGTGGCCGCTCGCGCATCCCGTACCGCTACGTCGCGCACAACGGCGAGATCAACACGCTGCGCGGCAACATCAACTGGATGCGCGCGCGCGAAGGGCTGCTGCGGTCGACGCTGCTCGGCGACGATCTGAAGAAGATCCTGCCGGTCATCCGCGAAGGCGGCAGCGACACGGCGACGTTCGACAACGTGCTCGAGCTGCTCGTCGATGTCCGGCCGATCGCTGCCCCACGCCGATCCTGATGATGATTCCGGAGCCGTGGTCGAGCCACGAGACGATGACGCCGCGAGGTCAAGGCGTTCTACGAGTTCCACTCGTCGCTGATGGAGCCGTGGGACGGACCGGCGTCGATCGCGTTCACCGACGGCACGCGTCGATCGGCGCGGTGCTCGATCGCAACGGCCTGCGTCCGTCGCGCTACTACGTCACGAAGGACGACCTCGTCGATCATGGCGTCCGAGGTCGGCGTGCTCGACATCCCGGCCGAAGACATCCTGCTCAAGGAGCGCCTGCATCCCGGGCGGCTGTTCCTCGTGGACACGGTCCAGGGCCGCATCGTCGTCGGACGAGGAGGCTCAAGCGCGAGCTCGCGGCGGCGCAGCCCGTACGGCGCGTGGCTCGCCGACCATCTGCATGGACATCGAGGATCTGCCGGCGGCGCCGCACCTGCCGCCGCCCAGCCACGAGCGGATCGTGCAGCGCCAGCAGCTGTTCGGCTACACGCAGGAAGATCTCGCGATCCTGCCTCGCGCCGATGGCGACGCAAGGGCGAAGAAGCCGATCGGCTCGATGGGCACCGACACGTCGCTGGCGGTGCTGTCGGATCGCCCGCGGCTGCTCTACGACTACTTCAAGCAGCTCTTCGCGCAGGTCACCAACCCGCCGCTCGACGCCATCCGCGAGGAGCTGGTGACGACGATGGAGCTCGACGGTCGGGCCGGAGGGGAACCTGCTCGAGCCGCGGCCCGAGTCGTGCCGGCAGATCAAGATCAACTACCCCGATCATCGACAACGATCAGGTCGCCAAGCTGCGCTACGTCTACGAGCCGGCGTTCAAGTCGACCACGCTGCCGATGCTGTACGACGCGGCAAGGGCGGCCGCGGCCTCGGCCGCCGCGATGGATCGGCTGAAGAAGAGCGCGAGCGACGCGGTCGCCGCCGGCTACACGATCGTCATCCTCTCGGACCGCGGCGCCGACCGCGATCAGGCGCCGATCCCGAGCCTGCTCGCGACGGCCGGCGTGCACCACCACCTGGTGCGCCAGGGCACGCGCACGCAGTGCGGCGCTGGTCGTCGAATCGGGCGACGCGCGCGAAGTGCATCACTGCGCGCTGCTGCTCGGCTACGGCGCCGGCGTCGTCAACCCGTATCTGGCGTTCGAGACGCTCGACGACATGATCCGGCAGCGGCAGCTGGTCGGCGTCACGCACGACGAGGCGGTCATCAACTACATCCACGCGCTCAACAAGGGCATCCTGAAGGTGATGTCCAAGATGGGCATCTCGACGCTGCAGAGCTACTGCGGCGCGCAGATCTTCGAAGCGGTCGGCCTCGATCGACGCGTTCGTCGATCAGCTACTTCACCTGGACCGCGTCGCGGATCGGCGGCGTCGGCATCGAGGTGATCGCCGAGGAAGTGCAGCGGCGTCACGCGCACGCGTTTCCCACGCGCAGCGGCGGCCGCGGGATCTCGACGGCGGCGGCGAGTACCAGTGGCGCCGCGACGGCGAGTACCACCTCTTCAACCCGGAGACGGTCTTCAAGCTGCAGCACGCGACGCGCAGCGGCCAGCACGAGGTCTTCAAGGAATACACGCGGCTGGTCGACGATCAGAGCACGGCGCCACGCGCACGCTGCGCGGCCTGCTCGAGCTTGCGCCGCGACGCGACGCCGATCCCGCATCGACGAGGTGGAGCCGGTCGAGCGCATCGTCAAGCGCTTCGCGACCGGCGCGATGTCCTACGGATCGATCAGCCAGGAGGCGCACGAAACGCTGGCGATCGCGATGAACCGGATCGGCGGCAAGTCGAACACCGGCGAAGGCGGCGAGGATCCGGCGCGCCAGACGCGCGACGCCAACGGCGACTGGCGCCGCAGCGCGATCAAGCAGGTGGCGTCGGCGCGCTTCGGCGTCACCAGCGAATACCTCGTCAACGCCGAGGACCTGCAGATCAAGATGGCGCAGGGCGCCAAGCCCGGCGAAGGCGGCCAGCTGCCCGGCCACAAGGTCTATCCGTGGATTGCGAAGGTCCGCTACGCGACGCCCGGCGTCGGCCTGATCTCGCCGCCGCCGCATCACGACATCTACTCGATCGAGGATCTCGCGCGAGCTGATCTACGACCTGAAGAACGCCGAACCCGCAGGCGCGGATCTCGGTGAAGCTCGTCGCCGTCGTCCGGCGTCGGCACGATCGCGGCCGGCGTCGCCAAGGCGCACGCCGACGTGATTCTGATCTCCGGCCACGACGGCGGCACCGGCGCCTCGCCGCTGACCAGCATCAAGCACGGCGGCGTGCCGTGGGAGCTCGGCCTCGCCGAGACGCAGCAGGTGCTGCTGCATGAACAAGCTGCGCGATCGCGTCATCGTGCAGGTGGACGGCCAGACTCAAGACCGGCCGCGACGTCGTGGTCGCCGCGCTGATGGGCGCCGAGGAATTCGGCTTCGCGACCGCGCCGCTGGTGGTGTCGGGCTGCGTGATGATGCGCGTCTGCCATCTCAACACCTGCCCGGTCGGCATCGCGACGCAGGATCCGGAGCTGCGCGACGCAGTTCTCCGGCAAGCCCGAGTTCGTCGATCAACTTCTTCCGCTTCATCGCCGAGGAAGTGCGCGAGTACATGGCGCAGCTCGGCTTCCGGACGATGGACGAGATGATCGGGCGGCGTGGATCGCCTGAAGGTCGCGCGCGCCATCGAGCACTGGAAGGCGCAAGCGGGCTCGACTACTCGGCGATCCTGCACGAGCCGCCGATGGCCGCCGACGGCGTCCCGGCCGGAAGACGCAGCCGCAGGATCACGGCTCTGAGCAGGCGCTCGACCAACGAGCTGATCGCGGCGTGCCGCCGAGGCGCTCGAACATCGCGCGGCCGGTGGCGCTCGAGCCGGCCGATCCGCAACGTGCACCGCGCCGTCGGCACGATGCTCGGCTACGAGGTGACGCGGCGCTGGGGCGGCGCCGGCCTGCCCGACGACACGATCACGCGTCCGGTTCGCGGATCGGCCGGCCAGAGCTTCGGCGCGTTCGTGCCGCGCGGCATCACGCTCGCGCTCGAAGGCGACGCCAACGACTACGTCGGCAAGGGGCTCTCGGGCGGGCGGATCATCGTCGCGCCGCCGCGACGGCGCGACGTTCGCCGCTGAGGACAACGTGATTGCCGGCAACGTGGCGCTCTACGGCGCGACGAGCGGCGAGGCCTTCATCCGCGGCGTCGCGGGCGAGCGCTTCGCGGTGCAGCAATTCAGCGGCGCGACCGCCGTCGTCGAGGGCGTCGGCGATCACGGCTGCGAGCACATGACCGGCGGACGCGTCGTCGTCGCTCGGCAGGACGGGCCGCAACTTCGCCGCCGGCATGAGCGGCGGCATCGCCTACGTGCTCGAACGCGACGGACGAGTTCGAGCGGCGCTGCAATCCGGAGCTGGTGGATCTCGAGCCGCCTCGACCGCGACGGATCTGGCGTTCGTCCACGAGCTGATCGCGCGGCACGTGGCTGCTGACCGGCAGCCAGCTCGGCGCGCGACTCGCTGCTCGACGTGGACGTCGACGTCGCTGCAGTTCGACGAAGGTGATGCCGCGCGACTACAAGCGCGCGCTCGCGACGCCGACGGTCGCTGGCGCCGGACTGCGCACGATCCGCAGGTTGCTCATGGGTACAGCGTCACCGGCTTACCTCGAAATCCAGCGGCAGAAGCCGCCGACGCGCCCGATCGCGCAGCGGCTCCGCGACTGGCGCGAGGTCCCGCTGCCGTACGACGGACCGCGCTGCAGGATCAGACGGCGCGCTGCATGGACTGCGGCATCCCGTTCTGCCATCAGGGGCTGCCCGCTCGGCAACCTGATTCCCGACTGGAACGATCTCGTCTATCGCGATCGCTGGCGGCGGCGATCGATCGGCTGCACGCGACGAACAACTTTCCCGGAATTCACCGGACGGCTGTGCCCGGCGCCGTGCGAGGATCGTGCGTGCTCGGCATCAACAACGCCGCCGGTGACGATCAAGGCGGCGGAAGCGGCGATCATCGAGCGCGCGTTCGACGAAGGGCTGGATCGTCGCGCGCAGCCGCCCGCGTACGCGAACCGGCAAGCGCGTCGCCGTCGTCGGCTCGGGACCGGCGGGCTCGCGGCGGCCGACCAGTTGAACCGCGCCGGCCACGCGGTCACCGGTGTTCGAGCGCGCCGATCGCATCGGCGGCCTGCTCCGCTACGGCATTCCGGAGTTCAAGCTCGAGAAGCGCTGGCTCGAGCGCCGCCTGGCGCTGATGCGCGACGAGGAAGGCATCACCTTCCGGACCGGCTGCCACATCGGCGTCAACGTGGATCCGCAGCGAGCTGACGCGCGACTTCGACGCGATCGTGCTGGCCGGCGGATCGACCGTGCCGCGCGACCTGCTGCGTGCCGGGCCGCGAGCTCGCGGGCATTCATTTCGCGATGGAATACCTGACGCTGCAGAACCGCGCGCTGCGAAGGCGATCACGTCGAGGCGATCAGCGCGCGCGACAAGCACGTCGATCATCATCGGCGGCGGCGATACCGGCGCCGACTGCCTCGGCACCGCGCATCGTCAGGGCGCGCGCAGCGTGCAGCAGCTCGAAGCTGCTCGACGCCCGCCCGACACGCGCGCGCCGCAGAATCCCGTGGCCGACGTGGCCGAACATCTTCCGCGTCTCGTCGGCGCACGAAGAAGGCGGCGAGCGCCACTACGCGATCGCGACCGAGCGGTTCTCCGGCACCGACGAACGGCCGCGTCGCGCGGCTCCACGCCACGGCCGGTCGACAGCAAGGCGACGATCGAGTTCGAGGCGGACCTCGTGCTGCTCGCGATGGGGTTCGTCGGGCCCGGAGCGCAACGGGCTCATCCACGGATCTCGGGCGTCGCGCTCGACCGCGCGTGGCACGGTCGCGCGCGATGCGAGCGTGGATGACGAACGTGCCAGGCGTCTCGCAGCCGGCGACATGCAGCGCGGCCAGTCGCTCATCGTCTGGGCGATCGCCGACGGCCGGAGCTGCGCGCGCGGCGTCGACACCGTACCTGATGGGCAGCTCGTCGCTGCCTGCGCCCGTCGCGTAAAGTGGACGCGACATGGCCGATGGCTGATGGCTGATGGCTAATATTCGGGGTCACCCGATGTTCAGCCATAGGCAATAGCCAGCAGCATGACAGGCTCGGAACTGACACCGCGCGCGACGCGCGTGTCGGCAGCGGCGCAGGGCGGGCGCGTCGCGCGGCGCTGCAGCGCTCTCGACTGCGTCGACGATCTGCTCAGCGCCTGTTCGCCGACGCGCCGGCCACCGGCAATGCCAGCCTCGTCGTCGCGCTCGGCGGCTACGGCCGGCGTCAGCTCTGCCTGCATTCGGACGTCGACGTCCTCCTCCCGTTCGACGGCCCGATCGGCGCCCGCCGAGGAAGACCGCGTGCGCGCCATCCTGCATCCGCTGTGGGACCTGCGCTTCGCGGTCGGCCACCAGATTCGGCAGATGGACGATTTCGCCGAGCTCGAAATCGACAACCCCGAGTTCCTGCTGGCCCTGCTCGACGCGCGCGCCGTCGCCGGAGACGCGACGCTGCTCGATCGCATCGCCGCGCGGTCGCATTCGCCGGCCGCCCACGCGCGGATTCTCGACGCGCTGAAGCGTCTGATCGACGAGCGGCACGCCACGCTTCAACGACACGTTCTACCAGCTCGAACCCGACGTCAAGGACGCGCCCGGCGCCCTGCGCGATCTGTGGGCCGCGCGCACGATCGCCGCGCTCACCGATCCCGGCGCTGATCGATCGCGGCCCGGCCGATCGCGCCCGTCTCGACGAAGCCGAGGAATTCCTGCTGCGGCTGCGTTCGATTCTGCACGTCGAGCACAAACGCAACAGCAACGCGCTGAGTCACGAGATCCAGGAGCCGGCGGCGCGAGCTGATGGGATACGCAGGCGCGCGCCGCGCCAGCAGGTCGAGCGCCTGATGGGCGACTACTTCCGTCACGCGCGGGCCGATCAGCCGATCGCTCGCGTGGGTCCGGCAAAGCCGCGCCGGTGCCGGTGGCCGTCAACCTCGTGCGGTCGCGCGACGGCATTCGGTTCGTCGACACCGATCGCGCCGACGCGCATCCCGAGACGCTGGCTGTCGCTGTTTCAGGCGGCGATCGATAGCGGGCGCGCCGGTCGCCGACGACACGCTGACCTGGATTCAGCAACGCGCTCGATCGCGTCGCGCCGGAGGACTTCTTCCCGGCCGCAGCGGACCGGGACGGCGCTGCTCGACGTTTCTGCGGCCGCGCGCGGGCTCTACGCGCGACTGTCGGAGATGCACGACTGCGGACTGCTCGGACGGATGTTCCCCGAGTTCCAGGCGATCTTCTGCCGCGTCGTGCGCGACTTCTACCATCAAGCTACACCGTCGACGAGCACACGCTGCTGACGATCCGGAACCTCGAGCGCCTCGACGACGCGCGCCGCGAAGAGCCGCGAGCGCTTCGGCAGCGCTGCTCGCCGATCTCGCCCAGCCCGAGCTGCTGGTGCTTGTCGCTGCTCTTCCACGACGTCGGCAAGTGGCGCGACGACGATCACGCCGAGGAAAGCGTGCGGATGGCGATCGGCAGATGATGCGGCGCCTCGAGCTGCCGGAGGAGTCGATCGCGCTCGTCGAGTTTCTGATTCGCCATCACACCAGGATGTCGCTCGTCGCGTTCCGCCGCGATACCGAGGATCCGGAGATCGTCCGCCAGCTGCGCGGATCTGGTCGGCATCGAGGAGCGGCTGAAGATGCTGTGCCTGCTCACGCTGGTCGACGTCGAGGCGGTGAGCCCGAAGACGCTGACGCCGTGGCGCGAGGAGCTGCTCTGGCGGCTGTACGTGGACACCTACAACCACCTGACGCTCGAGTACGCCGACGAGCGCATCGAGCACCAGGAGTCGGGCTGCGCGCGCTCGATCGCCGGCCGGCCTCGCCGACGTGACGGAGGCCGAGATCACGCGGTTCGTCGAGGGGCTGCCGCGCCGCTATCTGCAGCTCTTCCCGCACGACGCGATCTACCGCCACGTGCGGCTCGTCACGCGACATCCAGGCCCGACGACGTCCACGCCGATCTCGAGCGGAAAGGCTCGCTGTGGAGCTGACGGTCGTCACGCTCGACAAGCCGTTCCTGTTCTCGAACATCTGCGGCGCGCTGTCGTCGTTCGGCATGGACATCGCGCGCGGCCACGCGATGACCAACCCGAACGGTCTCGTCGCTCGACGTCTTTCAGTTCACCGACCAGGAGCGCTTCCTCGAGCTCAACGCCGACGGGGAAGGATCAGTTCCTGACGTGCTCGGCGGCGTCATCTCCGGCGCGCATCGACGTCACCGAGCGGCTGCGTGCCCGCGAGCAGAGCGTCTCTGTACCGGCGCCGCGCCGGCGTCACGGCGACGCCGCCCGTGATTCACGCCGACAACCAGTCGTCCCGCCGCTACACGATCCTCGACATCGTCGCCGAACAACGCGCTCGGCCTGCTGCACCGCGTCAGCCGCGTCATCTCGCGACGCACGGCTGCGACGTCGACCTCGTGCTGATTTCGACCGAAGGCGAGAAGGCGATCGACGTGTTCCACATCACCAAGGCGGGCGCCAAGCTGACCGACGCGGCGATCGCGGAGCTGACCGCGGACTTCCACCGGACGCTGGAGGCATGAGATGAAGCTGATCAAGGCCATCGTGCGGCCCAACAAGGTCGACGATGTGAAGGAAGCGCTGGGACGCGTGAGCCTCCCGGGCATGACGGTGACCGAGGTCCGCGGCCACGGCAAGCAGAAAGGGCCACACCGCGATCTACCGCGGCAAGGAATACGACGTCAGCCTGCTGCCCGAAGATGGAAATCGAAGTCGTCGTGCCCGACAACCTCGTCGACGACGCCGTGGCCGCCATCATCACGGCGGCGCGGACCGGCGAGATCGGCGACGGCCGCGTGTTCGTGATTCCGGTCGAGCAGAGCTATCGCATCCGCACCGGCGAACGGAGCGAGATCGTGAAGACGCCCGACCGCGATCCGCCTGGCTCTGCTCATCGGCTGTGCTGCCTTGCCGGCTGGCCGCTGCTGCGCGGCGCAGCCGGCCAGCGCGCGCCGCCGTCGCCGGCGGTCGGTACCTGGGCCGATCTCGCGAAGCTCGATCAGCGCGTGACCGCCGCGCAGTCGTCGGCCGACAACGCGTGGATGCTGGTCAGCGCGGCGCTGGTCCTGATGATGACCGGGCCGGGTCTGGCGCTCTTCTACGGCGGGCTCGTCCGTCAGAAGAACACGCTGGCGATCATGATGCAGAGCTTCGCGCTGATGGCGCTCATCACCGTCGCTGTGGGCCCTGGTCGGCTACAGCCTCTGCTTCGATGAAGGGACGCCGATCATCGGCGGGTTCGGCCACGCGCTGCTGCGCGGCGTCGGCGTCGATCCGAACGCCGACTACGGCGGAACGATTCCGCACCTGACGTTCATGGTCTACCAGCTGATGTTCGCGATCATCACGCCGGCGTTGATCACCGGCGCGACCGCGGAACGGATGAAGTTCAGCGGCACGGTGGTCTTCATGACGCTGTGGTCGCCTGTGCGTCTACGCGCCGCTCGCGCACATGGTCTGGGGCAAGGGCGGGCTGCTGAACGCGACGCTCGGCGGCCGCTTCCCGACGCTCGACTTCGCCGGCGGCACGGTCGTCCACATCACGTCGGGCGTGTCGGCGCTCGTGTGCGCGCTCTATCTCGGCAAACGGCGCCGGCTATCCGAAGGAACCGATGCCGCCGCACAGTCTGGTGCTCAGCTTCATCGGCGCGTGCCTGCTGTGGGTCGAGCAATACGTAACTGAACGAAGTACAA
>ERZ1370068.9891-contig-8635_pt1 | contig 31691 bp, 35 predicted proteins | sample MGYA00561227_ERZ1370068 | MGnify/ENA primary metagenome ERZ1370068 (study PRJEB38410, sample SAMEA6850437) | metagenome | study: Metagenomic assessment of the ecological functions of the soil: analysis of the soil microbiota associated with the...
GATGTACTTCGTTTGATTACGTATTGCTATGAAGGCCGCCGCCTTCCGTTGAATGTTGGGCTCCTCCCGTTGCCGGTTTCACCCGATCCAACGGCGAACCCGCCCCTTCGCTCCACGGGCGGATTGCTATGAGGCAAAATAATCTGAAAAACGGTCCCGCACGGGTTGGTCGAGGAGACCGACAGTTGACCTCCATGGCGCCCGACAATCATACGGCAAATAGCTAATCCCAATCCCATCCCGATAGGCTTCGTCGTAACAAATGCATCAAATATCTCCGCTATTTTTCCGGTTCAATTCCTGGGCCAGTGTCTTCCACTTCGATGAATAATCGCATTGCCCACACGGTTGGCGTCTATTCCTCGCGTCGAGGATCGCCAAGGCCTGCAGGGGAGCGGACGGACTTTATGATGTGATGATTGTGGCGCTGGATGCCCCGGACTTCCGCACCATCTGGACTTCCGCAAGCGGCACCTTGATGCCGCAGGCTGGGCTTGTGAAGCTCAGGCACGTGGCGCTCGACTGCTGCACGAAGATCAAGGCAGAATGCATCGTGGCGAGGAAGGGGGATGTGCTTCATCAGGGGAATGATATGACACCGCGAAAACGCCTGCCTCTGCGCCTTCGCCCCTCGGGTGAGCAGCGACTGGCAGATTGAAAGCGAAACCGCCGCAGTTGTCCTCGTTTGCGGGCCCCGTCAGGGTGGAGATGAAATGGAGTCGAGCCCGCTGACGCCGCTCGGACAGCTGGTCTGATCTCGTCGAGTACTCAAAGTCTCGGGCCGGCTCGATGCGGTGATTGGGTGCGGCGTACCCAGGGCCATGTCTCCTGCAGCGGGCAGACCAGGGCGAAGATCCGGTCCGTCCTTGCAGTTCCTATGCGGCTCGGCTACCGAAAATTCGCACAAGCTGGGCGTTGGAATTTTGCGCCGGGAAGTAGCTAGAGCGCGATCATCGTCCTCGTTGTTCCTGCGGCGGATAGCTCTCCGGTCGTTCCTCGATGGCGTCTACACGGTCGGGACAGAAAGCGACGTGGTGCCTTGATCGCTTTGGCGACCGCGCCGTCAGGCGCCTCATGAGTCCGGGCAGCGTTGACCGAACGCTCTCCCCCCAGGGAATGCTGTAGTAAGCGCAGTCACCCTTGTATGGGCGGTACGTGGCGTGGTCAGGTTCGCTCGAGCAGCGCGGTGGTCCACGATCGCCCGAGGTGGAATATGCTGGACCGGCGGGTCGCTCGCTTCGCGAAGAGTCAGCGCCGCCCGCGTATCGGCGTCAAGCACGCCCCGCGACCACAACGATTCGATGCGATGCGCATTGCGCTCGATCGTGATCGGATGGTCTGGCGCGGGATCTTGATAATCTTCGGTTTCCGGTTCGCTCGGTCAGACGCAGCAAGCACTCCTTCAATTTCGCTGAGGCAAGGTCCTGAAGTCATTCGTCCAGGAACAGCGAAGTGTGCCGCACAAACAGCTCGGGATATTGAAACTGCGACCCGTGATTGGAGTCGGGGTAGATGATTAGCTGCGCATTCGGGATGTTCTGCTCCATGATGAAGGAGTTGATCGTGGGCATGATCACGTCGTTGCTGCCGTTCACGACGAGTGTTGGCTGCTTGATCGTCTTCAGATAGCCGTAGGACCCCTCTTGCTGGACGCCCCACTTGTCCATCGCTTCAATCTGGGCGGGCGAAACCTTGTCGTTCACCTCGGGATCGCGCCCCTCCTGACGAAGATGCTTGCGCTTCAGGAACTCCATTCCCGCCGCCTGGCCCGCCTCGGACGGACTGAAGAGGACCGTGAGCCAGAGATGCTCGGGCGGATCATAGGCGGCGCCGAAGATCCGCTGTGCTACCTGGGTCAGCGACTCCATTCCCTGACCGCCGCGCGGACCGGTGCCCACTAGGATCAGCTTGCGGACGAGATCGGGCGCCTGCAGCGCGATTTCCTGCGCGACCATGCCGCCGATCGAGAAGCCGAGCATATCCGCCTTGTTCAAACCAAGTGCTCGGCTGAAGGCGATCGCGTTGGCGCCCATCTGCTCGAACGTGGTCGGGACCTCGCCGGAGCTGCTGGAGACGCCTGCGTTGTTGAACAAGATCACCTCACGGTCGCGAGCCAAGCCATCCGTCACCGCCGGGTCCCAGTAATCCATGGTGCCGGTGTAGTGCTGGTTGAAGACAGATAGGCACGCCGCCGGCCTTGCCGAATCGGCGATAGGCGAAGCGGATGCCGTTGGTCTCCACGAACTGCGTCGGAGCGGTTTTGGTGGGTGTGTATCCGGGTGTGCGTCGTCATGATCTTCTCCTTCGCGACCTCGAGAGGGGAACGAAGTCAGGCGGCATGTCTTGCCACCATCGACGTTGAGGACATGGCCGGTGATGAATGAAGCTTCGTCCGACGCGATGAAGACGATCGCGTTGGCAAGCTCCTCCGAGAGGCCGAGGCGACCCATCGGAACAGTCGTCACCAGAGCCGCCTTGTTCTCCGGCGTGCCCGTAAAACGGGTCAACATGCCGGTGTCCGTAGGACCAGGCGCCACGCCGTTCACACGGATTCCCGACTTGGCGATCTCGAGCGCCACCGACTTGGTGATGCCTTCGACGGCGTGCTTGCTGCCGACATAGACAGAGGCCCCCGCCGCACCCTCGTGCCCGTAGGTCGAGGAGATGTTGATAATGCTACCGCTGCCCTGTCCTTGCATGACGCGCACTTCGTGCTTCATGCTCAGGATCACGCCGAGAACATTCGTGTCGAACGTCGCGGCATAGCTTTCCGCGGTCTGGTCCGTGATCGGGCCACCCTGGCCTTCGGTGCCGGCATTGTTCACCGCGACATCGAGACGGCCAAACCGTGCGACGGTCTTGTCGACCAGAGCGCGGACGTCATCCTCCTTGCGGACGTCGGCGTTGATGAACTCGGCCTCCGAGCCGAAAGAGCGCAGCTCCTTAACGAGCGCCTTGCCGGCCTCATCGCGCCGACCGGCAACGACCACCTTCGCGCCCTTCTTGGCGAAGGCGACGGCGGCGGCGCGCCCGATGCCGGTCGCTGGGCCGCCGGTGATCAAGCCGACGGGGTTGCTCATATTCGTAGTCCCTCGCGATTTCGTGCTGCCCTGCCGGCGGAGCATGGAGTGGTGTCGCCGCGCGGCTCTGTTACGGTCGACGCGGGTCATCAGTGAGCCGGTGCCTTTCGTTGAGGTAACCACGTAGCTTGCCTGGCGTCTTTCGTGCAAAAGACTTTGTAGTAAGCTGAGGGCCAGTGCCTTGAGAGATATGGAAGGCGCCATGGAGTCTGCGGCACCTTCGCTATTTCATCGCGGTCGCCGAGGAGGGCAGCCTGACGCTCGCGGCTGAGAAAAGGCTGCACACGGCGCAGCCTTCCCTCAGCCGCCAAATCCGCGATCTCGAATACGAGGTTGGCGTCCAGTTGATGAGCCGCAGCGTGCACGGCATCGAATTGACCGCCGCCGGCCGCGCCTTTCTCGACCATGCACGGCTGGCGCTCACCCAGGCAGAGGCAGCCAAGGAAGCAGCGCGGCGGGCGGCTCAACCCGCCAAGCCGACCTTCGCTCTAGGGTTTCTCACAGGGAGAGAAATAGATTGGTTGCCTGAAGCGATGCGCATCCTTCACGATGAACTGCCCAATATAGAGGTCACGGTCTCAAGCCAGAATTCCCCGGACCTCGCTGACGCCTTGATGCGGGGCAGGCTCGACGCCGCGTTCATGCGGCCGGAAGAGCGGGCGGACGAGCTGGTTTACAGGCGTGTGATTACGGAGCCGTTCGTCGTCATGTTCCCCAGCGACCACCGCCTTGCCGCGCATGACGCCGTCGAGCTGCGAGAGATCGTGGGCGAAACATTCATCATACCGTCGAAGACGGCCCCGACCTCGCGCGCTGTGATCGAGGACTACCTGAAGCGGTCCGGCCTGGATATCATTCCGGATCACGAAGTGGACAACATTACCCATGCGGTGTCCATGATCGCGTCGACCGGCGCCGTAGCGCTGCTGCCCGCCTACCCAAATAATCTTCTTCCTTGGTCCGTGACCAGCCGTCCGATCCGAGGAGATGCCCCAACGATCGACCTGGTCGTCAGTCGCGACAGAGTCGATATCCGTCGCCAGACCACTCTAAGCTGTTCACTTTCGAGAGTTGACACGACTTGGCCGCCCGCATGTCCAGCGAAGCGGCGCCAGGGGTCGTTGAAAGTGACGTCGATCGGCATCGCATCCGTCCGTTGTCCAGATCGCGATCACGGCGCTCCGGCTGCGTCAGCGCCGATTATCACGCCAGCGCACGGTGGGCACGACCATCCGAGTGGCGAACTGCTCTGCGGCACGACGACTGCGCCTCGATCTTCCGGCAAGCTCTTCTCTCCATAAATCGAGTCTCGCTGGTGAGGCGTGCTGGAGGAGCATTCGCCGTCTGGCAGTGCACGGTTTCGTCGCGCCCGACCGGTCGTGGGCGATGATCTTCGACCACCGGGCGACCGCATCGGCCGCAAGGCGACGTTGATCGCGACACTTGCTGCTGACCGGCCTCTGCGACCTTCGCCGTCGGCTTTGTGCCGACCTACGACCAGAGTCGGCATCTGGGGCGCCGTCATCCTGACCATCATCCGCTTCATCCAGGGGATCGGGCGTCGGCGGCGAATGGGGCGGCTCGGTACTGCTGTCGATGGAATGGGCGCGGCACGAACGCCCATCGCGGCTTCATCGCGTCCTGGCCGCAATTCGGCGCGCCGGCCGGGCTGCTGCTGGCAAATATCGCGGTGCTGGTGTTCAGCCGGATCTCCGGCGACCAGTTCCTGGTCTGGGGCTGGCGCATCCCGTTCATGCTCAGCATCATCATGGTCGGCGTCGGGCTCTATATCCGGCTCGGGATTCTCGAGACCCCGGTGTTCCGGCGGCTGGTCGGCCGAAAAACGGATCGAACGGGTACCGGTCGTCGAAGCGATCAAGCGCCAGCCAAAGTCGATCATCCTGACGGCTCTGGCGCGGATGGGCGAGCAGGCGCCATCCTATATCTATCTCATTTTCGTCCTCGCCTACGGGACCCAGATCCTGCTATATCCCGCGCGATTTCCTGCTGACGTCACTCAGCGCCGCGGGGATCACGTCGTTCGTCACGATCCCGCTCGCCGGACACTTGTCGGATCGCATCGGGCGTCGGCGCATGTACATCATCGGCGCGGCTGCCACCGGGATAGTCGGCTTCATCTACTTCGCGATGTTGAACACGACGGTGCCGCGCTTGCATCTTTCTCGGCATCGTGCTGTCGTTCATCGCGAATGACCTGATGTACGGTCCTCAGGCGGCGCTGATCGCGGAATGCTTCACGCCCCGTTTGCGCTATACGCGGCGCCTCGATCGGCTATCGGCTTTCCTCCGTCATCTCCGGTGGGCCCGCGCCGCTGATCGCGACGGCGCTGTTCGCAGCGTTCGGATCGGGCTACGTGATCGCGCTATACATTCTCTTCTGCGCCATCGTCAGCATCGTCGCGACCGCGCTGCTGCCGGACTACACCAATCGCGACATTTACGAGGAGCACGACAAGCCTGATCGACCCCGGCAGTCGCTACGCGCACAGGGCGCGGGCCGATCGATTCTTGTCGTAGGAGAGTATGGGTTCACATAGATCTGCACGGCGCAGCCGATGCCGGTCGCTGCCACGTCGATGATCGGCAACAGACCTCCTGTCCCCATTAGGCTTCGCCACCCCGTGACTAGGCTCTGGTAGCGTCACCCCTGCTGCCTCCGCGGAACACCTCGGAGCCTACTCAAGGATTCTTGGCAAGATTATTGCGCGGCCAGATGGGCGATGCACGGCCTTTGGAAGACGAGCTCACCCCATACAAAAACCCCATCAAAAATGACCCGCAAAAACCCTGAAATACCGCCACACGCATTGGAGCTGGAGAGATAATACAAAAGCATTTTATTTTGCATATATACGCTTGCCTATGGTGGGGCGCCAATGCAGAGGGGTTCGGACATGGCGACGGAAAATAAGCGTGCGGCGCTCTATGTGCGGGTGTCGACGGACCACCAATCGGTGGAGAACCAGATCCGCGAGCTCAGGCAGATCTCCGAGCGGCGCGGCTGGCAGGTGACGGAGGTCTACCGCGATGCCGGCATCCATCAGTGGCGCCAAGGGACGAGATCAGCGGCCGGGCCTCGATGCCCTGCTCAAGGATGCCAGCCGCCGCAAGTTCGATATCGTCATGGCGTGGGCTATTGACCGGTTAGGCCGATCGCTGGTCGACCTACTTGGCACGATCCAGCATCTCGAAGCGGTCGGCGCCGATCTCTACCTCGACCAGCAATCGATCGAAACTACCCCGGCGGGCAAGCTTCTGTTCCAGATGACCGGTGCCGGAGTTCGAACGCTCGATGATCCGACAACGCGTCCGGGCCGGCCTGAGCGTCATCAAGGCCAAAATTGAACGCGATGGGAAGTTCGTGAGTAAGGCCGGCAAGGTGCGGAAAAGACTGGGCCGCCCCGGAGCCGAGGCCGAGAAGCTTGATTTGGCTCGGCAAGAGCTGGCCAAAGGAACGGGCAGCATCAAGACGGCAAAACTGACGGGACTCGGGACCGGTACGGTGCACAAGCTCAGGCGGCAGATGGAAGGCGATGATATGCTTTGCAAGCGAAGCGGTTCCGGCAGCAGCTAACCTTGAACGCTGATTCGGCTACTTGAGAATGTCGGTTCATGGGGAAAGGGACCCATGGGCCTGACGGCAGGAGCGATTGAGTATAGCCATGGCAGAGCGTCGGCCAGTCATGGACTGGGCTCGCGATTTCGATCACCTCGATAAGGCTTGGGTCGATGATCCCTATACTATCTGGGACCGCCTGCGGGTGCAGTGCCCGGTCGCTCACACGGACCGCTATGGGGTGTCTACCTGCCGACGCGCTACGAGGACGTGCGTGCCATCGCCCTCGATCACGACAATTTTCGTCCCGGCAGGTGATCGTGCGTGATTTCGTGCCGGCGCGCGGCGGCAGCGCGCCGCCGATCACCAATGATCCGCCTCGCCACCAAAACGCGAGACGTGCCCTTCTACCGGCCTTCACGCCGGCGGCCGTTGACCGGCTCGTTCCGCGCACGCGCGAGATCTGCAACGAGCTGATCGACGCCATCCTGGCCCGTGACGACAGCCGCAGCGATGCGGCGCTCGACTACGCCCAGCACGTTCCCGTCCGCGTCATTGCCTTGCTGTTGGGCGTGCCAGACAGCGATGGCGATCGGTTCCGGGATTGGATCCTTCAACAGCTCGAGTCGGGAGTCGAGGCTAGCGAGGAGTTGGAGCAGAGTACTCGCCGAGATGGCCGGAAGTACTTCGGGGCCCTTGTCGCCGAGCGGCAACGACAGGTCGCGGCGGGTGCCGAGCTGGGCACCGACATTGTCGGTCAGCTGCTGCAGGCCCGTTACGACGACGGTACGAAATTCACCACGACCCACGTCGTCAACTCCCTGCGTCTGCTGCTGGTTGCCGGCATCGACAACGACCTGGAGTTCAATCGGTGCAGCCCTCTGGCATCTCGCCCGCGTCCACGCCGATCGCGCCCGCCTGGTGACCGAGCCAGCCCTGATCCCAGCCGCAATCGAGGAGTTCCTGCGTGCCTATGCGCCGGTGACGATGGCGCGCAGGATCCAGGACGACACGGTCGTCGGGGCTGCCAGTACAAGGCCGGCGAGATGGTCCTGCTGCCGTTCCCAGCCGCCAATCGTGACCCCGGCCTCATCGCCGATCCGAACAAGATTTTGATCGACCGGAAGGAAAACAGGCATGCCGCATTCGGTCTCGGCATTCACCGCTGCATTGGATCCAACCTCGCCCGCATGGAGCTGAAGGTCGCGCTTGAGGAGTGGCTCAGGCGTATCCCCGACTTCACGCTCGACGGTGCCGTAACCTGGTCGGCGGGCCAGGTGCGCGGCCCCCGGCGCGTGCCATTGAAGCTCAATTGACCGTCGACCAGTTTGCAGCCGACGGATCGGACCGATGGATCCGATCAGAACCGACCAGAGCTCGCATCTTGCGTCATCGGCGACGTCGGGTACTGGCAACACCCTGGAAGACCCCTCGTCGCCGGGATCATTGCCGGCGTGGAGCGCCAGCCGTTGAAGAAGATTGAGCCGGACGAGAACCAACTGCTGAAACTGTTGCATCGATGGCGAAAGGAAGCTAAGGCGGCAGGCAATAAGATTGAGCGCATCGCGGTCGCCTTTGAGACCGGCCGGGACGGTTTCTGGCTGGCCCGGTGGCTCTGGGCCCACGGTATCGAGGCCCATGTCATCCACGCCGCAAGCGTGGCGGTATCCACGCGAGCACCGGCGTGCCAAGACAGCTCGATACGGAGCGGCTGAAACGCTCGTTTCTCGGCTGGCTGCGCAGCGAGCGGGATCACTGCAAGATGGTTGCCATCCCGACCCTCGCGCAGGAGGACGCTAAGCGACCACACCGTGAGCGCGAGACGCTTGTTGTTGAGCAAACCAGTATCGCCAACCGGATGAAGGGGATTATGGCGCGCTTGGCATCCGCACCTTCAATCCGAAGCTCAAGAAGGCGCCGGAGCACCTGCAGCACGTGCGCACGCCCGAAGGTGAGCCGATCCCAACCAACACGCTGGCCGAGCTCTATCGCGAGATGGAGCGCTTGCGGCTGATCCGTGAGCAGATACTGCAGATCGAGAAGGCTCGCCTGGAGCGTCTCCAGCACGCTCCCAACACTGCACCGAATCTGATGATCCTCCTTCTGGCGCGCGTGATCGGGATTGGCATTGAGAGGCGGACATGCTCGCGCAGGAGATCTTGTCACGTAACTTGCGCGACCGGCGAGCCGTGGCAGCTATCACGAGTCTCACGGGTTCGCCCGAGCGAAGCGGAAAGAAACGCCGGGAGAGCGCACTGGAGAGCGCCGCGCCTTGCGCGGCGCACGCCCCTGAGCGGACTCTCCACCGCGGCATGGGCTATCATGTTGTGTCCGACCTGATCAATCACCTCTAAAGGCGCTCGTCAGCCGCGTGAACGTGCCGTCGCAATTCGAGCAGTCGGAAGCGCAGCGCTGGATCTGATTGAGCGACCAGTCACGCCAATCTGCGGTGGCAAATCTTCGACGGTCTGTCGATCACCCAGTTACGCTCGGATCGTCCTCCATACTGCGCACACAGGCCGCCTTCCACTCGGCCTTGCTCATATGTGTCGCCCGATCCCAGAACCCCATGCAGTCGGCGAGCGACTTGCCGCCACCGCCGGGCGTGCTCGGTGCCGATTCACTCGGGCTGGCCGAGGAGGAGGCGTCCGGCGACAGCGCCATGTTTGGCTGCACGGTTCCGCCGGTGGAGAATTGAGTTGGCAGCTGCGGCGAGATCGGCGCGAGGGGAGCGAGCTCGGGCTGGGGTTGTGCGATTTCTGGCGGCGGCATGACCCTATCCGGTGGGCGGGAGGGATTCCCGACGTCCCCAGGGCAGCGGCCAAAGCCGCGGCAGCTGCCGCAGATGAACGGCTATTGCTCATGGTCGTGCTTGGCCGGTGGCGTAACGGTCGGGGCCGCGGGCGAACGCATCGGCGCCTCCTGGAACGGGCCTGGCGCAGCATTCGACCAGGCAATCCGGCGGTCGGACGCGCATGAGACAGAACGCCCCTCGGTAAGGGCGCGGCTTGCATAGGCGATGTCGGCGTCATCGGGCTCGGCGACGCCACACCATGTGTCCGCTGCCGAAACCGTGACCAGCGCCAGCCATGCCGCCCTGTGACCCGCCACCACCACCACCACGGATCAGGACCAGCAGGTCGCCTGCTTCCTTTAATGCCCGCTGTTGGGAAACACCTAAGCTGTCGGTCCGTGCAACTGCCGCCGCCGGCGGAAAAAGCAAGCGCGCCAATAACAGCAGATGTGCCGATAACAGTAGATGTAATCAGACTCCGGTCCATGATTGTGCTCCATTCGCAGGACTGTGATACGGCCGGCGGTGACCCCGAGTCAGTCGGCTCTCGGATCAGCAGCTGGCCGCACCCAGTCGCGCTTCAAGAACAGCAGCTGCGGCATGATCGTCGATCCTGCATCAACTTCGGTTGACATCCATCTCCGGGCCTGAAGCGAGCAGGCCGCTGGAGCCGTTTTTGCGAACGTCGTCAAGCCGTAATACAAACATTCAATTCAACGTGATAAGTTACAATTCTGTATGATTTTTGTCGTGCAAAACCAGACCCAGCCAACGGATCCAACGAGTTTTTGTATTCGCTACGCGCATCCGGATGAGTCGTGTCCCCACAAAGTGGTGTAGCTAGTAGATGTATGTCGCAGGACGCGCCCTTACAGCGTGGAGTGGGTACGACCAGCTCACAATTAAAGAAGCTGCTCGAGGGTCGCCTGACCCTTCTCATGGACACTGACCCGCATAGCGGTGCCGCCATGCATTCGGTGAGCAGCTTTGATGCCCACATAACCTACGAATGGAACGCAATCATGAAACGCAATCTTGTCACGTCTGGTCTTGTTGGCGCTTTTGCGCTGGCTCTTACCACCGCCGCTACATTGCCTGCTCTGGCGGGTAATCCCGGCAACTCCCAACAGTTGAGTGCGAGTGCGGCGAGCAGTCCGCTGATCCTGGTGCGTGGTGGCGGCGGTGGCGGCCACGGCGGTGGCGGCATCGGGCGGTGGGCGGTGGCGGCACGGAGGCGGCTGGCGGTGGTGGTCACGGCTTTGGCGGCGGCCACGGGGGCGGAGGTCATGGTTTCCATCGCGGTCATTTCCGCGGCGGCTTCAGCGGTTTCGACGATAGTAATTGTTGGTGGAGCGCACCGCTATCACCAATGGCTCTGCGATTGACGAACCTCGGCTGCGCCCCTTTCGGGGGCGCGGCCAACCGCGGAACGCACCGCTCAATGCGGTCGTATTCTCACTGGAGAAGTTCAATGCCCAACTCGTCGACTTTGTCGCTCATAGCGTCAGTTGCTACGCCTCTTGATGAGTGTGGTGCCAGGGACCGCGCAAGTCAGGTCCACAAAGCATTTTCAAGAAATCCACGGAGCCGTCCAGCATCGAGAACGCGGCCCAGCGCTGCTTCTGGCGCGGTGGCAAACGGCATTGTGCTTCGGATGCATTCCGCGGATACCGCGAGATATGGTTTTCCAGCAAGACTATCGCACCGGCTCAAGCCGCTGGTGGGAGGAGATGGATCGCGAAGGCATGGGCGGTCGACGCTAGGCGTTGAGCCTATCACATCGCCACGGTTCTCAACGTACGCAACGAGGGGAGACCACGTCGCAGCGCTGCTCACATTCCAACTCCGGGTTTCCTCAGGGAGACCGTCGTCCGGACCTCTGATTTCTATTCCTTGACCACGCTGACAAGTCGATTGCGATCCCGACCGTTGATCCTTCGACCGACGTCGACCCGCCAAGCACAATGAGGTTGCTGATCTCGGTCGCGTTCACCGCCGCGGCACCCGCGTCGTTGGGAGGTTGAAGAAGTAAGAGGCTTAGCAATGAAGTAGCGCATAGACCATGTAAACGTAGCGTTCTCGGATTGCAGGGGTGAATACGACGTGATGCGAAACGGTCGAGCCGTTCGATTGGGAGAACCCGTTGAGTGCCATGCGCTCAAAGCGCGGGCTTCTGATTGGGACCCGATCCGCGGATCACATCATGGCCAGCGGCCAAAGTGGCTGCAACAGCAGGCCGAATACATGACCGCACCCGACATTCGCGGAAACGTCAGATTCCTCTTGCATCGCGGGCGTCGTCCATACGCATGGCACTCAAGAGCCATCCCTCAGATCGATCACCAGCATGGCCGGAATTGAAGGAGCAAGAGACGAACGATAGGGCCTCGATTACCCCATCGGATTTCCCGCCCGTTCGGCCGGCAAGCCGCATCAGCCGCGCGCGGACGGCGGCCGGCAGGCTCGGCGAACGGGCGGCATCGAAGCGCATTTCGACGGCGGTCGAAACCTTGTTGACGTTCTGCCCGCCGGGTCCCGAGGCGCGTATGAACTCCTCGCTCAGCTCCGACCCGGGATATCGATGGTGCCTCGTCACGCGCAGCAAGCCGGCGCCTCCGCAGTTTCCTCGGTTGCCCCCGAGCCTTACAGCGCGCCGCGATGCTTCGCCAGCACCGCATATCCGACCCGCAAGACCCTGCAGGGGCGTCTTCGTTACCAAAGATGTTCGGCTCTCCGCAACCACTTTTGTAGTTGTCTGACCTTTCCGACCCGGGGACCTCGGCAACAGCCGTAATCAAGACATACGGGTGACAAGCTGGACCCCAAATGGCTTGCCAGACGGGTTGCAAGGTTCCCCGCTCCAGATCGAAATACGTGCCAGTTCGCCACTATCGTCGGCCTGGCTGTAGGGCGGTTCACCGGCAAGGCCATCGATTGAGCTCCGTCATGCCAACATCAACACGGCGTCAGGCGTGTCATGCCTGCGTGGGCAGGTCTTGCCAGATTGCTGGCCAGATTGCTGAAATTCCACTCAAGCCTAGCCAAGACTTCCCGCAAAGCGCTCCGCTAGGCGATCACGGCGAAAGCCAGCAACGACAAAGTCGACGAATACGCGGGTCTTGGCGGGGAGCAATGTTCGGGTCGGGATAGTAGATCGAGATCGGTCCAGCATCGGCGTACCACTGCGGCACCAAGCGTCATGAGTGCGCGTTTCTCGAGATGCGGCAGAGCGTGCGGCACGGCGATGAGCGTCACGCCAAGCCCGAGCAGGGCTGCACGGCACATCGCTTCCGGGTCGTCGAGTACGACCGTCTCCTTCAGGATCGCAGGGATCTCCGTACCAGCGGCGTTGCGCATCGTGCGCTCGCGGATCTGTCCCGTCCGCGTGGAGCGCATGACAATGCCGTCGAAGACGGCTAGCCCTCGAGGGGTCGACGGGTCGTTTCCTGCCTTTCACATAGGCTGGCGAGCGCAACAGCGATGATATGCAAGGGCGCAAGTGTGCGTGTCACCAAGCCTGGCGCCAATTCGATACCGCCGCCGATCGCCGCGTCATACCCTTCCGCAATCAGATCGACCTGCCGGGTCTCGAAGCGCCAGTCCGGGCGAATGTCGGGATAGCGCGCGAGGAAGGCGGGCAGCAGGGGTAGGATATAGTCTGCGCCAAACGTCAGCCCCATGCTGATCTTGAGCACGCCGGCGGGCTCACCGCGGTCAGTGCCAGCGTTTGCAATCGCTGCCTGCAGCCCCTCCATATGACCCTGCATTGCGAGCAGAAAGCGTTCACCGGCCTCCGTCAGTGTCACCTTGCGGGTCGTTCGCTGAAACAGCCGGACACCGAGGTTGCGCTCCAGTATCGCCACGTTGCGGCTGACCGCCGCCGGGGTCAGGGAAAGCCTTCGCGCTGCTACCGAGAAGCTGCTGGCTTCTGCGCTGCGGACGAACGCCTCGAGATTTGCCAGCGTCTCCATGGCCTATTCTTCAAGCGACGATTGGAAGATTTACTAATCATTGCCAACTAATCCTAGGTCAATAAAGGGCGATAACTAGGGGCAGGCAAGGCAATACCCGGAGAGAACGCCCATGACCACCCAAGCAAACATGCCCAAGAGCGGCCTCAACGCCCTGCTCACTCCTGAAGAAGCCGTACTGGTGCTGATCGACCACCAACCGTTCCAATTCGCCAATCTGCACAGCCACGAACCGACGATGATCGTGAACAACGTCATCGCGCTGGCCAAGACGGCCAAGATCTTCGGGGTGCCGACCATCTTGACCACGGTCCTTGCGGACCGCGGCGGCAAGCTCATCAAGGGTCTGCAGGATGTCTTCCCAGATCAGAAGCCGATCGACCGCACCTTCATCAACACTTGGGAAGATGCGCGCGTCGTCGACGCCGTGAAGATGACCGGGCGCAAGAAGATTATCATGGCGGCGCTCTGGTCGGAGATCTGTCTCGCCATGCCGGCGATCCAGGCTGCGGGCGAAGGCTACGAGGTCTACGCCGTCACCGACGCATCAGGCGGCGTGAGCGCGGAAGCGCACGACATGGCTATCCGCCGCATGGCGATGGCGGGCGTCGTTCCGATCACCTGGATGGCAGTGGCGGGTGAAATGCAGCGCGACTGGGCTCGCGAGGTGACGGCCAAATTGAGCGGCCAGATGTTTCTTGAACATGGCGGCAGCACCGGTATCGCGCTCGCTTGGGAACTGCAGCTGCTCGGTCAGAAGTCGGGCATCGGAGCGTGAATCGCCATCGCACGTGACCACAGTGCTGAACCAACCTATCGGAACATATCATGACCACCAGCAACGCAAGCGAAGCCGCAAAAGCGGTTGTTCGCCGCAATACCGAAGAAGTGCAGGGCGGCGGCAATTTCGCCGTGTTCGATGAGCTCTTCGCCGACGACTTCCTCGACCACACACCGCAACCGGGCCGCACGCCCGACAAGGCCGGCGCGCGAGACCTGTACAAAGTCCTCCGCGCTGCTTTCCCCGACTTCCACGCCGAAATCCATTGGCAGCTTGCCGATGGCGACCGGGTGACGACTTACAAGACTTACCACGGGACGCACCTGGGAGAATTTTTGGCGTGGCGCCGACAGGCCGAAAGATTCAATTCGAGACCGTCGACGTCATGCGCGTGCGCGACGGTCAGATCGCCGAGCATTGGGGCGTGGCCAATCTCTTCTCACTGATGCAGCAGCTCGGTGTCTTACCGGCAGAGCAAAATCGCTTCTGAGAGCAGCGGGCGCGCTTTCGCCAACCTCGCTTCATCCATATCCCGCATCTGAAAGGACACCAGATGACCATTGGCATTATTGGATCGGGCGCGATCGGCACAGCCTTCGCTCGAACGCTGAGCCGCGCCGGCATCGAGGCGACGATCTCGAACAGTCGCGGCCCGGATCTGCTCAATGAGCTGGTCCTCAACTCGGGCCATCGATCAAGGCGGGTAGCCGCGAGGAAGCGTCACGCGCCGACATCGTCTTCGTGGCCGTGAACTGGACAAAGCTCCCGGCAGCATTGGCAAACCTTCCAGACTGGAAAGGGCGCATCGTCATCGACGCCAACAATCCCATCGAGGCGCCGCTGTTCAAGCCCGCAGATCTCGGCGGCCGCGGTTCAAGCGCGGTGTTTGCCGATCTGGTGCCCAGAGCCCGCGTCGTCAAGGCCTTCAACCACCTCCGCGCAGAACTGCTGGCCACTGATCCACGTTCGGACGGCGGTCAGCGCGTGCTGTTTTATTCCGGCGATGACGCGGCGGCAAAGGAGGAGATAGCCGCACTCATCGAAAGGCTCGGTTTCGCTGGTATCGATCTGGGATCGCTCGAGGTCGGAGGAAAGCTTGCGCAATTTCCGGCGGGCCGCTGCCGAACCAGAACCTCATTAAGATTAGCTGAATGTCCCCGCGGGTGTCGTGACCCGCGTCGCGCTCTAGTCCGATCAGCGGCGTGATGCCGCCACGATTGGCTGCGGCTATGCCGGCTTCACGCCGAAAAACAGGGCTGGGCCGTTGCGGACAGTTATCACAGCCGCCCGTATCTCGCGCGTCTTCGCCCAGGAATTCAGGCGCGCTGACCGACGCACCGCCCGGTCGCTTCGAGGGTAGTGCTCGCGGAGGCCGCTATGTATCGACCGACAATGCCGTATCATTCATGCTCCCAAACTGATGGTTTCGTCCGATGTATCGGGCATTGTCTCCGATGTGCTGGTGCATGAAGGGCAAACCGTCCCACAAGGCGACGTGCTGTTTCGGATCGATCCCGAGCAATTCAAAATCGCACTCGACAATGCAAAGGCCAAATTGGCGCAGACCGCGCTCAATCTTGAGTCAATGAAGCAGGACTATCAACGCATGCTGAGCGACGCCGCCTCGCAACAGGCGCAAGTCGAGCTTGCGCAAAAGACCTACGATCGGACGTCGGAACTGATGAGAAAGGTGTTGCTTCGGCGCAGGGCTTCGATTAGGCACGAACCACCCTCGATGCTGCGCTCAAGCAACAACAAGCGTTGCGCGAACAGGCAAAAGTTCTGCTAGCGAAGTTGGGTGGTGATCCAAATTTTACCGTCAGCAAGCATCCGGCCTACGAACAGGCAAAAGCGCAAGTGGATGAAGCGCAGCGTCAATTGGACCATACGGTCGTCCGCGCGCCCTTTAATGGCATTGTGACCCAGGTGGACGAGCTGCAACCGGGGGTCTACCTGGTGGCGTCGATGGCCGCGCTCACCAATACCGGCGCCGTTGCGTTGGTTGCGACGGACGACATTTGGATCGAGGCTAACTTCAGAGGAGACGGACCTCACTTGGGTCAAACCCGGAGATAGCGTCGAGATCTCCGTTGACAGCTATCGTCAAAGAACCTGGACGGGGAAAGTGAAAACGCATTGCACCGGCCAGCGGCGCTGAGTTCTCGGTTCTGCCAGCTCAGAATACCAGCGGCAACTGGGTCAAGATCGTGCAGCGAATTCCTGTACGCATTGCGGTCGAACGCAAACCGAGTGGTCCGCCGCTGCGCTCGGGCATGAGCACCTACGTCACCGTCGATACCCAGCAGCGGGCGCTGTCCGACCTGCTGTGAACGCCCATGGCCATCGCTTCCACGCCAGCCGCCACCGGCCCCTTGTCGAACCGTACCGTGGTTACCGTCTGTGCCATGGTGGCCACTCTCATGCAGGCGTTGGACAATACCATCGCCAATGTGGCGCTTCCCTATATGCAGGGTTCGCTTTCGGCCACCGCCGACCAGATTACCTGGGTCCTGACCTCCTACGTGGTCGCCGCAGCCATTTTCACTGCCCCGATCGGATGGCGGGCGGCCGACTTCGGGCGCCGGCGATTGTTCCTGGCTTGCGTGATCGGATTTACCGCCGCTTCCGCGCTCTGCGGGTATGGCTGCTTCGCTCGCTCAGATCGTGATCTTCCGTCTACTGCAAGGCATGTTCGGCGCCGCGCTCGTTCCGTTGTCCCAGGCCACCATGCTTGACCTTATCCTCCCGAGCAGCGCGGCTCGGCCATGGCCGTATGGGGCGTGGGGGTGATGGTCGGACCAATCCTTGGGCCGACGCTGGGCGGCTTATCTTACCGATGCCTACAATTGGCGATGGGTGTTCCTGATCAACGTGCCGTTCGGCATCCTTGCCTGCCTGGGATTGAGGACCTTCATGAGGGAAACCTCCCGCCATGAGGACCTCAAGTTCGATTGGACAGGGTTCGCCGTCCTTAGCCTCGGGCTTGCATCTCTGCAGCTCATGCTCGACCGGGGGAGCAGCAAGATTGGTTTCACTCCACGGAGATCATCGCCGAGCTCGTAGTGGCCTGCCTCGGCATCTATCTCTTCATCGTCCACCTCTTTACCACCGACACTCCCTTCATGCCGCCGCGCATTTTCCGGGACGTAAACTTTGCGGCGGGCTTTTTGATCATGTTCGCGATTGGCATGATTCTGCTTTCGAGCATGGCCCTGCTTCCTCCCTATTTGCAGAACCTCGGTGGCTACTCGATTACGAGCACTGGCCTGTTGATGGCGCCGCGCGGTCTTGGGACCATGTTGGCGATGGTGTTGGCCGGTCGTCTCAGCAGCCGCGTCGATCCACGCCTTCTCATGTTTGCCGGCATTCTCATGATTTGTGCCTCGATGTGGTCGATGGTTGGCTGGACACCGGATGTTGATGCCTGGTCGTTGGCCCTCACCACCTTCACACAAGGCATTGGTCTGGGATTCGTATTTATCCCGCTCCAGGTGGTGGCGTTCGCGACCTGCCCGCCGACCTGCGCGGCGACGGCACGGCCTTATTTAGCCTCATCCGCAACGTGGGAGCGCGCTCGGCATCTCCATTTCGTCGTTCCTGTTGGCGCGGACCACCCAAATCATGCACGCGCATCGTCGAAGGTCTAACCCCTTCAACCGTACGCTGCAAAACGGTGGCGCCTACTTTTTGGAACAGCGCAACCGCGCCGGGCCGAGCGGCGCTCAATGCCGAGGTAACGCGCCAAGCTTCAATCATCGCCTACATCAATGATTTCAAATTCATGTTCGTCGTCTGTTTAGCGACCGCGTGCTTGCTGTTGCTGCTGCGGCGACCGCCAGCGTCCTGGGCCGACGCGGTCAAGCGCGTCCCTATTGAGTGACGCGAATGGGTTGCGACGTTTGCGAGTTCGAGCGTGTTCGCTGCCCACGGGAGGGCGACGTAGGGCTCAAGGAGCCGCTCAATGGGTCAGTAAGGCTCGGGGGTCAATAAGGCTCGGGCGTTCCGCGGGCATAATAGCGTGCCAAATAGGCCGCGGTGAATTTAGCGGACCGACGGTCGCGCTCAACATCGGCGGCATTGCGCTCGCCGGCTGGACCGTAGCCGCCTGCGCCAGGCGTCTCGACGATTACAACCTGGTCCGGCCCGAGCTCCATGCTGCCCGTCTTTGGGGGTAGCTCCGACAGGGTTCCGTCACGATGCTGCAGCCGGAATCGCCCCTAAGCCCCGGCTCGGCGCCAAAGATGCCCCACGGCGCTTGACGAAACCGCTCGCCGACGCCGTTGAACTCGCAGGTGTGTCCAACAGGGCGGACGCGTCGCCTTAACCCCATGCCGCCACGAAAACGGCCCGCGCCCCGGAGTCGGTCACGAGGGCGTACTCCTCGACGCGGAGTGGATACTCCATTTCAATCGCCTCAACCGGCAGGTTCGACGTGTTGGTGATGTGCACCTGCACACCGTCCCTTGCCATCGCGGTCGTTGCGGCCGCCCATACCGCCGCCGAGGGTTTCGAGGTAGACATAGGGTGCGCCGCTGCGCAGGTCGACGCCGGCAAACACCATGCTGGTGTTTGCTCCGTTAGCAGCCCCGATCGCCTGTAAGGGAGGACATCGGCAAGTGCGCCGATGACCACGTCGATGACGCGCTGGCGGGTATTGGCCCTGAGGGCGACTGCGGCCGGGGGCAGGCAATTGGCAACCGTACCGGCCGGAGCGATGATCTCAACTGCATCAATGGCCGCCTGATTGTTCGGCAGGTCTGGATCGAGCATGGCCTTCAACGCATAGCAAACCGAGGATTGCAGCGCATTGAGGGTAAGGTTGACGTTCCCCGGAACCTGCGGCGACGAGCCAGTAAAGTCGAAGACGATGCGCTCGCCGGCCTTGCGCACCTCGAGTGCAAACTTGACGTTGCGCTCTTTCAGGCCGTCGTCATCGAGCACGTCCTCGAAGCGATAGCTGCCGTCGGGAATGGCAGCGATGCCCGCGCGCATGCGCTTGGCCGTTCGCTCAAGGATCTGCCCGAAGGCGCATTCCACCGTCTTGCTGCCGTAGCGGGCGAACAGCTGCTTCATGCGATCGACACCCAGGCGGCACGCGGCGATCTGCGCATTCAAATCCGCCGCGGCGCTCGGCCGGCAAGCGCATGTTGAGGAGGAGAAGCTCAAAGAGCTCGCTGTCGAGCTCACCCCCACGATAGAGCCGCATGACCGGGATGCGCAGACCCTCCTGGTAGATCTCCGACATGCCACCCGACATGGAGCCGCGGGCGGCGCCGCCGACATCGGCGTGATGAGCGAGATTTGAGACGAAGGCGACCAGCCGCCCCTCGACGAAGACCGGCATCGCCATGTTTATGTCGGGAAGATGCGTGCCGCCGGCCACATGCGGGTCGTTGGCGATGAAGAGGTCGCCGTCGGCGATGTCGCCGCCGTAGCGCGTGACCAGGATACGCATCAAGTCGAGCAAGGAGGCTAGGTGGATCGGCAACGCCATCTCCGCCTGAGTGATCAGCCGACCGCGCGCATCGGCGATCGCCGTCGAGTGGTCATGGCGCTCCTTGATATTGGTCGAGAAAGCACTCTTCTGGATCGTGATCCAGGACTCGTCATTAATCGACTTGAGCCCGTTCCAAACGATCTCCAGCGTAATCGCATCCAATGGCGGCGTCGGGGGCTCATGGATCGACCTCGATCTGCAGGCTGCCGCACTCTGCGACCAACAGGCGACTGCCCGGCGGCACGAGCGGTGGTGGCGTCGAACTGCGTGACGACAAGGGGGCCTTCCAATGCTGTTCCAGGCGCCAGGACACCGCGGTCGATGAAGGTGGTCTCGGTCGGCCGGTCCGCGGTGAACCACACGGGCCGCGTGCGGCCCGAGTTTGCGGCAGCGGAATGTTGCGGAGGCGCGAAGGTATGGGTCTTCGCGCCCGCGCGTACCTTGCGGGCGCTCAGCCGTACGTTGACAATCTCAATCGCGGCCGCGGGATCATGGTGGCCGTATTTGCGCTGATGGGCCTCGAGAAACGCGCTCTTGAGCCAAGCGCTGGGCGGAAGGCCTTGGCCTTGCGGTATCGCAATTGCCAGCCTCGAAATTTTGGCCGACGTAGCGCATATCGATGCTGCCATCTTGACGCTCCGCCAAGCCGGCCTGGCGCTCGCGCCCATGCCAGTGCCAGGCTGCGCCGAGCAACCGGGCGTAGGCCGCCGCCACGGGTGCAAGATCGCCATCGAGCGGTGCGCGGCAGGTGGCAACTGAAACTCTCTCCATATCGGCTGCCGCCACCCCTGGGCGCAGAGAATGCCCGGTGCCGCGGGCACAAGAACGCGGCGGATGCCAAGCTCGCGCGCGATTTCCACCGCATGCAGCGCGCCGGCGCCACCGAACGGCAACAGGGTGAAGCTGCGTGGATCGTGGCCGCGCTCGATCGAGACCACCCTGATCGCACGCATCATGTTTGGCGTTAACGATGCGCACGATGCCAAGAGCCGTCTCGCGCAGGGACAGCCCCAGCTTTGCCGCCAGCGGCGCAATTGCTGTTAGCCTGGCTTGGATCGAGGCGCATGCCGCCGCCGATGAGCTCTTCGGGCAGACGCCCGAGCGCGAGATTGGCATCCGAAACGGTCGCTTCTCGGCCGCCCTTGCCATAGCAGGCGGGGCCGGGGTCGGCGCCGGTGCTCATTGGTCCGACGCGCATTAGGCCGTCGCGCCCGACCTGAGCAATCGACCCACCACCGGCCCCGACGGTGTGAATATCGATGGACGGGAGCCGCATCGGAAAACCAGCGACGCTGCGGCCGAATGCCATCTCCGCCTTGCCATCGCGGACGAGGCAGACGTCAGTCGAGGTGCCACCCATGTCGAACGTAATGAGATCCGTGCGGCCGGACCGCGCGCCGGCAGCAACGGCACCGACGACGCCCGCAGCTGGGCCCGACAGCGCGGTGCGGATGGGCATCTCTCCCGCCCGGCCAATCGACATCAGCCCACCGGAGGATTGGCAGATGCCGATGCGGGCACCAGGTGTGTGATGATCGACCGCGGCCCCGAGACGGGTCATGTATCGGCCGGCGACCGGCTGTAAAAAGGCGTTGAGCACGGTGGTGGACAGCCGCTCATACTCACGAAATTCAGGCTGCACTTCGCAGGAGAGCGACACATCGACGCCAGGCAGCACCGACCGCAGCGCCTCACCCATGCGTCGCTCGTGTTCGGAATTTAGGAACGAAAATAAGAAACAGACGGCCACGCTCTGTGCCCCGCTATTTTCACCTCTGCCGTGGCTCGCCTGATCTCGGCATCCGTAAGGTCCAGAATGACTTCGCCGGCTGGGCCGATACGCTCGGCAACCTCGAAGCGACGCTCGCGTGGGACGAGCGGCTCGGGATGGTCTGCCTTTTAGATCGTAGATCTTGGGTCGCGTCTGGCGGCCAATCTCCAGCAAAGTCCTTGAAGCCCGCCGTGGTGATGAGCGCGACCTCGCCGCCGCACCGCTGGATGAGCGCATTGGTTGCTACCAGTAGTGCCGTGGGCGAGAAGGAAAGTTTTCCCTCGGGTATCAGCGCGCGCAGTCCTGCAGGATCGCGCGCGAGGGATCATCGGGCGTGGAGGCGACCTTGTGAGTGCGCGTTTCGCCGCTCGCCTCATCCATCAGGAAGAAGTCGGTGAAGGTGCCGCCGACGTCGATTCCCAGCGTCGCGCTCATCCCTTACCCATGACGTGGTTGGGCAGCAGCCAAAGGGCAGCTTGGGGATATGCCATAACTCGCCCGACCAGCGCCACCATGCCGACCACGAATGGCAGCGCGCCGCCGATGACCTCGGCGATGCGCGCACCCAGCCCGTAGAATATTTGCCTTTCAAGTAGCTCAATCAACGAGCTGGAAACGCTCGGATTGAGGCGGCTAGCCCAGAGACGGTCGGCCCCGCTCATCGCCGTCGCCCGTTGCGGGCTCGCCCTCCAGGCATCGTAGATGTCCTCGCTCGCCCAGACCACCAGCGTGGTAATCTTGGCAGGGTCGGCACGCGCAACGAGGGTATGGCGACTGACAAAACCGGGGGCCTTGCTCTGCGCCAACCCATTGCCATGCAAGAGCTTTCTGGCCTCATCAATCCTATCTGGCTTGGCCCAGTGATGCGTCAGGACGCCAATCATACGACCTCCGCGCCGCGACAAAGCGCCGATCGACGTTGCATACGCATCTCGGCGATCCTCAGCCAGAGCCCTAAAGGTTCGCCTGGAAGTCAACGTAATCACGCACCTTTTTGTATACCTGTAGGCGATTGCGTTGACTGTCTGCAACGATGATCTGATCGGTCTTGGCGTCGAAAACAACCGCCGTCGGGAAGCAAAAGCGCCAGAGCTGCTCAAGGTTCTGCACGCGTCTATACGCCTTCATCATATCGGGGTTCGCATCGATGCTCTGCTGACCCCACTTCGACATCACCTGCGCGTCGCCCATCAGATGGGTCAGCGGCCTGCCGTCCTTGTCGAAGATGCAGAGGCGATGATTACCCCAATCGGTGACATAGATGTCGCCGTCGGGGTCGATCGCGACCCCAGTCGGGTGATTGAGGATGCCCGCCGGCGCGCGCTCGGTGTCCGGTGCGCTGGAGATGAACGGACCGAGATAGGTCACGGCAAATGCATTGGGTGCCACGGGAACCTTTCCGTACCTGCCGATCGACATCAGGAACTCGCCCCTGGCTGACAGCTTCTGCACCCGGTGGTTCTTCCAGTCAGCGACGTAGATGTTGCCATCCCTGTCGAGCGCGATGCCCCACGGCTTGTTGAACTCTCCCTCTCCGTTGCCGGCCTTGCCGCACTGGGCCACCAGCTTGCCTTCCGGCGTGAACACTTGGAGGCGGTTGTTGCCGCTGTCAACGACGATCAGGTTGCCGCTGGCCTCACAGACGATTCCGGCCGGCCCCTCAGTTCGCCGGGGCCGCTGCCGGGCGTACCCCACTTGCGGATGAATTTGCCCTTCGAGTCGAAAACGGAAACGGTGCTCCTCCACTCGTCCGTCACATACACCTCGCCGTTCTTGCCGGCCGCGACCCCGAACGGCCAAATGCAGTTCTCGTCTTTGTCACCATAGGTTGCGAATTCGGCGAGCAGTTCCTCATCGCCCGGACCACCGACTTTGATGTGGTTGACCCGCATGCCGAAATTGTTCTCATTGCCGCGGTTGGCTACGTAGATGTCGCCATCATTACCAAGGCACATGGTCTGCGGGTAGTTAAAGCCCGTGCCGTTCGCCGAGGCTCGTCCGATCGCATGGCTCCAGTCGTAGGCTCGGCCTTTGACGTATGTTGTTAGCGCCATTCTGCACTCCCGTCACACAAACCCTGCCTTCCCACATAGCGGAAGGTTCGCGTACTCCAACCCGATCAGGACGCCCCAAGGCGTCGCTGAACTAGTTCAGGAACACTGGTTGCTCGTACTTACCATTCACGATCGGCACCGGATCGAGATGCATCCACCTGTCGAGAATGGTCGAGTAGATGCCGCGGAAGTCCATGTTCGGGTTGAGATCACCCTGCACCAGCTTGCTCGCGTCGAGGGATGGCATGTCACCGTAGTGTCCGCCTTTGACCTTTTCGCCGAGCACGAACGTAACGCCGGCCGCGCCATGATCCGTTCCAGAACCGTTGTCGCGCACGCGGCGGCCAAATTCTGAGAAGATGAGCACGATCACGCTATCCGACCTGTCGTGCGCTCGGAGGTCGGCCATGAAAACTTCGAGACCTTTGGTCAAGTCGCTCCATAGGCCGGCGTGTAAGGGATTCTGGCCCGCATGCGTATCGAAGCTGCCGTGATCGCAATAGAACACGCGCGTTCCAAGATCGGCGAAGTGCACCTGCGCGATTCCCTTCAACTTCCGGCCGATCGATGTGTCGGGATACTTGGCGTCGGATTTGTATCTGTCCGGCGCCACCTTCAGGATGTCTGCGCCCTTAAGCGAGTCCAGACCCGTAGTGGCGAGGTATTCCATCACGCCACTGCCGGGATTGGCGTGTACATGCGCGAAAATCGATCCAGGACCGCCTGGCGCTGGGCCTGGTCCTGAATGCCCGGCAGGAAGCCGTAGCTCTCGAGAGGCCCGGCCACGCAGGCCACTGGAACGCCCGGCACGGAGAGAGCCCGGAACAAGCATGGACCAAAGCTCACGGCAGTGACCACGTTCTCTTTCTTCGGGTCGAATTCGCGCACAACGCGACCCAACCAACCCTCGGTGCCGACTTTATCGGCCTCGCAGGTGTGCCAGATGTCCATGGAGCGGAAATGCGAACGCGGCAGATCGAGGTAACCGACGCCATGCATGATGGCGAGCTTGCCCTCGTCCCAGAATTGCTTCATGGGCGCGAGGTAGGACGGGAAGCCGTACGTCTGGTCCAGATGTACGATCTGATTGTCGCCAATCGAGACGGCCTTGCGATTGTCGCGGTAAAGCCCATTGTTGTAAGGGATCACGGTATTCAGGTAGTCGTTGCCGCCGCTGAGTTGCACGACGACCAGCACGGGGATCCTTCTGTATTGCAGCCATTGGGATTTCCTCCGCTAGAGTTCGTGTTGTCGATTTAAGCGAACTGATATTCGCGCGTCGCCACGATCAGCTGCAGCAGCTCACCGGTTTGCTTAGTGGAAGCCTCAACCCGCGCCGGAGTATCCCAACGGATCTGTCCCCATTGCTTGGCTTGCTCGGTCAGCACCTTCTTGGTATCGGGGCCGACCTCCACGGGTCCCAGTAGATCGAGGCGAGAGTCCACCATCTGCTCGGGCTCCAACACACCCATTGCCTGCAGCCGGCGCACGATGGCCTGCACGCCGGGCAGGTTGGTGTTTCCGACCTGCTCGGCAACGAAGTTGATGCGCGACATCAGCGAACCACTGTTGATCCATTCCTGACCGGTATGCCAGCCTTCCACGGACGGCGGATTGAGCAGATCCTGGCCCATGTAGGAGGGCTGCATCGACAGTTCGCCGCAACCGGGCCGCGGTATTTCGTAGCCGCCCATCAGGCGAAGCGTGCCGACCACGACCTCGGCTGGCGACTTCAGGTGCTTGTAGCGGGCATTCTTGAAGAAGTCCGAGGTGAAGAGCGTACGCAGCACCGGTCTCATCTCACATTTGTTGGCTTGGAAAGTCGCGGCAAGCATGTCGATAGCGGCCGGGTCGCGCGGCGGCTCCAGGCTCCAGGCCGGCACCTGTGGTTCATCGGCGACATAGAAATTGTAGAGATGACGGCAGATGAATCGCGCACAGGCCGGCTGCTCGACGATGATATCGATGATGTCCTCGCCATTGAAGTTGCCCGTGTGTCCAAGAAACGTCTTGTCGCCGTCGTCGTGGTCCTCGGGGCGATACTCGAATTTCCACGGGAAGCGACCGTACGGCAGTCGCGGGATTTTGGTCGCGAAGGTCCAGCCAGTGAAGGCGCGCGACGCCTCGCGTACATCGATCTCCGTGTAGTTGCCGGCCCCGAGGCTGAACAGCTCCAGGAGCTCGCGGCCCCAGTTCTCGTTCACCTCCGTGCCGTGATTCTGGTTGTTGTCCAGCCAGAAGATCATGGAGGGTTTTTCGCGACCGTCATGAGCAGGTCGCGGTAATTACCCATGCCCTGCCGGCGAAACAGGTCGATCTGCTCCAGCAGCTGGTCGTAATTGTCGACTTTCGAATTGCCGGTGGCGAACACATGGTGCCAAAACAACGCCATTTTCTCTTCCAGTGGGCGATGCGTGGTCACCAAGTAGTACATGTAATTGACATTACCCATCGGCGGCACGCCGCCCGGCAGCAGGGCCGAAGGTTGGTAGCGAAGCAAGGTATAGGGATCGACCGGGGGCTGCGTTTCCGGATGCAGCAATTCTTCCACGGTGGCGTCGTAGCCCTTGGCGACGCGCGCTTCAAGTTCGTCGCGGGAGGCGCCAAATCCCGCGCGCCGCATCAGATGGGCCAGCAATGCTAGTGTCGTCTCGGTGAGCCATGGTCGGAAGTCCCCTTACGTAGAGCAAGCCAAACTCGAGCAAGCAGGGTCGTTCACCTGCCTTGCGCGCCAAGCGCATGGCAGCGCGGATATTCGCAAACTTAGACAAGCCTTGGATCTGCCGTCCGCGCATTCCGGCCACTGTTCCGGATAACGCCGTGCTTTCCTGGAATTAGAAGCAGGCTTGGGCGCGGTAACGGCAGCACTGCGCCCCGCCGTCAGGGCGCAAATCGAAAGGCTCCGAACTGCAGGGGTCGCGGTGGCAACGGCCGTCGATCGCACTGATTGGACAGTGCGCCGGGCCCGCCGTTCGTCTTGGCAGGAGCTCCGGGGCATCGTGCTTCCACTGGATGACCGGTTATCGGTCGCTAGTGTGCTGCTCTTTTCTCGATGATGTCAACACGTGAGGCGGGTGTACCTCAACGCGGGGGGATATCGTTTCGCTCATGGCGAGTAAACGTCCGATCTTTCCAACGCGACGCCGGTCGTTCCTCGGCACATTGGACGCGCCGATGTACGGCTGGCGCGCCTAGTGGCGCCGGGCCAGTCTCGTATTGGCCGAATTCATCGGGGTCGGGCCGAGCCGCCGCGCTGCGCCCTTTCGCCACTCGTGTCGGATCTTCTTCACGATTTCGACCAGCCTGGGGCAACTGCCGGGTGGATTGATCCACCCCAGGATCGCGACCACAGAACAATGGCGCGGACCCGACTCGCATCGGCAATGAACCTGACAAGTTCTGTGGTGGACACCGACGGCACCGACCTCGATGCGGTTTGTTGCGTTCTGGGTCGTACAGATCGAGGCGGGTTTGCCGTGTAGCCGGCGCCAAGTCGAACCGGATTGCCGACCAGATCTCGGCCAATTACGGACTGTCAGGGCCCAAAGCGCCGAAACCCCCGACCTGCTCTCGCCTGTGCCCCATTTTTGGGGCAGGCTTCGACTTTCCCGACCACAAGAATGCCCGATCGGACGCGACGAGCTGAATGGATTTGACCGCAGATCGCTCGGCCCGAGTGGTTGTCCTATTTGGCTTTCCCCGCGATCTTCTCACTGACGACAATGCGGGCAGGTGCCGTAGGCCGCGTCCGCGACAGCACGGTCAACTTCGAAGGACTGCAAGCGATCATTCGATCTCAACCAATCTGGCGGTCGTCTCGCCACAGCCGCTCGGCATTCTTGTCATCCTCGGCTTGCGGGTTGGGACGCGCCAGCTGCTCCTTGTAAAAATAGCGGCCCGTAATTCCAGCATATTCGCGTGCCGACGCCAATCGCACGATCCGACTGGCACCTCGCTCGGGCGAACTCCCGAATAGGTGGATGACCGCGAACACGTAAGGGATCAACCCTCCGGCTCGGTCGCCGAAGTTCGTCGCCACTTCTCCGGGATGGATGGAATTGGCAGTGACCTGCTTGCTGGCCCAGCGCCGGCGCGAGCTCGCGCGTGAACAGCACGCAGCATGAGCTTGGCGTGTGCGTAGGCATAAAAGGCACTGTACTTATGCTCAAGCCTGAGATCCTCCAAATGCAACATGGCGAGATGGTGCAGGGCACCCGCCGTGTTGACGACCCGTGCGGGCGCCGCCGCAAATAGGCGCTCGCGCAGGCCGTGGGTCAGCACGAAAGGGGCAACATGATTGAGCGCGAATGTGCGCTCGAAGCCATCTGGCGTGATTTTGCGCCACGCGAACATCGCTCCGGCATTGTTGAGCAAGACGTCGACCCGCGGCTCGGCCGCGGCGATGTCTGCCGCCGCCCGCTTAACCTCGGCAAGCCGAAGCAGGTCGGCGTAGTATATACTGTGCTCTGCGAGCGGGAAACGGTCGCGCAGCTTCGTGAGCATTGCCTCTCCGCGTTGCTTGTTGCGGGCTAACATGACAATGCGTGCTCCCATCGCCGCCAACCCTTCGGCCGCGGCCCGGCCGATACCGGATGTAGCGCCGGTGATGACGCAGGTCTTTCCTCGCATGCTTGGCGAGTACTCCAACCGCTTGGCTTCAATCGCCTCGCGGCCGAATTGATGGCAGCTACCATGCTGGGCTACCAGGGACAAACGCGCGAACACACCACTCATGTGCCTGCCATCCACCGGATCACTCGTTCCGGCCCTACTCAAGCTACGATCCGTTCCGCAGGGATGATGTTGCCAGCCAACTTGGCGGGTTTTGGGCGACGCGCGGGCCCGTGGGACGGATTGCTGGTCGTGACGGCTAGCGTATAGCTGCTGGCGCTGCGGCTTATCAAGAAGGCCGTCACCTATCTGCGGCCTGTTGCCTGTTCTTTCGATGGCCTTGCCGGCCTCTGCTTGGTTCTGCCAAGGCTTTTGTTCGAGCAGGTCCGGCATCAACGCCTCGTTTGACTTTGAGGTCAGCTCAAATCCCAACTGCGTGACTTGCCTTGATTGGTCGGTGTAGAAGCTGTCGCCCCGCGCGATTCCGCCAATACTTTGCGTTTGGGGATGGATCGGGTCGGATATTTTGAACAATTCGAGGGCCTCGCTACTATCATGGCGTTTGCGAGGCACCTCTATCGTGCAGCGCACGCCCGCGGGATCGAAGACGAGATCGACCGCGCCGCCAAGTTCGTAGGAATAAGGCTGCGGAATGCAACGGGTGCCATAGCCCGTCTGGGTCGGCGCCATAACCGCGGGGCCTCCGGTCTCGATCCATTCTATTAACAAGACTTCCGCCTGGTCGTTCGGCTGGCACCGCCAACGCACGGTGATGTGACCGCGCTGCGCCGACAACGCTCCGTATTTCGAGGCGTTCGTGACCAACTCGTGCAGCACAATGGCAATTGGTTGGGCTGCTTCGGCTGACACCAGTATGTCTGGCCCTAGCACGCTCGCGCCGCCCGTTCTCACGCAGGGTGCCAACTCATTGCCTACCAATTCTTTGAGACTAACACCTTGCCAGTGACTGCGGCTGAGCAAACCGTGGGCATTTGCCATCGATTGAATGCGACCGTCGAACCCTTGCAAAACTCATCGACCGATCCACTCCCTTCCCGGGTGCGCTGCGCGACTGCGCCAACCGAAGCAAGCTACATTTTCACGCGGTGATCGAGTTCGCGCACCAGCAAACGCTGCTGTTCCTGGGCGCGCTTGCGCTCCGTTATGTCACAGGTCAAACCCCTTGATGCGAACATAGCGGCCGGTCACGTCGAACTCTGCCTCTTCCGGTCTCTTCGAGCCATACCTCCCACCTATCCGGGCGAATGAAACGAAAGGACGCCGAATAAGACGGCCTCTCGGGGGCAGAGTCCCTTGATTTGGGCGGTGAAGCACTTGCGGTCATCTGGATGCAAGCGTGTGAGGAAGTCCTTCCCAGCCCATGGGTGGCCGCCCCCGTTTCCAAGCCGAGAATGTCAGAGGCGTTCTCGCTGCGCCGCGACAAGCCCGTTTTGGATCCCATGCGAAGGCGACCATCTCTGGCCCGCCCTCAGTGTCTGCTGCAAACGAACTTCGCTCTCCTGTAGCGCAATATCGATCCGCTTGCGTTCGCCGATCTCGCGCGCCACCTTGGCGATAAGGGCAGCTAGAAACCACCAATAGCTGAGGACCAGCACACCGAGCAGCAGGTAACCTTTGGCATTGAGGAAGAGCAGGCTCTTGAGCGCACTCGGGATCAAAATTCCCGACATGTAGCTGAATGCTGCGCCGGGCAAGGCCGAGAGCAGGATGGTGCCGCTGGCGGCCATGCCGGCCGTAAGCGCGATTAAGATCAGCTCCTGGTCGTGCGCCAAGTTTCCCCAAATGCAAGACGGCCATGACGGTCCATGGCAATGCCAGGAAGCATGCGTAGACCGTTGCTCGCCTCTTCGCTCGCTGAAAACTGCGTGGAACTCGCGCGCGGTTTCGCCTGTGACGATAGAGCACAAGCAACGCAACCGCATAGGAGTAGGTGCGCAAATGACGAGTTGAGCGGTCGCTAATCGAGGCCTGCCATTGCGACGGCCGAGAACGGTCGTATTGAGGATGTGGGCGGCCATCGAGTGGGGCGTGACCCGGGCGAGGACCTCAAGCTGCCGGCGCTGAAATAAAGAAAGCGGTGTTTGCATGCCGATCCCGGGTGGCTGGTGCAATCGCGAAGCAATCATACAGCCTTGAGCGGTGTGCCTGAGTTAGTAGAGCGCCAAGCATCTCGAGCATGCAAAACTGAACAAGAAAAGGGAATGCTCGAATACCTCAATTTCACGCAGAACCTTGGTCGCATGGTGCTCGGCCCTTGCGGCGGCCGACCGCTTCGGGTTCAGCAAAGCCCATTGCCGATAATGTGGGCCCTTGCCCTAAGTGCGTGGTAAAGCCCAGCAACACCTGCGATCGGGGCCCATCGGCGAGGACCGAGAAGTCCAAGAGTGGTCGTGACATGACCCCGGGCTGCTTACAGGATCACTCTGATCCATGGCTCCTGCTGCAACCCCCGCATTCACCCCTCCCCAAATGATCGGTCAGGCCTCGAAGACCGCGTGGGGCAGCTCAATGTTCGATATTGGCGGCCTTCTGGCCATAGCCTTGAGAGCCGAGCGCTCCTCGCCTGCCGCGTCGCGACCCTTGCCCCTGAATGCGGCTTTCCTCCCCATAGGGGTGCGCCGTCTTGGTATACTTTGACACACCACCGACCCTCCGGCGCCGGCCTGCGCTTGAATTGGCCGCAGCACGCATATTGCGGAACGGCTCGGGGAGGTTTGGGCGCGCAGGCCATCGTTGCGGCAGTGCATGGTTGCTCCGCTTCGTCGAGCTCAGCCAAAGGATACTCCATGCCTGAGCAGCGGCGATCTCGACGCCATCGCCATGGATCTCGAGCGGCCGCATCGAACGCAAGGGGTTGCTGGCCGCGTCGGTGTGCTGAGAACAAGAATATCCCTGCGGGCCTTGCTGCCGCTGATCGAGACTGGTCGGGAAAAAGTTTGGCTTTTGGGCGGCGAAGGCGGACAGAGGGTCCGCATCGGCTACGCCGTCGCCCCGCCAAATCGTTCGCGCTGACAAGACGCAAACCGTTTTGCACAAGCCCGCGCGAAAGCTCGCCCGGCGGCAACAATCGAGGCCCCTAACGAGCCTTGGGTCCCGACCAACCTGATCTTCGCGCTGAGCGCGGTGGTCCTGTGCCGATACGCGTCCGGGCCAACGGCCCTGCAATCGGGCCGTGCCGACGCCACTGGTGTCCCCGTCAACGCGGCCGCGTAAAAATGCCGTCTCAAACGCATAGTAGAGCGTGGTAGCGACTTCCTTGTCGGCAAAGTGGCAAGTGGGACCTGCGACAGGTGCAAACGCCGCCAATGCCGCTGACGGGGTCGATCCAAGAGCAAGTGCTGGCCAGCCCGGCCCAGCACATGAGACCGTCCGGCTGGACGCCCCGTCGGCGCCTTTTCCGTATTGATTTGAAGCCTGCTAGCTCCCACGTCTTTGCCATGCCGGGGAAAGAACCCGGCGTCGCCGGACAATGCTGGTAGCCGCTGTCTTCAAGAGTGTGACCCGGGCAGCAATACGTAACTGAACGAAGTACAA
>ERZ1370068.11058-contig-9705_pt1 | contig 31688 bp, 41 predicted proteins | sample MGYA00561227_ERZ1370068 | MGnify/ENA primary metagenome ERZ1370068 (study PRJEB38410, sample SAMEA6850437) | metagenome | study: Metagenomic assessment of the ecological functions of the soil: analysis of the soil microbiota associated with the...
GGTAATACTTCGTTCAGTTACGTATTGCTGGATTTCGATTTCGTCCGCAATTGATCGACGAGGACCTGATCCCCGACGACGTCGACGATGCAGGTGCTCACGCAGGCGCGCGACGACGCTGATCCGCGCGCACGTTCGAGTCGCTGCGCGGCGCGCAAGCGCGCGCGATCGTGCATTTGTACAACCCGACGGCGCCGCTGCTCCAGCGCGCGTCGTGTTCGGCACTGGACCGCGCGGGCATCGTCGAGCATCGCCGTCGACGCGCGCGAGCTCGTTCGCGACTGCGCGGCAGCGCCAGCCCGGACACCGACTGGCGCTTCAGTATTCGCCGGAAAGCTTCACCGGCACCGAGCTCGATTTCGCGCGTCGAGATCTGCGATGCGGTCATGCGACGTGTGGCAGCCGACGCCGCGAACAGCCGGTCATCCTCAACCTGCCGGCCACGGTGGAGATGGCGCACGCCCAACGTCTACGCCGACCAGATCGAGTGGATGCGACCGCCACCTCGCGCGGCGCGACAGCATCGTCGCTGTCGCGTGCATCCGCACAACGACCGCGGCACCGCGGTGGCGGCGGCCGAGCTGGCGGTGATGGCGGGCGCCGATCGCGTCGAGGGCTGCCTGTTCGGCAACGGCGAGCGCACCGGCAACGTCGACCTCGTGACGCTGGCGCTCAACCTGCTACAGCCAGGGCGTCGATCCGCGGCCTCGATTTCTCCGACATCGACGAGGTCGTCGCGCACCGTCGAGTACTGCAACCAGCTGCCGGTGCACCCGCGCCATCCGTACGGCGGCGACCTCGTGTTCACCGCGTTCTCCGGCTCGCACCAGGACGCGATCAAGAAGGGCTTGCGCACGCGCGCAGACCGGCGCGGCGACGATCGCTGGGAAGTGCCGTATCTGCCGATCGATCCGGCCGATCTCGGCCGCAGCGTACGAGGCGGTCATTCGCGTCAACAGCCAGTCGGGCAAGGGCGGCATCGCCTATCTGCTCGAACGCGACTACGGGCTCGACGCTGCCGCGGCTGCTGCAGATCGAGTTCAGCCAGGTGATCCAGGCGATCACCGATGCGACGGGCAAGGAGCTGTCGTCGGCGCGAAATTCACGCAGCGTTCGATCGCGAGTACATCGTCGCCGCGACGACGCCGGTCGCGTACGTCGACCACCGCGCAGCACAGCGTCGGCGCACGGCGCGGTCGAGCATCTGACCGCGCGGCTCGTCGTCGACGGCGTCGAGCTGCTGCTGCTCCGGTGCGGGCAACGGCCCGGTCGATGCGTTTCGTCGCCGCGCTGCGCAACGGGACTGGGATTGCCGACGTCCACGTGACTGAACTATCACGAGCACGCGACCGGCACCGGCGAAGACGCGATGGCGGTTGCGTATGTGCAGTTGCGCGTCGGCACCGACCGCACCGTCTACGGCGTCGGGCCGCGATCCCAACATCGTGACCGCGACGCTCAAGGCCGTCGTCGCCGCGCTGAATCGCGGCAGTGCGCAAGGCGCGATCGCGCTGCGATCGCCTGCAGGGGCCGTGGCGGCGTAACCGACGGAGGAACCAATGCCCGACCACCTGATCATCTTCGACACGACGTTGCGCGACGGCGAGCAGAGTCCCAGGCGCGTCGATGACCAACGAAGAGAAGATGCGCATCGCGCAAGCAGCTCGAGCGGCTGCAGCGTCGACGTCATCGAGGCGCGGATTCCCGGCTTCGTCGAACGGCGACTTCGCAGGCGGTGCAGGCGATCGCGCAGCGCGATCAAGGACAGCACGGTGTGCGCGCTCGCGCGCGCCAACGAGCAGCGACATCCGGCGCGCCGGCGAGGCGCTGCAAGGCCGCGAAGTCCGGGCCGCGTGCATACCTTCATCGCGAGCTCGCCGATCCACATGCAGATGAAGCTGCGGATGACGCCCGACCAGGTGCTCGAGCAGGCGGTGAAGTCGGTCAAGCTAGGCGCGCAGCGTACACGGACGACGTCGAGTTCTCGCCCGAGGACGCGGGCCGCTCCGAGCCGGATTTCCTGTGCCGGCTCGCTCGAAGCGGCGATCAGCCGCGGGCGCGACGACCATCAACATCCCGGACACCGTCGGCTACACGATGCCGTGGCAGTTCGGAGCGCTGATCGGCATCGCTGCGCGAGCGCATTCCGAACTCGGACAAGGCCGTATGGTCGGTGCACTGCCACAACGATCTCGGCCTGGCCGTCGCCAACTCGCTCGCCTCGGTGATGAACGGCGCGCGCCAGGTCGAGTGCACGATCAACGGCCTGGGCGAGCGCGCCGGCAACGCGTCGCTCGAAGAAATCGTCATGGCGGTGCAAGACGCGCAAGGACGTGTCTTCCCGTGCACACACGCGCATCGACACGACGCAGATCGTCGCGGCGTCGAGCAGCTCGTCTCCGGCATCACCGGCTTCCCGGTGCAGCCGAACAAGGCGATCGTCGGCGCGCAAACGCGTTCGCGCACGAGTCCGGCATCCACCAGGACGGCGTGCTCAAGCATCCGCGAGACCTACGAGATCATGCGCGCGGAGGACGTGGGCTGGGGCGCCAACAAGCTCGTGCTGGGCAAGCTCTCCGGGCCGCAATGCGTTCAAGACGCGGCTCGCCGGAGCTCGGGCATCGATCTCGGCACCGAGGAAGCGGTCAACCACGCGTTCGCGCGGCTTCAAGGAGCTCGCCGACAAGAAGGGCGAGATCTTCGACGAGGACCTGCACGCGCTCGTCTCGGACGAGCAGCGTGACGCCGGAGCGCGAGCACTACAAGCTCGATCGCGCTCAAAGTCGTCTCCGAGACGGGCGACGGTCCCGAGCGCGCGGGTCACGATGGCGCGCCGGCGACAGCCGAGCACGTCGCGCGGAGACGGCGCGGCGACGGGCCCGATCGACGCGGCGTTCAGCGCGATCGAGCGATGGTGTCGCTCGAAGGCGAAGATGCTGCTCTACTCGGTCAATGCGATCACCGACGGGCACCGATGCGCAGGGCGAGGTCACCGTGCGGCTGCGAGCCGGAACGGACGGATCGTCAACGGACTCGGTGCGGATACCGACATCATCGTCGCGTCCGCGAGGCGTATCATCAACGCGCTGAACAAGCTGCACGGCAAGCAGGAGCGGCTGAAGCCCGCAGTTGGCGGCGTGAGCGGCGTCGCGAGCGGCCGGCTTCAGGTACGCAGTGCGCGGATCGACGGCGAGCGCGAGTCGGCGCGCGAGGCCGGCTTACGCTGGGTGTCCATGATGCAGGCCCTGCAACGAGGCCGAGGCCGAGAGCGAACCCCGCGCGACTGCGGAATAAGGAGCCCAGGTTGCCTAAAGGAGAAACGGCGCGGCTGTAGAATACTGCGGTGCAGCATGCCTCGCCAGCCGAGGCTTTGCCGCGCCGCGCGCCCGTGCGGCTCCGAGGAGCGGCACTTCGCCCCAGCATCGAGGACCGCATGAACGCTCCCGTTACGCACCCGGAATCGAAATCCACCGCGCCGGGTACGCCCGAATCGGCGCAAATACTGACGCCAGACGGTCGCGTTCGCCGCGAAGCTCCAGCGTTCGGGCCGCGGCGCCGAGCTGCTGGCGCCGCACGCGAAGCCAGGCCAAGTTCGACGCGGCGAGCTGCCGGATTTTCTCCCCGAAACGCGGCCGATCCGCCGGGGAGTGGAAGTGCGAGGTGCCCGCCGACATCCAGGACACCGCGTCGAGATCACCGGGCCGGTCGACCGCAAGATGATCATCAACGCGCTCAACTCCGGCGCGAGCGTGTTCATGGCCGACTTCGAGGACGCCAACACGCCGAACTGGGACAACAACATCCAGGGCCACATCAACCTGCGCGACGCGATCCGCCGGCGGATCGACTACGTCGTCGCCGGAGGGCAAGGCGTACCGGCTGAACGACAAGACCGCCGACGCTGTTCGTGCGGCCGCGCGGCTGGCATCTGCCCGAGAAGCACGTCCAGATCGACGGCGCGCCGATCTCCGGCGGCATCTTCGACTTCGCGCTGTACTTCTTCCACAACGCGAAGGAGCTCGTCGCGCGCGGCAGCGGACCGTATTTCTACCTGCCGAAGCTCGAGAGCCATCTCGAGGCGCGGCTGTGGAACGACATCTTCGTCGATGGCGCAGGACGAGCTCGGCGTGCCGCGCGGCACGATCAAGGCGACGGTGCTGATCGAGACGATCCTCGCGGCGTTCGAGATGGACGAGATCCTCTACGAGCTCGCGCGAGCATTCGGCGGGGCTCAACTGCGGCCGCTGGGACTACATCTTCTCGTGCATCAAGAAGTTCCGCAGCAACCGCGACTTCTGCCTCGCCGACCGCGCGCTGGTGACGATGACGACGCACTTCATGAAGAGCTACGCGGAGCTGCTCATCAAGACCTGCCACCGCCGCAACATCCACGCGATGGGCGGGATGGCGGCGCAGATCCCGGTCAAGAACGACGAGAACGCCAACGCCGAGGCGTTCGCGAAGGTCAAGGCCGACAAGGAGCGCGAGGCGACGATACGGCCACGACGGCACCTGGGTCGCGCATCCGGGGCTGGTGCCGCGTGGCGAAGGAGGCGTTCGACCGGCTGATGCCGGCGCCCAACCAGATCGCGACGAAGAAGCGCGAGGACGTGCAGCGTGAGCGCCGCCGACCTGCTGCACTTCGAGCCCGAAGCAGCCGATCACCGAGAAGGGCCTGCGCCTCAACATCAACGTCGCGATCCAGTACATCGGCGCGTGGCTCGCGGGCCAGGGCGCGGTGCCGATCTTCAACCTGATGGAAGACGCGGCCACCGCCGAGATCTCGCGCTCGCAGGTGTGGCAGTGGATCCGCTCGCCGAAGGGCATGCTCGACGACGGCCGCAAGGTGACCAAGGCGATGGTCGCGGCGATGATCCCCGAGGAGATGGCGAAGATCCGCGACCTGCTCGGCGCGGCGTTCGGCGAGGGCCGCTACGACGAGGCCGCGGCGATCTTCGCCGACCTCGTCAACAACGACACCTTCGTCGAATTCCTGACGCTGCCGGCCTACGAGCCTGATCGATCAGACGATCGAGCAGGCCTGCTCGTCGCGCCCGTAGCGGTAACGAGGCTTTGCGCGCGGATCGCGATTAGCGCAGACTTCATCGGCATGATTCGTACAATCAGTTGACGTATGGATACCGCGGCGTCGCAGAATCGCGTTCGTCGCAACCGGTCCGGTCGGCGGCGGCGATAGCGTACGTTTGGTGAGCAGATTCGGCAACGAGCGATGCGCGCGGCGCGGAATGCACCAGTCCATTCCGGAGGAGTTCGGCACGATGAAGGAACTCAAGGGTACGAAGACGCACGACAACCTCAAGGCTGCCGTTCGCCGGCGAATCGCAGGCGAACCGCCGCTACCTCTATTTCGCGAAGCAAGGCGGACGTCGAGGGCTAGAACGACGTCGCCGCGCGTGTTCCGCTCGACCGCCGAAGGCGAGACCGGGCACGCGCACGGCCACCTCGACTACCTCGCGGCGGTCGGCGATCCGGCGACCGGACCTGCCGATCGGCGCGACGCGCGCCAACCTGAAGGCCGCCGATCGCCGGCGAAACGCACGAGTACACCGACATGTATCCGGGCATGGCGAAGGCCGCGCGCGAGCGAAGGCTTCGACGAGATCGCCGACTGGTTCGAGACGCTCGCGAAGGCCGAGCGCTCGCACGCGAACCGCTTCCAGAAGGCGCTCGACGCGCTCGGCCGACTGACGTAGCGTTCGTCACCGGATGCCTGCAACTGAGTGACGCACAGCCCCGCGGCCCTCGTATGCACGACGCCGGCGGAGGATTCCAGCCCGACTCGCACGCGAGGGCAACCTCGAGGCGCCGACGCGCCATCCGGTCGATTGGCGCGAACCCGGCGTTCTACGACGACGGCCGCGCTCGACAGGAAGCACGGAGCGCGTCTTCGACATCTGCCACGGCTGCCGCCGCTGCGTCAGCCTGTGCCACGCGTTCCCGACGCTGTTCGACCTCGTCGACGACAGCAAGACGATGGAGGTCGACGGCGTCGCGAAGGCCGACTACTGGCAAGGTCGTCGACCAGTGCTATCTGTGCGACGTCTGCTACATGACGAAGTGCCCGTACGTTCCGCCGCATCCGTGGAACGTCGACTTCCCGCACCTGATGCTGCGCGGCGAAGGCGGTCAAGTTCCGCGCAGCGGCGAGACGACGCTTCCGCGACAGGCTGCTGACCAGCACCGATCGCGATCGGCAAGCTCGCGACGATTCCCGGTCGTCGTGCAGGCGGTGAACAAGGCCAACACGACGCCGCGTCGCGCGCAAGGCGATGGACAAGGTCGCTCGGCGTCGCACGCCGACGCGCGCGCTGCCGCCGTACGCGGCGACGCCGCTTCCGCGCGTCGGCCGCGCCGTCGCTGCGCTGGCCGGTGCGCGACGGACAGCGCACGCCCGGCAAGGTCGCGATGTTCTCGACGTGCTACGTCAACTACAACGAGCCCGGCATCGGTCGCGACCTCGTCAAGGTCCTCGCGCACAACGAGATTCCGTACGTCGTCGTCGAGAAGCGAAGCCTGCTGCGGGATGCCGAAGCTCGAGCTCGGCGACTCTCGCGAGCGGTCGAGAAGCTGAAGAACGTCAACATCCCGTCGCTGGCGGCGCTCGCGCGCGACGGCTATCGCGATCCTGACCGCCGGTGCCGTCGTGCACGCTGATGTTCAAGCAGGAGCTGCCGCTGCTGTTTCCCGAGGATGCCGGACGTGAGTCGCGGTCGCCGACGCGATGTTCGATCCGTTCGAGTACCTCGTGCTGCGCGACCGGGACGGCCTGCTGAAGAAGGACTTCAAGCGGCGCGCTCGGCAAGGTCAGCTACCACATCCCGTGCCACTTCGCGCGTGCAGAACGTCGGCCAGAAGACGCGCGAGGTGCTCGAGTGGATGCCCGACACCGACGGTCAACACCGTCGAGCGCTGCGCCGGCCACGACGGCACGTGGGGCGTGAAAACGGAGTTCTTCGCGATGTCGATGAAGATCGGCACAGCCGGTGTTCCGGCAGATGGCGCACCGCAGCCCGACTACGTCAGCTCTGATTGCCCGATCGCCGGGCCGCCGGATCGAGCAGGGCATCGTCGCGGCGGGCGGTCGCACGGTCCGACGAAGGAGCATCCGCTCACGCTGCTGCGCATCGCCTACGGACTCGACTGATCGCGGCGATGGCGCATCGCCGCGCATCACGCCCGAGTCGCTGATGACGCTCGGAGGCCTACGCCGAAGGCGCGCGCAGGACGTTCCGCGCGCAGGGTGATCGCGCACAAGCAGGCCCGCACCGTTCACTTGGGCGAGCACGTGACGCTGCTCTTCGAGGACGAGCTCACGATGCGCTACCAGATCCAGGAGATGCTGCGGATCGAGAAGACGTTCGAGGAGCAGGGCATCCAGCGACGAGCTCGACGCGTACAACCCGCTGATTCCCGGACGGCGGCAACCTCAAGGCGACGATGCTCGATCGAATACGAGGACGACGAACGAGCGGCGCGATGCGCTTGCACGATTGCGAGGGCATCGAGGACCCGTCTGGGTCGGAGCTGCGGGTTTCACCCGCTCAGTCGATCGCGGACGAGCCTCGACCGCGAGAACGACACGAAGACGTCAGCCGTCCATTTCGTGCGCTTCGAGTTGACGCCGCCGGGATGGTCGCCGGCTTCAAGGCGGGCGTTACCGTGGCGATGGTGTCGACCGACCGAATTACCAGGCCGAGGGTCGGCGACCCACTTCGCCGAGCGCTCGCTTCGCTGGCGTCGGACGGCGGCTGGAGCGCTCCCGCGGAGCGCGCTAGTCGCGGAAATTCTGGTACTGCAGCGGAAAGTCGGTGATCGACTTCTTCGCCAGCGCGATCGCGTCCTGCAGGTCGTCCCTCTTCGTGCCAGACACGCGCACGGCGTCGCCCTGGATCGAGCGCCTGCACCTTGAGCTGCTGTCCTTCACCAGCTTCACGATCCTCTTGGCGAGCTCCTGCTCGACGCCGGTGCGCACGCGTCACTGCCTGCTTCACCTTGTTGCCGGAGATCTTCTCCGCATCGCCGTACTTTGAGCGAGCGCACGTCGACCCGACGCTTGGTGAGCTTGCGCGATGACGATGTCGGTGACCTGCTTCAGCTTGAAGTCGTCGTCGGCGAACAGCGTCAGCGCCTTGCTCGTCGTAGCTCGACGCGCGCGTCCGAGCCCTTGAAGTCGAAGCGCGTGCGCGACCTCCTTGTTGACCTGGTCGAGCGCGTTGCTGCACCTCCACCTGGTTGACTTCAGAAACGATGTCGAACGACGGCATGGAGCCTCCCTTCAAGCGATGACGGGACGCTAGCACGCGCCGATGCGCGCCGGCAAACGTCGCCGGTGTCGCGGCGCCGCGACGGCAGCGTCGAGCGGCATCCGATAGGCACCGGCGGTTGCGGTATCCATGGCATGTTTGATGCATAATGAATTTCGGGAGGTGACACGTTCGATGGAAACCGTTATCCCGCTCGCGGACTTGCAGCCGATCTATTCGGTCGCCGACGTGGACCGCGCGCGCGAGGACGGCGCCGCCCGACGCAACGAGGGCTCGAGAGCTGGTACGACCGGATGCGCGAGCTCGGCGGCTCCCGCTACATCATCAAGCCGTCGACCGTCGCGGCGCGTCGACGATCTGTACGACGCGTCGCCCAACTTCGCACGCCGTCATCGACGACTTGCGCAAATACCTGGCGCTGGCGGTTGCCGGCAACGAGGCGGTCCAGTTCATGCCCATGCTGCTGCTCGGCGAGCCCGGCCTCGGGCAAGACGTACTTTCGCGCAAGCGCCTCGCCCATGTGCTCGCGCACCGGCTTCGAGTTCGTGTCGATGAGCTCGCTGACCGCCGGGTGGGTGCTGACCGGGCGCGTCGGCGCAATGGCATAACGCCCGGCCGGGCAAGGTCGCGCAGACGCTGATCGAAGGCGAATACGCCAATCCGCGTCGTCGTGCTGGACGAAGTCGACAAGGCCGGCGGCGACGCGCCGCTACGACCCGATGGGCGCGCTCTACGGCCTGCTCGAGCGCGACACGGCGACAGCATTTCAAGGACGAGTACATCGACGTCGACATCGGACGCCTCGCACATCCTGTGGGTGGCGACCGCCAACGACGAAAGCTCGATTCCCGAGCCGATCCTGAACCGGATGAACGTCTACGCGATCGAGCGCCCGGACGCCGAGGGCTCGCGCCGGATCGCGCTTGCCGGTCTACCGCGAGATTCGTCGACGCGCATCGCTGGCCGTTTCCGCCCGAGCCGTCGGAAAGCGTGCTCGACCAGCTCGCGCGCGATCCCGCCGCGCGACATGCGCAAGCTGCTGCTCGACGCGTTCGGCACCGCGCAGCTCGCGCGGTCGCGACCACCTGGTGCCCGACGACATCGACGTCGCAAAAGCTCTGCGGCCGGCGCGCGCGCGTCGGCTTCTAGGCTCCTAGGCGCAGCGGGCGGCGGAAGCCCCTTCATCGTTCGCCAACCCGAACGGTGACGTGCGCAACCATTCGAGCAGCTTGTCCTCCGGCAGCGGGCGGCTTATGAAAAAGCCCTGCGCCTCGTCGCATCCCATCGCGCGAAGGCGCGCGAGGCTTCTCTTGTTCTCGATCCCTTCCGCAACGACATTCAGGCCGAGGTTATGCGCAAGCTCGATCGTCGAGCGGACGATCACCATGTCCGTCGCTGTCCTCCATCGTGGCGATGAATGTGCGGTCGACCTTGATCTCGTGCACGCGGAGCTTCGCGCAGGTAGGCGAGCGACGAAAAGCCGGTTCCGGAAGTCGTCGATCGACAGCCGCACGCCCAGTTCGCGCAGGCGGCCGAGCGTCTGCAATGCGCGCTGCGGGTTTTCCATCGAAGCTGCTTTCGGTAATCTCGAGGCAGACAGAGCTCCGCGGGAACTGCAACAACTCGCGAGCAGTCCGGCAACGATGTCCGGCAGGTCCGTATTCTGCAGGTCGCGCACCGAGATGTTGACGGATACCTCCAACGATATTCCTGCGCAAGCCATCGTCCGCAACGCGTCAACGCGTTGTCTCCAATACCCACCGTGTCACCGTGCGCACGAACCCTGTGCGCTCCGCGAACGGCATGAACTCGATCGGCGGGACGATCCCTCTTAGCGGATGCATCCACCGCACGAGGGCTTCGGCCCCCTCTCGTTCGGCCGGTGCGAAGGTCGATCTTCGGCTGGAAGTAGACGCGGAGCCTCGTCCCGCTCGACGGGCGCGGCGCAGCTCGCCGAGAGCGACGAGTTGCTCCTGCTGCGTCCCATCGTGGCTCGCGTCGTAGAACGCAATTCTGGAGTTCGCTGCCTTCGCCAGATACATGGCGACGTCGGCGCGGAAATCAGAGTATCCGGACTGTCCCCGTGCTCCGGGTAACGCGCGATTCCGATGCTCGCGCCTACGTCGAGCGATTGACCGTCGCACTGGATCGGCTGCGCGATGCAGTGGAGAATCTTGCGCACGACGTCGGCGATGCGCTCCTCGTTTCCCGTCGTGGAGCAGCACGGCGAATTCGTCGCCTCCCAGCCGCGCGATCGTGTCGGACTGGCGCACGCAGGCGCAGGCGCATGCCGACCTCCTTCAGCACGTCGTCCCCGACCGTGTGTCCGGAGCGCATCGTTGATGTGCTTGAAGCGGTCGAGGCCAGCAGCATCACGGCAAGCTGGCGTGCCGCTGCGCCGCGCGAGGGGTTACCGCGCCCGCAGGCGATCGTTGAACAGCGCGCGATCCGGAAGCCCCGTCAGCCGGTCCTCGTACGCCAGCCGGAGGATTCCTTTTCGTGCGATGCGATGCTCGTGCGCATCCGGTTGAACGCGTCGGCCAGCGCGCCTATCTCGTCGCGAGACGTGACGCCGATCGGCGCCGAGTAGTCGCCTTGGCTGATCCGGGCGGCACCTTCCGCGAAGCTGGTTCAGCGGGCGCGTGATGCCGCGCGCGTGATGAAATAGCCGCCGAAGAGCGAACCACACAAGGCTCACCGCGGCGAGCGCCCATCAGCAGCGTTTGCAATTGCTCGAACCGCGCGAGCGCATCGCTCAGCGATCGATGCAGCACGGCCACGGCTTCGACGCCTCGATCGCCTCCAGCGCGACGGTGCGACCTGAAAGTCGCGGCCGTCGAGCGTGGACGTCATCCGGCCGTCGCGGACATTGGCGGTGGCGCGCGGCGCAGAGCGCGGCACGATTTGCGGCCGACAGCGTCGACGCCGTGATCGTCCACGTGCCGGTGGCTTCGCGCGCTGCGAATGAAACGTCGAGCGCCGTCAGCGTGGCGAGGTCGCGCGCCAGGATATCGTCGATGACGAAGCCGGCCGCGATCCATGCGACGGTCACGGGTGCCTTCACGGGAACAACGACCCATTGATACAGCCGTCCGCCGCGCAGCGCGATTGCCCGCCGCTTCGCCGTCGGCTTGCCGCGCCTTCGCAATCAGATTGGGATGGGCAAACGTGGACTCGGGCACGCGATCGGCTGATCGAGCGGCGATGATCCGGCCGTCGGTCCCGACGACCTGCAGCAAACCTCCGGCACCCGCCCACCGTAATCGGTAACCATTCTCGATCGCATCGACATCGTTGGCGGCGGCCGCGTCAGCGAAACCGCTCGCGCGTCGCCAGGCCAAGCGCCCGTTCCGCAAAGGCGCGCGGATTGTAGTCGAGCGAACGCTGGAACATGCGTTCTCCGGTCGCGAGCTCCTTGTCGATAACGCCGTGCGCATTGTCCGTGTTCGCCGCGTTGACCAGCAGGAACGCGGCGCCCTGAACGAGGACGAGCAGCAGCGCAGAAGAACACGACGATCCGGGACCTGACATGGCGCAACCGCGGCATCTCTAGCCTCAACATGGCGGTCGACGGCGCGCGCGCTGCCCGGGAGCCCGGGTGCTTCTGCGCGTGATTGAGATCCCGCGCATGGACGCAGCGAGTCGGTTCGGGGTGCGTCGCTATCAGTAAGATACACGCGGCATGGTGGTGGAAACTCCTGCGCAGAAGTCGTCAGCGCGACTGTGGTAACTCCCGCGCGACTTTCTACGCCGTTTGTCGTCGACAATTTGCCACGGTCTCGCGCCACCGCGGAGGCTTAATCGTAACGACCGTCAGATCGCGCGCCGGCCGCTCTGTGCAGCAATCGCGATAGCGCGCGATCCGCCGCAGCACGACGCCGCCTGTCTGGCATACGGACAGTAGTCGCACTCGTTGACGTCGCGTAGACTGATCCGCTGCACCGGGTGCCGCACACCGGACAGGGCTGGCGGAACTTGCCGTGCACGGCCATCTGCGGCCGGAACGCCGTGACCTTTCGGAAATCCCGTCGCCCGACTGGGCACACAGGCGCTGCGTCCACTCGGCGAGCACGTCGTTCGTCGCAGCGAACAGCCGCTCTGATCGCGGCGTCGTCGAGCTCGCGTATGTGCGAGCGGTGACAGCTTCGCGCGATGCGGGATCTGGTCCGAATAAGCGTTGCCGATGCCGCTCAGGATGCGCGGATCGGTCAACGCGCGTTTCAGCGTGTGGTTCTCGGCACGCAGGCGCTCGGCGAACGTCGCGACGCTCGCGTCGGCGACTTCCGAGGCCGCCCATGTCGAACGCGGCAAGCGCCGCCGGTCCGCGGACGACGTGAACGGATGCACGGCGCTTGGTGCCCGCCTCGGTCATCGCCAGCGTGCCATCCGGAAGTCGGAACAGCGCCAGCGTGATGCGGCCCGGCGCCTTCTTGTCGCGCGCGAGCCAGCGAAAGCGTCCGGCGACCATCAGGTGGATCACGACGAAGAGGTCGTTGTCGAACGCGATGACGATGCGCTTGCCGAGTCGGCGAACGTCGAGTGACAACGCGATTCTCGACCGAGGACAGAGCCGGGTCGACGGTGCGCAGCACGAACGGGATTGACGATGCGCACGTGCAACAGCGGCTGGCCCCGCACGCGAGCATTCAGCGCATCGCAATAAACGTCGACGTCGGGAAGCTCAGGCATCGGCGATGTTCACGCGTCCGTGCGTGTAGGTCGCGCACCGACAGCGATGGCTGGCGTACGCCGATCGTCAGAACCACGTCGCAGTGCGCGAAGCCTTTGCATTTGCCGAACCCAACAGCAGAAGCCCTGTGACCACGCACTCACTCAGGTTGCCGCGCGCTCTCGTCGCGACCGGCGCTTTTGGCGTGCTCGATTGTTGCCGCCGTTGCGCAACAGCCTGTTGGCGACGGCGCCGGGGGACGCCATCAGCTACACGAGACAGCGGCTTCGGCCAGAGGAGGCAGCCCGGATGCCGTGAGATCAGCGCGGACTTTCCGTCGGTCCCACGTTCACGCGCCACAACGGCACGCAGAACACCGACGAGTTCGTCGCCGACGTGAACGTGTGCGTGCGCGACGCCGCCGGCCAGACGGTGGTCGCAAACCGCCGGGCAGGCCGATCTTCCTGTTGCGTGTGCCCGACGGCGCACCTACGCGCTCGAGGCCGAGCGCAATGGCGACGTCAAGGCGCGCCCGTATCAATCGTCGTCGGCGGCCGGCATCCGGAGATCGCTTTCTCTCCTGGGCGGGCTGATGTCGGTCAGCGGCCGCGCTGCGCCGCGATGCGCAGCCGCAGCGCGTTCAGCTTGATGAAACCGGCGGCATCCTTCTGATCGTACGCGCCGGCGTCGTCGTCGAACGTCGCGATCGTCGGATCGAACAGCGAATCTGATCGGACATGCGCGGCCCACGCACGATCACCGTTCCCTTTGTAGAGCTTGAGCCGCACCGTGCCGTTGACTGGCGCCTGCGACGCGTCGATCAGCTCCTGCAGCAGCTTGCGCTCGGGCTGCACCAGTAGCCGTTGTAGATCATGCGCGCGTAGCGCGGCATCGAGGTCGTCCTTCAGCGCGAGCACTTCGCGGTCGAGCGTGATCGACTCGATCGCGCGATGCGCCTTCAGCATGATCGTGCCGCCGGGCGTCTCGTAACAGCCGCGCGACTTCATGCCGACGTAGCGGTTCTCGACGATGTCGAGCCGGCCGACGCCATGCTTGCCGCCGATCTCGTTCGAGTTTCGTGAGCACCTGCGCCGGCGTCAGTTTCTTGCCGTCGACCGCGACGATGTCGCCGTGCGCGATAGCGTCGAGCTCCACGATCTGCGGCTCGGTCCGGCGCCTCTTCCGGCGACACCGTCATGCGCCACATCGATTCCTCGGGCTCGAAGTCCGGGTCCTCGAGAATGCCGCCCTCGTAGCTAGATGTGCAGCAGGTTCGCATCCATCGAATACGGGCGCCACCGGCATTCGCGCGTGCGCTTCTTGAAGTCGACCGGAATGCCGTGCTGGTCGGCGTATGCGAGGAGCTTCGTCGCGCGACAGCAGGTCCCATTCGCGCCACGGCGCGATGATGCGGATGTTCGGCGCGAGCGCGTAGCGCCGAGCTCGAAGCGGACCTGGTCGTTGCCCTTGCCGGTCGCCCCGTGCGAAATCGCGTCGGCGCCCGTCTTGCGCGCGATCTCGACCAGGCGCTTGGCGATCAGCGGACGCGCGATCGACGTGCCGAGCAGGTATTCGCCTTCGTAGACGGCGTTGGCGCGGAACATCGGGAACACGAAGTCGCGGACGAACTCCTCGCGCAGGTCCTCGATGTAGATGTTCTTCTCCTGATGCCGAGCTTCAGCGCCTTCGCGCGCGCGGGCTCGACCTCCTCGCCCTGGCCGATGTCGGCGGTGAACGTGACGACTTCGCATCCGTACGTGTCCTGCAGCCACTTCAGGATGACGGACGTATCGAGGCCGCCCGAATAGGCGAGTACGACTTTCTTGATGTCTGACATGCAGTGTGTCGCTCAATCGACTTTCAGGCCGACCTTCTTGATGACCGGCGCCCATTTCGCCGCCTCGCCGCTGATCAGCGCGCCGAAGTCCTCCGGCGTGCCTCCGATCAGGTCGAAGCCGAAGCCCTGCATCTTCTGCACGACATCTCGGGCGCCTTGAGGATCGCGTTGATTTCCGCGTTGAGCCGCGCGATGATCGGCTTTGGCGTATTCGCCGCAACGAGAACGCCGTTCCACGCGAGCGCCTCGAAGCCGGATAGCCCGACTTCGGCGATCGCCGGCAGGTCGGGCAGCAGCGGAAAGCGCTTGCTTGTCGTCACGGCGAGCGCCCGCAGCGTGCCGGCCTCGATCTGCGTCTGCAGCGGCTGCATGACGGCGAAGATCATCTGCGTTTCGTTCTGCACGGTCGCTTTCACCGCGGGCGGCGAGCCGTTGAACGGGCACATGAACGGCGTCGAATCCGGCGACGCGCTTTGAAGAGCTCCATGTTCAGGTGCGACGAGCTGCCGTTGCCGACGGACGCATAGTTCAGCTTGCCGGGATTGGCCTTTGCGTACGCGACGAGCTCGGCGATCGAATGAACCGGCAACGTCGCGTTGATCGCAAGCACGTTCGGCTGGCTCGACGTGGTGATCACCGGCGCGAGATCCTTCGCGACGTCGTACGGCAGCTTCTGCAGGAACGGCGCGAACGACAGCGGACCGTTGAACGCCAGCACCATCGTGTAGCCGTCGGTGCCGGTGCGCGACTTCGGCCGTTGCCACGGTGCCGCCGGCCGCAGGCTTGTTCTCCACGACGACCGGCTGACCGAGCCGGTCCTTCAGCTTGTCGGCGATCGCGCGGCCGAGCACGTCGATCGAGGCTTCCGGCCGGCGCCGACATCACGAACCGGATCGGCTCGCTCAGGCCACGTCTGCGCCATCGCCGTCGACGTCGCCAGCGGCGATCGTCAGCAGCGCCATCGTGCATTCGCCTGACCATGCATGGACTCCCGATCGATCCGTCGACGCGCCCGCACACCAGGTATTCGAGCAGCGCCTTCTGCGCGTGCAGCCGGTTCTCGGCCTCGTCCCACACGACGCTTTGCGGCCCGTCGATCACTTCGGCGGCGACTTCCTCGCCGCGATGCGCGGGCAGGCAATGCATGAACAGCGCATCGGGCTTGGCGCGACTGCATCATGTCGGCGTCGACCATGCCAGTCTGCGAAGGCGCGCTTGCGCTGCCTCGTTCTCGGCCTCGAAGCCCATGCTCGTCCACACGTCGGTCGTCACGAGGTCGGCGCTGCGACACGCGTCGAGCGGATCGTCGAAACACCTGCAAGTGCGGTCGTCGGTCGACGCCCTGCGCGCCGGGTCGACGTCGTAGCCGGGCGGCGTCGAGACGTGAACGGTGAAATCGAAGATCGTACGCCGCCTGCAGCCAGGTGCTGCACATGTTGTTCGCATCGCCGATCCACGCGACCGTCCTGCCCGGCGATCGAGCCGCGATGCTCGACGTACGTGTAGACGTCGGCGAGGATCTGGCACGGGTGGTATTCGTTGGTCAGGCCGTTGATCACCGGCACGCGCGAGTGCGCGGCGAAGCGCTCGATGATCGATCTGCTCGAACGTGCGGATCATCACGACGTCGACCATGCGGGAGATCGACGCGCGCGACGTCCTCGATCGGCTCGCCGCGCGACGAGCTGCGTGTCGCCGCGCGTTCAGGTTGATCGCGATGCCGCCGAGCTGGTTCATGCCGGCCTCGAACGACACGCGCGTGCGCGTCGACGCCTTCTCGAACACCATCGCCAGCGTGCGGTCGCGCAGCGGCTGGTAGAGCTCGTAGCGCTTGAAGCGCTCCTTGATCCAGCGCGTGCGCTCGAACAGGTGCTCGAACTCGTCGCGGGTGAAATCGCGTGAACTGCAGGAAGTGCGCAGGCTTGGCGGCATACCATCGGATCCGTCGTGACCGCGCGGTCAGCGTGCAAAACGAAAGTCTAGCATGCGGGCATCGGCTGCCCGCGGCGGTATGCCGCGTTGCGAATCGCGATTCACGCGCTGCGAACAGTTGCCGCGATGGCTCGGCGATGAATATCCGGTTGCGGCCGGCTTCTTCGCATCGTACATCGCGCGGTCGGCCGCCGACAGCAGGTCCGGAGAATCCGCGCCCGTGCCGCCTGAGGACGGCGACGCCGGCGGAGAACGTGAAGCCGCCGAGCGTGCGTCCGTGCCAGTTCGACGCGAGGTCACGCAGCCGCGCGGCCAGGCCTCGCGACAGTGCTCTTCGGCGCCCGGTCCGTCGGCGTCCGGCAGCACGATGCTAGAACTCCTCGCCGCCGTAACGGCATACGACGCCGGACGGTCGTGCAGCGACATCGGCAGTACGCGCCCGATCTCGCGCAACACGACGTCACCCGCCGGATGCCGCGGCGATCGTTGACCTCCTTGAAATGATCGAGGTCGACCAGTGGCGCGAGCGGCGCGCCGCGCCGTCGGCCGCGCCGGAGCTAGCCCGGGCATCACCGAATCGAGATAGCGGCGGTTGAACAGCTGCGTCAACGGATCGTGCGGACTGCCTCGACGGCGAGTTGCGCCTGCAACGCCTCGACCTGGATCATCTTGTGCTGCAGATCGGTGTTGAGCCGTTCGAGCTCGCCGTTCATCCGCTCGGTCTCAGCCGCTGGGCAAGCGCGCGATCAGCGCTTCGGCAGCGCATGCTCGAGCTCGTGCTCGACGCGCAACAGGAAGTACTTGGCGCTGGCGCGATGGGACAACCGCTCGGTCTGGGCGGCGAGCAGCTTGCGCGAATCCTCGTAGGCCGCCGCGGAAGTCGCCGCTTCGGCGTGGCGCTCGGCGAGCCGCGACCAGGCCTTGCATTCGCCCGGAAAGGTAGCGGTGTCGCCCGCCGCTTCGGCCGCGACCTGCAGCAGCGCAGCGCGCGATCGCGATCGCCCTGGCATCGGCGATGACGGCGTCCGCCCGCTAGGCGTGCACTTCGTTGAATCCGCCGGAAATCGGCGTAGATCGCGCGCGCCGTTTCGGCGCAGCGCGCAGCCTCGTCGACCCGTCCGTGACGGGCGAGGATCTCGGCAGCGATCCCCATGTAGTGATTCTGCGCAGCGCGCTGCGGCGCCGCCGGGCATCGGCGAGCATTCGCTCGGTGATTTCGAGCGCACGGGCATACTCGCCCACGCCGGTCAACGCTTCGGCGAGTTCGAGCGAGCGAGCAGCACGAGCCGCGCGTTGCTGTAATGCGCGAGCTGGCGAGTGCCGCCTCGGCGAGCTCGACGGCCGGCGCGTAGTCGCCGATCGGTCACCAGTGCTGCCGCGAGGTTGGACATCACCGTCTGGATGCTGGCGGGCGACGCTCGCCGGCTCGCAGCGTTTCCAGCGCTTCGCTACAGGTAGCTGATCGCGTCGTCCATCCGATCGGTGAAGAAGTGCGCGGCGCCGATCGCGTTCAAGCAGCCAGAACCGGATCCTGCGGTGGAAGCACCTGCTGCGCTTCCGGGTAGATCGCCATCAGCCGGTCACGCGCGGCAATCGGTGAACGCTCGACGATCGCGAGGCGCGCGGCGCCGATTTCCGCGAGCAGCGCGCCGCGCCGCTCGCCGGTGGCGGCGAAGCTCGCTCGCTGCGGCATCCAGCGCCAGCGCTCCAGCGGATCGCGCGGTAAAGAACAGATGGTGGAACGCGATCGTCAGCTCGCACCACGCACGGTGTGCGATCGACGCTCGCCGAATCGGCGAGCAGCGCCTGCGCTTGCGCGAACGCGGGCTCCGGATCGCGAAAATGCAGATCCCACAACGCTGACAAACGATCGTCCGGCGGCCGCGCGGCCGGCGTCACCGATCATCGTCGTTCACGCGAGGGCGCACTGGGAGCAATTCCGCATTGCCGACCGCAAGCCGCGTGAGAGCCATGCGAGTTGCAGTACACAACTACACTGGGCCGAAACAATCAGGGCGCCCCGAGAGCGCCCTGAACGTTGATCCAATGGCGGTGCCCGTCAAGGCAGCGCCCTGATTGCTTGCGCGAGACGCGATTTCGTCCTCGACGCGAGATTATCGTGCACGATGCGCTTGTCGGCGATGCGGATCGATGACGGCTTGCGATTCGCGCAGTGTCGTCGTCGCGGCGGCCTCTGTCCCCGGTCGCGATTGCCTTTTGACCTTCTTGATCGCCGTGCGCAGCGTCGACTTGAGGCTGGCGTTGCGCTGCCGCGTCGCTCCGCCTGACGAGCGCGTTTGCGGGCTTGTGCCGAGTTGGCCATGAATCCGATCCTTGTTTCAGGATGACGCCGCGTGCCGGGCCGTCATCGCTTCACGGGCTTGCGCCGAGCCCCATTGCGGCAAGTCTCCTCGGCTGCGAAGCCGTGGTTGACGGGCGTGCGTGGAAGCGGTGGAGCGGCGTTGAAAGACCGGGCATAATACGCGATTTTTGCATTCCAGGCAAGGCGTTGCGAAGCATTCCGACTTGAATCTCCTCCGTACCCTCACGACAGTCAGCGGGATGACGCTGCTGTCGCGCATCACCGGTCTCCTGCGCGGAAACGATCAGGGCAACCGCCTTCGGTGCGGGGCTGCAGATGGACGCGTTCGAGGCCGCCTTCCGGCTTCCCGAACCTGCTGCGTCGCCTGTTCGCCGAGGGCGCGTTCGCGCAGGCGTTCGTGCCCATCCTCGCCGAATACCGGCGCCAGCGCGGCCTCGAGGCGACGCGCACGCTCGTCGGCACGCATCGGCACGCTGCTCGCCGTCGTGCTGATCGTGCCGTCCGTCGCGGGGTCGCTCGCGGCGCCGTGGCTGGTCTACGTGCTGGCCGGCGGATTCGCGCGCACGCCCGGCAAGGTCGAGCTGACGGCCGGAGATGATCCGCATCGTCTTCCCGTACATCCTGTTCGTGTCGCTGGTCTCGCTCGCCGGCGGCGTGCTGAACGTCTACCGGCGGTTCGCCATTCCCGCGTTCACGCCGGTGCTGCTGAACCTGTCGGTGATCGGCGCGGCGATCTTCCTCGCGCGCATCGTGGATCCGCCGATCACTCGCGCTCGCGTGGGGCGTGGCGATCGGCGGCGTCGCGCAGCTGCGTCTCGCAGATTCGTCCGCTGCTGGCGATCAGGCATGCTGCCCAAGCCCGGCTTCGACTGGCGCGACGAAGGCGTGCGCCGCGTGCTGCTCGCGATGGGGCCCGCGGTGATCGGCGTGTCGGCTGCGCAGATCTCGGCGCTGATCAATACGCAGCTGGCGGCGTTGCTCGGCGACGGCCGCATCTCGTGGATCACGCTATGCCGACCGCCTGATGGAGTTTCCGAGCGCGCTGCTCGGCGTGGCACTCGGGCACGATCCTGCTGCCGTCGCTTGCGCAGCATCACAGCGACGCGGACCAGCGAGCAGTATTCGGCGCTGCTGGACTGGGGCTGCGCCTCGCCGTGCTGCTCGCGCTGCCGGCGGCCGTGGCGCTGCGCGATCCTCGCGCTGCCACTCGTGACGACGCTTGTATCAGTACGGCCGGTTCACCGTCGCCGACGTCATGCAGACGCGCGCTCGCGCTGCTCGGCTACAGCGTCGGCCTGCCCGCGCTGATCGCTCGTCAAGATCCTCGCGCCGGGCTTCTACGCGCGGCAGGTGATGGGTACGCCGGTGAAGATCGCCTTTTTCACCGTGCTGATCACGCAGACGCTGGCCGTGCTGCCTGCCTGGCCGCTGGGTCTCGAGCACGCAGGGCTCACGCTCGCGACCAGCATCGGCGCGTTCGTCAACGCCGGACTGTTGCTGTTGCTGCGGCGCGGCGGCTATTACCGGCCGCAGCCCGGCTGGCCGGTGTTCTCGCGAAGTTGCCGTCGCCGTCGTGCTGGGCTGGCGATCGTCGTGGGCCTGACGATGGGCGTGGATGCGACGTGGCTGACGGCCGGTCGTGCGCAGGGTCAGGCCGGCTCGCGCTGCGTCATCGCGCGCCGGCGCCGTCGGCGTCAGCTTCGGGACGCTCTACGCGCTGGGGTTTCGCCTCGCGCAGTTCAATCGTCGCGATGCGATCGAAGCGCCGGACTCGTTCGCCGCCGACGACGCGGACCCGTAGCGCGCCCGCGCCGCGGCTTCAGCTCGATCGCCGGCGCTTGCGGTGCGGGCAGCGCGGTTTCGTGCAGTCGGCATACAGATAGAGCGCGTGCTCGCTGATCTCGAAGCCGCGGTCGCTGCGCGACTTTCGATCTGCCGCTTCTCGATCTCCGCGTCGTAGAACTCCTCGACGCGGCCGCATTGCATGCAGACGAGATGGTCGTGGTGCTTGCCCTGGTTCAGCTCGAACACCGCCTTGCCGGACTCGAAATGATGACGGACGAGCAGCCCTGCCTGCTCGAACTGCGTCAGCACGCGATAGACCGTCGCCAGGCCGATGTCGAGACCCTCGGTCAGCAGCATGCTTGTAGACATCCTCGGCGGTCAGGTGCCGCACGCTGCGACGTCTCGAACAGATTGATGATCTTGAGCCGCGGGACGGTCGCCTTCAGCCCGGCGCTTTTCAGATCGTGCGATGTCGTCATGGAATGATCCGCGCTTCCGCAAGTTGCCAGGCATCCTAGCTATAATAGCTATTTGCCTCGATGATTCCGCAGAGTGTTCCGACACATGGCCTTCCAGCATGCGCGCTCGCCCGCGCGGCGGCGCTCGTGCCTCGCCATCGGTGCAGCGGGCGGCTGCGCAACGGCCGACCAGTACGTGCCGAGCTGGCGATCGTTCGGCGTCTACAAGATCGACATCAACCAGGGCAACTACCTGTCGCAGGACATGGTCGACAAGCTGAAGGTCGGCACGACGCCCGCAGCAGGTGCAAGCGGTGCTCGGCACGCCGCTCGTCACATCGCCGTTCCGGCCGGACCGGCTGGGATTACAGCCTACGAATACTTCGCGACAGGGGCGCGTCGTCGAGCACCGGAACTTCACGCTGTACATTTCTGCCGACGGCAAGGTGACGCGCTGGGAGGGCGACGAGATGCCGGAATCGATCGTCGAGCTCAATCGTTCGGCGAGCGCGAACGGCGCTGCCGTCGAACGCGCCGGGCGAAAAGAGCTCCCTGGGAACGCCTCTGACGTGTTCCGCCAGTAGTGGTCGGCGCGAGCGCGCGAGCCATGACGGTGCGGCGTTGCCATTGCCGGCGCCGGCGGCCGGTATGGGTACAGGCGCTGATCGACGCGTCGCTACGCCGCCCTCGATCTCGACGCTCGCCGGTGCGCTCGATGTCGCCGGCGTAGCCCGATGCTCGGCTTCGATGCGGGCGCACGCTTCGGCCGCTCGACCGGCGTGCGGATTGTCGCCGACATCTGACGCGTGTCGCGGAAACGTGCGATGTCCTGATCGATTTCACGCGGTCCCGCCGGAACGCTGGCGCATCTCGCGGCGTGCGCGCGCGACGCATCGCGGCCGTCGTCGGCACGACCGGATTCGATGCGGACGGCAAGCGGGCGATCGCCGAATGCGCGACTGGGCGATTCCGTCGTTTGGACGCCGAACATGAGCATTAGGCGTCGTACGATGCCGCGGCGCTCGTCGAGGAAACCGGCGCGAAGCGCTCTGGTCCGGATCTCGATATCGAGATCCGTCGGAGATGCATCATCGGCACAAGGTCGACGCGCCGTCGGGCACGCGCGCTGCGCCTCGGCGAGGCGGCGGCCGCGGGTGCGTGTGTCGCGCTGACGACTCACGCCGTACTACGCGCGCGAGGGCGTTACCGGCGAGCGCACGCCGGGAACGATCGGCTTCGCGACGCCGCGCGGCGGCGATGTCGTCGGCGAGCACGCCGGATCTTCGCCGGCGCGGGCGAGCGGCTCGAGCTCATCGCGCACCGTGCGACGTCGCGACAGAATTTCGCGGCCGGTGCGCTGCGCGCCGCGCATCTCGTCGCGCAATGCCGCGCGCAAGGCAGCGCATGGCTTTGTTCGACATGTCCGACGTCCTCGGCTTTCGCTGATCGCGAGCACGCCGATGAACCCTTCGCAATCCGGCAACACCGTCAGCTGAAAGGTTCGCCGTCGAGCTGCAGGCGCTGCTGCGTCCCTGCCGACGGCACGCCAGTTTGCGGTCGCGCGATCGGCGCGATCGGACATGCGGTCGGCGAAGTCGTGTTCAACACGTCGATGACCGGGTACCAGGAAATCCTCACCGATCCGTCGCAGTTCGGGCAGATCGTCACGCTCACTTATCCGCACATCGGCAACACCGGGGTCAACGACGAGGACGCAGGAATCCGGCCGCCGCTTACGCCGCGGGCCTGGTGATCCGCGACCTGCCGCGCCGCTGCATCGAGCTGGCGCACGGCAGGGCGACCTGAGCGTCCTACCTGAGAAAGAACAACGATCGTCGGCATCGCCGACATCGACATCGCGCAAGCTGACGCGCATCCTGCGGAGAAGGGCGCGCAGAACGGTTGCCGTCGTAGCGGCTGGCGACGTCGACTATCGACGAAGCGCCGAAGCAAGCCAAGGCCGTTCCCGGCACTCGATGGCGGGCTGGATCTCGCCAAGGTCGTCAGCACCGTGTGACAGCCCTACGAGTGGACCGAGGGCGGCTGGGAGCTGGGCAAGGGCTACCGGCAGCGTCGCGAACCGCGAATTCCACGTCGTCGCCTACGACTACGGCATCAAGCGCAACATCCTGCGCATGCTGCGCCGACCGCGGCGCGCGCAGTCACCGTCGTGCCGGCGCGACGCTCGGCAAGCGATGTCCTGCGGATGAAGCCCGACGGCGTGTTCCTCGCCAACGGCCCGGGCGACCCGGAGCCCTGCGACTACGCCATCGAGGCGATCGGCGAAATCCTCGACGCGACGCAGCATCCCGGTGTTCGGCATCTGCCTCGGGCACCAGCTGATGGGCCTCGCCTCGGGCGCGAAGACGCTGAAGATGAAGTTCGGCCACCACGGCGCGAACCACCCGGTGAAGGACCTGGACACGCGGCCAGGTCGTCATCACCAGCCGAGAACCACGGGTTCGCCGTTGATCCGTCTTCGATACCGTCTGAACTTGCGGACCACGCACGTGTCGCTGTTCGACGGGTCGCCTGCAAGGACTGGCGCGAACCGACCGGCCGGCGTTCTGTTTTCAGGGCCACCCGGAAGCGAGTCCCGGACCGCACGACATCGGCTATCTGTTCGACCGCTTCGCAAAGATGATGGAGCGATGCCAAAGCGCAGCTGACATCAAGAGCATCCTGATCATCGGCGCGGGGCCGATCGTCATCGGCCAGGCCTGCGAGTTCGACTATTCGGGCGCGCAGGCGTGCAAGGCGCTGCGCGCCGAGGGCTACCGCGTGGTGCTGGTGAATTCGAACCCGGCGACGATCATGACCGACCCGGAGATGGCCGACGCCACCTACATCGAGCCGATCACCTGGCAGATGGTGGCGCGCATCATCGAGAAGGAGCGGCCCGACGCGCTGCTGCCGACGATGGGCGGCCAGACGGCGCTCAACTGCGCGCTCGACCTGGCGCGCGAAGGGCGTGCTGGAGAAGTTCGGCGTCGAGATGATCGGCGCGTCGCGCGAGGCGATCGACAAGGCCGAGGACCGCGAGAAATTCAAGCAGGCGATGACGCGCATCGGCCTCGGCTCGGCGCGCTCGTCGCATCGCGCACTCGATGGAGGAGGCGCTGCAGGTGCAGGCCGACCATCGGCTTCCCGGCGGTGATCCGGCCCTCGTTCACGCTCGGCGGCACCGGCGGCGGCATCGCCTACAACCGCGAGGAGTTCGTCGCCATCTGCGAGCGCGGCCTCGACGCCTCGCCGACGCAACGAGCTGCTGATCGAGGAGTCGCTGCTCGGCTGGAAGAGAGTTCGAGATGGAGGTGGTGCGCGACCGCAAGGACAACTGCATCATCGTCTGCTCGATCGAGAACCTCGACCCGATGGGCGTGCACACCGGCGACTCGATCACCGTCGCGCCGGCGCAGACGCTGACCGACAAGGAATACCAGATCATGCGCGACGCCTCGATCGCGGTGCTGCGCGAGATCGGCGTCGACACCGGCGGCTCGAACGTGCAGTTCGCCATCAACCCGGACGACGGGCCGCATGATCGTGATCGAGATGAACCCGCGCGTGTCGCGCTCCTCGGCGCTGGCGTCCGAAGGCGACCGGCTTCCCGATCGCCAAGGTGGCGGCCAAGCTCGCGGTCGGCTACACGCTCGACGAGATCGCGAACGAGGTCACCGGCGGCGCGACGCCGGCGTCGTTCGAGCCGACCATCGACTACGTCGTGCACCAAGGTGCCGCGCTTCGCCTTCGAGAAATTTCCGCAGGCCAACGACCGGCTGACCACGCAGATGAAGTCGGTGGGCGAGGTGATGGCGATCGGCCGCACCTTCCAGGAGTCGCTTCCAGTAGGCGCTGCGCGGCCTGAGGTCGGCGTCGACGGCCTCAACCAGAAGACACGCGACCGCGAGAACGCTGGAGAGCGAGCTCGGCGAGCCCGGGCCCGAGCGCATCTGGTACGTCGGCGACGCTTTCGAGAACGGCTTCACGCTCGAGGAGGTGCACCGCCTGACGCACGATCGATCCCTGGTTCCTCGACCAGATCCAGCGAGATCGTCGAGCTGGAGATGGAGCTCGACGACCAGAAGCTCGAGGACATTCGCAAAGAGACATGCTGTCTGAGCTGAAGCGAAAGGGATTCTCCGACCGGCGGCTGGCCTATCTGTTCAACACGAACGGAAAAGCTGGTGCGCGAGCAAAGCGGCACGCGCCTTGGCATCCGCCCGGTCTACAAGCGCGTCGACACCTGCGCCGCCGAGTTCGCCACGCAAGACCGCCTACATGTACTCCACCTACGAGGAGGAGTGCGAGGCCGCGCCGACCGACAGGAAGAAGATCATGGTGCTCGGCGGCGGGCCGAACCGCATCGGCGCAGGGCATCGAGTTCGACTACTGCTGCGTGCACGCCGCGCTACGCGCTGCGCGAGGACGGCTTCGAGACCATCATGGTCAACTGCAACCCGGAGACCGTCTCGACCGACTACGACACCTCCGACCGGCTGTACTTCGAGCCGCTGACGCTCGAGGACGTGCTCGAGATCGTCGACAAGGAGAAGCCCTGGGGCGTGATCGTGCAGTACGGCGGCCAGACGCCGCTCAAGCTGGCGCGCGACCTGGCGGCGGCGGGCGTGCCGATCATCGGCACCAGCGCCGACTCGATCGACGTCGCCGAGGACCGCGAGCGCTTCCAGAAGCTGCTGATCAAGCTCAAGCTGCGCCAGCCGCCCAACCGCACCGCGCGCTCGGCCGACGAGGCGGTGCAAGCTCGCCGAGGAGATCGGCTATCCGGTGGTGGTGCGGCCGAGCTACGTGCTCGGCGGCCGCGCCATGGAGATCGTGCACTAGCAAGACCGACCTCGAGCGCTACATGAAGGAGGCGGTGAAGGTGTCGAACGACTCGCCGGTGCTGCTCGACCGCTATCCTCGACGACGCCATCGAGGTCGACGTCGACTGCCGTGTGCGACGGCAAGCGACGTGCTGATCGGCGGCATCATGGAGCACGTCGAGCAGGCCGGCGTGCACTCGGGCGATTCGGCCTGCTGCCTGCCGCCGCACTCGCTCGCCAGCCACGTCGAGCGCGAGCATGCGCCGCCAGACCGACGCAGATGGCGAGCGCGCTCAAGGTCGGTCGGCCTGATGAACGTGCAGTACGCGATCCAGCGCGACACGGTGTACGTGCTGGAGGTGAACCCGCGCGCCTCGCGCACCGTGCCCTACGTCTCCAAGGCGACCGGCCTGCCGCTGGCCAAGATCGCGCGCGCGCTGCATGGCGGGCAAGATCGCTCGAAGGAGCAGGGCGTCGAGGAAGTCGACGCCGACCTACTTCTCGGTGAAGGAGGCGGTGTTCCCGTTCGCCAAGTTCCCGGGCGTCGACACCATCCTCGGCCCGGAGATGAAGTCGACCGGCGAGGTGATGGGCGTGGGCGAGACCTTCGGCGAGGCGTTCGTCAAGTCGCAGATCGCCGCCGGCGTGCAAGCTGCCGCTCGGGCGGCAGCGCGTTCATCAGCGTGCGCGACGGCGACAAGGTGGCCGCGGTGCAGATCGCGCGCGACCTGGTCGAGCTCGGCTTCACGCTGCTCGCCACGCGCGGCACCGCGGCGGTGCTCAAGTCGCACGGCATCCCGGTGACCGCAGGTCAACAAGGTGGCCGAGGGCCGACCGCACATCGTCGACATGATCAAGAACGGCGACGTCAGCTTCATCGTCAACACCGTCGGAGGCGACGCGCACCGCGGTGTCCGGACTCGCGCGCGATCCGCACCACCGCGCTGGCGAAGCGCGTGACCTACTACACGACCGTCGCCGGCGGCAAGGCGGCCTGCGCCGGCGATGAAGCACCTCGACGCAAGCTGGAGCCCTACGTGCTGCAGGAGCTGCATGCGAAACTACGCGCCTTCCTCCGAACGCCTCCACCGGTAACGCTGACTCCATGAAGGTTCCGCATGACCAAGCGCGGCGCCGATCTGCTGCGCGAAGAGCTGCACCGCCTGAAGACCGTCGAGCGTCCGGCCAACTCGACGGCGATCGGCGAGGCGCGCGCGCACGGCGACCTGTCCGAGAACGCCGAAGTACCACGCGCCGCGCGCGAGCGCGCCGGCTTCATCGAGGGCGCATCTCCGAGCTCGAATCAAGCTCGGCAACGCCCAGGTGATCGACCCGAAGCTGGTCGACGCCGGCGGCCCGCTGCGTGTTCGGCTCCACCGTCGACGTCGAGGAGCGACGGGCGAGCGCCTTCACCTGGCAGATCGTCGGCGAGGACGAAGCCGACATCAAGGCACGGCCGCATCTCGATGTCAGCTCGCCGATCGCGCGCGCCCTGATCGGCAAGGAGCCAGGCGAAGTGGTCGAGGTGCAGACGCCCGGCGGCATCAAGCGCTACGAGATCATCGACGTCCGCTACGAGTAGCGACGCGTGGGCGCCCGCAGCCTCGAGACCGACTACCTGGTTGTCGGCTGCGGAGCGGCTCGGCATGGCGTTTGCGGATGCGCTGACCGCGGCTTCAAGGCCGACGTCGGTGATGGTCGACCGGCGCCACGCGCCGGGCGGCCACTGGAACGACGGCTATCCGTTCCTGCGCCTGCACCAGCCCGTCCGCGTACCACGGCGTCAACTCGCTGCACCGCTCGGCGGCGACAGTATCGGACCGCCAGGGCTGGAACGAGGGCTCTACGAGCGGGCCAGCGGGGCCGAGATCTGCGGCTACTACGACCGCGTCATGCAGCAGAAGCTGCTGCCCTCCGGGCCGCGTGCGCTACTTCCCGATGTGCGAGCCACGCGGGCGAGGCGCAGGTTCGCCTCGCGCATGTCGGGCGAGCGCTTCGAGGTGAAGGTAGAAGAAGCGCGCTGGTCGACGCCACCTATCTCGAGCCGTCGATTCCGGCGAATTCCCCGCCGCCATTTCAGGTCGCCGCCGGAGCGCGCTGCGTTCCGGTGAACGCGCTGCCGCGCATGGCGCCGCAGGCAAAGTCCTACGCCATCATCGGCGCGGGCAAGACCGCGATCGACGCCTGCCTGTGGCTGCTCGAGACCGGCGTTCCCCGACCGCATCCGCTGGATCAAGCCGCGCGAGGCCTGGCTGTCGAACAGGAAGTTCGTGCAAAGCGGCGAGATGGTCGGCCTGCTGCTCGAGGGCCTCGGCCTGCCAGCTCGAAGCCGCCGCGCAGGCTCGCTGTCGCTGCGACGACCTGTTCGCCCGGCTCGAAGCGGCGGAGACAGCTTCTGCGCGTCGACCGCGGCACCAGGCCCACCAAGTACAACGGCGCCACCGTGTACCGCCATCGAGCTCGCGGCGCTCCGCCGCATCGAGGGACGTCGTACGGCTGGGGCACATCCGGCGCATCGAGCGCGACGCAGTCGTGCTCGACGGCGGCAGGGTGCCGGCGGATCCAGGCGTGCTGCGTGCACTGCGCGCCGCGCGCGGCCTCAATCCGGCTCCCGCGGTGCCGATCTTCGCTCCGGCCGCATCACGCTGCAGCCGATTCGGCCGGCCTGATTCCCCTTCAATGCAGCGATGGTCGGCTACATCGAGGCGACGCGGGGCGACGATGCCGCGGCGAAGAACCGCCTTTGCCCGGTCAACCCGCTGCCGCACGACCCCATGCGACTGGGTGCGCGGCAGCCTGATCGGCATGAACGCGGACTACCTGTGGAGCAAGGAGGCCCGACATCGCCGAGTGGCTCGAGCACTCGCGGCTGAACTCGTCAGCCGGGGCCTGCGCAGCGCATGGGCGATCCCCAGGCGCAGGCGCCGCGAAGCGCTACGCCGAGAACGCGCGAGCGGGCCTGGCGAAGCTGGCGCAGCTCGCCGCCTCAAGTAGGCCTTTGGTCTACTACCGGGCGCGCTGCGGGGCGAGTATCCTGACCGAATGCCCTACATCCGAGGGCAAGGGAGGATCACCATGACCGCTCAGTTGCGCACCCTTCTGACCGCATTCCTGGTTGCATTTCCGTTCACGCCCGCGTCGGCTGACGACTACGACGACACGATCAAGGTGTTCCGCGGCGCAGGCCAGACGCGCCAAGCTGTTCGGCAATGCCTACGGCTACTGCGCGGTGTTCCCGACCATCGGCAAGGGGCGGCATCGGCGTCGGCGGCGCGCACGGCTCAGGCCGCGTCTACGCAGCAAGGGCACCTATGTCGGGGACGCCTCGATGACCCAGCTGACGGTGGGCCTGCAGCTCGGCGGCCAGGCCTACAGCCAGATCATCTTCTTCGAGAACAAGGCGCGCGTTCGACGAATTTCACCAGCGGCAACTTCGAATTCGGCGCGCAGGCCACTGCGGTGGCGATCAAGTCGAGCGCCGGAGCGCAGGCGGGTACTACCGGGACGAGCTCCGGGCGAGCAGTTCCAGCAGAGCCGACCACGCCTCGACCGCCGGCGGTTACTCGGGCGGCATGGCGGTGTTCACCATCACGCCAAGGGCGGCCTGATGTACGGAGGCGAGCATCGGCGGCCAGAGTTCAGCTACGAGGCCAAGGGCGCTAAGAAGAAGTAGGCGCCGACCGGCGATGTCGCTTCGATCGCTCTGCAACGATCCTCCTTGCTGCTGCGGGCACCTTGCTCGCGGCGGCATTGCCGTACTCGCGTTCGGCGACCTCGGCAGGCACAAGGGGCGCATCGATCCCTCGTCACCGGCGCGATCGGCCGGCCGTTCGCCATCGACGGCGCGTTCGAGCTGCAGGTACTGCCGTCGATTTCCGTCGTCGCGGAGAACGTGCGGCTCGGCAATGCCGCGTGGGGCTCGCAGCCGCAGATGGTCGAGGTGGGACGCCTGTCGCTGCAGGTCGGCGTGTGGGTCGCTGGTCTCGGGACCGGTGGATGTACGCTCGCTGGAGCTGAGCGACGTCGCAGTCTTGCTGGAGAGAACGCCGACGGCAAGGGCAACTGGGTGTTCGGCGAAGCGAGCCCCCCAAAGGAGAGCGCGCAGCCACCTGCCTCGGGTGCCGCTGCAGTGCCGGTCGTCGTCCAGCACGCCAAGCTCGGCAACCTGCGGCTCGCGTGTTCGCGATTCCGGCAACGGCACGAACGCCTCGCGTTGATCGAGGCGCTGACGATCGACCCCGGGTCCGACGGCCTGCTCGCGATCGCCGGTAAAGGCAGGCTGGACGGTTTCCGGTCGCCGTGACGGGCGAGGTGGGGCCCCTGGGCGCTCGTTTCCGGGCGCAATATCCGTCTGGCGATGCAGACTTCAGTCGGCGACCTGAAGCTCGACCTCAACGGCAGCTTCGGCCGCCTCGATCCGTTGAGCAGCGCCGACCTCGCGGTCGAGGCGGCATCCCGACATCGGCTCGATGTTGAAGAAGCTTCAGCTGCCAGCCATCGCAAGCGGCGTACTGACCGTCGACGCGCGGCTCGCGGGAGGCTGGCGACCTGACGCGGCTCGATCTCGCCGCAAAGCTGGGCGATATCGCGGCCAAGGCGGAGGGCACGCTCCGCGCGCTCGGCTGCCGGAGCTCGGACCTGCGCTTCGAAGTCACGCTCGCGGACGCAAACGCCGCCTGGCGTCGGGTCTTCGATGTGACCGGCGTGTGCCGCGCGGCGCGGTGCGAGGTCGGCGGCCACCTTACGTCGTCCCGCTCGGAATCCCGCGTCGACCACGCCGCTCCACCGCGAGATTCGCCGGCGCCAGGGCGCGGATCGCGGCAGGTACAGATCTGGCCTGGCGCGCCCGGGCCAGGAGCACCGAGCCTGCGCTTCGAACGTGGCCGCCGCGACCTCGCCGACTGCGCTGGGGCCTGCCGGAGTCGCGCTCTCCCTGGCCGGCGCCTACGCCGACGGTCCGGGAAGATCGAGGTCAAAGAACGTCAAGGGCCGCGTTGGCGAAGAGCCGATCAACGGCGCGGGCGTCGATCGCGACGCGCGGGCCGAAGCGCAGGCGCGGGGTGGAATGCTGACTTTGCACTCGCCGCTCCTCGATCTCACGCCGTTAGCTGGTGCAACCAGGACTGGCGGCAAAGGCGAAGCCAGCCGGCCCCGCCGCGCCAGTTCGTCCTCGACGAACGCGCCGCCGCCGTTCGTACAAGCTTCGAAGCAGGTCGACGCCAAGCTGCATATCTCGCTCTGGCCCAGGTCTGAGGCTGGACGCGGCGCCCTGTTGCGCCTGACGTCGACGCCGCACGCCTGCCGCTCGATCGCCGGCCGGATGACGATCGAGGGCCGCGGCGAAGAGGCGGCATCAGGGACGACGTCGATTGCCGCGCGCCGCTCCGTTTGCGCCGACGCGCGGCGGGCGCCGCGAAACCTCGACCTCAAGCTGGTCGCCCGGAGCATCGCAGCGCCGGCCTCGGCGCCGGGGGCGAGATCGCTTCGCAGCGGCAGTGCCCGGCGACCAGCGTGGAAGGCGAGCGCATCCGCGGCAGGCGGCGGCGGGATCGGCGCGGCAGCAGCCCACGTGG
>ERZ1370068.10349-contig-9057_pt1 | contig 31669 bp, 32 predicted proteins | sample MGYA00561227_ERZ1370068 | MGnify/ENA primary metagenome ERZ1370068 (study PRJEB38410, sample SAMEA6850437) | metagenome | study: Metagenomic assessment of the ecological functions of the soil: analysis of the soil microbiota associated with the...
GTTGTACTTCGTTCAGTTACGTATTGCTACAAGGCTGGGCAACCGGCTGCGGAGTTGGTGGAGCCAAGGGCGGGGGCCGAGGGGAATGTGAGTCAGCAAAGCACGGGCCGGGCACAGTACCGGGAAACCGTGTCACAGGCGCTGAAGCGCATACGGAATTTCGTGAGAATATCACGACGCGCCGTTACAAACCCGAGGTGGGAGAAGCTATGGGGCGGGCGGCGGAGGTCATGGCACCTTCATCGTCCACACGAACTGATGGAGGTTGCCCCGTGGCCCAAGTCAATGATCTCAGCCGAAGCCTGACCGCGTTTGATCCGATCTCGACCTTGGTAGTGGTCGTCGAGATGAGCAAGGCGAGCTGGCTGGTGAGCGGAGCTGTTCCTGGCGTCGAGCGCCAGCCGTTGAAGAAACTGGAGCCGGATGCGACGGCACTGTTGCGATTGATCGAGCGGTGGCGGAACGAGGCGATGCGTGCTGGCCGGCCGATCAGTCGGATCGCGCTGGCCTATGAGGCTGGCCGCGACGGCTTCTGGCTGGCGCGCTGGCTCATTGCTCGCGGGATCGAGGCGCATGTCATCCATTCGGCAAGCGTTGCGGTGTCACGCGAGCGCAAGCGGGCGAAGACGGATCGTCTGGATGCGGCGATGTTGATGCGCGTATTCCTGGGCTGGTTGCGCGGTGAGCGGGGGCACTGCGGGATGGTGGTGATCCCGACGATGGAGGAGGAGGCTGCGAGGCGCCCGAGCCGCGAACGCGAGAGCCTTGTCAACGAGCGCTCACGCATCACCAACCGCATGAAGAGTGCGCTCGCCCGTCTCGGGATCCGGGGATTCAAACCACATCTGCGCAAGGCGCCAGAGCGTCTGGCAGGTCTGCGGACAGCGGAGGGCACGGGCCTGCCGGCGAACGTCATCGAGGAGTTTCGGCGCGACATGGCACGGCTGGCACTGGTCCGTGAGCAGATCAGCTCGATCGAGAAGACACGTGCCGAGCGGCTCGAGCGGGCACCGGATACAGGGCCGCATGCGATGGTGCGGCTGCTCGCCAGGGTGATCGGTATCGGCATCGAGACGGCGGACATGCTGGTGCGGGAGATCTTGTCGCGGAAGCTTCGAGATCGAAGAGCGGTGGCGCGCTACGCCGGGCTCACGGGATCGCCCGACGAGAGCGGTTTGAAACGCCGAGAGAAGGGCCTGGCCAAGGCTGGCAATGCGCGGGTACGACGTGGGCTGATCCAGTTGGCGTGGCGCTTCCTGATGTTCCAGAAAGACAGTGCGCTGGCGCGCTGGTATCGCACGCGGACCGAGGGGCCGAGCGGCGCGCGCAAGACGACGATGATCGTGGCACTGGCGCGCAAGCTGCTGATCGCGCTGTGGCGCCTGGTCACGACCGGCGAGGTGCCGGACGGTGTCGAGCTGCGGCCGGCGGCGTGAGCAACACTCTATCACGAGAAAGGACAAACAGGGTTCGGCACCTGACGGCGCTTGATGCGCCGGGTAGCCGATGACGATCCGAGGTGGCGGCAATCCGCACACGGCTATGGCTGCAATGCCGCTGGGAGAATGGACCCGCCGCCTCGAGCCTTGCTCGCAGAAGCGTATGACTGCTTCATGGTCGGGACCCTACATGGTTCAACCGAATACAAGCGTGGTTCGCGGGCGATTGCTCGTGGCCAATGGCAGGCTCCCCTCGGATCATCGCGCGGCCAACCACCCGATCGCCGGCAGCCTGCCGCCGTGCTCGCGTCCGTCAAGGACAAGCCTTCGGCGGCGCTAAAGAAGCGCCGTCCTTGACCGCCGCTGCGCGCGACGGCGATGCAAATATGCGGTCGGGACGAAAGAATGCTTGCGGCGCAGGTCGAACAAAAGAATGGAATGACAAAGGACGACAGAAATGGCGTGATGCCTCCTTGACAAACAAAGCCCCATACAAGCCGTGTGCCCGAATTGGGCTCGCACGGATCTGTGCGGGGGCGCGAGGTAACTCGCGTCCCTACCGCGAACATCCCGCCACAAGAGCCGCGACTTCCGTTTTTGACCGACTCGGACATCGGGCCGCGGCACCTCAGCTCCGCCTTTCTCACTCGCCGTCCGCTTCAGCAAAAGTGCTAGGCTTTCGGCAAGTGATGGGGCGTTTCCTCTGGGGGCTGCAATGAGACGGCGCGAGTTCCTCACGCTTATCGGCCGCGCGGCAGCTGCGTGGCCGCTCGCCGCTAATGCCCAGCAAAAGCGAAAGCCCCGCTTATCGGCGTATTGAATCCCGGCTCGACCGATGTGCCAGGGGCCGCTGGATTCTACGAAGGGCTGCGGGAGCTCGGTTACACGGAGGGCTTGAACATAGCGATCGAGCGTCGCTACGGGGATTGGAATACAGATCGATCTCCAGCAACTGGCGGCTGATCTAGGGCGCGTACTCATAAACCCGGCTCGGTGGGAGCTGCTTCGCCGAATGACGCTTCGATCCGAAAGCGAGTGAATTGCTACGTCGCCGCGAAGTGACGCGATGGGCCAACAACCGACTACGCAGAAGGCGCGTCAAGGCCGTGCGGCAGCATAACCAATATAACATTTTGCCCTTCCGGTGGATGGCGCGAGATATGTGCCCTTTCCCATGCGTATCCTCGACGAGAACTGCCTTTCCAGCGGAGACACGTCTCATCTCTCCGTCGCTCGTTTCAAACTCGACCTCGCCATCCAACCAAATGACAAGAGGTCGACCCGGTGGGTTATGAAAGCCCGCTTCGCGCATCCCTGCAGGGAGATGAACAAAACGAACTCGCGAGGCTTCGTAGTAAGCGGAAAGTTCGACAGGCGCTTCATTCGGAAACGATCGCGTTAGTGTCGTGGCGATATCAACTTCCCCAAAATGGGATTCGCCGTCAGGCGTAGCGAAATCCGCAGGCACTTCATCTTTTTACCTCCATTGTACTTTCGAGGTTATTATGAAGGAGCGAGCCGTGTCGGGAAGGGTCATTTTTGACCGATTCCGCGCGGAGATTTGTCGGCCGGTCGATGTTCGCTTTTGCCCCCAAAGCGCCCGGTGCCGGGGTCGGGCAAGGCGCATTGTAGCTTAGCCTTACGCCTGTGATTCAAGCTCCCAAACAGGGGCTTCGGAACCATGCGCTATGAACTCGCCGACAATGAGTGGATCCGCCATCAAGCCGATGCTGCCGAACAAGCCGCGTGGCGTTCCTCGGGTAAACGACCGTCGTGTCCTCAATGGCATCTTCTGGGTCTTGCGATCTGGAGCACCTTGGCGCGATCTGCCGGAGGCGTTCGGCCCATACACCACTTGCTACAACCGCTTCGTTCGCTGGCGGCGGGCCGGTGTCTGGGGCCGCATCATAGACGCACTTGCCGCTGCCCATGATGCCGCTGTCCAGATGATCGATACCTCCATTGTCCGCGTGCATCAGCATGGAGCGTGCATCACAAGGAACCGGCGCCAATCGATGGGAAGGTCACGCGGCGGTTTGACCAGCAAGATTCATGCGTTGGTCGATAGCAATGGTCTGCCGGTACGGCTGGCGCTGAGCCCCGGTGAGGCCCACGACGTTCGACTTGCCGGAAAACTGCTGTCTCGTCTGAAGTCCGGATCAATGCTGCTTGCCGACCGTGGCTATGACGCCGACTGGATCAGAGAGCTTGCCATGAAGAAGGGTTGCCCTGGGGAAGGCTAATCTGCTGGCAATCTGGGTATTGTTATTTCTTCTTTGGCTTCCGGTGTTGGCGCTCATTTTGTGGGACACTCGGAGAGGAGAACGGATCGATCCGGTCGGCCGCTTCACTGCTGTTTTGGCGGTCTTTACTGGGGGTTCTGTGCGTTATCGGCTGCTTCCAATTTCAAATACTCAAGACGACGGACGGGGACTCTTTGGTCTAATCAGCGCCCATGGATCCGGGATCAGACCAAGCGTGAGGACTTTCATGAAGCGGAGGTTTCTGTATCGATGATGGTGGCAATCGGTATCGACAGACGACTAGAGGTAACTTTGAACAGCTTCTACCACGGGGATCTCCCGGCGACCAACGCCAAGATCGCCAGAATTTCCGAATACCTGGTGCCAAAGTCCACGCATGATCCAGCAAACCAAGGTGTCCCACCGAGCAATTATAAGATCTGCCGTTGCCTCGATCCAGCTCAAGCGAAGCCGTATCGACTCGTGCCGTCTCGCTGACGATTTTCACCGAAAACGGAGAAGTTCGCGATAACAGGCGCAATTCCGAAGGATCGGTAACCGACGCTCCTTCGATCTTCCCCTAAGGAGACCTCCGACGTGAAGTTGGAAGTGATCCCAATGCCTTTGTGGGTCACGGTGCCAGACGGCGTTGTCCCATGCTGCGGGCCTCACAATCGCCGGCGCTGCTTCCGATCCCAGTTTCGGCGAGAGTAACACTCGCGCCGGAGCATACCTTTTTTCGTCTTATCGGTTTCTCACTTACGATCCTGCCGGTTTTCTAGACCTTTCGCGCCCCGGCAAGATCGAGAACGCAAAGCTTTTGTTACTCGAGCACATGACCAGAGTACGGAGTAGTCCTCCGAAAGCAACCACGTTCGAGTTCCGGGTCGGTGACCAACCTTCACCTGCGTCTTTGCGGTCGCCGCCTGACAGCGGAATGTGAATGATGCGTGGGGACATCCGCACATTAAACCGGCGATTCCACGCCTGAAGGGAAGCCGCCACAGATTAATGATGACAGATCGGGACGGAAGCATAGGGAAGGGGAACGGCAGACGGAGAGAGACGGCTACCCCAATTCAGTTGTTACCAGTTTTGCAATGGTGCAGATGTCTCCGGAAACAGCCAGCCCGGATCAAGATGAGGGTTGTTGCAAAACCCCTGAACTGATTTTCAACAGGTTGGCTCCAAAAAACCGATAGGCTACCGTTTACACCATTCCCCCAAAGAATTACCCCAATGACATCAATAGTTTATAAGGATGGTCGGACAATCGCCGGTGGCGGGATCACCGAAATCACCGCTCTACCGGTGGCGCCGTTCTACTCGTTCGGTCCGCGCCTTGGCAAGCACATAAGGAGGGCTGATTTTCGCCAAAGTCAGCCCGGCGCCGCTCCAGTTTGCCGATCCCAATCGGACCATGCGATGCTGACGCGCCAACAACAAGTGGAGCGCCGGGCCGTCATGCCCGGGCGTATCCATGGCTCGAAAAGGAGCCCGGCACCGGGTGGGACCTTTCGGAGATTTTCAAAATGAGATTGAAACATATCGTTGGGCTGCTTTCTGCCGCCGCGATGTCGGTTGTGCTGGCGGGTGCGCGCGTCAGCCCAGGACAAGACCGTCAAGATCGGCGCGATCTATCCCTTGAGCGGCAACGCGGCCAGCGCCGGCGTGCACGCCAAGGCCGCGATCGAAACCGCGGTCGAGCATCATCAACAACGGCAATCCCGCGCTCGGCAATCTGCCGCTGACCAAGAACGCCGGCCTCGCAGGCCTCGGCGGCGCCAAGGTCGAAGTGGTCTTCGCCGACAACCAGGGCAGCCCCGCCGTCGGGCAGAACCAGGCGCTTCGCCTGATCACCGAAGAGAAGGTGGTTGCGCTCACCGGCGCCTATCAGTCCGGCATCACGCTGACCGACGAGCGCGATCGCCGAGAAATACGGCATTCCCTTCGTGAACGGCGAGTCGGTCGCGGCCAATCTGACCGAGCGCGGCTTCAAATGGTTCTTCCGGACGACGCCGGTGGCCGGCGATTTCGCCAGAATCTATCTCGACTTTCTCAAGGACATGAAGGCCGGCGGGCAGAAGGTCGACAACATCGCGCTGGTGCACGAAAACACCGAATACGGCACCTCGGTCGCCAGCGTCATCACCAGCGTGTTCAAGGAGAACGGCCTCAGCATCGCCCAGGATATCGCCTACTCGGCCAACACCACCGACGTGCAGAGCCAGGTGCTGCAGCTCAAGGACAAGAAGCCGGACGTCGTGATCATGATCAGCTACACGTCGGACGCGATCCTCTACGCCAAGACCGTTGCAGGCGCTGGACTACAAGCCGCCGATGATGATCGCCGACAACGCCGGCTTCTCCGATCCCTCGACTGCTCAAGGCGGTCGGCAAGCAGATCGCAGGGCATCTTCAACCGCTCGTCCTTCAGCGATCGGGCCGCCGGGATCGCCGACCTTCCTGATCAACGAGATGTACAAGAAGAAGAGCGGCGGCGACGACATGGACGATACCGCTGCGCCGCCAGATGCAGGGCTTCTTCGTGCTCGTGCGATGCGATCGACCGCGCCGGCTCGACCGAACCCGCCAAGATCCAGGCGGCGCTGAAGGCCACCGACCTCAAGCCCGATCAATTGATCATGGGCTACAAGGGCGTGAAGTTCGACGACAAGGGCCAGAACATTCTGGCCGCCGGCCTCGTGATCCAGTTGCAGGACGGCGAGAACTACGTTCCGGTCTGGCCGAAAGACAGCGGCCAAGACCGCGCCGGTGCTTGCCCTACAAGGGCTGGTGACGAATCTTGAGGGCGGGGCATCAGTCCCGCCCTTGTCGATTTCGCTGCGTCGCCATCGCTGACGACTTAACCGCAAGACGCGCTGACATGTCCTCCATCCTCGTTCAGGTGATCGTCGGCGGCCTGTTGCTCGGCGCGGTCTACGCGCTGTTCTCGTCCGGCCTCACGCTTGATCTGGGGCATGATGAACATCGTCAATTTCGCCCATGGCGATTTCGTCATGCTCGGCATGTATGTCGCGTTCGTGGTCTGGACGCTGCTCGGCGTCGGGCCGTTGCGTCGGCGCGCCGGTGGCGGCGCTGGTGCTGGCGACGCTCGGCATCATCGTCTATTTCGGGCTGATCCGCAGCGTCATGAAAGGGCCGATGCTGGCCCAGATCCTCGGCACCTTCGGGCTGGCGCTGCTGCTGCGCTATTCCGTGTTCTGGGGCTTTGGCGCCAACTTCCTGACGCTGCCGGCAAATCTCGTCGGCGGCACCTATCGACGTGCTCGGCATCCGGATCGCAGGCCTCGCGCCTGCTGGCCGGCGTGGTCGCGCTTGCTGGTGACGCTCGGGCTGCATCTGCTGCTGACGCGGACGTCGCTCGGCTCGAAGATGCTGGCGGTCGCCGAGGATTCCACCGCGGCGCAGTTGATGGGCATCCGTCCCGACACCATGCAGGCGATTGCCTGGGCGATCGCGGCCGGCGCTACCGGGCATCGCCGGCGCGCTGATCGCGACCTTCTTCTACATCGCGCCGACGGTCGGCGAGACGCTCGGCATCGTCGCCTTCGTCACGGTGTCGCTCGGCGGTTTCGGCAGCGTGCCGGGCGCGCTGGTCGCGGGACTTCTGATCGGCGTGATCGAGTCGCGTGTCGGCCTATCTGGATCGGCGCGGTCTACAAGGACATCGTGGTGTATTCGCTGTTCCTGTGTTTCCTCTGGTTCCGGCCGCAAGGCCTGATGGGCAAGATGTGATGCGGCGCTTGCATCTGGCCCTCGGTCGCGCTCGCGCTGGTGATCGCCTATCCGCTGTTGTTCTCGACGCCGTTCCAGCAGCGGCTCGGCGCGCTGATCCTGCTCTATGCGATCGCGGCGTCGGCCTGGAACATCGTCGGCGGCTACGCCGGTCAGGTATCGGTCGGACACGTCGTGTTCTTCGGCTGCGGCGCCTATGCCTCGATGGCGGCGTATTCGCATTTCGCGCTGCCGCCGCTGGTCGGAATTCCCGCCGGCATCGTCGCCAGCGTGCTGATCGCGGCCGTGATCGGCGTGCCGACGCTGCGCCTGTCAGGGCACTATTTCAGCATGGCGACGATCGCGGTTGCCGAACTCGTCGCGGCTGATCGTCACCAACACCGAATATCTCGGCGCCGCCGTCGGCCTCAGCGGTCCGACCGTGCCGCGCACCGTGCTCGATCTCTCGCTTCATCTCGGCGCTGCCCTATTACTATCTGTTTCTGACGCGTTCTCATCGTCACGCTCGGCATCACCTGGTGGATGACGAACAGCCGGATGGGATTTTATCTGCGCGCCATCAAGGATTCCGAACGCGCGGCGCGCTCGCTCGGCGCGCCCGCCAGCCGCACCAAGCTCTACGCCTTCATGCTGAGCGCCGGGCTGACCAGCGTCGCCGGCGCGCTCTATGCGATGATGTTCGGCTTCGTCGATCCGGAATCAGGACTCGGCATCCTGATCTCCGTGAAGATGCTGATCATGGCGGCGCTCGGCGGCGCCGGTCTGCTGTTCGGGCCGCTGGTGGGTGCGGCGATCCTGGTGCCGCTGGAGGAAATCTCCAACAACCTGCTCGGCGGCAAGGGCGCGGGCCTCACCTTCGTGGTGTACGGCGCCATCATCGTGCTGATCGCGCGCTTTCAGCCCGGCGGCATTCTGACGCTGATCAACCGGCTCTGGGCGCAGCGACGCAAGGCGCCGGAGACGGCTGATCGCGGAAGGAGCCGCCCATGCTCCTTGAAGCGCGCGACGTGACGAAAGCCTTTGGCAGCTTCAAGGCCGTCGATGCGGCCAGCGGTGACGCTGGAGCAGGGCGACATTCTCGGCCTGATCGGACCGAACGGCGCCGGCAAGTCCGACCTTCTTCAATTGCCTGACCGGCGATCTCGCTGTCGACCTCCGGCAAGGTTCTGTTCGAAGGCCACGACATCACCAATCTGACGCCGGAGGCGCGCGCGCATCTCGGCCTCGCGCGCACCTTCCAGGTGCCGCAGACCTTCGAAGGCATGTCGGTGCTGGAGAATGTGATGATCGGCGCGTTCCTGCGCACCTCGCATCGCGCCGAAGCCGAGAGCCAAGCGCCCGCGCCGTGCTGGAGCGGGTCGGCATGAGCCAGGCTGGCGGATGCGCCGGCGCGCTCGCTCGGCACGCCCGGCCGCAAGCGGCTGGAGATCGCGCCGCGCGCTCGCCACCGAGCCAAAGGTTCTGCTGCTCGATGAAGCCATGGCGGGCCTCACCCAGCGCGAGGTGCAACTCGCGATCGATCTGGTGCGCGACATCCATCGCTCCGGCATCACGCTCGTGATCGTCGAGCACATCATGGAAGTCATCATGTCGCTGGCGACGCCGCGTGGTGGTGTTTCACCAGGGCAGGAGATCGCGCGCGGCAGTCCGCGCGAGGTCACCGGCAACCCGGCCGTGATCGCGGCCTATCTCGGCACGCGCGCCGCCAAGGCCGCCGCGGGCCACACGCCGATCGAGCTGATGGGCGGGCCCGCGACATGAGCGCGCCCTTGCTGCGGATCGAGCATCTGGAGGTCCGCTACGGCGACCTGATCGGCGTCTCCGACGTTTCGCTCGATGTGCCCGAGGGCAGCGTCGTCGCGCTGCTCGGCTCCAACGGCGGCGGCAAGACCACGGTGCTCAACGCGCATCGCCGGCCTGATCCCGTGCATTCCGGCTCGATCGGAGCTTCGACGGCGAGGAGATCGGCGGCCAGAGCGCGTTTGCGATCGTGCGCAAGGGCCTCGCGCTGTCGCCGGAAGGCTGGCGGCTGTTCGTGCAGCAGAGCGTCGAGAACAATCTGCTGCTCGGCGCCACGCCGCTGCGCGACAAGGCGCGCACCGCGGCACTGCTCGGAGCGCGTCTACGAGATCTTCCCGAAATTGACGGAGCGGCGCAGCCAGCGCGCCGGCACCATGTCCGGCGGCGAGCGGCAGATGCTGGCGGTCGGCCGCGCCTTGATGAGCGATCCAAAGCTGTTGATGCTGGACGAGCCGTCGCTCGGGCTTGCGCCCACGGTGGTCGAGATCGATGTACGAGACGTTTGGCCGGCTGCACCGGGAAGGGCTGACCATCCTGCTGGCGGAGCAATCGATCGAGCTGGCGCTGGAGGTCTCGGATTTCGCGACGGTGCTGCAGGTCGGCAAAGAGCGTGCTGTCCGGCACCGCGGCGGCGCTGCGCCGAGGATCCGCAGGTGCAGAAGGCCTATCTCGGCGCGTGATCGCGCCTGCAATGATGATTACTTGATCTTGTCGTAAGCCGCGGCGAAGTCGGCAAGCGGCATCGGAATGGTGATGGTTTCCTTGGCAGGATCTGGAACGACACCTTCAGCTGCTTGCCCGATTTCATCGCGGCCAGCATGTCCGGGCGCAATCGGCGTGTTGGCGTAGCAACCGCGCTGTCTCGCAGGTCTGAATCTGCAGATCGGTGGTCTTGCCGTCATCGACCTGGAGCTTGGCGCCGGCCGGCAGATTGAGTCCGAGCGGCAGTTGGACCAGCGGCGACCGGCGTGCGGGTGTCGCTGGCGACGCGGATGTTGACCAGCACGATCAGCTGCCCGGTCTTGGTGAGAACCGCGGTCTGCTCGATCGCGCATTCGAGCGGCGCGTCGCGGCTGGCGCTGGTGCATCGCGCGATCCAGCCGGGCTGGGCCGGGGTGTTGGCCGGCGTGCGCCTCGGCGGAGGGCAGAGGTCGGCGACGGCGTTGCCTGGGCCGGACGGGCGGCGAGCTCTTGGCCTTGGGCGCCTGCTGCGCGTGGCTGAAGCCGGACACGATGCGAGACCGCCACAGGCGACATGCAAAGCGCTTCATGGAAATCTTCACTGAACCGGCTCCGGAATGATGTCGCTCCCGGATGTGCCGGTTACCGCGCAAAGTCAAGTCACTCAAAGTCGAGTCACTCGGCGGCTTGCTTGATCGAGCTCTGTCGTCGGTCGGGATGCGGTCCTGATCGGCATCTGCCGATCGGCCCCAGTCGCGAAAACGCGTTGGAGAGCCGGTCGAGATAGAGATAGACCACCGGCGTCGTGAACAGCGTCAGCGCCTGGCTGACGATCAGGCCGCCGACCATGGCGTAGCCGAGCGGCTGGCGGATTTCCGATCCGGTGCCGGTGCCGAGCATCAGCGGCACGCCGCCGAGCAGCGCCGCCATCGTCGTCATCATGATCGGACGGAACCGCAGCAGCGCGGCCTTGCGGATCGCGGCCTCGGGCGCCAGCTGCTCGTCGCGCTCGGCCGAGATCGCGAAGTCGACCATCATGATGCCGTTCTTCTTGACGATGCCGATCAGCAGAATGATGCCGATCAGCGCGATCAGGCTGAAGTCGAATCCGAACAGCATCAGGATCGCGAGCGCGCCGACGCCGGCCGAGGGCAGCGTCGACAGGATCGTGATCGGGTGGATGTAGCTCTCGTAGAGAATGCCGAGGATCAGATAGACGACGACGAGCGCCGCCAGGATCAACAGCGGCACGGTGCCGAGCGATTGCTGGAACGCCTGCGCGGTGCCCTGGAAGCTCGAGTTGAGCGTGGCGGGCGCGCCGAGCTCGACCATCGCCTTCTGCACCGCGTCGGTCGCCTGACCCAGCGCCACGCCCTGCGCGAGGTTGAAGCTGATCGTGATCGCCGGGAACTGGCCCTGATGGCTGATCGACAGCGGCCGCACCGGCACGCTGGTCCAGGTCGCAAACGTCGACAGCGGCACCTGGTCGCCCGTGGTCGGCGACTTCACGTAGATCTTGTTCAGCGTGTCGAGGTTGCCCTGCAGTTCCGGCAGCACTTCGAGGATCACGTGATAGCTGTTGAGCTGGGTGAAATACTGCGTCACCTGGCGCTGGCCGAACGCGTCGTACAGCGTGTCGTCGATCAGCTGCGGCTGGATGCCATAGCGCGAGGCGGTGTCGCGATTGATCTTCAGTTCCAGCGTGGTGCCCTTGGTCTGCTGGTCGGTCGCGACGTCGCGCAGCTCCGGCAGCGTCTGCATCTTGGCCAGGATCTTCGGCGCCCATTCGTTCAGCTCGGCGAGATTGGCGTCCTGCAGCGTGAACTCGAACTGGGTGCGCGTCGGCCGGCCGCCGAGCCGGACGTCCTGCGCCGCCTGCATGAACAGGCGGGCGCCCTCGACCTTTTCGAGCTTGGGACGCAGGCGGGCGATGATCTGCTGCGCGTTCGCGTTGCGCTCGTTGCGCGGCTTCAGCGTGATGAACAGGTTGCCGTTGTTGCCGGCCCGGCCGCTGCCGCCGATCGCCATCGCGACCGACGCGACGTCGGGATCGGCCATGCACGATCTTGCCGAGTTCCTCCTGATGCCGCTTCATGTCGGCGAAGGAAATGTCCTGATTGGCCTCCGGACGTGGCGGTGATCAGGCCGTTGTCCTGCTGCGGGAAGAAGCCCTTCGGGAATGATGACGAACAGATAGACCGACAATCCGAGCGTCGCGAAGAAGATCATCAGCGTCGTGAATTTCCAGCGCAGCGCGAGGTCGAGGCCGCGCTCATAGCCGTGCAGCATCGCGTCGAAGGCGCGCTCGCTCCATTGGTAGAACCGGCCGTGCCTGGTTTCGCTGTGCGCGCGCAGGAAGCGCGAGGCCATCATCGGCGTCAGCGTCAGCGACACCACCATCGAGACGAAGATCGTCATCGCCAGCGTGACCGCGAATTCGCGGAACAGGCGCCCGATGATGCCGCCCATCAGCAGCAGCGGGATCAGCACCGCGACCAGCGAAACGCTGATCGAGACGATGGTGAAGCCGATTTCGCTGGCGCCCTTGAAGGCGGCGGCCAGCGGCTTCTCGCCTTCCTCGATGTAGCGCGTGATGTTTTCCAGCATCACGATGGCGTCGTCGACCACGAAGCCGACCGCGATGGTCAGCGCCATCAGCGACAGATTGTCGAGCGTATAGCCGAACACCCACATCAGCGCGCAGGCGCCGAGCAGCGCCAGCGGCACCGTCACGGTCGGGATCACGGTCGCCCAGAAGCTGCGCAGGAAGATGAAGATCACCATCACGACCAGCGCGATGGTCAGGAGCAGCGTGAACTGCACGTCCTCGACCGCGGCGCGGATGGTCTGGGTGCGGTCGCTGATGACCTCGATCTTGATCGCCGGCGGGATCGCGGCGACCAGCCGCGGCAGCGTCGCCTTGATCTTGTCGACGGTCTCGATGACGTTGGCGCCGGGCTGCTTGAATACGACCAGGAACACGCCGCGCTTGCCGTTGGCCCAGGCCGCCTGCTTGGCGTCTTCCGGCCCGGTGACGGCCTGGCCGATGTCGCGGATCCGCAACGGGCCGCCGTTGCGGTAGGCGATGATGACGTCGTTCCAGTCCTTGGAATCCAGTCAACTGGTCGTTGGCGTAGATGGTGTAGGCGCGCGTCGTCGCCGTCGATATTGCCCTTCGGGCTGTCGACGGTGGTGATCGCGATCTGGCTGCGCACGTCCTCCAGCGACAGGCCCTTGGCGACGAGTTTGGCCGGATCGATCTGGACGCGGATCGCCGGCTTCTGCTGGCCGCCGATCGATGACCTGCGCGACGCCGGAGATCTGGCTGATCTGCTGCGCGAGCTGGGCGTCGACGGCGTCGCTGACGGTGGTCAGCGGCAGCGTGTCCGATGTCGCCGACAACAGCAGGATCGGCGAGATCCGCCGGATTGACCTTGCGATAGGTCGGCGGCGAGGGCAGGTTCTTCGGCAACTGCCCGCTGGCGGCGTTGATCGCGGCCTGCACGTCGTTGGCGGCGCCATCGATGCTGCGGTTGAGGTCGAACTGGATCGTGACCGCCGCGGTGCCGAGATAGCTCGTCGAGGTCATCTGCGCGACGCCGGGAATCTGCGCGAGCTGGCGCTCCAGCGGCTGCGCCACCGAGGAGGCCATGGTTTCCGGACTGCCGCCGGGCAGGCTGGCGGAGACCTGAATGGTCGGGAAGTCGACCTGCGGCAGCGGCGCGACCGGCAGCAGCGGATAGGCGACGAGGCCGACGAACAGAATGCCGGCCATCATCAGCGAGGTGCCGATCGGGTAGCGAATGAAGGGCGCGGAAATTCCGTCGCTCATTCCTGCTTGACCTTGGCCTGGTGCCGGATCCGAACTTGCGACCGCCGTCGCTGACCAGCGTGCCCGGCTGAACCTTGTACTGGCCTGCCGTGATCACCTGCTGGCCCGGCGACAGGCCCTCATCGACCACCGAGCGGCCGTCGATCGAATTGCGTCACCTTGATCTTGCGCAGCTCGGCCTTGTTCTCCTGATTGACGGCGATAGGCGTAGAGGCCGTCGGTGCCGTGCTGGACCGCATCGTCGGGAACGACGGTCGCGTCCTTCAGCGTCTTGATCAGCAGCCGCGTCGAAACCGACTGACCCGGCCACAGCGCATGGTCCTTGTTGTCGAACACCGCCTTGAGCCGGATCGTGCCGCTCGTGGTGTCGACCTGATTGTTGATCAGCGCCAGCGTGCCGGTCGACAGCACGCGCTTGCCGTCGGTGGACAGCGCGATCACCTTTGGCGGGCAGGCGGCGAGCGCCGCCTTGATATCGGGCAACTGATCTTCAGGCGCGGTGAAGATCACCGCGATCGGCTCGATCTGGGCGATGCGTCACGATGCCGGTCTGCGTCGCGGCATTGACGATATTGCCGACGTCGACCTGGCGCAGGCCGGCGACGCCCGAGATCGGCGCCTTGACGGTGGCGTAATCGAAGCTGGGTCTGCGCGTTGTCGATCGGCGCGCGTCGTCGGCCGCGATCTGCGCGGTCAATTGCGCGACGGTGGAGCGCTGCGTATCGGTCTGCTGCCGGGTCGCGAATTCGCCGAGCTTGGTGAAGCGCTGCAGGTCGAGATTGGCGTTGGCGAGATTGGCTTCGTCCTGCGCCTTCTTGGCCTTGGCCTGATCGAGCGCTGCCTGGAACGGCCGCGGATCGATCTCGACCAGCGTATCGCCCTGCCTTGACGAACTGGCCTTCCTTGAAAGCGATCCGGTTGATCTGGCCGTCGACGCGGGTGCGGACCACGACGGTGTTGAAGCCCTGCACGGTGCCGAGGCCGGTCAGATAGACCGGAAAATCGGCCTTCTCGACCGGTGCGATCTTGACGGGGACAGCGATCCGGGCCGGTGCGCCTTTTGGGCGTCGGTCTGCGCGGCGTGTGTCGCCGCTGCGATAGCGCTGCCAGCCGAAATAGCCCAGCGCGGCGACTGCTGCGATCAGCAACACCCAACCGATTGTGCGCGACCTGGACATGGCGGGCATCTTGGGTTCAGAAGACAACTAACTCGGTGCTTAAAACGGTTCCCAGACAGACTGGTGTAATATGCGCGCTGCTGACGTGTAAACACACTATAAGGCTTGAAGAATCCTAAACAATTGGAAAGGTTTGGGACCGCGGGCCGTAAGATGATCCGATCCAGAACGGGGCTTAGAAACCCCGCTATTGTTCGTCAAGCTCGTAAAGCGATTCGCGGTTGCTTCCAGGTTCACACCCAGATTCTGGGCGCATCTCCGGACGCAAAAACTGAGTGGTGAATGCTCGTGTTGGATCCGACTGGACGTCGTCCGATCGCGCGACCAAGTCGCGACATTCGCGCTGCATGATGGATGAACTGAACGGACGCATGATGGCCTGCGGATCCTGGTCACGGGACTGATCGCGCGCGTCGCCAACGGCTCGCCAGATCCGCTCTCGATGTCTCTCCGACTTCCGCGATGAGATCAAAGCGGTGGTGAAGGGCGTCAACATCGCCAGCACTGAAAACGCCGAGTCGTGATCAGGCAGGATCACGCAAGCGAAGATCGACGAATTGTTTTCGCTGATGATGAGCCGCCGAGTGCAGATTGATCGTCGCGAGATCAGCCGATGCACGAAATGCCCGATTTCATCGTGCTTTCGATCATCTCTTTAGAACGCTTAAAACTACGCTTTAGAACGATTTCAAACTGAGGTCTTGGAATCGTTTATGATCTTGAAGATTCAAACTCGCGTATCGCCGCAATCACATTGACCCGAATTTTCACGCTCGATACCAACGGTGCGTCGGGTATCGAGAATGTCGCTGCGCCCGCTTGCATTCATGGAGTTTTGAGTCAAGGGCGCACGTCGGGGATAACGAATCAATCGCGACAGCACCGGGATCCGTTGCGTTCAGGCCGCAACGCGCGCCGACAAAGTCACGGTAGCCGCCGGTCTGCGAGCGGCGCTGTTTTCCGTCAGCTACGCCGCGCTCGGCATCGTCGCCTCGACGGCCACGCAGGCACAGACCACGGCACCGACTAGGAGGGGCAGCCGGATCGCAGCTTCCACCCATTCAGGTCACAGCTCCCGAAGCAAAACGCCGCGCGAGCACAGCGCCGGCAGCGCAGCCGACCGACCGCGCGGCGCCAGCGCCGGTCGCAAGTCAGCGACACGGCCGAACCGCAGTCCGCGCCGAAGAGCTTTGGTCAGTCGCAGGACGACGCGTACCGGGCACCGACTCGGGATCTACGCCAACAGCACCTCGATTGCGACCAAGACCAACACGCCGCTGGTCAGATATTCCGCAGTCGGTCAGCTGTCGTGACTCAAGGATTTCATCAGGGACCAGAGCTTTCAGAGCCTGACCGACGTGACGCGCTACGTTCCCGGCGTCGCCATCCATCAGGGCGAGGGCAACCGTGACGAGCTCGTGATCCGCGGCGTCGATTCCAGCGCCAATTTCTTCGTCAACGGATTCCGCGACGACGTCCAGTATTTCCGCGACCTCTACAACGCGCAGAGCGTCGAAATCCTCGAAAGGACCGAGCGCGCTGATCTTCGGCCGTGGCGCCGGCGGCGGTCTGGTCAACCGCACGCTGAAGGAAGCCGACGGCACGCGGATCCACGAGGCCGCCGGTGCAGGCCGGCTCCTACGGCGACAAGCGCGTTGGCCTCGACGCCGGGCAGGCCGTCAACGAGAACGTCGCCGTGCGTTTCAATGCCATGTACGAGAACAGCGACACGTTCCGCGACTACGGCCATCTTCGAACGCTACGGCTTCAACCCCACGGTGACGCTGAAGCCGAGCGACGATACCAAGATCAAGCTGAGCTACGAAGTTCTATCATGATTTCCGCCTTGCCGATCGTGGCAATCCCTCGCAGGGCTCCGGGCGGCAGCGACGCGTTTCAATCCGACCGCAGCCGTTCGCGCCAAATGGCGACTCAACGACCTTCTTCGGCAGCCCGTTTTACAACATGCGCATGTCGACGTGCAGACCGGCATGGCCGTCATCGAGCACGATTTCGGCGACGGCTTGACCGTCAGGAACGGGTCGTATCTACGCCGACTACAACAGCGGATACCAGAACGTCTATCCTGGCGGCACCGGCGCACCGGCCGCGCTGGCGGCGGAGCGGTAACGCCAGATCAAACGACGCTCACGCTCAACACCTATAATAACGACACGCCGCGAGAGAACGCGTTCAACCAGACCGACTTCGTCTACAAGACCGTGACGGGGCCGGTGCGGCATACGATCGCGTTCGGTACCGAGTTCGGCCGTCAGACCGGCCTGTCACTGCGCAACTCCGGCGTCTTTCCGAACAACGCGAGTCACAATCCGTTCGATCATCGTCAATCCGTTCAGCCCGACCTATTTCGGGCCGGTGGTCTTCAGACCATCATCGCGACGGACGCCAACAGCAAGTACCGGCTCAACATCGCGTCAGGCTACGTGCAGGACCAGATCGAGGTGACGCGCTGGCTGCAATTGCTGGTGGGCGCGCGCTACGACAGTTTCGATCTGTCCGCGCCTCGACCAGAACACCAACATCCAGCCGCAAGCCGGGTCGACGAGTAGGTATCGCCGCGTGCGGCCGTCATCGTGAAGCCGATCGACAGCTGTGTCGTTTATACGGCCTGGAGCATCTCGCTATCTGCCGGCGTCAGGCGATCAGTTCAGCGCGTTGAGCCCCGGCACCTTGATCCTGCAGCCGCAGAAGTTCGAGAACACCGAAATCGGTGCGAAGTGGAATATCAATCCGAAATTGCTGTTCACGGCCGCGGCCTACGAACTCATTCGCACCAACGTGCCGATCGCCGACCCAAGCGGCAACGGGCTCTTCTTCCCGAGCGGCTGCGCACAAGATACGCGGGTTCGAGAGCGCCTTGACCGGCTATGTGACGCCGGATTGGCAGGCCTCGTTCGGCTACGCCTATACCGACGCGCGCATCACCGAGCGACACGTCCCCGACGATCGTCGCCGGCAACCGCGTTCAGCTCGTTCCCTACAATCAGTTCTCGTTGTGGAACAAATACCAGATTCGATCCGATCTGGTCGGCGGCTCTCGGCGTCATCTATTTCTCGGACTCTTTTGCCTCTTCCGGACGACACGGTGCGGCTGCCCGGCTTCGTGCGCGTCGATGCCGCCGTCTATGCAAAGCTCAGCGAGACACTGGAAAATGCAACTCAACATCGAGAACATCTTCAACAAGGGTTACTGGGCCACCGCCGACGCCAACAACAATATCTCGCCGGGCCAGCCGCGTACCTTCCGTCTCACCGCGATCGCGAAATTCTAGCCATCGGGAGTGGAACGAAGGGCAGAAGATCCACGAGTGCCGATCGCGTGAACCGCACGACTTACGCCTTTTTCCGGTCCCGGAGCGTGTTACGGCAGCAAGCTCGGGTGCGCAGACTGACCGAAGGCTCGATCTCGCGATTTTCTTCGGCGAAATGACCTTGAAACGGTCAAATTGACCGGCACTACCGGATACGGATCGGCAATAGACCCCAAGGATGAAGCGCGGCAATGTTTAGAATCGTTCTCAAGTTGCTGACGGCGTTGACGATGACAGCCGTCGCTTCCGCGGCGGTAGCTCAACAGCGCCCAGTGCCGCAGGGGCCTTCCATTGCGGCGGCGCAGCCGATTACTCCGGCCGTGCCGGCCCAGGCGATTGCGCCGGCTCAGGCTCGCGCCGTCGGCGGCCGTTGCACCGGCTGCGGCAACACCCGCTCCAGACGCCACTCGCTACCCCGGTCGAGCGGGAGGGCAAGCTGCTGAAAGCGGCTGCCGCGGAACTCCGCGAATTGTCGCCGTGGTCGATGTTCATAGTCGGCGGACGTGCATGGTCAAGGCAGTCATGATCGGTCTCGCCTTTGCCTCGCTGGTGACCTGGACCATCTTCATCGCCAAGATGATCGAGCTGTCCGTCGTTCAGCGCAGAATGCGCGCGGCGCTCAACAAGATCGGCGACGCCCGGTCGCTTGCTGAAGCGCAGTTCGCGCTCGGCGCCAAGGGCAGCGTGCTGTCGTCGTTGCTCGCGGCCGCGATGCGCGAGGCGCGCTTGTCGGCAGGCATATCGAGCGACGCCGGCATCAAGGAGCGCGCGGCCTCGAGCTTTGCGCGAGATCGTGCGCGCGGAAGCGCGGCGGATCCGGCTCGGCATGGGCCTGCTCGCCACCATCGGCGCGACGTCGCCCTTCGTCGGACTGTTCGGCACCGTCTGGGGCATCATGAACAGCTTTATCGGCATCTCGAAATCGCAGACCACCAATCTCGCGGTCGTCGCGCCCGGCATTGCCGAGGCGCTGCTCGCGACCGCGATCGGCCTCGTCGCCGCGATCCCGGCCGTGATCATCTACAATCACTTTGCGCGCGTGACCAAGGGCTATCATCGAGCTGGTCAGCCGTGCCTCGGGCGCCGCGGCGACGGCTGCTGTCGCGCGATCTCGACCGCACCCATGTCAGCTCCGTCGGCGGCTCGCGCAGCGGCGGAGTAGGCGATGGGCGCTGTCGATCGCAGACACCGACCTCGACGATGACAGCGATTTCGCGGAATCGCACGAGATCAACGTCACGCCGTTCATCGACGTCATCCTGGTCCTCTTGATCATCTTCATGGTGGCGGCGCCGCTGTCGACCGTCGACCTGCCGATCGATCTGCCGACCTCGACGGCGACGCCGCAGAAGAAGCCGGACAAGCCGACCTACGTCAGCATCAAGCCGGATCTGCGCGGTCGCGATCGGCGAGAACCTGGTCAAGCGGGTCGATCTGGTGCGTTCGCTCGATGCGATGCCGGACGCCAGCAAGGATCGCTACATCTTCCTGCGCGCCGACCGCGCCGGTGCCTATGGCGAGCTGATGGACGTGCTGGAGATATTGCGCGCCGGCGGCTATTCGAAGATCAAGCTGGTGGCGCTCGAAGGCGTGCCGGATGCGGCGGCGCAGGAGCCGCCGGCTGGTCCGAAGCCCTGAACGGCTGGATATGATGTCTGACCTCGACGAACAAAAGCCGTCCCGGCGGCTCTGGATTTTCGCAGGCGCTGGCCGCGCTTGCGCTTCACGTCGGCGGTGCTGCGCTCGCGATTTCGCATTTGCAGACCGAAGAGGCCGACGACGCGCTTGGTGCGCAACGCGATCGAGGTCGGGATCGAACTGGCCTCAGCTACGCCACGAAGCGACCGATCTGCCGCCGGGTCCCGATACCGATGCATCGATGGCCTCGCCCCAGCTCGCCGAGCAGAAGGCCGAGGTCAAGGAAACCGATCTGCCAAAGGATACGCCGACCGAGGCCGAGGACCCCGACCGGGTGGTGACGCCGAACGAGTCGAAGAAGCCGAAGGAAGACGATCCGAAGGTCGCCGCGGTGGCGACGGCAGGCTTCCACCGAGTCGGTTGCGGCCGAAGCGACGGCCACGCCCAGTTCCGAAGCTATACCGGAAGGGCCGCGTTCGATCGCGCCTGGCGATTGGCACCGGCGAGACCGCGCGCCGCGTGCGCGCGACGTGGCAGAAGGAACTGATCGCCCATCTCGACAAGCATAAGCGCTATCCGTCGGAGCGCTCGCAGAAGGCTGCGGAAATCTACGTTCGTTTCACGCTCGACCGGTTCGGCCACGTGCTCTCGACCGCGATCGAAAAAGGCTCGGGCGACACGGCGTTCGACGAGGCGGCACTCGCTATGGTGCGGCGTTCCGACCCGGTGCCGCAGCCGCCGCCGCTGATCGCCGACGAGGGGCTGAGCTTTACGTTGCCGCGTGATCTTCCGGGTCAAGGGAAAGGAGCTGACCGAGCGCAGGTTGGGGCGGATGCGCGAAGCTGCCGTTCACGCGCGATGGGATGCAATGACGCGATGTCGCTGGCGTCCGCTACCGCCAATAATAACGGATGCCGACATAGACCACGACGAGGCAGGCAAAGATCAGCGCTACCGGAAGCCGCGGTTTCGCCGTTGGTCCGGCTACAGCCACTTTCGGCTTGGCGGGCGGGCGGCGGAAGGCGGTGACGTTGCCAGTGTCGGCGGCTCCGTCGCCGGAGCGCGCAGGGATCTCGGGCGCCGTTCCGGCACCGCCCATCTCTGCGTAATAGCTCTTGTACATCAGCTGAATCGTCGTCTCGGAGGCATCGGCGTCCGTCATCTTCTCGAGCATCTTTTGTAGCTGACGAGGAAGTTCTGCGCCTCGGTGGGCAGGGCGGAGGCGCCGTTGAGCTTGGCGAGCATTTTCCAGGTCGCAAAATCTGCCCTCGCGCGGGTATCGGCGCGTCGTGCGATCAACATGTCGGCGGCTTTTATTGCCATGGCCCCTAGTAACTGTTCCTGACCGGTCCTTCTCTATCTGAGGTTTAAGCGTTGCCGGTGATAAAGAGAAGCGCGCGGATCACATAGCCGGTCAGTGTCCGCAGTATCGCCGAAATAACATCAAGATTTAGGCCGAGCTGGCGCGCCGACGACCGGCAACAGGATCAACAGGCCGATCAGGATCAGCATGCCATAGGGTTCCAGCCGGGACAGCGGGTACGCCAGCACCCGCGGCAGCAGTCCGACCGCGACCCGTCCGCCGTCCAATGGCGGGATCGGCAGCATGTTGAAGATCGCCAGCACGATATTGATCAGGAACGCGTTTTTGAGGTTGTCCGCGATCCATTGCGCGGCATTGGCGGGCACCAAAGGCAGGGCGTGGAACGCAAACGCCGCCAGCAGCGCCAGGATGATGTTGGTGGCGGGGCCGGCCAGCGCCACCCAGACCATGTCGAGCCGGGGATGGTTCAGATTGCGGAAGTTGACCGGCACCGGCTTGGCGTAGCCGAACAGGAACGGCGAATGCGACAGCAGCAGCACGCCCGGCAGAATCACGGTGCCGAAAGGGTCGATATGCTTGAGCGGGTTGAAGCTGACCCGGCCGAGCTGCCAGGCGGTGTTGTCGCCGAGCCGATGCGCGACGAAGCCGTGGCGCAGCCTCATGGAAGGTGATGGCGATGACGAGCGGCAACACCCAGACCGAGACTGTCGTATAATGAGATGTTCAATCGGATCGGCCCCGGTTTTGCGCTGCGTAAGGTTAGCCTAGCACGCCGTCGTCACTGGGGAACCGTTTCCTGGTATTGCGGCAGGCCGTCGTCGAGCCGCACCCAGTCCATCTTCTCCGAGACCCAGATGTGCTCGGTCGGCGCAAAGGCGTTGCGGTCGTCGAAGGCGGCGAGCGCTACGCCGACCACGCGTGCCGTTGGTGCGCCAGGCAAACAGCCGCGTGCCGCAGACCTTGCAGAACACCCGGTCGAGCGCGTCCGACGACGGATAGCGCGCGGTGTCGCCTTCCACCGTCAAGCGCGCGCTGGTCGAACAGCCGCGCGGGCAAAGAACGGCGAGCCCATCGCCTTCTGGCAGTCGCGGCAATGGCAGATCCGGACATTGAGCGGCTCGCCCTCGGTCCTGAACCGGACCGCGCCGCACAGGCATCCGCCTTCCCGGATCATGCCCATTTCAATACGTCGCCCGGCCGCCGGAGATGTCGAACACCGCGCCGGTGGAGAAGGCGCAGTCTTCCGACGCCAGCCACGCCACCATCGCCGCGAGTTCTTCCACCAGCACGAAGCGTGCCTTCGGAATTTTCGACAGCATGAAGTCGATGTGCTGCTGCGTCAGCTGGTCGAAGATCGCGGTCTTGGCCGCCGCTGGTGTCACCGCGTTGACGAGGATGTCGTGCTGCGCGAGTTCCTTGCCGAGCGACTTCGTCAGCGCGATCAGGCCGGCCTTCGAGGCCGAATAATGCGCGGCGTTCGGATTGCCTTCCTTGCCGGCGATGGAGGCGATGTTGACGATGCGGCCGTATTTCTGCTGCGAGCATCGCCGGCACCACCGCCTTGCAGCAGATGAAGGGTCCGTCGAGATTGATGCGCAGCACCTTGCGCCATTCCTCGAGGTCGGTTTCCCACACCGTCTTGTTGACGCCGGCGATGCCGGCATTGTTGACGAGGATGTCGATCTTGCCGAGCGCCTTCAGCGTCGCGTCGCGGGTCTTCTCGACCGCGGCGAGGATCGGAGACGTCGACCTCGAAGGCCGATGACGGCGGGGCCGATTTCCTTCGCGGTCCTTTCCGCAAACGGCAGGTCGTGATCCCAGATCGCGACCTTGGCGCCGGATGCGACAAAGCGCTCGGCGATCGCGCGACCAAAACCCTGCGCACCGCCGGTGACGACGGCGCAGCGGCCGTTCAGATCGATCTTGTTCATGCGCCTATTCCTCTGATTTACAGCGTCCAGCCGCCGTCGATGACATGGGCGACGCCGGTCGTGAACGCGCTTTCGTCGCTGGCGAGATAGACGGCGAGCGCGGCGATTTCCTCCGCGGTGCCGAGCCGGCCCATCGGCTGCCGCGCGATGAACATCTCGCGTCCGTTGGGACCTGCGGCGGCGGCGCGCGCTCGAGCATCGACGGGGTCTCGATGGTGCCGGGGCAGATGCAGTTGCAGCGCACGCCCTTGGCGATGAAGTCGGCGGCGACCGAGCGCGTCAGCGCCGCGACCGCGGCCTTGGTCGCGCCGTAGACGTAGCGGTTGGGCGCGGCCTTGAACACGCCGGCGGCAGACGAGATGTTCACGATCGAGCCGCGGCCGCTCTCCAGCATGCCAGGCAGGAATGAGCGGATCGTGCGGTGCATCGACTTGACGTTGAGGTCGAAGGAGAAATCCCAGTCCTCGTCGGAACAATCGAGCACGGTGCCGTGGTGCACGAAGCCCGCGGCATTGAGCAGGATGTCGGTCTTGCCGGCGCGCTTGGCCATGGCGGCGACGGCTGCGCTGTCACGCGCGTCGAGCTTTGCGACTTCCGCGATGCCTTCGCTCTTGAGCGCGGCAAGCTTGCTTTCGTCGATATCGGTGGCGAACACGGTGGCGCCTTCGCGCGCAAAAGCCACCGCGCAGGCGCGGCCGATTCCGACGGCGGCGGCGGTGACGAATGCGCGCTTGCCCTTCAGGCGGTCTGACATGTTTTCTCCGTCCTGTTCTTTGTTCGTCATTCGCGGGAGCGCGAGGCCGAAGCAATCCATACTCCCGATCGTGGTATGGATCCCGGATGTGCAATGCATCGTGGCTCGCAGCTCGCTGCGCAATGACGGTGACTGCCTAATGATTATCCCGCGCCACGCCGACCTTGCCCGCGATGTCGTGATAGCGCGTCGCGAGTTCCATGCAGGCGCCGGTGGCCTGCTGGCCGACGGTCGAGCGATAGAGCTCCTGCCACGGCGTCTGGTTGGCCGGGTAGGTGAAACCGCCATTGGCCTTCAGCTCGGCGTGACGCTTCTTCAGCTCCGCATCCGAGATCAGGATGTTGGCGTCGCCCTTGTTGAGGTCGATGCGAACCTTGTCGCCGGTCCGCAGGATCGCAAGCCCGCCGTCGGCGGCGGCTTCCGGCGAGGCGTTGAGGATCGACGGCGAGCCCGAGGTGCCGGACTGCCGGCCGTCGCCGATGCAGGGCAGGGACAGGATGCCGCGTTTGATCAGCGCCGCCGGCGGCTGCATGTTCACGACCTCGGCGCCGCCGGGATAGCCGATCGGCCCGGTGCCGCGGATGAACAGCACGCAGTGCTCGTCGATATTGAGCGAGGGATCGTCGATCCGGTCGTGATAATCCTCCGGCCCCTCGAACACGATGGCGCGGCCTTCGAACGCATTCGGGTCCTTGGGATTGATCAGATAGCGGTCGCGGAATTCCTTCGAGATCACGCTGGTCTTCATGATCGCGGAATCGAACAGATTGCCGCGCAGCACCAGGAAGCCGGCGTCCTTCACCAGCGGCTTGTCGTAGCTCCAGATCACGTCGCCGTCGGGCTTGGCGGCCTCGCGGCAGTTCTCGCCCATGGTGCGGCCGTTGACCGTCATGGCGTCTTCATGGATGCGCTTGTGCGCCATCAATTCGCGCACCACCGCCGGCACGCCGCCGGCGCGGTGAATATTCCTCGCCGAGATAGAAGCCGGCCGGCTGCATGTTCACCAGCAGCGGGATGTCGTGGCCGTACTTCTGCCAGTCGTCGATCGACAGCTCGACGCCGATGTGGCGCGCCAGCGCGTTGATATGGATCGGCGCGTTGGTCGAGCCGCCGATCGCCGAATTCACCACGATGCAGTTCTCGAACGCCTTGCGGGTCAGGATGTCGGAGGGCTTGAGATCCTCCCAGACCATCTCGACGATGCGCTTGCCGGTCTCATAGGCGATCTGGCCGCGCTCGCGGTAGGGCGCGGGGATCGCGGCGCAGCCCGGCAGCGACATGCCGAGCGCTTCGGCCAGCGAGTTCATGGTCGAGGCGGTGCCCATGGTGTTGCAATGGCCGACCGACGGCGCCGAGGAGGCCACGATGTTCGATGAACTCCTCGTAGTCGATCTCGCCGGCGGCCAGCTCGCTCGCGTGCCTTCCAGACCACGGTGCCGGAACCGGTGCGCTCGCCGCTGATGCCAGCCGTTCAGCATCGGGCCGCCCGACAGCACGATCGCGGGCATATTGACGGTCGCCGCCGCCATCAGGCAGGCCGGCGTGGTCTTGTCGCAGCCGGTGGTCAGCACCACGCCGTCGAGCGGATAGCCGAACAGGATTTCGACCAGGCCGAGATAGGCGAGGTTGCGGTCGAGCGCCGCGGTCGGGCGCTTTCCGGTCTCCTGGATCGGATGCATCGGGAATTCCATCGCGATGCCGCCGGCGGCGCGGATGCCCTCGCGCACCCGGTGCGCCAGTTCGAGATGGTGGCGGTTGCACGGCGACAGGTCGTTGCCGGTCTGGGCGATGCCGATGATCGGCTTGCCGGACTGCAATTCCTCGCGGGTCAGGCCGTAATTGAGGTAGCGCTCGAGATAGAGCGCGGTCATTCCCGGATTGTGCGGGTTGTTGAACCACTCGAGGGAGCGGAGTTTGCGGCCCTTGCCGTTGGTGGCAGCTATTGTTGTCGCTTTTTTCATTGGTTCCTCCCGCACTGCAAACTCGTGGGCGGCTCAAATTCACGGCAGCGATTGCACCATGCTCAAAATTTCATCCGCTGCAAACGCGCTGGCCTTCTCGCCAATTCCGACCTTGCGCATCTGATCTTAGTTCGACCCAAAAGATAGCGCTACCATTTTCTGTCCGGCGACGCGATCTGAACGCTGTGACGCGGCAGCCATCACGCGGCTTTGCGGCGTCGAGCTTTCGCGGACCATCAACTGAAAGCCGAGGTCGAGCACCGGCTCCTGCGGGCGGCGGCCCTCGATCGCGTCGATCACCATGGTGACGGCGTGCCGGCCCATTTCGTAGCGGTTGGTGCGCACGCTGGTCAGCGAAGGGACGGCGGACGGCCATGAACTCCAGATCATTGAAGCCGACAATGGCCAGATCTGCCGGGAACCGACATCTGGCGGCGCTGGCATTCGAACAGCACGCCGAGCGCGAGGTCGTCGTTGACGCAGAACACCGCGTCGATATCCGGCGTCCTGGCGAGCGAGATCGGCGAACAGCGTTCCGCCAAGCGTGACGGTGGTCGGCACCGACGTGGTGACGACGAGGTTCGGATCGAACAGCGAGGCCGCTTTCATGGCGTCACGATACCCTTCGAACCGCCGCTGCACGCGGGGATCCATTCGCGCGCCGAGAAATCCGATGCGCCGGTATCCTTGCTCGAGAATGTGCGAAATGGCGGCAAAACTCGCGTCGTAATGCGAGAAGCCGACCATCATGTCGACCGGACTGTCGCCGATCTCCATGATCTGCGTGACCGGACAATTCATCGACTTCCAGGATCGCGCGCGATTCCGGCGGTCTGGTTGATGCCGGTCACGATCAATCCGGCCGGCTTCTGCGCCCGAAACAGACGCAGCAGCTTTTCTTCCTGCAGGATGCTGTAGCGGGTATTGGCAAGCTGGATGCTGTAGCGGCTGCCTTCCGAAGCATCGTAGATGCCGCGCAGCACGTCGGCGAACACGTTGTTGGTGAGGGAGGGGATCACGACGCCGATGACTTCGGTGCGGTGCGAAGCCAGCGCGCGCGCGGCGAGATTGGGCACGTAACCGAGTTCCTTCACGGCGCTGTCGACGCGTTCGCGCTTGCTCAACGACAGCGCTTCGGGATTCCTGAAGAAGCGCGATGCCGTGATCGGGCTGACGCCAGCAAGCTTGGCGACCTCGGTGAGGCGGATTTTGCCAGACTTTGTGCTGTTTTCGTCCCATCTCGCGCTCATATCACAACGGATTAGACGATTGAACAATTATTGACAGCGCTACCATCGGATTGCTAAAAACCGCCAAACTGCGGATGATGATGCCGGCTGAATTCGGCTTCCGGCATTAGAAGTCGAAAAGACAGCAGGGCGTCGCCGTCGACCCGATGGCGCCAGAAAACAGAAAATGAGGGGAGAGATTCGATGTCGTCGGTACAGATTCGCGACGTGCGAAAGTCGTTCGGTAATTTTGAGGTTTTGCACGGCGTGTCGATTCCGATCGAGGATGGCGAGTTCGTCGTGCTGGTCGGCCCCTCCGGCTGCGGCAAGTCGACCTTGCTGCGGATGCTCGCGGGCCTCGAGAACATCACCTCGGGAACGATCTCGATCGGCGATCGCGTCGTCAACAATGTCCAGCCGAAAGAGCGCGACATTGCGATGGTGTTCCAGAACTACGCGCTCTATCCGCACATGACGGTCGCCGACAATATGGGCTTCTCGCTCAAGCTGCGCGGCGCGAGTGCCGACGAAATCTCGAAGCGGCGTCAAGCGCGCCGCGGAAATCCTGGCGCTGACGCCGCTGCTCGAGCGCTATCCCCGGCAATTGTCCGGCGGCCAGCGCCAGCGCGTCGCCATGGGCCGCGCCATCGTGCGCGATCCGCAGGTGTTCCTGTTCGACGAGCCGCTTGTCCAACCTCGACGCCAAGCTGCGCGTCGCGATGCGCACCGAGATCAAGGAACTGCACCAGCGGCTGAAGACCACCACGGTCTACGTCACCCACGACCAGATCGAGGCCATGACCATGGCCGACAAGATCGTGGTGATGCATGACGGCATCGTCGAGCAGATGGGCACGCCGCTCGAGCTCTACGACACGCCCGGCCAACCAGTTCGTCGCGGGCTTCATCGGCTCGCCGGCGATGAATTTCCTCAAGGGCAAGGTGAAGTCGAACGGCAGCGCCGGCTTCGAGGGGCCGAACGGCGTCAAGCTGCCGCTGGCATCGGCGCCGGCCAATTCGGAAGGGCGGCCGGCGGTCTACGGCGTCCGGCCCGAGCATTTCACCATCGCCGATGACGGCGCCGAAGCCGAGATCGTCGTGGTCGAGCCGACCGGCTCGGAAACCCAGGTGTTCGCCAAGCTCGGCGGCGAGCAGGTCGTCGCCGTGTTCCGCGAGCGTCATCAATTCAATCCGGGCGACAAGGTCCGGCTGAAGCCGGATCCGGCGCTCGTGCATCTGTTCGACGAGACGACGGGCAAGCGACTGAATGCGCCTGAAAACAGCTAAGCAAAATCAAAATATTCAAAGGGAGGATGGACTATGCACGACTTTACCCGCCGCTCTCTGCTTCAGGGCGGCACCGCGTTGCGGCGGCCGGCGCGCTGACCGGACCGGCGCTGCTCGAATTTGCCAAGGCCTGGGCGCAAGCCGTCGCCGTGGAAGGCCGGAGCCGGGCGCCAAGCTCACCGTGATGCGCTGGAAGCGCTTCGTGCCGGCGGAAGACGATGCGTTCAACGCCATGGTCGCGGCGTTCAAGACCGCGACCGGCACCGAGATGAACGTGTTCTGCGAATCCTTCGAGGACGTGCAGCCGAAGGCATCCGTGGCCGCGCAACACCGGCGCAGGGTCTCGATCTCGCCTGGGGCCTGCACACGCTGCCGCAGCTATTCCCGACCAAAGTGCTGAAGATGAACGACGTCGCCGACTATCTCGGCAAGAAGTATGGCGGCTGGACCGATGCCGCCGCCATGACCTGCAAGCAGGGCAACGACTGGCTCGGTATTCCCGTCGCGACCGTCGGCGGTTACATGACCTACCGCAAGTCGGCGGTCGACAAGGCCGGCTTCACGGAATTCCCGAAGGATTTCCCGGGCTTCCTGAAATGTGCAAGGCGCTCAAGAAGAACAATACACCGGCCGGCTTCGCGCTCGGTCATGCCACCGGCGACGCCAACGGCTGGCTGCACTGGATTCTGTGGGGGCACGGCGCCTACACGGTCGACAAGGACGACAAGGTCATCATCAACTCGCCGGAAACCGTGAAGGCGCTGGAATACTGCAAGGCGCTTTCCGACACCTTCATTCCCGGCGTCGCGTCCTGGAACGACTCGTCCAACAACAAGGCGTACCTGTCGGGCGAACTCTATTGCACCGCCAACGGCATCTCGATCTATGTCGCGGCCAAGGACGATCCGACCAAGAAGGAGCTCACCGAGGACACCTATCACGCGTTGATGCCGGTTGGTCCGATCGGCAAGCCGACCGAACTGCAGCTCGCGGTTCCGATCCTGGCGTTCAACTTCACCAAATATCCGAACGCGGCGAAGGCCTTCATCGCCTTCATGCTGGAGAAGGAAAACTACGACAAGTGGCTGTCCGGCGCGCGGGGCTATCTCACCCACACGCTCAACGCCTACGACTCGGCGCCGGTGTGGACGGCGGATCCGAAGAACGCAGGTGTTCAGCCAGGCCAGCAAGCGCGCGCTGCCGGCGTCCGGCATCGGCACGCCCGGCGAGAAGGCGGCGACCGCGATCGCCGACTTCCTGGTGGTCGACATGTTCGCCAACTACTGCACCGGCCGCGAGGACGCCAAGAGCGCGATCGCGGATAGCCGAGCGGCAGTTGAAGCGCATCTATCGCTGACGACAACGGAGCGGGCGGCAAGCGATTGCCGCCCGCTCTCATCACGACTTCGTATGCGGAAAGGCGGCAGCACCGCCGATGATATTGCGGGATTTCGCCAATGGCTGACATCGCACTCCAACCCAGGGTCGCCAGGCGGCAGATCCGCGAGGCCACCGCGTGGGACCTGCTCAGGGCTAATCAGCAACTGGCTCGGCTTCTGGTTCATGCTGCCGGCGATGGCGTTCCTGATCTTGTTCCTGGCCTATCCGCTGGGCTTGGGCATCTGGATTTCGTTCACCGACGCGCGCATCGGCCGGCCGGGCAGTTTCATCGGGCATCGAGAATTACGAGTGGCTTGTGGGACGACTCGATCTTCTGGCTCTCGGTGTTCAACACGCTGCTCTACACGACAGTCGCCAGCGCCATCAAATTCGCGATCGGTCTCTATCTCGCGCTGCTGTTGAACGAGAACATGCCGTTCAAGGCGATGCTGCGCGCGCTGGTGCTGATCCCGTTCATCGTGCCGACCGTGCTGTCGGCGCTGGCGTTCTGGTGGATCTTCGATCTCGCAATTCTCGATCATCTCGTGGTCGCTGAAGCAGATCGGGACTGATCACCGAGAACATCAATTTCCTCGGCGATGTCACCTGGGCGCGGATCTGCGTGATCTTCGCCAATATCTGGCGCGGCGTGCCCTTCGTCGCGATCACGCTGCTGCGCGGGCCTGCAGACCGTGTCGCCCTCGCTCTACGAGGCCGCGACGCTCGACGGCGCGACGCAGCTGGCAGATGTTCCGCTTCATCACCTATCCGCTGCTGACCCCGATCATCGCGGTGGTGATGACGTTCTCGGTGCTGTTCACCTTCACCGACTTCCAGCTGATCTGGGCGATGACGCGCGGCGGCCCGGTCAATGCCACGCATCTGATGGCGACGCTGTCGTATCAGCGCGCCATCATCGGCGGCACACTCGGCGAGGGCGCGGCGATCTCGAGCGCGATGATCCCGTTCCTGCTGGCGGCGATCATGGTCTCCTGGTTCGGACTGCAGCGCCGCAAATGGCAGCAGGGAGAAAACAATGACTGATCTTCCTGCACCACGAGCCGATCGATCTCAAGGCCGTGCTGTCGGGCTCGTCGCCGACGGTCGCGATGGACGATCACAGCGAGGGCATGAGCTATCTGGAGTCGGTGCCGCGCCGCCTGGTGACGCTCTATCTGCCGCTGTCGATCATCGTGATCGTGCTGCTGTTTCCGTTCTACTGGATGGCGCTGACCGCGATCAAACCGGACGAGCAGTTGCTCGATCTCGACACAGTTCAATCCGTTCTGGACCTGGAATCCGACGCTTCAAGCACATCCACAAGCTGCTGTTCGAAAGCTACTATCCGCTGTGGCTGTGGAACACGATGTATGTGGCGGTCTGCGCCGACCGTGCCTGTCGATCGTCGCCAGCGTGCTCGCGGCCTACGCCATCGTGCGGCTGCGCTATCGCGGCGCGCAGTGGGTCGGCGGCGCTGATCTTCCTCGTCCTATCTGGTGCCGCCGTCGATCCTGTTCATTCCGCTCGCCACCGTCGTGTTCCAGTACGGCCTGTTCGACACGCCGTTCGCGCTGATCCTGACCTATCCGACCATCCTGATCCCGTTCTCGACCTGGCTGCTGATGGGCTATTTCAAGACCATCCCGTTCGAGCTGGAGGAATGCGCGCTGATCGACGGCGCGAGCCGCTGGCAGATCCTGACCAAGATCGTGCTGCCGCTGGCGATCCCGGGGCTGATCTCGGCGTTCATCTTCTGCTTCACGCTGTGCTGGAACGAGTTCATCTACGCGCTGACCTTCCTGCACCTCGACGCAGAACAAGACGGTGCCGGTCGCGATCGTCAACGAGTTCGTCGACGGCGACATCTATCGCTGGGGTTCGCTGATGGCGGGCGCGCTGGC
>ERZ1370068.9971-contig-8709_pt1 | contig 31669 bp, 49 predicted proteins | sample MGYA00561227_ERZ1370068 | MGnify/ENA primary metagenome ERZ1370068 (study PRJEB38410, sample SAMEA6850437) | metagenome | study: Metagenomic assessment of the ecological functions of the soil: analysis of the soil microbiota associated with the...
CAAGCTACGTATTGCTGTCGACCCGCTTGGCGGAGTTATCATGATCTGGCCGTTGTTCGGAATCCGAACCAGATGTTGCCGGCATTGCTCTTCGCTGCTGGCCACCACTGTACTGATCGCTTTGGCGCGAGCGCTACGCCCGGTGACGCTTCGCGCCCAATGGCAGCGGGTTCTGGTTTGCACCCTCACGGCAGGGCGGAGCGGGGGCCGTGGCTTCTCGTCCGATCCGCGCATTGATCTCTACGCGTTGGCCAACAAGTACAGCGAGTAAGGTTTCGGCTGGCACTATCCTCGCCCGGCCAAAGAAAGTAATGTCGATATGGAGCGTGTCGCTTTCAACAACTACATATGCGGGTATGCTTTGCCAGTTCTGTTCGTTGCTCCTTTGCAGTTGGTCATATTTACTCACGCCAGGCGAATGTCCTTGAAAGCGTTCCGTAACGCCATGCCGAGTGCGGCTGAGACGCCAGGCACCGTAGGAGATCCGGTGCCCTGGTGTAATGCCTGAACCAGTCCTTGTCATGCCGGAAGTCATCGAGGCGACGGTGAAGATGCTCGCGTGCGCGCGCTGACGCAGCGACACAACTGCGCCAGGCTATTTAGAATCATTGCGCCCGGACTATAAGGCCTACTTTGATCCACCATGCAGCGCGCGTCATCCCCGGCACGGCAGCACCGATACTGAGCGTGCGAATACGTCAACATCTTCATCGAGTGGCGCTTCAACGGATGGAGTGGTATGCCGCGTTAAAGCGGTTCCCGCCCGATTTGAATCGGCGGGATTCCCAAAGGGTTAAGGATGAACGAATCTTCGTGCATTGATCTCTCCGTTGCGGGGGCGGGCGATGCCGAAGTCCTATTCTGGTGATCTGCGGGAACGCGTAATCGAAGCTGTTGAAGGCGGTGCGTCGCGGCGCGAGACGGCTGAACGTTTCGAGGTGAGCGTGAGTTCGGCGGTAAAGTGGCTGCAGCGCTGGCACGAAAGCAAGAGCGCTGTGCCGAAGCCGCGTGGAGGAAGCGTTTCTCCACTGGAAGAGTTTGCGGAGCAGATACTCGATCTGATTGCCCAACAGCCGGACCTGACTTTGGTGGAGACCGTCGCAGAGCTGCGCAAGCGACGGATCTGAACCAGCCGTAGCTCGCTCTGGCGTTTTCTCGATCGCCACGGAATCACCCTTAAAAAAGCCTGCAAGCTGCCGAACGGCAGCGAGCGGATGCGGCGCGAGCACGCCGACGTTGGATCCGAGAGCAAGGCATGCTTGATCCCGCCCGGTTGGTGTTTATCGACGAGACCGCGGTCAGCACAAACTTGGCGCGGGTCAGGGGCGTGCTCCGAGCGGCGACAGGGTGATCGGCACCGTTCCGCTTGGAGCATGGGAGACGATCACCTTCGTTGCTGCCTTGCGCCACAACAAAATGACCGCCCCAATGGTGGTCGAAGGTGCCATGACTGGAGAGATGTTCCTCGCCTATATCGAGCAGTGCTTGGTTCCCACGCTCCGGCGCAACGACATCGTCGTGATGGATAACTGCCGCGTCCACATGGGGCCCGCCATTCGCGAGGCGATTGAGAAAGCGCACGCGACGCTGCGCTACCTGCCGAAATACTCGCCCGACCTCAATCCAATCGAACTGCCTTACAGCAAATTCAAGGCGTTCCTCCGTAAGGTCGCGGCGCGAACTGTTCCGGGCCTCACTCGAGCAATTCGCTCGTTCGTCCCACAGCTCGGTCCGCGCGAATGTGCCAACTATTTCAGGCATGCAGGCTATGCTTCAATATGACCGGAATCCGCTTTAGTCAGGTATGCGCGTGACGGCGAGAAGCCGAATGTCAAATGATTACGATACGGTGTCGGGGACGCATCGTAATGAAGATGCGCGGACGAGTGTGTGTTCCCAGTCATTTCCAGAATGCAGAAAGCGGCGTCTCAGCTTGCCGTCGCTCCACGCTGACTGCGTTGTTACTCGAAGTTTCATCTCAACAGCTCATGCCCCTCCATCATACGCGCCATTACTTCTGGACAAGACTGCATCGGAGTGTTCGCGGCTGGTTGACCGGCGTGGACTCGTCGACCGCCATACCTCGGATGACATTGGACGGAAAAGGGAAACGCCAATGAACTCCACACCCACTCCGAAAGCAATTGAACCCCACGATGCCCTAATCGCGCGCGCCGATGAACGACTCGCGCACGCCTACGAACAGATCGCGCGCGCGGATGAAGAGCTCGCGCGTGTGAGTGAACAGCTTGCAAAAATGGAGCGCGATGCCGCGCGCGCCACCTTCGGCCGGACCTGGCCCGCAATCACCGCCTAGAAGGCCGGCGCTCCGGGCCCTCGTCGGCTTGCCGCTGGCGGCGTGCATCGTTGTCGCTGCCCTGGTTTTGCAGTCGTCCTATGGCGGCGGGGCCAAGCTGGTTGTCGCCCGTTGGGCGCCGCAGCTCGTTTCAACTCCATCATTGCCGCCGGAAAATCGCGCCGCTTCCCGCGCAGCCCGCTCCATCTATCGTTCAAGTGGCCGCGGCGGAGGCAGCACCACCGCAAGCAACGCCCTTGGCTCAGACCGCACCGCAAGACGCCGCGCCGACAGCTACCGCAGCGCTTCCCGATCACACACAGTTGCTGCAAACGATGGCGCGCGATCTCGCGAATGTGGAGCGAAACATCGAACAGCTCAAGGCGAACCAGCAACAAATAGCCAGCGACAATTCAAAAGCCATTGAGGAGCTCAAGGCGAGCCAGGAAGAGATAAAACGCGTGCTCGCGAGGGTTTCCGAGCAGAACCTGCCCAAGACGTCACCGCCTCCGACGCAGCCGACTCCGACCTTGCGCAAGCCCGAGCGGACGCTTCAGTCGCCGCACGCGAGAGCGCGGCCTCGAATCCCGAGGGAGTGGATCTACGAGGAATGGTAGCCGTCGATGCGGTGATCATCGAAGGCTCTGTCCCGCACCAAAGCCTCGATGCGATAACAGAACGCGGCCTCGCTGCGGGGTGCGCTGATGCGTCGTCGTCGTCGCTCCAGCAAATCGCGGGGAGAAGACGGCGAAGGGAGCCGCTTTTCCTATCGTTGCCATTGAGCCATCGCCTGCGGTCGCCGCAGGTCGGCCGCCGGGCTAGCCCGGAAACGACGCACAGTCTTTAATATGCTCGCCAGCGGGATTCCGGTGCTCGAAGTGCGTATAGTCGCTGGTAGATCATCGACTCTGGTATCCAATCAAGCAAGGTGTATCCAAGTGGCAGCTTGATCAGGTTAGCGATAATTCTGGATGAAGGCGGATGCCAATAAACGGACAGGTTATAAAATTTAAGCGGAGTGAACCCTAAAGTCGTGAACTCGTGCATCAATCGCTTATGACTGAAGTGCCTTCTGTAGTCCACAATTGGACCCGAAAGCAGAAATATTTTGCCAGAGTGTTCTTTGGCAACTTTCTTCAGAAGCGCTCCCTGCTCCTGCAGGGACAGATAGTAGACGCATTCGATGGCTGCGATCACGTCGTAACCCTCGAATGACGCTTGTAAAAAATCAGCGCTTTCAAATCTGGCATTTGGCAGGTTTAGCGATTTGGCGCGAGCGATCGCTACATCGCTTATGTCGATGCCAACCACGGATCGTGCTTTGCTAAAAATTGTCTGGGTCAAGTGGCCTTCACCACAACCGAGTTCAAGAACGGATTTGTCCCGGATGAATGGCTTCAGACATCGGCGCAGCACGTTATCCCTGAATCGCGCGTGGGAAATATGCCAGGGTCAGGGGCCGCGTAATAGAGATTGAAATCTGCAGCCGTTCGCATTGCTGGTTTCCGCCGCTATTGAAAACAAGCGCTGTTCGCGAGTCCCCAAAAACCAATTTGCCTGTGGCGCGTAGGCGCGATCCCGGCGCTTCGAGACTTTCCTTTGGGGCAACGCCTATCGCATGTCCACCCTTTCGCGCCATCGCGCTTCGAAAGTATCAGAGTCATTCAGTGCCCGGGCTTGCGCGTCTAATGGATTGCCGGGCTTCTGTGTGACAACGCTTGTAACTTTTCCGTTGGAAACGGGTTGCGCGGATGCCTCCTTAGGCCATTCCAACAACGACTTCGAAAGCATGGGCTTGCCCTCGTACCAGCACTTTCGTCCATCGATCAGACGATAGGACCACCACTGCCCGTGCGGATTTTTGACGGCGCCGCGGCGCTGCATTGTTGTTTGGCCTGCGCATTTGGTATCCCAACGGATAACAGCGTAGCAATCCAGGCGGCCAAAGCGATTGATGGCAGTTTGCTCATTTGCGCACTGCGAGGCTGCTTTGTCGCTGCAAGCGGCTTACAGCGACTACCAAATCGGGGCGTTCGAGAACTTCCACCAACCTGTCGAGGATACGCTCATTATTCTGCGGCCGGGGCCGAAGGTAGTCTTCCAGTATGAGTTGCGCTTCGTTAATCGCCTGAAGAGCCAATTGTTGATCAGTCATCTCTTCTTACCCATCAAACAAATGCCGCCCAGAGAAAGAAAGAACGAGAAATCAAGCTGCTTTTGGGAAATATCCCCGCTTTTTTGAGTTATCCGATCAATTTTTATTTCAATGCGAGAAGCCCTGAGGGCACGATCGCGGCGCTCCTGTTCAGCACGCGTCATACTGCGACCAAGCCGCAACGCTCTCAGTTGCGCTCTCGACTGGATCAGGACTATGGCGCGCGCGCTGTCGTTCAGAATATTTTTCTCGATCCATGAAGCTTCGAAACGAAACACGGGGAACGCTCGCGACTGGCGCAAGGCTAAAACATTACGGCTGGGGGCGCGAAGGCGAAGGCATGAGCGCAGAGGAACGAAAGTTTGTCCTCGGCCGCTACCATGCGAAATTTGCAACTGACGAGTTCGACACGATCGCTGTTCCGGAACTTAATGACCTCTCCTTGCGGGAACCGCGCGTGGTGCCGCCGGCTTCCCTCGCCGCCTTTTGCACGACCGAACGCTACGATCGCGCCGCGCACACCTACGGCAAGTCCTATCCGGATTACGTCAGGGCCATGCTCGGCGATTACAACTGTGCACCCGACGTTGTGGCCTATCCGCGCAACGAGGCGGAGATTTCGGCCGTGATGGAATGGGCGGGTTCCGTCGGCGCTTCGCTGACGCCTTTGGAGGCGGCTCGAGCGTCTGCGGCGGCGTCGAGCCGCGCGTCGACGGCATTAAGCACAAGGCTGCCGTCACCCTCGATCTGCGCAATCTCTCCAAAGTCGTCGAAGTCGATCCGATATCGCGCGCCGCATCGATCGAAGCCGGCACCTATGGTCCGTCTCTGGAAAACCAGCTCAAGCCACATGGCTTCACGTTGCGGCATTTCCCGCAGAGTTTTGAATACTCGACGCTTGGCGGCTGGATTGCGACGCGATCGGGCGGCCATTTCGCCAGTCTTCATACCCACATCGACGACTTCGTCGAAAGCCTGCGCGTCGTGACGCCAGCTGGCGTGCTGGAGACGCGCCGACTTCCCGGATCGGGTGCCGGGCCCAGTCCCGACCGCATGTTCATCGGCTCGGAAGGAATCCTGGGCGTGATTTCGCGAGCCTGGATGCGATTGCAGCCGCGTCCAGGTTTCCGCGCCGGCGCATCGATCCGTTTCCCTCGTTCTTCGATGCCGCGCGCGCTGTGCGGGCCGTCGCGCAAGCTGGCCTCTATCCGTCAAATTGCCGCATCCTCGACCCGCAGGAGGCCTTCAATACCGGTGCGGCGGATGGCAGCTTTGCCATCATGGTGCTCGCGTTCGAGTCGGGCGATCATCCGCTGGACGCCTGGATGGCGCGCGCGCTCGAGTGCTGCGCCGACCATCGCGGAACGCCGGAGCCCGCGAAGGCCAGCGACGCGCATCTGCAAGGCGCGGCGGGCATCTGGCGCAACGCGTTCATTCGCATGCCCTATGCGCGCGAATTTCCGACGCCCGCGGGCCTCATCAACGATACGTTCGAGACTGCCATCACCTGGGATCGGTTCGAAAGCTTTCACGACAAAGTCAAAGCGGCAACCGAGCGCGCCATTCTGGAAGCGACCGGCGTGAAGGGCGAAGTCACCTGCCGCTTCACCCACGTCTACCCGGACGGGCCTGCACCCTATTTTTCTTTCCACGCACTCTGGTCGACACGGCGCGCTTCTCGAGCAGTGGCAGGCCATCAAGAATGCGGCGAGCGACGCGCTGATCGCAGCAGGCGGCACCATCACGCATCATCATGCCGTCGGTCGCGATCACAGATCTTGGTACGACCGACAGCGGCCGGAGCTTTTCGCCGCCGCACTACGCGCAGCCAAGCGCGAACTAGATCCGCAAGGCATGCTCAACCCGGGCGTCCTGATTGATCCGTAGACGCATGCTGCCGAAAGAGCTCCGTCGCAAGCCGAAGCTCAGCTGAGCGCCCTGCTCGTCGCGTTTGGGCTTGCCGGAAAATGGTCGCGATAATCGAACGCCGTGACGAAATCCCTTTGTCTGCGATTTGTCAAGCCCCGATATCCAACGCGCCGCTGCCGTTTGACGAACTGACCAGGCGATCAGGGGCGCATGGTGCGCGGGTGGAGGTGTCCGCCTACGGTGTGATGGAATTACCCACAGTTCAGACGAACGAACACGCCTCAACCAACCCGTCCGCTTCAAACAGCGTCTTTAGCAACCTTCAGGGGTGACGCCTGACCGACTTGCTGGCTGGCTTGGCCGCGAACTCCATAGGCTCTTTCGTGAAAGGATTTACACCGCTGCGGGCTTCAGTAGCAGGCTTGTTCACGACCGACATTTTGACGAAGCCAGGAATGACGAACTCGCCGGATTCATTCAGTTCCTTATAGCCTACAGTCGCCATCTGCTCGATGACGGCCTTTACGTCTCCCTTGGAAACCTGCGTTCCCTCTGCAATTGCATCAATCAACTGATTCTTGGTCATCTTGGCCATGATGGATTCCTTTGTGGAGGCTCAGAACAATTTAAAGCGCATGAGCTACGCGGGGTGCGTCACTCTGTTTAAAACGCGGCAAAGCCACGCAGTTCGCTTCTCGTTCATGCCTATGGTCATGAAGTCACCGGGCTTAAAACCTATCGAGGTCCAAAACGCAAGGAGCAGCTCGGCGTGTGTTCCATACCTGGGTTCCACTCACCTGCGCTTTCCCTGATTGAACGATCTCCCAAATCTTCGCTTCCGACCTAATGGCTCATAGACTTGACAACGCAAATCCACCGCAGGCGCCATGGCCGCGTGCTAGACGTACCGAAGCTATTTGTCGTCCTTGTCGACACAGGTCGCAGACCGAACGCAGGTCGATCTGGCCGCGCTCACGCACTCGCCGACAACCTTCGTCCACAACCTCGGCAGCCGCCTCCGGTGCGTGAAGTGTGCTAGAGGCCGGCATCCATCCGGGCTGATGGCGTTCGACCAGCCGTGGAGAACACGGAGTGGTCGGCCATGGGTGCTCGACGGGCTGCGATCAGGTTGTTAAGCCCGCCTCCGCAGGGAGACTTTGAGTCGAGACATGACCGTTGCGATCGAGATGGGGCACACGACGGCAGGCGCCCCGGCGACCCTGGACCTTGAGGAACTGCTGGCGACCCGCCTGCTGGTGCAGGGCAATTCGGGCTCCGGCAAATCCCATCTGCTGCGCCGGCTGCTGGAACAGAGTGCCCCCTGGGTGCAGCAGACCATCATCGACCCCGAAGGCGACTTCGTGGCGCTTGCCGACCGTTTCGGCCATCTCCTGATCGATGCCGAGGACCATACCGAGCGGGGCCTGCAGGTCGCCGGCGAGCGAGCGCGCATCCATCGCGTCTCCACGGTGCTCAATCTCGAGGGGCTCGACGCCGAGAACCAGATGCGGCGCGCCGCCGCCTTCCTCGGCGGGCTTTTCGAGGCCGCCCGCGACCACTGGTACCCGATGCTGGTGGTGGTGGATGAGGCGCAGCTCTTCGCGCCGGCAGTCGCCGGCGAGGTTTCGGACGAGGCGCGCAAACTCTCGCTCGGCGCCATGACGAACCTGATGTGCCGTGGCCGCAAACGCGGGCTTGCGGGGATCATCGCCACCCAGCGACTGGCGAAGCTCGCCAAGAACGTCGCGGCCGAGGCGTCCAATTTCCTCATGGGCCGAACGCTTTCTGGATATCGACATGGCGCGCGCCGCCAGCCTTCTGGGCATGGAGCGGCGACAGGCAGAGGCCTTCCGGGATCTGGAGCGCGGGCAATTCATGGCGCTGGGACCGGCCCTCTCCCGCCGTCCGCTGGGGCTGCGCATTGGTCCAACGGATACCACGCCGCGCAACGCGACCCGCGCCTGATGCCTCTGCCGGAAGCGACACTGGACGCACGCGCCATCATCCTGGCAGCGCCGCCGCCCGAGAATAATCGGCCCCAGCGCCGGTCGCCGCCAGACCTCCTCGGCCAGCTCATGGCGGCGAAAACCGCGGCGCTGGAGATCCGTCCCGAAGCGGTGGAGCAGCCACTCAGCGCTGAGGAACTGGCGGAGCGGCGTGAGCGAGTGGACCGTATTCTGCGCGCCGTCATGGCGGAACCCGACGCGGGATTCCGTGCCATCGGCGTCCTCTATCAGGAGTTCGTGGTCCGCTGCCGAATAGAGGGCCTCGGTTCGGCCGTGCCGGACCTGGCTGACTTCCGTCGCATGCTGACGCGCGCCCGCGCCGGGCTCGGCTCCGATATGGCAGAGGATGACGGGTGGCAGGATGTCTCGGTCCGCGCCTCACTTCTGCCGGAGGATATGCAGGGCGTCTTCATGATGATCGCCCGCGCCGCGAGGAAGGTTGGCCCTGCCCGGGCGATGCAGCGATTGCCCGCGCCTATGGCTCGCATTCGTTGCGCCGTGCACGGCGTCTGCTGACCTACATCGAGGAGCAGGGCCTCATCGTTTGCCAGCTTGACGGTGCCGGCCGGCGGATCGTGACGCTCGTCGAACTGGCCTGGGCGACGGCACCGGGCGACCCCAATGCCGAGGAACTGCCGGCGGAGCAAGGCTGCAACAGTTCGGCTCCATGATGCGACGGTCGAGCGCGCACTCCGGAAAATACCACGCATCAAGCCGTGGCTGTCTGCAGCAGAGGACTGCCACAGGGCTTCTGTCGAAGTGATACACAAACGAGGTAACTTGATAATGGCGCCCGTCTCGCTCCGCGGTGTATGATTCGCAAAAGTCGCTGAGCGTTGCGCTGCAGTTCCTTTGACGAGTCCGCGCTCTTGTCGCCGACCGCTTTTGCATATCTCGCTTAAGAGGAGTTCTGAGCTTGAGCGTTGCCTTCACCAAGGAAGACAGTGCCGAAACTGCGTCGGAGACTTTGCTTCCCGACCGCCCGGTTTCACCTCATCCGAACCTTGTTACGGAAGCGGGATTAAAGGCTCTGGAATTTCAGCTCCACCAGGCTCGCGAGGCATACGAGACGGCGCAGAAGATCGAAGACGTGAATGAACGACGGCGGCAAGCAGCAACCCCTTTGCGTGATGTGCGCTACTTTGCGGCGAGAGTTCGGACGGCTCAGGTCATCCCCAATCCGACGTCGACTGACACTGTCGCCTTTGGGAGCACGGTGACCTTCAGGCGCGACGATGGGCGCGTGCAGAAATATCATATCGTGGGAGAGGACGAAGCGGACCCCAAGGCCGGTTCAATTTCCTTCGTGTCCCCGGTGGCAAGGTCTCTGATGGGCAAAGCTGTTGGGGATGTCGTCGGTACATCCGGTCAGGAGCTTGAGATCATTGCGATCTCGTAGCACGCCCGCACCCAGAATATAGCCAACGAGCACCGAAAGCCGCCCACCCAGTTGTGATCAAAGTTAGCTCGAGCGCGATGTCCGCTTTGCGCCCAAGCGGTCCACGGGTGGTATTGTGACCAGAGTTAGGTCCTTGCCCCGAGCCCACTAACGACAAGCTGCCGTTCAGGATCAAGAACGACCCTTGTTCCGAACTGCTGACATCTCCCATCCAGTGTCTGCTGGATCCATTCGATGTCCCGCCACGATGGAATGGAGAGACGAAAGTTCTTGATCTGCAGGGGAACCAGTTTGAGCGCATGGAGGCTTCCGCTGGTCGGATCCAGGTCCGCGAAGTACATCAGCGCCAGGTCGTCACGGTAGCGCTCGTAACCACCGATGCCTTCATAGTCGTTCAGAAAATCACCGCAGCCATAGAGAATGAGGCGATCTCGATAGATTTCGATCGCTCTCGGATGATGCGAAGAATGCCCGTGAACGATCGACACGCCTGCCTTGTCGATGAGGGCCCGGGCCAAAATCTTCTGCTCATACGGAATGTGATATCCCCAGTTGGATCCCCAATGGATTGAAACGACGACGAGATCGCCCGGCCTCCTGAGCGCCATGACCTGGTCGGCGACCTCCGACGCACTCGCCTCGCAGAGGTCAGGCAGCAAGTTGACGCCTGGAGCGTCGGGTGTCGCAGCCCATTCGAGCGGGATGCCGCTCGATGTCGATCCGAACGAAAGATCAGGAGCCGCGCTTTGGCAAGGTTCAGCACGGCGGGTGCGCGCGCTTCGTGATCGTTGCGTCCTGCGCCCGTCGCCTTGACCGTTGAGTTTCTGCAGAGTCGTCAGCGTCTCCAGCAGGCCGGCGCGGCCCCAATCGAGCACATGGTTGTTGGCCAATACGCAGCAGTCGATCTTGGCAGCCGCGAGACATTCTGCATTCTCGGGGCTCACGCGGTAGTTGATGCCCTTGTTCGCGCGGTCGTGGCTGCGGGTCACAGCTGTTTCGAGATTGATGATCCGCGCATCCGGCTGCATGCGCTCCAATTGGCCCAGTGCAGCGCCCCAAACGTAGGACGACCCGTTGCGCCGCGGAATGGGCCCGTTCGCCTGCTCGGCGAGCCGCACGTAACCCTCCGCCGATCGCAGGTAGTGTTCGTAAATCTCGGGGCTGCAGGGGTGCGCCAGCACCTGGTCGATGCCGCGGCCGCACATGACATCTCCGCATAGAAAGAGCCGCACCGATTTCCGATGCCCAGCCGGCAAATGTCTGTCCTCGGCGCATGAAATACCGCTCAGGTCTTCGCGTCAGGCGTGAGATCCCTGAACGCCGTCATCACCTCGGCCAGCATCCGCTCCTGCTCTCCCGCATAGCGCGGAGAGAAGTGAAACGGCTCGACGCGGCGCACATTGGCTTCCCGCGCAATTTCTCCGGCAGCCGTGGTTGTGAGATGGGCCCGGTCCCTCGCCAATGCGGCGTCCGCCCCCGCAAATGCCGCCTCAATGAAGAGGATGTCCGCATTCTGAACGCAGCGCCACGATGGCGGCACGATTGGCCGGCGTGTCGGCGACATCGGTAACATAGGCAATTTTCTGGCCGGCAGTGACCGTCAGGAGGTCGCGCAGGCTGCCGAGCCGCTCGAGGCGACCGTCCGAAGCTGCCGCTCCATCGATCCGTATCAAATGATCGTCCGGACGGCTTTCCACAACCGCCTGCTTGAGCCACCGCAACCACGGACCGACCGGAAGCCCGCGCTCGGATAGTCGATTCTTCCAAATGTTGACATGGGCCGCTTCCTGCAGGGCAAAGCCGAGGCAGGGCATGCGATGATCGAGGATGGCGGCTGAGACGCGGCAGGTCCGTTCGTCACATAGGACGCCGTCAAGAATTGTCTTCGACACCGGCGGTTCCGCGGCAAAAGCCCTCTTCAACCGGAACTGCGTGGTCGAGATGGAGTTCGGCGTCTCAAGCTCGCTGACAACGAAGACAAGATCGGAACCGTAGCTCTTCGACCAGATTCCATCGATAGGCCTGAAGCTTGTGATAGACGCGCTCGGCAAAGCCGCGCCGGGCCGTAAAGGTGTACAGTTTTCTCGCTGTCCCACGAGCAAACGGAGCAGATGATCAAAGCCAACGAAATGATCGATATGCGCATGCGAGACGAAGATCTGGTCGACGCGTCGTATCTTCCGCGGTGACAGTGAAGCGATTTCCCCGAGATCGAACAGCACACTGTGCGTTTTCGAACAGCGTCTCCACATAGACCGTCGGGTCTCCGTAGCGACCGTTGACTGAGGCTCGGATGGAAGAGCGGCCGCATGGCAAACTATCCTGCAGCGGGTTTTTCACGCCTCTCGGGCTGCCCTCTCGACGGACCATCTTCGGGCAAAGGCAAATGCGTCCTGCCGCGACATGAGTAACAAGTTGCCCCGGGGAACAGCCATTGCGGTCGCTGATGCGGCTCTCCGAAAACACGCAGACCCGATCATCCGGCGAAGCGGGTTAGACGGAGATGTGATAGCCGCCGTCCACGGCAATGTGCTGGCCGGTGATATAGGACGCGGCATCCGAGAGCAGGAAGCACACAGGCTTGACCGCTTCCTCCGGCGCGGCCCAACGCCCCATCGGGATCCGCGCCAGCATGCCATCGCGAAACTTGTCACCCCTGATCGTCTCGGTCATTGGGGTCTCTACAACGCCGAAGCAGACCGAGTTCGTCCGAACGCCGAATTTCGACCATTCCTTGGCGGCCGTCATCGTCATGCCCAACAGGCCACTCTTTGCCGCGGCATAGTTTATCTGGCCTATAGAACCGGCTCTTCCGGCGTCCGATGAGATATTCACGATCGACCCCACGCTTTCGCGCCCCGCCTTGCCCCTGTGCGACCATCACGCGGCCCACCGCGCTGGGTCCACAGGAATGCGCCGGTCAGATGCACCGAGATGACTTCGCTCCATTGCTGCAGGGTCATCTTTTCGATCATCGCAGGCCTGATAATGCCGGCGTTATTAACGAGGCCGTCTATGGCGCCGATGCGCGCCATGACGTCGCGCACCGTCGCTTCCGTGAATTCCGGATCAGCCACGTTGCCGACATAGGGCAGCAGACGCCCGTTCGTCGTCGCAGCAAATGCGTCGAGCTTGTCGCCGTTAAGATCGACGCCTGCCACCCGTGCCCCCAGGGCGATCGCCAAGCTCGCAATCGCGCGCCCGATCCCTTGCGCCGCCCCGGTTACGACGATCGTCTTTCCATCCAATGACATCACATCTTGCATGCACTACCCTTTCCAACATTCCTGGCCCGCTGCAACCGGCATCCTAAACACTATCGATCTCGACGCAAATGTCCCGCGATCGAATGCCGCATGGTACCCCCACAGGCGCCTCGATCTGCAGTAATGGCCGAAGTTGCGTGAAGAACTGGCCTTCGGCCCGCGCCGTACGTCGGAGCCGCCGATCATGCGCGTGACGACGCTCGGCAGCGATTTCCCGCGCCTTTGGGCGAACCAGGCGCTCGAAGGCGACACGCCCCCGATTTTCAGCGCGGCCAGGACCGTCGCGCCCGATGCACCCATAATCCCTCCTCGGCTGACAGCATCGCCATCCAGCCTGCATCCGCCTTGCCGCAAAAGTGACGGCCCCCAAATTAGTACACTTTCGTACGAAATCTATCACGATCGGATTTTCATTCAAGCCCGACTGACCCCGGCTCAAGGATAACCGTCGATACCTTCTATTTGAGGTGGTGACGCGCGGCGGCGCCAGCGGAGCCTGCGAGAGAAGCAGCGCCACAGCTCAGCGCGCCTCACCTTGTTCCCTCCTCGGAATGAGCCGGCACCGGCACCGAGTCCTTCCGGAAAACAGGACGTAGAGCGCCGGCGGATCACGAGCAGCGTCAGCACCGTCGAAGAGATGATGCCGCCGATCACGACGGTGGCGAGCGGACGCTGCACCTCGGCGCCGGCGCCGGTCGCGATCGCCATCGGCACGAAGCCGAGCGAAGCGACGAGCGCCGTCATCAGTACCGGGCGCAGCCGCGGTCAAGGCACCGTTCCGAACCGCGTCGAGCACGCCTTCTCCGTCACGCCGCAGCCGCTCGATGAAGGAGATGATGACGAGCCCGTTGAGCACCGCGACGCCGGACAGCGCGATGAAGCCGACGCCGGCGCTGATCGAGAGCGGAATGTCGCGCAGCAGCAGCGCAGCGACGCCGCCGGTCAAGCGCCAGCGGTACGCCGCTGAACACCAGCAGCGCGTCCGCCAGCGAGCCGAGGCTCATGAACAGCAGCAACAGCACCAGCAGCAGCGCCACCGGCACGACGATGGTCAGCCGCTTGGTAGCGGAGACCAGCTGCTCGAACTGCCCGCCCCACCCGATCCAGTAGCCCGCCGGCAGCTTGACCTTCTCGACGACGGCCTGCTGCGCCTCGGCCACGAACGAGCCCAGATCGCGTCCGCGCACATTTGCGGTGACGACGATCGCGCCGCTTGCCGTTTTCGCGGCTGATCTGGTTGGGTCCGGCGGGTCGATCTCGATGGCGGCCACGGACGAGAGCGGGACGTAGCGCGCCTGGCGGCCCCGCTGCCGACGCGAAGGGCTGTCCGGGTCAGGCCCGCGCCCCTGTCCTCGCCGGGCGGCAGTGGGATCGGGATTGCCCTGATCGCCTCGACGTCTCCCGCGCAGGCTTTCCGGGCAGGCGGACGACGATGTCGAAGCGCCGGTCGCCCTCGAACAGCTTGGCCGGCCGTTCTGCCGCCGATCGCGATCTCCACGATCGCCTTGGACCTCGGCCACGCTGAGCCCATAGCGCGAGAGCGCCTGCCGGTCGAGCTTGACCGGTCAGAATCGGCAGGCCGGCGACCTGCTCGGTCTTCACGTCCGTGGCGCCGCGGATCGCCGTGGATCGCGCCCTGCACCTGCTTCGCCGCGCCCTAGCAGCGATGTCGAGGTCGTCGCCGAATATCTTGATGCCGATGTCGCTGCGGACGCCGGAGATCAGTTCGTTGACGCGCAGCTGGATCGGCTGCGTGAATTCGTAGCTGCTGCCCGGAATCTCGTTGGCGGCATCGCTCGATCTCCTCGACCAGGTCGGACTTGGGCCGCGCCGGATCGGGCCATTCCGCGCGCGGCTTCAGCATGACGTAGCCGTCCGATATCGAGGGCGGCATCGCGTCCGTCGCAACCTCGGCAGTGCCGGTGCGCGCGAAAACATCCTTCACTTCGGGGATCTGCCTGACGCGCTTCTCCAGCGCGGCCTGCAGGTCCACCGACTGGGTGAGGCTGGTGCCGGGAATGCGCATGGCGTGCACCGCGATATCGCCCTCGTCGAGGCTCGGGATGAACTCGCCGCCCATGCGCGACGCCGCATATGCGCTCGCGACGACGATCACCACCGCAGCGACGACCACGGAACCGGGACCGGATCGCGCCGCCGAGCAGCGGCAGGTACACCCGCTTGGCGCCGCGCATGAAGAAGTTCTCCTTCTCGGAGAACCTGCCGGTGACGAAGATCGCGACGGCGGCCGGCACGAACGTCATCGAGAGAGATGGCCGCGCCGAGCAAGTGCCATCAGCACCGTCAGCGCCATCGGCGTGAACATTTTGCCTTCGACGCCCGGTCAAGGTGAGGATCAGGAAGGTAGACGACGGCGATGATCAGCGTGCCGAACAGGCTCGGCCGGATCACTTCGCTGGATCGCCTGCGACGATGGTCTGCGAGGCGCTCCGGCAGCGAAAGCAGACGTCCCTGCCGGCGCTGCTCCATCGGCAAGCAAGCCGCAGGCAGTTCTCGACGATGATCACGGCGCCGTCGACGATGATGCCGAAGTCGATCGCGCCGAGGCTCATCAGGTTGGCGCTGACCCGCGTCTCCACCATGCCGGTGATCGTGAACAGCATCGCCAGCGGGATGACGCAGGCGGTGACGATCGCGGCACGGATGTTGCCGAGGACCAGGAACAGCACGGCAATCACCAGCAGCGCGCCCTCGACCAGGTTCTTCTCGACGGTCTCTATGGTGGCCTCGACCAGGCGGGTGCGGTCGTACACCGTCCGCGCGACGACGCCTTCCGGGAGAGACTTCGTGACGTCCTCGAGCTTGGCGGCGACGCGCTGCGCGACGGCGCGACTGTTCTCTCCGATCAGCAGCATGGCGGTGCCGAGCACCGTCTCCTCGCCGTCGAACGTCGCCGCGCCCGTACGGAGGTCCGTGCCCTCGCGCACTTCGGCGACGTCGCGGACGCGGACCGGGATGCCGCCCCGCGTGCCGATGACGATGTCGCGGATTTCGTCGGCGTTTGCGACCTGACCCGGCGTGCGGACGAGGTACTGCTCGCCGTTGCGTTCGATGTAGCCGGCGCCGACGTTGGCGTTGTTGCTCGCCAGCGCCGTCATCACGTCGCGGAATCGAGCTTATAGGCCATAAGCCGCGCCGGATCGGGCAGCACGTGGAACTGCCGCTCGAAGCCGCCGATGGTGTTCACCTCGATGACGCCCGGAACGTTGCGCAACTGAGGCTTGATGATCCAGTCCTGGATGGTGCGCAGGTCGCTCGGCGTGAAGGCACCGCCGCCCGGCGCTGCGGGCGCCGTCGCTTGGCCTCGACCGTGTACATGAAGATCTCGCCCAAGCCCGTCGAGATGGGTCCCATCGCGACCTCGACGCCGGCGGGTAGCTGGTCCTTCACCTGCTGGATCCGCTCGTTGACGAGCTGGCGGGCGAAGTAGATGTCGGTCCCGTCCCGGAAGACCACCGTCACCTGGCTCAGGCCGTAGCGGGAGAGCGAGCGCGTGTAGTCAGTTTCGGCAGACCGCCCATCGCAGTCTCGACCGGAAAGGTGATGCGCTGCTCGGTCTCCAGCGGCGAATAGCCGGGCGCGCGTGGTGTTGATCTGGACCTGGACGTTCGTGATGTCGGGCACAGCGTCGATCGGCAGGCGCGTGAAATTAAAGGCGCCGAGGGCCGCAACGCAAAGCACGAAGAGCACCACCAGCCACCGTTGGCGGACGGAGAACGCGAGGACGGCGTTAATCATGGTGGTCCGCCTCCCCTTGCCCATCTCGGCCTTCACCACGAAGCTGTTCTCCGCCACGTAGCGTTCGCCGGCGGAAAGGCCGTCCCTGATCTCGACGAACTTGCGTATCGGAATCGCCGAGCTCGACGGGGCGGGCCTCGATCTTGTCGTCGCTCTCCCGGACGAACACGACGGTCTTGTTCTCCAGGCGTCTGGATCGCAGTCAGTCGCACCGCGACGGGCACCTCCCGCTTTGGTCAGAATCAGGCGGGACGTGACGAATAAACCGGGCCTGAGCCGGCCATCCGCGTTCGGCAACACCACCGCGCGCCAGCGCCGTCTGCGTGTCGGAAGCGCCGATCGGCGCGACGTAGGAACACTTTGCCCCTGACTTCGCCGCCGCCGTCCTCCGGATCGATCAGCACCTCGTCTCCGATCCTGACGCGCTTGAGGTCCTGCCGATACACCGACAGATCCACCCAGATGGTCGACAGGTCCGCGACGACGAAGGCGGGCTTCTGCTCGGACGCGTACTCGCCAAGCGATATCTGCCGGTCGATGACGGTCCCGCTGATGGGAGCCTTGAGGTCGTAGACGGTGAGGCTCTGGTTGCTCTCGATGGACGCCAGTTGCTCGTCCTTGACGACTTGGTCTCCGATGCGCTTGCGGATGGCGCGCACGATACCCGGGAAGCGCGGCGTAACCTGGACCACCGCTTCCTGGTTGGCGCGCAGCACACCGTTGAACTGCAGCGTGTCGCTCAGTGTCGCGGGCCCCGCTTCCACTAACACCACGCCGCCGGCGGCGAGCTTGACGTCGGTGATGTAGATGCGGTCGGCGCCATGTTCGTCCTGTTCGGCGCGGTTGTCCGGCGCCTTCTCCTTCCTTTCCGCCTTCTCGTTCGGCGGAGCCAGCGGTGGTCGCCGGGCCGAGCGTTCTGAATCCGATGGCGGCGCTGGCGGCGACCGCCGCCATGACGATGATCAACTTGGCGGGCGTGTTCATCTCGTGCTCTCCCGGGCCAGTGCGAACGGATTGCCGACGAGCCCTTCGATCGTGGCGACCGCGACGTGGAAGTTCTGCTGCGCCTCCTGTTCGCGAAGCCGCGCCTGGACGACGCTGGCCTGGGCGTCGAGCACTTCGAGCAGCGAGAAGCGTCCCTGACCGTAGCCCTGCGCGATCGCGTCCGCCGCCTCGCGGGACTTCGGCAATGCCGTCTCGCGCAACACCGCCAGTTCGCGCAGCGCAGCCCTGCAGCGTGTCGTAGGCGCGCCCGGCCAGCACGATCAGCACGTTGCGGTTTGGCCTCGCGCTCGGCTTGCGTCTTCGCCAGACTTTCCTGGGCGGAGAGGATGTTACCCTGGTTCTGATCGAACACCGGGATCGGCACCGACAGCGTGAGCCGGACCGCGTCGTCGTTGGTCTCGTTGAAGTGGCGCCACCCCGCCGCCAGCCGTAGGTCGGGATACGGCTTCAATCGTGCCAGCAGAAGTTCGGCGTTGCGCTGCGCGTAGACCGCGGTCCAACGCACAAGTTGCGGGTTCGCGTCGATCGCCGCAACTACGGCCTGGAACGACGGGGGCCGCCCGGTCACGTCCAGTCGGCCGGAAACCGTGGCAAACTTCGGTGCCGTATCGCCCATCAGACACCGCGAGTTCGCGCCGCGCTGCTCGACAGCGCTGCGCGCGCGCGCTCACGGTCGGCCTTCACCAGCGCGGACGCAACCTCCGCCCGGCCCGTCTCGGCCGGCGACGAGGCACCCGCCTCGACCCGCCGCTGCAGCAGTGGCGTAAGCCTGTCGATGGCGGCGACCTGTTCGTCGAGGATCTGGATCCGGCGCTGCAGCCCCAGCACGCTCAGGAACGCGATCGCGGTCTCGGAAAGTGATTTCCAGCCGGACGGCCTTGCGCTGGATGGTCGCCGTCTCGACGACAGCCTGGCCGGCGGCGATAGCGCGCATCGCGTTTGCCGAACAGTTCGAAGAGCTGGCTGATCTGCAGCGTGGTCTCGGCCGACTTCGTGCCGCGGTAGATTCCCGACCCGAAGGAATTGTCCTGTTCGTAGGACATTTCCGGATTGATCAGCGCGCCGGCCTGGATGCGCTGGCCGGTGTCGCGATGCCAACGTCGCGCTCGGCGGCGGTCAGGCGGGGACTTGCGGAAAGCGCGCGCTGGAGCGCGGTCCCGAGCGTAAGGGTTTGCGCATGCGCCCCGCTCGTCAGCCAAGGGCTGACCAGCAAGGCGGTCGCGCACGCGATGCGCGTGGCCGATTTGGAGAACATGAAGCTACCTGAAGAACGACGGAGTCTGGGCGCGTGCGCCCGGCTATTGCGTTCAGATCAGGATCTTTGGTGGCGGCGTATCGATGGCCGGAACGAGGCCGGAGCCGTCGGCGGGCGGCTGGCTAAGCCTGCCGCAGCTTGGATTCGATCACCGCGGACGCGTGCAACGGCGTCGGCACCGAAAACCGAGAAACAGCCGTGGCAATGGTGTTCCCCGCCCGCGGCCTTTGCGGGCCGTCCAGTGTTCTCGGAGGTGGACATCGCGATCACGTCTTGGCCGCCGGGATTGGTCACGTTCGATTTCGCAGAGCCCGTGGAGCGCGCCGACGAGCACGTACATCACCATAACGACTATTGCCACGATTCCACGCAATGTGCGCGGGCGCGGTGCGGGATGCGGAACTTGCCGAAGTCAATTTCGTGATTCTCGGTCCATGGACGGCTCTACCGACTACCACACGGCAAACACCAGAGTCGACGTGCAATAGTGTTACGTCGGCCTGGTACGTCCGACGCGGAAATAGAGCTTGGATGCCGACAATCCACATCCGCGGCACCTAGCGGCCGGCCCGCACGCGATGGCAGCGTGTGGACAACGCAAAAAGGGATTGACTGATCGAGACCCATTACAGAAGCGGAGCGTAATCCGCCGGTCCGAATTCCGCCAAGCGGGGATTGCGCCTTCCGCGTTCCGTCGTTGAGCTACGGCGGACGGGGTCGAGCCCGCCCCTGCGCGTTCTACGCCCCTCCCGCCTTCCTCAAGAAATCTCGATACACCGACACCTTGTCCGCGATGCCGCTCAACGCCACGCGTCTGGGCGTTGGCTTTAGCCCGTTGGTCTCAAGCAGGGTCCGGGCATGCGGCGTTCTCCACCACCGATTCCGTCACCACGATCGAGCGTGAGGCAGCAAGGCCCTGGACGCGCGAGGCGATGTTCACCGTCTGGCCAAAATAGTCCTGCTGGCCATTGAGCGTGACCGCGAGGCATGATCCCTTCATGGATGCCCATCTTCAGGCGCAGGCTCTGATGCTGACGCTCGGCGCCAAGATCGCTCATCGCCTCGCGCATGCGGATCGCAGCGGCAATGGCGCGGTCAGGCGTCTCGAAGGTCGCCATCACGGCATCGCCGATGGTCTTCACGACGGCGCCCCGTTCGGACGCGATGATCTCCTGCAGCAGCCTGAAATGCTCGTTGACGAGATCGAAGGCGACGAGGTCACCGACGTGCTCATAGAGCTCGGTGGAGTCCTTGAGGTCGCTGAACAGGAAAGTCAGGCTCAGGATCTTGAGGCGCTGGCCGATGGCGAGCGTGTCGGTCCGGTAGAGGTCGCGGAAGGTCTGGTTGGTGAGGAGACGCTTGGCAGTGAGAATGGGCTTGCGTCGCGTCAGGAGGTCGTCCAGCGCCTGGTTCGCCACCCATACCGCCGGCAACACGCGACTGTCGGTGCGGTTTTCCAAAGCCAGCCGCAGCGGCCCGGGGCGCAAGGCAACGGTGTCGACGGGAACCTGGACCTTGTTGAAGATCACGGACAGGTTCTGGCGCTCGCTCGCCTCCTCGCCGCTGACATCGAGGAACTGGGCCGTATGCGTCACGGGATCGAACACGATCAACGTGCCCTCCGGCACGTGCAGGGAAAGGATGGCCCTTTCTCCCGGCGGCAAGTCGACGGTTTCGAGCGTGACCTCCCGCAGCAGCTTCTCCAGATCGGCCGGAAGATCGATGGCCGAACTCCAGAAGATCTGGCGATAATATTCGGCCGCGGACAATTCGTCAGGACTGTGGGCCGCGATCTTGCGTACGCGCGGGCTTACCGTGAAGGTCACCTCGACCAGATTGTCGAGCGTCGTCTCATAGCCCGCGGCGCAGAAAGCGCAATTATACTGCGCGCTGATTCAGGGTCTTCAGGCTTTTGTTGGCGGAGAGAACACCGGCGCAACTCGGGCACATTACGCTCCATGTCATCTCGCAACATGCCGAGCCCCACCGCATGCAGGAGCGCCGCGATGACCCGCTCCTCGCCGACGTCCGCCTTGGCCGCGAGATCAAGCGCGTTCATTCTGTTCAAGGCATGATCCGGGGCATCCCGCACCATACGCTCGAGCATGTCGACGACGCCGTTCGTCGGCCGACTGACGCAGGGCGCACAAACAAGGTCTCGGTTTCGCTCATGCGACAATGTTACATGAAAGAAGACCCGACCGGAAATCCGCTAACCCATCACTTTTGGTGCACCGAAACATTAAACCCGCGCGCAGCGGATTCAAATCGGCGCCGATACGGCTTGCTATGGCGTTCTTCCCGCCAAGGCGGCGGATTACGGGCCAGTCCGTCTGCGCGCTGAAAGGAACACCATGAACGGAAATCGATATTACGGTTCAGGTCGAGGGGCGCGAAATACGGCGTGGGCTTCGGCTCGGCGCCGCCATCGCGATCTCCTATACCAACAACCACTTTCGATCCTGCGCAGGCGATCATTCACGGCATTCTGGGCTGGCTCTGCGTGATCTATATCGCGCTGTTTGGGGTGATCGGATGCTTTTTTCGGTCCGCAGCATGATCGCCTCGCTCTGCGCTGGTATTGCAACCGCCCGCCGTTCCACCGTTTCCGCCACGGTCAGCTGTCGCACTGCGCCTCGCGCGAAATCGGGACTCCCGCGGCCTCGCGCCTCGCGTCCGTAGGCGTGACGCCCCTCGTTACGCAGTTTGTGCTTTCTACCTTCGCCGTCGGCGTCTTCGGAAGCGAGATCCGCATGGAACCAGAACACAAAGCGCGGGACCGCGAAATGGGGCATTCTCGAAAGATAAGATGATGCAGCAGGTTCGCGCCGGTCACGCCGCATCCGGGTTCTGGACCACAGCGATCGGTTGCATCCTCCTCGCCGAACTCTGCCTGGAACGCCGACGGCCGCAGCTGCGAGGACGGAAGGGTGGTTCATGACCTCGATTCGACCTCGAAGGAGGATGTTCTCGCCTCTGCGTCGGATCGCATCCTTGATCCTGTCGACAAAAGTAATTTCCATCGTGGTCCCGACGAAAACCGTCACCGGTGTGAAACCAGCCGGTTGCGCCATGCCGATGCGGTCGCTTCCGGATCGCAAGATATCCGTGCGACGTGGTCCATGGACAATCGGCCCGCAGCACCAACTTCGCCCACATCGCCCACCGCAACCTCGCAGTCATGCTCGTCAACGATGCGCCCCTCAACGCCTGGCCTCCAGCTTTCCACAGGAACCGCGCTCACTGGGATTATCGTCCGACCTGATGGGGCAGGAAATCTCGCTCATGTTGAAGACTGTAACAGACGTCGAAGCCGAAACGCTCCCGGAACAGCCGCGAAGGTCTTGCGTTGAGCGGAAGGATCATCACTCGTCGCAGAAGATGGTCGCGATCTCCATCGTTCGGCGGCTGGCGGAGGAAAACTTGCCATTGCGCCGAGCAGGACACACGCCGTCGCTCCAAGCTCAGCGGCTCCTTCGCGGGAAGCTTGTCGTTCGAAGCTGCCGAGCAGCGCGATCGACTGACGCCCTGGAAAACGCGCCAGCGACGAAGAGTGTGCCGCCCGCATGGAAGAAGCGGGAGATTGATCAGCCATCGGTCGCTTGCATCCGTGCCGGCTGTGCATTCGAACCCCATCGTGCGCAGATGCAGATGGCTCGACATCACACCTTTGACGGGCCCGTGGTTCCGGAGGTGCAGACAGACTGAAGTGTCCATGGCCTAGACCCTGGACAGGCAGCGGAGATCCGGCGCGCCGTTCAGAAGCGAGTCCCATGATCGCAGATCGAAGCCGGCCGCTGCAAAGCCAGGTGCGTCGCGCTGCGTCTTCTCTGGAGAGGTGGAGACGGTTCGAGTCGAGATGTTTTCGGCAGCTCCAGGAGGCGGTCGGCCAGATCTGGATGGCAGACCATCGTTGCGGCGCCGAGTTTTCGATGACGTGTTCGAGGAGCTTCGCCTTGTAGGGAGGTGTTGATCGCGACGAACACCGCCCCGATCATGTTTATTCCAAACCAGGACGCAAGAGCGAGCGGACCGTTGGGCATCCATACCAGCACCTTGTCACCAGCGCCCAGGCCGCAAGCGCGCAGGCCGGCATGGCTCACGCGCGCCTGCCTTGAAGCGCATCGGCGGTGGACCAAGCACCGATCCATCCTCGAAGACGCCTTGAACGTTTCATCCGGACGGTGCTTCGACACTCCACGCGTGAGCGTAGTGGGGAAGGACGCAGTCGTCTCGTCGCTGGGCGGGCCGCCGGATCACGTGGAAGAAGACTTCCGGAAGAGGAGCACCCGTCGCAGAGACATGAAGCGCTCATCTTCTTCACCACGCCCATCTTGAACGGCTTTTCGTCAGCCGCTTGCACCTGGGAGTCGACGCCGCGCCGAACAATGCCAGCGCGCAAACCGCCGCGCCCGACCGCAGAAAACCAGTATCGTCTGCCCCTTTGGGTTCCCTCGATATGACGGCAATGCGGAACAGCGTCAACAGGCGGGAGAAGAGGCGAGCTGCTGAGATTTTCGGCCCGCAATCGCGTTCGAGGGATATTTCAGGGGCGGTGACGGCGGGCTGTCGGCGAGTGCTCGCGGACGCGGTACGCGAAGGCGATTGACCACCTCGTTTCAGCGTCGATCGGGGTTGCTGCCTCGTGCTCAGGTCGTCAGGACGTATTTCGGACTTTGCGTCTCTTTACATAAGATGGACTCCTCAGGCGCAAACGGACGCGAAGCGCGTCAGCGGCCTACATGCATCCGGTTAAGGGGGGCAACGTGGGGTCCGCGTCGATAAACTCAGCTTCAGCGCGGCGCGTTAGCGCATGTCCTTCTGGAGGCTGCAGCACGCGCCATCTGTCGCTGGCACCACTCTCTGCACGGCGAGACGGGGATTCCGCATCCCGCCTTCTCCCTCCAGAGTTATGGCGGACGAGGCGCTGGCTGGTCACGCCGCGCGCCTCGTTAGAGCGATCCGCAGCAGGACCAGAACCTCGACCGTCCCCAGTGCCAGCCGGACGAAAGCGAGGAACGGCAGCTACGCACAGCCACTGGCGGGCGCCACCCGCTCGCTTTGCGTTCGATGATGGTGCGGCCCGCTCCGCTGGGGCGACATCGGCCCCGCAGCGCGCGGCGGCGGGGGATGACTCGACATCCGAGCTACCGATCTATCCATGGCTTGGCGCGCGACGACGGCACCACCGTCGTTGACGTCAGGCCGGGCCTCCGTTGACGCTGACGCCCTGAGCGGCTGCGCAGGGGCGGCATCAACCAGCATCTCCGTGACATCAGAGTCGCGCCATTTGGCTGTTCGGATCCGGTTCTTGGCTCGGAAAACCTCACGGATGGGCGTTTTTCGCTGAGCCTATTGGTCGCGTATCGCCCGGGTCGGCGTGGCGTCCAGCAGCGGCGATTTGGGCCATGCCAGTAGAGGTGAACAAGACGCCGAATTGCTGACGCGCCTCAGCCTTGGTCATGCAGGACTTGGAAGCTTCCGATGGCGTTGTCACCACCCAGCACCGCTGCAACGATCACCGCGACACGCATCGGTCGCTCCGTTCCAAATTAAGGGGGCTACTGAAGAAAGAATTGCCACGCCCGCGGAGTAACGCTTTGTCCTGCAAAGGGGTTTAATTCTGACAATTGGGAAATTATGGCCGAAAGGACAGCATGCCTGTCCGTTCGGTGCTTCGCGCCGCACCCGCCCTCACCCCTTCAAAATTCAACCGCCCCATAAAATCCCGCCTGGCCAGCGGCGCGCAGGTGTGGCGGCAGGATGTCGCAGGTCGTGGTGGCGTGGAGAGAAGGATTCGGCGAAGCGAGCCCGTTCGCACGTTGAGCTACGGCGAGACGATGCGCCGATCCACTTGCAGGGTAAGCCTATTCATCAAAACAAAAAGCCCGCGACGACGATCGCGAGGCTCTCTGTACCCTGACGCGAGGTGCTCAAGAGGCGCTCAAACAGCGATCGAGGTGTCGGTCAGCGAGATCGATCGACCCGGTTTCGGTCCGGGTCGGCGCGACCGTCGCCCGTCGTCGGTTTCGCCCGCGGTGTCAGGACGCTCAGCTGCACGGAGAGGCTGTCGAAGGTTGCTACCGGCGACTGCTCCCGGACATTTGCGGCTCAAGCACCCCGATTTGCACCGGCGACGCCGGGCAGGCGCCTTCGCACCATAGGCGGGCAACTCCGCAGCCAAGCTGGCGGTGCCACCCGCAATGGAGATCGCGACGGCTGCTGCGATGGAAGGGTGGGACTTTTTCGTGGCAATTTTCCTGGACGGGATTCGAAAATGATGCGTGGCCCCTCCGCTGCAGTGCGGTGGTCGCTTTTGTTGCATTGCAACAATGCAGATCCGCTTCAGTGCTAGAGCTCGCGGCTCGGAGGGCGGTTGAAGCAGGGTTGCGCCAAAGGCCCCCTGCTCGCTACTCTCTGCCCGGCAGGCGGTGGGCTAGTGCTGATGACTTGCCACATGGTGCCTAACGGGCGCGCTCGCGCTGAGGCGCGACGTTGCCGACGGACGCGAACGCGTTCGCTGTCGTGGCTAGTGAGACCCGACACCCAGGCTCTGATAGAACGCCGCCGAAGCCGGGCTCCTGAACCGCCTGCTGCGCGAACACCGGCGTTGCGACCGCGGACAGAATTGCGGCGGCACCGAAAGCGAACCTGGTCATGTCGATTCCCCTTTCTGGTTGATCAAATCAGAGCCCGTCAACTCGCCGTCCCTCGCGGAACAGGAAGGTGCGAGCTTTTCGAGGAGAGAGAGTAGGGGCGTACGCATTCAATGGGATGATAGCAAGTCATATAAAAACATCATTGTGATCGACCGCGACACGACGTTCAGGCCGGATCGACGCATGTCATTCGATCCTCGCTTCACGAAAGCGATTCGTCTCGCCGCCACGCGCAGGCATGGGACAGCCCGCTGAAATTCCGCGCGGAAATAGAACTATTTTCTTGTCGGTCGCTGCGCCGTCATCGCACGCGCTGTTCGTGGCGTGATCGTCTCCGATCGTTCTCTGATATACGGCGATGACGCTTCCGTGATCGCGCTCCGGCCCGCCAACACGAACGCAATCGCCGGCGCGGCGATCGCGCGCCGAGACGGCGGTCAGCCAGCATACGCCTTGTCGAGGTCGGCGATGACGATCTTTTGCATCTTCATCATGGCCTGCATGGCGCGATCGGCCTTTGTTGCGATCGGGATCGCTCAGGTAATCGGCCGAGCACCTTGGGGACAACTTGCCAGGACAAGCCAAATTTGTCCTTGAGCCATCCGCACTCGATTCCTCGCCGCCGTCGGCGATCAGCTTGTCCCAGAAGTAATCCACTTCCTGCTGGGTCTCGACACTGATGAAGAACGAGATGGCTTCGTTGAACTTGTATTTCCGGGCCGCCGTTGAGCGCGTTGAACTTCTGTCCCTCGAGCTCGAAGCTCGCCATGAAGTCGTTGACGACTTCCACCTTGGCGTTCGGGAAAACCGATTGATAGAACGCAACGGCCTCCGGAACGTTGTTGTCAAACCAGAGGAAGGGCGTGATCGAAGTCGCGATGAGATTTCCTTGCGGTTGTCTAGTCAGCTGGAGTGAGGCCGACCACCCCGAGCCGGCAGGCCTGGGTCGCAAGCCGTTGGAAGGGGCAAACGCCGGCACGGACAAGGCTGGTGGATTCAAGACGATTGACGGTCGGCGATCCCGACACACCGCCCTCTCTACCGTCATATTTTTCTTTTTGGCCGCCGGAGACGCCTCGGGAGGCGACTTTGGCGCCCGGCGGGTTCGCTCTCGCCAAGCCGCCGCACGCGTCTCTCCGCCTTAGCGCCCCACCGGCCCTTCGCCGTCCGCCCGCAGCGCCGTCAAGCCTTCCCGAAGCTCGGGTAGCGCAACACGACACCCAACTCGCTTCGGATCAGGCCGTTTCGCACGCGCTTGTTGCTCGCCGTAAAAACTCCGCCCCATCGGGTCAATTCGGCCTTCTCAAACGCAATCTCCGGCGGCGGAGGCACGCCGCAAAGACTGGCCGCAAAACTAACGCACGTCCTGCGGCGGCGCCGGCTCGTCGTCGGTGACGTTGTAGATGGCGCCGGCACGCGGACGCTTCAGCGCCAGGCCTCAATCACGGCGGCGATGTCGGCGACGTGGATGCGGTTGAAGACCTGGCCCGGCTTGACGATCCGCCGGGCGGTGCCCGCCGCCAACTGGCCCAGAGCTGGTTTCGGCCGGGACCATAAATGCCGGCTAGGCGAAAAATTTTGCGGCCTTGCCGTGCGCGCGCCGAAGGCGAGCCACGCCTGCTCCTGCCTCAGCCCTGATCCGCGAGCGGCCCTCTCTCTCGGTGCGACCGGCGTCGCTTCATCGACCCAGCCGCCAGCGTGGTCGCCATAGACGCCGACCGTTGAGAGATAGCCGATCCACCGCAGTTTTGCGTCGCGATCGTCTCGGCGAGGCGGCGAGCACTGGATCGCCTGAAGGCTGCGGCGGAACTGAAGCCAGAATGGCTTCGCTTTCGGCTGATATCCTGCGCGATGGCGTGATCACGATGGTCAGGAGAAAACACCCTCGCCCGGATGCCGTTCTGCATCAGCAGCTCCGCCTTTGCCGGGTGCGAACAGTCGCCGTTATCTCAGCGCCCGTGCCTCCAGAGCGCTCGGCGACGTACTGAGCCGAATAGCCAGATCCGAACACCAGCAGCTTCACGAAGGCGCTCTCACCCCTTCAAATTCAACCGCCCCATGAAATCGCGCTTGCCCAGCGGCGCGCCCTTGTGGCGGAGGATGGCGTAGGTCGTGGTGGCGTGGAAGAAGAAGTTCGGCAGCGAGAACGACATCAGAAAGCCTTCCGCCGTGAACGGCAGCGCGCGGTCGCCGATCTTGAAGGTGACGTCGCGGCCGATCAGCGCGTTGACGGCCTCGGGCGTCAGGCGCTGCGAGGTTCGTTGCGCGCCTCCGCCACCAGCGCCTGCAGCGCCGCATAGTCGAGATCCGGCTTGCCCGAGGGCGGCACGAACACGCCGTTCTTCGCCGCCTCCATCGCGCCGCGCGAATGATGCGCGACCGAGACGATCTGGAAACGCAGCGGCAGCATGTCGGGCGCAAGCCGCGCCTCGACCACCTCGGCCGGATCGATGCCCTTCTCGCGGAAATGCGCGAGGCTCTTGTCGAGGAAGCCGCCGACGGCGCCGAGGATCTGCAGGTGGTTGGCTACAGCTTGCGTCGTAGAGCGAAAAGGCCATGGCGTCAGTCATCCCGTCCTGTCGTTTGTGTGTCGCGGGCGACAGAGTTCCCCGAATTCTGACCGATTGCAAGCAGCCGCAGCCCGCAGGGCGGATCGCGGCGAAGTAATCCGCCATCAAGCCGGAAGGCTCGGCGCAAACGCTTCGCCGTTCGGGTTGGGTCCAAACCGCTTTACCTTTTGGCTGTTATTTCCGATCTACGCCGATGACCGGAAGATATCTGGGTCAACAGGACGTGAGGTGCTATTCTGTGGCGGCCAGGCCGCGGAAAATTCCGCGACCGCAATGCACGTTCAAAAGGCCATCAAAGCAGGGAGGAGAAGATGCCGTTGTTCATCACGTATGCATCGTATTCCCATTCCGGCGTGAAGGGGACTTGTCAACAAGCCGCAGGATCGATCCGGCGCGGTCAAGACGTTGATCGAAAAAGCCGGCGGCAAGCTTGTAGCGCTCTACAACACGACGGGCGTGCAACGATGTCGTTCTCATTTCCGAGCTCGATGATGGATCCGGATGCCGTCGCGGTAGGAATGGCCGTTGCCGCAACCGGTGCGATATCCAGAATAGAAACGGTGCGCGCGTGGACGCCGGGCGAATTCAAGGGCGTCGCGGAAAAGGCTGCCCGGTTCGCCAGCGCTTACTCCCCGCCCGGAGCATAATCGCAAAGGGCGCTGCGTTTGGCAGTTCGTGAGAGCGGATAAGCCTGAATCAAACGTAATCCGTCACCCTGAGGCGCCCATCCCGGCGGGAACGGGTGGACAACCCCGATTGACGCAGGTGCCGCGTCCTGCAAACTGCCTGCGGCTTAACCCCCGCGAAATGGGGACCGGACCGTGCTGCGCAGAGCGACCCCAGAGCGACTGAGCACATTCTCCGATGGCGTGTTCGCCGTCCTCATCACGGTGCTGGTGCTGGAATTGAGGCCGCCCGAGCGGCCCACCTTCGAGCCGCGCTGCTGGCGCTGTGGCCGACGGGGCTGAGCTACGCGGTGAGCTATCTTTTTCATCGCCATCGTCGTGGGCCAATCACCACTACCTCATGCGCGTACGCCAGACGAGGCGACTACGCCTCGCCTGTTGTGGTTCAATTTCGCGCATCTGTTTTCGATGTCGCTGCTTCCGCTCTTCCACCGCCTGGATGGCCGTGAGCGAGCTTGCGCCCCAGCCGGTCGCCTTCTACGCCGCCGTCTTCTTCCTGGTGAACGCGACCTACATCGCTCTCGATCTGGGAGCTTATCGATCGGACGCCCGGCGGGAGGATCCCGCCGAAGGTGCGCAGGATCATGCGCGTGCGCTCGCTGACGACGTTGTGCCTGTTCGAGGGCGGCTGCGGTCGTGGCGCTGAAGTACCCGCTCGTCGGACTCGGCATCTGCATCTGCTGTCTGGTCGGATACCTGCAGGCCAGAACACGCCCTGGACCGATGAGAAGGCAGGCGGTGTCCGGAGACGGTAAGGCCCCGACGGCCGCATCAGCGCGCCGCGGACCCGCCCTCGCCGCTCGATCTGCCGCCCCATCAGCGCTATAGCCTTTCTGATGACGCCCAGCGGCGTTCCACGCCTGTATACGCGGCGAAATTGGGTGGTCGCGTCCCGGCTGGTATCCCGCGCCAGCGCATGCCAGCCATGGGCTTTCAGGAAATTCGCCGTCGAGGTCAGCGTTTGGCCGCGACGTCGAGATTGCCGGTACCGTAGGCCAGGATGTTCTTCGGCAGGAACTGCGTTTGGCCGATTTCGCCGTGCATGGAGCCGCGCGTGCTGGCCGAGAGGACGCCGCGATCGATCAGCTTCAGCGCGGCGTAGAGCTGGTCGGTGAAATATTCCGGTGCGGCGGCAGTCATAGGCGAGCGTGGCGATCGACGACAGCATGTTCTGATTGCCGCGCTGGCTGTCCAAAGCCGGTCTCCATGCCCCAGATCGCCGAGCAGCGGTCCCGGCGGGACGCCATAGCGCTGCTCGATGGATGCGAACAAGCGCCGCCTGGGATTGCTTCAGCGCGATCGCCCGCGCGCGACGATGGTCGAGGCGCCGCGCTTGGCGAGGAACTGATCGAGCGACAGGCTAAAGCTTCGCTGGCTGCGATCGGCAGCAATGGTCGCGCTCGCGTAGTTCGTTCCCATCAGAGCAGCGACGCTCGCGGCGCTGACGCCTTCCTCGCGCGTCCGTCGGCGGCACGGCGACTCGCCTTCCAGGCTTCGAAACCGGCCGACGTACCGCCGCACTGCGCGGCGTGTCCGCTGGCGCCTCGTATCCCCGCGAGCACGGTCAAGGTCGAGAAGATGGTCGCGAGCCGCCTGCCCCGGATCAGTCCCAGACTCCTCCCGTTCCATGCGTTTCGCACCATGAAGATTAACCGGGCCGTGGCAGCCCACCGCTGGCGAGAGCTATTTTGACCCAAAACGGCGGATTTTTCTCCCGCGGCGATCCCCGGCCCCGGGACCGCATCTTAACCACACACTGAATATCACTTATAGGTTTGCTGGTGAGCCCCAAAGTGCCGGCCTAGCCTCCCCAATGCCGCCTCGCTGCAACCTGTGAGTTGGTGCCTGCTTTGCTGCTGGCCCATAAAATGCATGCAGCGCTTGTCGCGCGTCCATCGGCCCTGATGGCGCTTACTCCTTGCCGCCACGTGAAAGCTTCGCCCGATCGGGATGCCGCGCCGGCGCGCGCCGGCGGCGGCGCATGTCAGAGGCCCGATCGCCCCGCGGGTCGGCGTGCGGTGCGGCATCAACACGCGGAAACCAGCGGGCGAGCGGATTCTTCCGGGGAGCAGGCGGCTTCACGCTACGACCCGTCCTATCAGGTTCCGATGGCTCCCTATGGCGATGCGCCGGTGCGGCTTCCGCGGCGATGCGTCACAGGACATCCGTTACACACCTATATGATGTTCCCTGGGTTTGGGCACACCGCTTTTCCGCCGAATGTCACCCTTTGATCGCGCCTATGGCTGACCGGTGTCCCCGACTGAACGTGACAGCGGTTCGTGGAAGGGACGGCACAGAGCAAACCGTCATGCGATGTTGGCCCAGACATCAAGCAAGCCGCCTCGCCCGGGCGGACTTTCTCACCTTTCCCACCCGCCTTTTTGCACGTCGGCATCAGCATTTGCTTCTGCGCGCTTGCAGCATTGCGCGATACTTCGCCGGTTTCACCAGGCGCTACCTCGCGCCGACACGCGGCGCAGATCAGGTCATCCGACGTTCCTGCCGCGCCGGGCACCATCCTCCTGCCTTGGTGACGACAGCGGACGCGCGGCTCGTGCCAAGCCAGCCGGCACAGATCCATCGCAGGCGATTGTCATGGGCGTCACCGCCAGCGCCGCCAGCCGCCTCGGCCTCGCGCGTTACGTCGTAGTCAACACCATGGTGCGAGGTGGCCTGGCGGCAGCAGAATGTGAAACGATCCGGACGAAGCGGCTCCGTAGATCCGGGAGCAATACGTAACT
>ERZ1370068.845-contig-10774_pt1 | contig 31640 bp, 55 predicted proteins | sample MGYA00561227_ERZ1370068 | MGnify/ENA primary metagenome ERZ1370068 (study PRJEB38410, sample SAMEA6850437) | metagenome | study: Metagenomic assessment of the ecological functions of the soil: analysis of the soil microbiota associated with the...
TTACGTATTGCTCACGGCGCGCGAAAAAGAGGTTTCTCTTGTATATAACCGTTTATGTGTGAATCTGTGTAATCTGCGTAATCTGCGGATATGAATTTGCCAGCACTATGACTATCGCCGCTTCAGGAACAACGAAGTCAGAAGCGAAAGGATTGAGCCGATCACCGAAAGACGAATGAGATTGGGAATAGCTATTCCCAACGCACTAACCTCGGCTCGCAGGGCAGCAAACGAGGCCGTGCTTTGCTGTGCGACCCCCTGGTGGGCCATGCGAGCTCGCACTACTTCGTCCAGGAAATTTGGATAGAACCATGATATGGAAATCAGATTGTAAAGTGCATATACCAAGCCGGTGGAGATACTGATGACGATTCCCACGCTGAGGGCCTGCAAGTAGGTAATCTTCCGGTTCAGGCAATGTGCCGCGTACCACCTGGTACCAGCCACGATACAAACAAGCAGCAGGAACACGCTGACGAGCATGCTCCAGGGCGCAAAATAAACGCCCGCAAGATACATTGCCACTCCAGCGATTACCTGGGCTAGTCCGCACACTACGCCTACCCCAAAGAGGACTCTTCGGTTCATGATGATCAGCTCCTTTCACGTTGTGTGGTGGAGTCTGGGGTTACATGAGAGCCTTAGACCTGCCGAAACGATCTTTGTTCCATAAGCCGTCAGAGTTAACTATTGGGACTCAGCCTGCGGTAGCGGCTCCGGCATAAAGTCTCGCGCCCCAGCTGAGCTGCCGGAAATGCACGCGCTGTATCCGCACCGGTTCGCTTGCGCGTGCCGGCTGAAACATAATCTGCGCGAGATTATCGTCGAAACAACGTAACAATGACCGGCTGGAAGAAGTTGCTATCCGCGGTCGGCAATCAGAGATGCGGCGCAGATAATCTATCTGGCCGAGATGCCAGTTCAGGGTGTCCATACAGATGAATAAGGAACTGCCGAGTAGTGGTAGCGACTTCGAGCACCACTTCCGGATACTCCTTCTCCATCTGCTCCTCGGAAAGTTCCCGAACGACTGCCGGGATAGATTCTCTCAACCCGGCTATGCGCGCGCCGATTTCATGTCTCGACATTCCCTCTCGAGCTGAATTCAAGCTCTCGATTTCTTTTGTAAGTTAGCTGGCCCAGCTGTCTTCCCACGAACTCCCGAAGATTACCCTCGATGTGAAGCGCCAGGTTGCCGGCCGGATTGATCACGCCAGGAAGCGTCTCGCCATAGTGCTTCATCATTTGGAAAAGCCTCGATTTGTTTACCCAATCTCGTCAAATCGCGACTGAACAGAAATGCCAGATCACTTGCCGTGCTCATCGTTCAAGAAACTCCTTACTCAGATCTCGACGTGGCCTTCAAGGTAGAAAACGCAATTGCCTTCCAGCTCGATTCGATCGCGGACTAGCCGGCAAATGATCTCTCCGCCGCGCTGCGAGGCCTGGAACGCGTGAAACTCAGTCTTGCCCAGTCGCCGGGCCCAATAAGGTGCCAGCATGCAGTGCGCAGCGCCAGTCACGGGATCTTCCGGGATGCCCTTGGCCGGCGCGAAGTAGCGGCTGACGAAGTCGTAGGTTCCGTCTCCCGATGCGGTCACGATCACCCCAGCGGCGATCCATGCGGGCGAGCGCCGTCATATCGGGCGCAAGGTCACGCAACACCTGAGGGCTCTCCAGCACCGCCATGTAGTTGAATTCGTTGACGAACACTTCGATTGGAACCGCGCCCAGCGCTTCAGCTAACCCGGCCGGTGTCGATATCGGTTCGGACAGTCGGACCGGGAAGTCCATAACGTAACCCGTCGCCGTACGTTTCACAGTGAGGGGGCCGCTGGCCGAGTGGAAACACCACTGTCTTGCGCCCGGGCTCTAGCCGCTCCATGACGACCGCTGCACTGGCCAACGTAGCGTGGCCGCAAAGTGGTACTTCGGTAATCGGCGTGAACCAGCGCAGACGATAGTCGCGCGCCCTTCGGGACCAGAAAGGCCGTCTCGGCGAGGTTGTTCTCGGCTGCAATTGCCTGCAGCACAGTGATCCTCGAGATAAACTATTCATCGGCATCACCGCGGCCGGGGTTACCTGCAAACCGGCGAGTGGTGAAGGCGTCGATCTGGAATATTGATGTGCGCATTCAAGACGTCCTGCGTCTGTAAGCTTAGTGTAGCTTAAGAATAATCGATTGGCGGATTGGCGAGATGACTTTTAACTGATCAATAAAAACTCTGTCTACAGGCGCGCTAAATGAGCTACTCTTCACGAATGAGAAACAAACCTGGTGTGGAAACATCGGCTCGAAGATTTCTGATCTACTTTGTAGTCCTTACTCTTTCAGTCATCTTGATTTTCGGGAGTGCTGCTACTTCTCAAAAGCAAAGCGGCGTTCCTCCCCGCGGGAGGCGCAAGCGAAGCTGCCTGCGAACCGACCTGGTCAAGAGAAGCTACCTGACAAGGAGTTCACCCACGCGCCGGAGAAACCCCACGACCCCACTGCTCTCTTCTTTAATTTTGATCAGCTGGACTATTACTACCGCCTGCCGGGAGAGTTCACCCACCGCCTAAACGGTGACCAATACGGATTCGAGTCGCTCTCCTTCATTATCACCGAGACGCACCCGGGTGGTGGTCCAGGACTCCATGTGCATGACACCGAAGAGGCACATGTTCTACTCGAAGGCACCGCGCAGTACCGGATCGGCGACAAGACGTTTACAGTTCAAGCGCCTTACGTGGCCAGAGTGCCGGCTGGAGTGCAGCACACCTTCATCAACGCCGGGAATAAGCCGTTCAACTTGATTGCGGTGTTTGCGTCGAAGCACCCGAACACAAAGCGGATCGGGCCGAACCCGCTTGATCCTCACGGGCAGAAGCGAGAGGAGCCCGCGATCTGGCCCCATCCCCTAGTCGATCGACCAACTCGCCTCGCGGCTTTGCCGCCGCACGAGTGCGGAAAGGCTTCGCCGCCTTCCGGTAGGCAGCCTTATTCTTTCGAGGCTCCGCCTCAATCGGAGGCATAGCCTCCAGGCATTTCTGTTCAACGGTAAGGCAGAGCCTTACCAGACCGTGCGGCGGCAGAGCCGCGGAACCTGTGCACGACAGTATTCACTCAAGCGCTCTCTTCAAGGCTGCCCTCGCGAGCAAGCGCGTCGAATCCAAAGTCGGTAGAGGAGTGTCGTCCGGGCGCACGATCAGCGGTATCTCAGTACAACCGAGAACGACCGCATCACAACCGCGCGCCTTTAGTTTCTCGGTAACTTCATTGAAGTATAGCCGGGATGTTTCCGGGAAAATACCGTTGACCAACTCCGTGAAAATGATCTCATTGATCCTTCCCTATCCGCCTCGTCAGGTATTTCGCTTTCTATTTTGAATGCTTCCAATGCCTCCGGATAGACACCACCTTCCATCAGATACTTCGTCCCTAAAATGCCGAGCCGCACGTAGCCCAAACCGTGAGCCTTCTTCCGCGACCGCTCCGGCGATATGTAGCCAGGGATCGGGGACTGCGGGATTAGATACTTGAATGCTTGGTGGTAGGTGTTATCAGGACAAATGGCGAAGTCGGCGCCGGCCTTCGCGATCTTATGCGCGGAAGCGGCCAGCAGCCTGGCCACTGCCTCCCAGTCGTTGGCACGAATGAGGGGCATGTGCTCGGCCATGGGCATCGAGTTCATGGTTATCTCAGGGTGATTATGCTCACCCATGAAGGCCGGCGCCTCCAAACAAATCGTGCGGTAACACAATGCAGCGCCTCGGCGCTACCGGCTACGATGCCAATGTGCTGGGTCAAGTTTTTCACCTCCGGCTCGCAAAACACTTCGGAAATATCAGGGACACCAAGCGACCGTAGACCAGTTTACTTCGTGCCGGTTTCTACAAGGAAAGCGGAGTGTTTTCTTAGGCCTGCCAAAAGTCGTGCGTAGCCGCCTTTGCTAAACAGCTCTGCATACTAGTGCTACCCTCGCGAGCCGCTCTGGCACGGCACACGGTTCAAGTTTAACGGGTATGATTGACGTAGTGCCTTCGGGCTGTTGATCTGCCTTCTCTAGCGCCCATCTGATCTCCTTCTGTGCGTACCCACGCTTCACCAGGGAGCGGGCTGACAGGCAAATTACGATCATGTCCGACATATGAATTGCTCTCGTTATCTCGTGCTGCCAATCGTCTGCCGGTATCAAACTCTCCCCTGTCAAACCACAGGTCTAAATCAGGTTCACTCCGGAGCTTGCGATATAAGCGACTAACCCTTCCAAGGTCCGGGGATGCGTAGGAGATGAAGACGCGCAACTGACGCCGGCCCGCTTTCTTCAGGAGGCTAAGCTGTCGCGTAGATCGAGTTCTAACGCCTCTGGAACGGATCTTCAACCCTTCCAGCTGATCCAATACGTCCGAAAGCGCAGGGTTGCGTTTGATGATTAGAGCGCGAAGCTTTTGCCAGAAGCCTTCCTGCTTGATGTCCCGCACCCGCCGCATGACGCCCTGTTGATGTCGCGCAAAGGACCAAGTGGAAAGTCGAGCGTTACTCCGAATTTCTTTCAGCGTGATCGGACAAGCCTAAACGAAGTCTTTTCACCGAGTTCGATGACATGTTTCATATCAGCGCGGTCGGAGCGTTCAGTCGGCCTGGGATTTGAGGTAGCTAAAAAATATACGCGATGTCAGCAGTAAGGAGCAGTGCGATACATAAGGATGACGTCACCCTTTCGGGTATTCGGATTCGATCCCCACAAAATCTCATCCAGGTGATCCAGGTCACTCAGGTCATTTCGATTTCGCGAGTCGGCCGCAAACGTCCAAATCTTCGGTGTATGTTCCTCGTTTCTTACCACCTTAAGCGGCTCCGCTACTGTGCGCCTTCTTCCAACAGCCCAACGCCAGAGTTGGCTCGGACAAGACAGACTCAGAACGGACTTTCGTCTGCTGAGGGACCGTAGATTGAAGGCACCGGTATGTCGTTCAATCTCAAGCAGACGCCAAGTTGTGCGCGGTGGTGAATCAGGTGGTTCATCACAAAATTTCGTAGCACGGCAACCTTCGGCATGGTCAGGAGAGTATTGCCATTCATCATCAAGCTCCAGGGCTTCAAGAACTCTGCGTCACTGGCGCCGGCAATCGCGGCCCGCGCTTTGGCGACGTTCGTATCGAAGGTCGCGAGGAGTTCCTCCTGCGACTTTGCGAGTTCCACTTGTGGTATTGGCTTTCCTCCTGGTGCAAGGTCCAACGAATCCTGATCAATTGTGTAAACGGCCCAGGTCGGAATGTTGCCAAGGTGCGTCGCCAGTCCACCCATCGCCGTCGACTTCTCGTGCGGCTTCCAGTCTGATTTGTCATGCGGCACGCGCTCCAGCGTCTTACGCGTGTTTGCCATTTCGTTATCGAACTCTGGTAACAATGATTCACTTAGTCCCATTTTGATTTCTCCCTTGTTAATTTTTAAGATTTCTGAGTTAGAAAAACAATACCGAACGCCCGAACGGGAAAGTACCCATGCCCTTCACCTTAACTGGCACGGCGAAAAACTTGAAACCCTCATCAGGCAGTTCGCCCAAGCCGCATAGATGTTCGACAATTGGAATCTCCTGCCGCAACAGGATTGAATGCGCCGGACGATTGCCGTCTTTAGTGTTATCGATGTTGTAGGAATCGATGCCCACCAGCGCGGCGCCGGACTGGGCCAGATATTCCGCCGCATCAGCGGTCAGGAATGGATGATTGCCATCTGAATAGGCCTCGGTTCGCCAACGCCTGTCCCACCCGGTATGAAAGAGCACGGCTTTGCCATTCAAATCCAAACCGTCGATCGCATCCAAAGAAATGCCACGCACGGGAGAATCAACCTGTCGCACCACGAGGCCGTCAAGGTTCGCTAATGAATAAAGGTCGAGGGCGGCCAGGTCGGTGCCGTCTGGGTAACGATGAAAAGGACTGTCGAGATACGTCCCTGTGTTGGCGACCATTTCAATCTTGCCAATCTGAAACTCAGTTCCGTCCGCGTAGAATTGCTTCGACGCATCGCGCGTTAGGTGATCCGTGATCACCGGCACGGGCAAACCCTTGTAGGTGATCATCCCGTCTTCAACGGTGTGGCAAACATCAATTATTTCGTAGTCGTGTTTCATTAGTATTATGTTCACACATCGAGCGGTATTGGAGCCTACACCCTTTTCTTCTGCACTAACACTTGAAAACTTGCGGCCATACCATCGGGCAAGATCATTTCCCGCGCGCGCCGCTGCTGAGCTGAAGTCGTTCACCGTCGTTTTTGGCTTGCTGCGATTCAGCGTCAAGGTGCTCAAGGAATCCGTTGGCCAGCAGGAACTGATCCTGGCGGGTCAGTTCTACCAACTCAAGTCCTGCGCTGGCCCCAACTGCTTTCACTAAAACTCCATTCACCGTGCTGGTCAAATCGTGCTCGCCCGGTTGCGCCAGCAAATCCTCCACGAATTGGTGACGTCGAAAACCCCGAAGCGTTCCCTCCCGGTTCGCCCCCGGCGAATAGAGATCAGCGACCACCGCTCCGTAATCGACCGTAACCACGTAGCCGCGACGCATCCTGGCTGCGACTCTCCGCAACCAATCCTCCATCTCAAGACTAACTTCGATCACCTGCCCTTCCTCGGGCCGGCTGCCAACTTGCTCAAAATATCCTTCCAGCCGCGGCGACAACGCCGGGCTCAGCGCCTCAAGCAGCCAGGCAAAATTTTCGTTTTCGTCCACTGTTACGTAGAACTCCCTAAACTCACCGCCATACAAAACAATTCGGTGAACGGGAAAGCATCCAGCAGCTCGTTTGACGAAACTACGCCGGGATTTATTTCCACTTCATCAATGCTGCGGAATTGAACCCGATCGGCAAACGGCTGCAAGCGCTCCTGAGGCTCGCGCGCGCGAAGACCGAGCTAACTTCATCGATGACACACGATGTTGCTGCGAATACGTCTGGAAAAGACTTCTGAAGCGTTTGCAGCAGGCCCTCGGTAAAACGTCCCTCGCCGGCGCCGGCTTCAAAAATTGTCCACGCGGCTGGACGGCCAAGCTGTTCGTGAAGGCCGGCAAAATAGCGAGCGAAGGTCGCTGCAAATAGTGGCGAGCGCTCAGGACTGGTGCGGTAGTCGCCTTCCTGCCCCAGGGGCTGCGATCGGGGCGGCAGTAGTAACCGTCGTCGGAATCGTAAAGCGCTGCCTTCATCCAATCACAAAAAGTGATTGGGCCTTCCAGTTTGATGCGTTCGCGAAGGCGAGTAGCGAGCGACGAAGTATTTGCAAGGATTTCGATCATCTGCCAAGCTGAAAATATTAGCCGCGGATTAACGCGGAAACACGCGGGTCTGGTTAGGCAGTCCGTGATTCGTTTTGAGTCGGATCCGCGTTTCTCCGCGTTAATCCGCGGCTAGTTAGTACCGGCTAGTCGTTTTTCTTCTCGTCTTTGTTCAGGAGACGCGTAGTATTTTCAGTGACGCTGGGGAGGCTGATATATCTCAGCGGTATTCGGCCGTGATCGCCACGCAGGCGTCGCGTCCACCGACGCGGGGGGCAACGCAGAATTCGGCGCGTGTCTGCCGAATCGAGGCGTGCCGGGCTGCGCATATCCATTTATCGACTCCGAATTTACAGGGGCCACCGGTTTCTTCCATCAGGAGTGCGTAGAAAATGCGAAGCAATCCTCCCAGGACTAAAGTAATCGCAGTGATACCGACAATCACCCGGGAAGATCCAGGATTGCGACAGCGCGATAATCGCACACCAGCGGGACGAGCAGAAGCGTGCTGGAGCATCATTAACGCGCCCTGTCTCACGCCTTTATCTCGAGGCGAAAGTTGTTGTATGGCGCGGGCTGAACGTATTGGGTCGGCAGGGTCCCGCCCCCTTGCCACCACCGCATTGACACCGTCAAGCAGAAAACCACACCTCGAACAGTATCTGATCACATCTGAGACTTGCTGCTGTCCACATTGGGGACAATACATTCGAAAGACCTCACTGACTGGTTCTACGATTTAATTCCTCGTTCTGACAAAAGGCTTGGCTAGATAATAAACCCAGGGGACTGATCCCGGAAAGAATCTTCAGTACCACTCGCCCCTGCATCATAAAACTGGTGGCGTTGAGAAGGCGTCTCCAGGAGCAAAGCCTCAATCAGTGGTCGCGTGCCGCCTGGTGGCACCGCGACAAGTTTCCAGCAAGCAACCGTCATCCGCAAAACTAGCGAAGGCGAGAGCTGCCTGGTCGCCTCAACTTCGCCTATGCCTTTGACTTTCGCCGGCGTTGAAAAAGATATTCCGGCAGCGTCCATTCAAACGGATCGTCCCAGAGGTTGGGGTTGCGATGCCGCCAAAAGTTTGCCTCGATGGCCGCGGCGCCTCTAAGCACGCTTTCGCCGATTGAAGGAGTTGAAAGCAAGATGTTACAAACTTGCTGGCGCCGGATGGCGTACAAGATCTCAATCGAAGTTTGCTCGATCACGGCGCAGGTAGTGAATGCAAACGCCGGAAAACTCCGGTCAAGGCTGCTATGATGACCTGCTGCCGAGAGCTTGCGCCGTTTCTTTGTCGTCCATACGCCGATCGAGGTCAGAGACTAGAACTGACCAGTTTATTTTCTTGCTGCGCCGATCAGTTTCTTCAATCACGGTGCCGTAAATTCCTACCGCTAAAGTTGAAGCCCGCATAAACATGGTCCCTTGACCCTACGCGGGCGCCGCGAAGGAACGCTACGCCTCGTCACAACCCAAATCCTGCCGGTGCCGTCACCAATCTCGTAAGCAATTCTGACCCAAAAGCGCCCGTAGCTGTCTCCTGACTGTACCGACGATCGCGTACTCTTTGTTTTGATAGCGGGCGGGTCGGCGTTTATTTTGGAAATTGTTGTTTCACTGGGACAGGCTGTCAAAGTAAGCAGGACCGCCGCAAACGAACGATACAGCCCCCGATTTTCTTTTGCCAAATGTATACGCGTCTTTCCATTTAACGACAAGAGGGAGAGCGCCGCATCAACACTTTAATGGAAACACTGCGGCACTTAACAGATGCCGCCGGCTCGCAAGCAAGCTTTTGCCAAGCTTGCTTGGCGTGCGATGTTATTTCCGAGCCTTACTTGCCAAACCAGCCAATTGGCTTGCCTGACAAATCAACCCACACACGCTCTTCACATTTGGTGTACATCCCCGAGGGCGTGCTCGCCCATCTCTCTGCCGTAACCGGATTAGCTTGTAACCGCCGGAAAGCGAAGCGGCATTGAACATATTGTGCAGGGTAATGATCCAGATTACACCGGCCTTTATTTCCTTGCGCGAAGCGACGCGCCGGAGTGATATTCGTGGTCCAGACGTGCCGGCTGAGAGCCCGTGATCGCCTTCGTTGGGCCTGCTTGATCGAGAGTCGTCTTCGTTCTCGAACGAAATCCACCAGAAACACACGACCGGGCCAAAGAAAGATTTTGTCTTCCTCCTGCGCGATGCGCATCTGGTTTTACGTCTGAGAAGATCGCCGGCTGCGTGAAGCATCCATCTCCTCGGAAGAGCCCCTCTCGAGGGTCGGGGCGCTACCCTTCCACCCGCAACCACCACGGTGGCCTTCTGCCTCGCGGCAATGTCGCCGTAACTCTCTTGGCACGCGCCGAGCCGTTCCTGCGAGACCTGTGGACCCATGTGCAGCAGCTTAACGTCCGGCGGGATTGCCCGACAACGATCTGCGGCCGATTTCTCTGTCAGACGATCGAGAGACTGATCTCTCACGGTTTCCCTGTAACATCGTGACAGCCGTGAAAGCCGGCGCAACACACCTGACCCTGGTTAAAGAAAAGGGTCGATCCCCATCATCGCGCCATTAACCGGTCGCTGCTCCAATAACGTCGGCATCGGCGAACACGATGTTCGGGCTTTGCCGCCAAGCTCGAGCGAAACTTTCGCTGCTGGTTTCGGAGGCGGCTTTTTGCAATCAACTCGCCCACCCCTTCGGTCGAGCCCGTAAACGCAACGCTTTGTCGATGCCGGGATGCGGACGCCGAGGTGCAGCGCCCGCGGTTTCGCCGCAACCGGGAGCGATGGGCTGACTACGACCGTCAGGAAAAACCCGCTTCCCGGACGAGCTCGTCTAACTCCATCGCGCGACCGCGGGTTTGCTCGGCCGGCTTAGAGCACCATTATAGCTGCCGGCGGCCGACACGGCGCCAGCTTCCAGGCGGCCATCAAGAGGTGGAAAGTTCCAGGTCAGATTGAGTCCGCCGGCAGACACCGACCCGGCTCTCGCAAGGTGTGGCTTGAACATCTCGCCCGGGGACTGGGACTCGTTTCGCCTTCGATCTTGGTCGCCCAACCGGCGAAGTATTCTAGGAAATTTTCCGCCAACCTGCTGGCAACCCGAATCTACGTGGGTCTCGACTCCTTAATGGGCTTGCCGTTATCACGCCGCTTCCAAAGCGGCTAATCCCGGGGTGTGCTCCACTCAATAGAGCTGGCGGGACAGTCCATGAGTACTTGCTCCGTCCGCGATCATGCGTTTTCATTCTTAGCTCCGATTCCGCGTGCTTTCAGTAGCTGATGCACGCCGGCCTCGGGCGCCTTTGATTCGATGTCTTCTTCGTCGGTCTGGCTTACTTCAGCGAGCGTCTCGCGCCCGTGGCAGAGATTCGGCGCGGTAAACGGCTTGGTTACAGACGCGCGGCATCAACCCACCGTCCGTCGATCGGAAGTTGGTAATCTTACGCGTGGTGTTCTCTTCGACTGGTTGTACTGATGACGATGCGCAGCGACTCCTTGCCAAACCATTCGTTGTCTCCCGTGCGGCCTCCGTAGCTTCTCTGTGTCTCTGGTGGTGAATGGTTCGGATTCCAGGTTCACCCAGCAGAGTGTTGCTGCGAGTGGACACTGAGAACTCACGGTAGAAATCAAAAATCCGTCATTGCCCGCGTGAATTTGTCTGAGCAGACATACGGCAGAATTCCGCCAAGTGCTGGTAATAATCGATCTCAATCGGTGTGTCGATGCGCAGGGTGACCGGCACCTCCTCACGTCTTACCTGAGGCGCGATGAATCACCAGGTCCAGATCCTTTTGCGGTCTGACTTCTTTCTGCTTCCAAACCAATCAGATCAAACGTTTCGGTGCCGTCGAGTCCCAGCGTGGCCGCGTTCGTTCCCTTCTTTGAACTGGCAAGGCAAAACGCCCATGCCGACCGAGATTGCTGCGATGAATGCGTTCAAACGACTTTGGGCGATCACAGCCTTGACGCCCAGCAGCTCGCGTGCCCTTCGGCCGCCCAATCGCGCGAGCTTCCGGTTCCGTATTCCTGTCCGGCAATGCACCACCAGCGGCACGCCCTCCGCTCTGATACTTCATCGCGGCATCGTAGATGCTCGTGCGCTCAGCTTCGGCGGCCCGTTATCCGACCGATAACATCGTCACACCGCCCTCAACGCCCGGCACCATCAGGTTCTTGATTCGCACGTTCGCAAACGTGCCGCGCAACCATCACCTCGTGATTGCCGCGCCGCGAACCGTAGCTATTGAAGTCTTCGATCTTTACGCCGTTTGACTGCAGGTAAAGGCCCGCCGGCGAGTTCGGCTTGATAGCTCCAGCCGGACTGATGTGGTCCGTCGTAACTGAGTCGCCAAAGATCGCGAGCGGTCGCGCGCCCAGCACGTCGCGCCAATCCTCGACCGCGTTACTAAAGTTTTCGAAGTACGGCGGCTCCTGAATGTAGAGTGGACTCAAGGGTCCCACTGATAGACGCTGCCCGTGCTGGTTGGGATTTCATTCCACAGCGGATTCTGCGCTTCAAAGTCGCTGATAGAGTCGGCGGTACGTCTCCGGATCCATCGCCGCGCTGAGCAGCGCGTTGATCTCATTGCAAGGTCTGGCCAAATCTCACGCAGGTAAAACGTCGCTGCCATCGCTGTCCTTGCCGAGCGGATCGCGCGACGAGATCGATGTCCACTCGTCCCGGCGATCGCGCAAGCGCACGACGAGCGGCGGACTCATCAGGAAGTTTGCCTTGATACTCTGATGAACGCGCGCTTCAAAGTTTCGATTGCCGGAAAGAACGCTGGCCGCGATCAGATCGTGATCGCCGAGAACCTGTTCGATGTTTGGATCGAGCGGACCCGAATTGCCGATGCAGGTCGTGCAACCATAACCGACCAGATTGAAGCCCAGCTTGTCGAGATACTGCCTGCAGGCCGGTCTTCTCCAGATACTCAGTTACCACGCGCGAGCCCGGCGCCAACGAGTTCTTCACCGCCGAGCGCACCGTCAAGCCACGTTCGACCGCTTTCTTCGCCAACAGAGCCGGCCGCCAGCATGACGCTCGGATTCGAAGTGTTCGTGCAGGACGTGATCGCGGCGATCAGAGACGTCGCCATGACCCAGATCAACTTCCGCGTGCGGAAACTCTTCCGGATGAACCTCGACCAGGCGATCGGGCGTGGGACGGTTGTTGACCATTTCGGTCTCCGTCCAAACGCTGGTGCTCTTGCGGCGTCTCACCGTCGCTTGCGACCGCATCGGAGCACGTTTCAGGTCGTTGTTCGCCGCCGCCCGCCAGTGATCGCCTGGCGATCTCAACCGTGCCGATGCGCGTGAAATAGCGCGGCGCCGCCTCGTCGCTCGACTTTCCGTAGCCGCCTTCGGCAACCGGCTTCAGCAAGAGATCGCAGGAACTGGTTCTTCAACTTCGGCAGCTCGATGCGATCCTGCGGCCGCTTGGGACCAGCCACACTGGGCACGATCGAAGCGAGATCAAGATCGAGCAGCGTGCTGTATTCGCACTCGCCCTGTTTCGGAATGCCAAACATGCCCTGCGCTTTGTAGTAGCTGCGCACCGCTTCGACGTGTTCGTCGCGTACGGCCGGTCGCCTTGAGGTAGATGACAGGTCTCTTCATCGACCGGAAAGAAGCCCATCGTCGCGCCATACTCAGGCGCCATGTTGGCGATCGTTGGCGCGGTCGGTTACCGAAAGACTCGCTGCGCCGTCACCATGAAACTCAACAAACTTTCCTACCACTTTCGCCTTGCGCAGCATCTCCGTCACGCGCAGCACGAGGTCGGTGGCCGTCACGCCTTCGCGCAAACTGCCTGTCAGGTGAACGCCAACGACGTCCGGCGTCAGGAAGTAAACCGGCTGGCCCAACATCGCCGCCTCGGCTTCGATGCCGCCGACGCCCCAGCCGACGATTCCCAAACCGTTGATCATCGTGGTGTGCGAATCCGTGCCGACCAGCGTGTCGGGATAGTAAGTAGCCGTTGCGTTCCCAAACGCTTCTTGGCGAGAAACTCGAGGTTCACCTGGTGACAGATGCCAATGCCCGGCGGAATCACGCCAAAGCCACTGAAGGCCTGCGTTCCCCATTTCAGAAACTGGTAACGCGAGTTGTTGCGCTTAAACTCCATCTCCATGTTTTTGCGCAAACGCGTCTTTGGTGCTGGCAGAAGTCAACCTGGATCGAGTGGTCAATCACCAGATCAGCGGGAGCGAGCGGCTCGATCATCTCCGGGTTCTTGCGCAAACGCGCAACCGCCGAACGCATCGCCGCCAGATCGACGAGCAGCGGCACGCCGGTGAAGTCCTGCAGCAGCACGCGCGCGACTACGAAGGGAACTTCCTCGGTGCGTTCTCCGTTTGGCTGCCAGTTGGCTAACGCCCGCACGTCGTCTTCAGTGATCTTCTTGCCGTCGCAGTTGCGCAGCACGGATTCCAAAACGATCCGAATGCTGACCGGCAGCTTCGAGATGGGCGCCGACGCCCTCCTTTTCAAGCTGCGGCAGCGAATAGAATTTACCGGTTTGACCAAGCGTTGCGTCGAATGTTTGCAGGAGTTGAAGGGACCTTGTGGCATAGAAAACCGAATGATGCTGCGCGTTCGCGACCAGCCAAATGCTAGAGCCTGGCAAAAGACCACGCGCTGAATGTTTAGCTGTTTAGTTGAACAAACTCAAGTGTAAAGTCCACGCAGCTTATCGTCAAGGAAGCGTCTCTGAGGGGGTCTTGATCGACGAAATGATACTAACTCACAAGAAATTGTTAGTGTAGTTTGGCGCATTTGGATCTCCTCTGCAAAGGATATCGTTGAGTCAGCAAGCTTGTTGCCGAGCTTTCTGTCTGTTTGTTATAGTCCTCCCGAACCCCCACAGTTTTCTGCAAACGTCCGCGACTCGCAAGTGTTGTTATCGCTGAGTCGAGATCGCCCGCAGTATCCAATTGGGATTGAGGGAGAGTTCACGTATGTCGAAGAAACCAAACCGATGGCTTCGAATACTTGAGCAATGATCCTGACTTCGTTCCTAACCCTGGAAATCGAGGAGTTTATGGAGGAGGAGATTTCCTAGGGCTCCCAAAGATCCGGAATTACTCGCGCACCGGCTGCGAAACAACACGGCTGCATCTCCAAGGATGCCGGCGGTGACCTGGACGCTAACTGGGAAGATGTGAACGAGAGCGGTTCAGAAACTGTGGGCGGCGACAACCCTACCCCGATCAATCCATGGTCGAAGAAAACGCCAACGCGGTGGGCGTCAACTTTGAAGACAATGAGGAGCTGGACTCTCGACAAGATTGAAAAACGTGATCGCGATCGCTATGAACTGGACGAGGGCTCGAAAACCACTGATGACATGATCTGAATTTTTGCCGCTCCGGAACTGAGTTTGATGTCGCTGCCCGCTAAGGCTGACTCAGGAGGATATTTTGATCTCGGTTCCAGTGCAATGCTCTTCACGACAATCTTGTCCGCAGGCCGCACCGGTCCCCTACCAACCGGGGCGCGCATGATGATCTCCGGCATTCGTGAGTCCTGCAATGACCTGACCAAACACCGTGTAGTCTTCATCAAACTGCGGCGCGGGAGCGAGAGTAATAAAGAACTGGCAATTCAGCCGTATTGCGCGCCTGTTCCTCGGTTCACCGCGGCGCGTCCATTAAATTCCGCGTACGCTCCTCGCCTGGCTGCTCCTACCGTTCCGACGTCAAAAGGGAGATCACTGAACTCGCCGGGAACGTTCCCATACGGCGACTCTCCGGAGCCATCGTTCGCCGGGTCATTGTCCTTCGAGAGTGGATCACCACCCTGAATCAAACCCGCTGAAGCATTAATGCGATGAATAGCCGTGCCGTTGTAAAAGCCTTCCTGGATTAGTTTCTTGAAACGCTCCACCATCTGCGGGGCCACATTCGGATAGAGTTCGATAACGATGTCGCCATAGTCCGCGTGGTTGAAATCAGCGCCACCTGCTCGTCAGGCTGCGGCTTGATTCCTCTTCACATCTCTTTGACAGTGGATTCTGTGGCGGCGTCGAAATCTCTCACCGCTGTCGAGGTCTTATTACAAGCGGAGAGTGAGGTGCGGTCAAAAGAAGTGCAACGAAAAGCAAAGCAGCGTTCAATATGTTTTTGGCATAGCAATCAACATGAATCGCGTGGTTTCAGTTCCCTCTGTGCCGTCTTCGTGTTCTCTGTGTCTCTGTGGTGAACAAACGTTAAGCAGACACTCACCACGGAGGCACAGAGAACACAGAGAATGCACAGAGGGCGAAGTTCAAAACTGTTTACGGGCTGTCCGAGTAGAATCGTCACCGGCCCGTCGTTCACCAACTTCCACCTGCATCAGGCTACGAAAGCTGCCGCACGCAACTTCACCGACGAGCTTGCCTACCTGCTCGATGAAATATTCATATAGCGGTTTCGCAGTTTCCGGCGCCGCCGCTTCGATCCGAGGAAGGACGCAGGCCGCGCCTCACGTCTCCGTAAAGTGTGAACTGGCGAAATCACCAACAGGCCACCGTCGACATCTTTTACCGACAAGTTCATCTTCCTCGTCTGAATCATCAAAGATACGCAGTGACGCGATCTTCGAGGCGAGGTAATCCGCGTCAGCTTCCGAATCATCGCGCGCGACACCTAACAAAACGACAAGACCGCGCTTGATCTCACCGGCAACCTCAAAACCAACAGTAACTTTTGCGCGCGTCACGCGCTGCACCACAGCTCGCATTATTTTTTTCGGCGGCCGGCTCGGCCTGATCTCAACCCGACTGGGAAGACTACGATCATCGTGGTGAAGAAGATCGATGACCACTCGCTATGTCGGCTGGTTGCAACTGCCAGGAGTTCTGATCTCCGGGCATGTCGCCACCAAACTCGGTATTCACTGAACCAGGCATGATGTAACTAACCTTGATGCCGTCGTGCCGGACTTCCTGCATCAACGCTTCACTGAAACCATTCAGGCCAAACTTCGAAGCGTTATATGCGGCCATTCGCGCGTGCGGGTTGGCGCCGGCGAGCGAAGAAATGTTGATGATGTACCCGCCGCCGAGCTCCTTTCATCAGCGGAATGGCTTCGTGGCAGCAATAGAAAACGCCGAAGAGGTTCGTTTCCAAAATCGCGCGAAAGTCTTCCGGCGCCATCTCTTCGACTGGAGCAAATATTCCGATACCGGCGTTGTTAACGAGAATGTCGACTCCGCCCAGCGCAGCGGTTGCGTGCTCAAAGAGCGACTTTGACTTGACCATGATCGCGCACGTCGCAAACAAAACCGATTGCCTTTCCGCCATCGAGTTTGTTGAGTGCCTCGACGGTTTCCTCGATTTCACCTGCATTACGAGCGCTAATACAAAGCCGCACACCCTCACGAGCTAACGCCTCAGCGATGCCGCGGCCGATGCCCTTAGTGGCACCAGTTACGATCGCCGCTTTGCCAGTTAAGTTCATCCGGTATGAATGCGGCGGCTGTAACGCAAACGAACGGTTTGCGCGCAGCCGCCGAGCTTCTAGTTCTAAACAGTCTGCGTTACGAGGAGCTAGCGCACAGTCGTTGCCGGCAGCGACAAACTGCGATTAAGAATGACGCCAAACTCCGTGCCCGACCTCACTTCCGCTTCTTTTCTTTCTCGAGAACACGCGCGCCAGTGCCCAGGGCGCCCCCGAGGATGCCGCCGATTAACGCGCCTCTTGCCGCCGCCTGCAATCCCACCGATGATCGCCCCGCCGGCGACGCCGCCACCGACGAATACTGCGTCTCGTTTCCGGTTGCTGGTGCCTTTGACAGTGCCTTCATTGTCAGCATTCACATTGTCAGCCTCCAGGGTCGTCAACGATCCGCTGATCACCGCCGTTCTGCCATTCGGCAGCCTGACGGAATCAAAGGCAACGGTAATGTTACCGGGACTGCGTTTCTCAGCGCGGTGTACCTGCGTCACGCGTCCCCCGATCCGGCTTCCGACCGGTACGACTTCCACGCCATTGCCGGCGTAGACAGGCTCAACCACGTTTGCGGTAAAACGGTCGCCAATACGGGCCACGCCTGAATTCAGCGATTCATTAATCCGAGCGCGGATTATTGTGTTAGTGGGAACCGTGTAGTACTTGATCGGCGGCGCTGCCGCCTTCCGCCGGCTTCTTCGCCGTCTTCCTGTTTGACCTGATGCGTCAAACACAGCACCGGCTATCAGCGTCAGCAATACAAGAAAGGTCAGCATGCGAGCGACCAACTTACTATTCATCTTCATCGTCATTCCATCCTCCCGTCAGGTTAGAGAATCATTCTGATTGTTCATCCGCCGTGTATATCGTCGCGTTAACGGCGGACCGTTTACTTCCGTGTAAAGCGGTTTACAACACCGGCAATTTGTTTTTGAGTCTTTCGTTTACAACTTTCGGATTTGCCTTGCCCTTTGAAGCCTTCATAACCTGACCCACAAAAAGCCGAACAAGGTTTCCTTTGCCTGCCCGATACTGCTCAAGCTGTTGGGGGTTTGCGGCAATCACCTCGTCGATAATGCCATCAATCTCGCCCGTGTCGCTGACTTGAACCAGCCCTGCTCCGCGATGATCGTCGCCGCGCTATTACCAGACTTGAACATCTCAACCAGCACGTCCTTCCCTTGCTTGCCATTAATCTTTCCGTCTTCGATTAGCCGCACGAGCTCTCCTAAATCTGCGGGCGCAACCGGCGAAGAGCCGGCCAATATACCGGCGCTCTCGAGTTCACGCAGCAGTTCCGACCGTATCCAATTTGAAGCGCTACGCGGGTTACCCGAAACCGCGGCGGCTTTCTCGTAGTAGTCTGCCAGGGAACGTTCTGAAGTTAATTGCGACGCATCGTTAAAAGACAGGCCGTACTGATCCATGAACCTTCGTCGCCTGGCCTCAGGCAACTCCGGCATACTGGCGCGCACTCGCTCGACAAACTCGTCGGCGACGATCAGCGGTGGCAGATCGGGTTCGGGGAAATAGCGATAGTCATGCGCCTCCTCTTTGATCGCATCACGCGAGTCTCGCCGGCACGTTCATCCCAGAGCCGCGTTTCCTGTTGCAACTGACCGCCTGATTCAAGCACGCCAATCTGCCTGCTGACTTCAAACTCTATCGCACGCTGCATGAAACGCACTGAGTTTAGATTCTTCAACTCCACCTTTGGTGCCAAACTTTTCGTCGCCCCTTCGCCGCACAGACACGTTGGCCTCACAACGAAGGTTGCCCTTCTCCATGTCAGCCTCGGAGGCTCCCACCCATTGCAGTGCGCGTCTGACGTGATTCACGTAATCGTAAGCTTCCCACGAGGTGCGAAAGTCGGGCTCGGTAACAATTTCGGCCAACGGTGTGCCGGCGCGATTGAGATCGATGTAGGAATACCGATCTACATCCGGTAATCCCTCATGCACGTTTTTTCCGGCATCTTCCTCAAGGTGCAGGCGCGTGATCGCTATCTTTTGACCTTCCATTCGACCGGGTGCCCCGCCTCATCTCTTTCGGCGGTCATGATCTCGAGCTCGCCGTTTGCGGAAAACGGCCTGTCATACTGCGAGATCTGGTAGCCCTTGGGAAGGTCCGGGTAGAAGTAATTCTTGCGGGAAAAATCGACTCGTTGTTTATGTGAAGCCCGAGAGCGAGGGCCGCGCGCGCGCCGAGTTCCACGGCGCGACGATTCAATACCGGAAGCGCGCCAGGCAAACCCAAACAAACCGGGCAGGTGTTCTCATTAGGCTCGTCACCAAATCGAGTCGAGCAGCCACAGAAGATTTTTGACTCAGTGCTTAGTTGCGCATGAATCTCCAAACCGATAATCGTTTCCCAACCTGCCATACTTTTTAAATCTTAAATTTCAAATTTTAAATTCAAGTTCTTCTGCTTTCTGCCTTCTGCCGCCTGCTCCTGCCTTCTGCCTCCCCGTCGTCACGGCCTGAGCCATCCCGGCGGCGCACCCGCACGCCTGGCCTCATCTTCGAGTTCTCGCCATCTCGCGCTAAGCCCCGCACGAGCGGCGCTCTAATTCATTAAACTGGGTAATCAGCTGGCTGCGCTCGGCAAGGCTGCCAGTCAACAGTATTCGGCCAGGCAAACAGAGGCGAACCAAACTGACGCGAACCAAACTGACCCCAACCAAACTGAGGTGACCGGATCAAATCGCCGCGGATTGAGAGACAGTTGCCCGCTCGGCTGCGCACCGTTTCGCGGCGGCCCGAAAACGCGCGGATGCAGGCCCCGAGAAGGAAACGGGCCACGCCGCCCCATATTGCCGAATGAAACAAACGGGACAACACTAGTGACATTGGCGAACGATCCATAACCACTGGAAAACAGCGGTTCGTCCAGTTGGTTCCTAACAAACCCGATTTGGGCATCCAACGCGGCGATCTCGGTTCTCAACTCATTTGCCCGTGCGCGCCAATAGCTTTCCGATTCCTTTTCCGTAGCCCGCGTCTGTTCCAATTCCTCGCGATCGAATCAGACTCGAGGGCTGCTTGCCTGCGTGACTCTTCGACCGACGGCAACCCAAGTTCTTTCGTCGGCGCTCATAAGCCAACCTCGGCCTCGCGCCGGCGGCGACTTGAAGATTCCAGATCGCCATTAGTGACGGTGCGCCTCAGCGGCTTACTCCGCGGTGTTGCGGAAGATTCTTTGTCTGCACGCAGTGGAGATTCTACTGGAGCCGCCGGGACGCGCCGCAGCAAGCTTCCGGGCAGTTCGTTGATTGGCAGTCTCTGTCGCCGGAATATCGATGGCTGCGAGGTTAAGTGTGACCTGCACTCCGGGCGACACCTCGTAAGTCAGAGTCGAAGTCGTCACCACGAAGCTCGACGGAATTTCGATGTGACGTCCACCTCGCATTATCACGGTATATGCGTTTACCGTGGCGGTCACGATACACACAAAAACGAAAACAGAAAGGATCCGACCGAAAGTTCGTATGGTTGGGTGAAGTGCATACATAGCTATACCTTCTTAGACTTCCAAAATTTTTTTCAGGGGGAAAGTACGGAGACTAGTATAACATTCCGGGGAGAAGGCGGCTTGTCAGCCGGCGGGTCATATTCGCCTCCAAGACCAAGCAGTTTAGGAAAGCCGGAATGCAACAAGCCGCTTCGGACGCAGGTTGATTTCCAGCATCCGGCGCTACCGCGCTCGGTTCTCTAATGACCGTGCTTTACCTGAAGCTGACCCACTGTCAGCCGGGCGTTTGCTTAGCTCCGGAACCTTTGCCTTATCGTTTCTCGCAAAAACGACATTTCTCGCAAAAACGCTTTCCAAACGGTGAACAGTTTGATATATAGGGCCTTACATTCCGACTTCGTACCCGCTTATTGAGTGTGGACGCGTGTTTTCTCGTTGCGCCCGCGCAGTTGTCAACCTTCATTCAGGAGACAGAGACAAATCATGGCAAAAACCGTTGCGAAGATTATGGGAGTGATATTGTTGCTGGTGGGCATACTGGGGTTCACTCACTTGCTCGATTCGCTGGGCGCGCATCTGTCCCCGGCGCACAATCTCGTCCACATTATTTCAGGAGTAATTTCACCGTATTTTGGTTTGGCTGGCAGCCTCGGTCGCGCAAAAGCCTTTTGTGCAATCTTCGGCCTGGTCTATCTATTCCTGGGAATGGTAGGTTTGGCGAAGGGCGATCTGATGCTCGGACCCCTAATGCTTGGGAAGGTTGATCACGGTATCCACATTATCGTCGGGGCGGCGTATCTCGCCGGCGGACTCCTTACCAAGAAGCCCTAGTCTTGGACGGACCGCCTAAAAGTTTCAGGTTGCAAGGACTAAGCTCGATAAGTAGCGCACTGGCGCCCTGAGCTTTGAACCTTTGCAACCTGAATTGTTTTTCAGATCTCAAATTTCAGATCGGAAGTTGAACTTTGCAGACAAAACAGATAACTAGAGCCTAATACCGTGCACTAACTCTTAAAACGTAAACTTCACCCCACCTCTGCCCACAATCCCAGGCGCCAGGAAACCATTCTCGTAGTAGCGCTGGTTGAAAAATGTTGTCTGCCCCGACGAACAACAGCATCGTAGCTCCTTCAGACAATCGCCGCTGATAACTCCCAAAGAAATCAGCCTTTGTGTAGCCGTCAAAAGTGAGTTGGGCGGTGCGAAACGGAAAATCATTTTCGAACACGGGAGCAAGATGTGATCCGGTGTAGTTTAGATCGAAGTTAAAGCCAAACGAACGATAGCGCTGATTCAATGTGAGCCCAAAGACATTACTGGGAATCACATACTGCGGTTGTAGTCCAACAAATGGCACCAGTCGATCGCTATTTGTGTAGGTGTAAGACGCTCGTAGTTCCGTCCCACGCCACGGCGTAGCTTCGACAAAGCTCTCCAGCCCTCGCGCAAATCCACTCGGGGCGATTCTCGTAACCACTCAAAGCGACCAAGCCCCAGCGGGTCAACGACGAAGAACGACTGAAACTCAACTGACGCGCGGCTGATGTGTATAAAAGTAAGTAACGCCGATAAGCGCTCGATCGCGCGCGAACCGTTGATCCACGCCGCCATCGACGCTGATCGATTGCTCCGCTCGCAGCGTGGGATCGCCAAACCTTTGCAGGCCCAGGCCTGGAAAGGTCCCGGCGCCAAACCTCTCGAAAAGTGATGCCGCGCGAAAACCGTTCCCACATGCGCGCGCAGCTTGGTGTTTGTCGAACGTATAAAGTAGGCGACGCCGGCATCTCCGGTAATCGACTTCTCCGCGTTGATGCCGCTTAGAACGCTGGGACGGTCAGCGGCACGAATGCGAAAGAACTGGCCACGGACGCCAAAGGACAGTTGCAGTCGATCGTCGAACAGAGAGATTTGATCCTGACCGAAGATCGCAAAGGTGCGTTGCCGATCCGTTGTATTGTTGAAGGCACTAAACGACGGAATTGCCTGCTGAAACAATGACTCGCGTTCATATTCAAATCCGAATGTAGCCAGGTTTGTGCGCGCGAGCTGAGCATTAAGACGAGCGTCAATCGTGTCCGTTGTTCCCTTGTTGACGTTTGATGAATTCAAAATCGCCAAAAGGGTAGAAGGCAGCAAACTGCGGATCAATTTGACTGCCGTTGTAATTCCGGCGATGACTTGAAGACCCGGCTGATAAGCGACCGAATAGGAAAGACGCTCGTTGATTTGCTGGGTCAGTTTAACCGAGCCAACCAGCAAACGGTTTCTTCGGCCCTCATCCGGGTTGTTGAAATCCGGTTGAAAGGTCACACCGGCGATCGCCCGCGGAAACGGCTCGCTCCCGGTGAAGGCGCCCGGCAACGCAAATGGGCTGTCATTGAGGCGCGCGTTCGCGATCGTGCCGTAGAGATTCGCCGAGATCGTAATCGACGACGAAGGTGCGAACAGAAAACGGCCGGCGCCGGCGGAGTTTCCATATTGGTCCTGACCATCGATGCCGCGGCGCACATCGAGCCGATTGAGGCCAAGACTAAAGGCCGCGCGCCCGTTCCCTCCTGAAACCTTAAAGCGCTCACGAAAAGTTTTAAGGCCGCCGCCTTCAGCACCTGCTTCGAAATGCAGTCCAGGGCTCGCCGTTTCCGGCACGATGTTCACAACGCCGCCAATAGCGTTTGTGCCATAAATTGAGGAACCTGAGCCCCGCAGTATCTCGAGACGATCGGCGGCCACCGCAACCAAATCGGAAGTCAGCGACGCCGCCGAGCCGCCGATGTCGGAAGCATCGCGAACACGCAAACCGTCAAGCAGAACCGCTGTATCGTACTGCCGCTGACCCCGCAGACGTATCGACGTAATTGCCCCCGGTGAGCCTTGCTGTTGCACACGGACTCCGGGAATTCCTCGCAGCGACTCCACATTGCCAATTCGCGCTTGTCGTCGATCTGCTGCGCGTCGAGAATCGAAACAACTTTGGATACTTCATCAGCGCGCTGCGCCGTGCCCGTCGCAGGTTACAACTATATTTTCATTTATGCCTTCGACCTTGAGCGTCAACTGAAGTTGTTTTGCCTGCCCTCGCTCGACGACTATTTCGTCTGATACAAATGTCGCAAACCCGTTTGCCTGAACTTCAATTAGATATTGGCCCGATGGCAGATCTCGAAATTCAAAGGCTCCATCGCTAGTGGTTGCCGTGCTGAGCTGAACTCCGGTGCGTGAGCGCAGACGCACATCGGCGCCGCTGACCTTGCCGCCGTTCTCGTCCACTATCTCCCCTTTGATGGAAGTGGAGGTTTGTGCAAAAACAGGGACTGAAAGAAAAAGGGATAAGGCGCTGAGGGCGATCGCCCTTGCCAGGAAACACCTAAAGTTGGTTTCTCGTTCGGGACTCTTGCTGTGAATGTTCTTGCGAGTATTTGATCTGATCATCTTTAGCCTCTCCTGCCCGACGCAGTGCGAGGCTGAAACTGACGCGGCCGAGAGGTTTCCTGACTTGCGGCGTGAATGGCAAAGGATGAAGGCGGAAGGATGAAGGATGAGACCAACATCAAACTCAGCTCGATCTTTTGCCAGTCGTTGACATGCGCCTTCCCAGGTCTAAGAAGTCTCGCGGAAAGAATTGTCATTCTTCATCCTTCCGCCTTCATCCTTCCTAATTCTCCCAGTGGCTGAAAGCATGCGTTACGACCGCTTACAGTTGCGCGGGCAGTGGCGGTTTTTCACCGTCTTCCCTCGCCAGCCGTTCATGGTTGATAAATTACCGGAGCACTTCATGCACCGGCGTAATTCGAGGCACCCCAGAGACTGGATGTGCATCGACAAGCACCTTGACTGCAAAGACCTCCTTGAGTAGATCCGGCGTCAACACCTCGTCAGGTGTGCCAAACGCTACGGTCTTTCCCTCTTTCATTAGTAAGACGTGATTCGAAAACTCCGCCGCGAGATTAATGTCATGGGTGACTACCAACGCCGCCGTACCGCGACTGTCACATCGGTTCCTTACCAACGCCAGAATGGCGGCTTGATGCGCCAAATCAAGATTCGCGGTCGGTTCGTCCAGCAACAAAGTGCCGGCTTCGGTGGCCAAGCGCCCGCGCCAGCACCGCTCGCTGGCCGTTCACCGCCCGACAACTCGGTCATCAGACGATCGCTCAGTTCCTCCAGCTGGGTCTCACGCAGGACCTCGCGCGCCACTGCAACATCGCGAGCAGTTTCCCACCCCAGCCCGGAAGGGCTGGACCAGGCATAGCGGCCACCCAGCACAAATTCGAAAACCGTAACCGGAAAGCGTAAGTCAGCCTCCTGTGCTACTACCGCGATCCGCTTGCAAACGCCCGCCGCGAATAAGAGCGAAGCGGTCGCGAGTCAAGAATGATCTCACCCAGAGGCGGGTGCGATCCACGTCATTGAGAGTGCGCAACATCGTTGACTTGCCTGCGCCGTTTGGCCCAATGATTGTCGTTACTTCATGCGGCGCCAACGTGAGCGAAACTGCCAGATACCGCTAGCCTTGAACCGTACTGTGACTGAAATGTCGGCGTGCTTCAAGCATTATCCGGGCCCTATCGTCTCCTCAGCAGGTAAACAAACAACGGCGCGCCGATCAGCGCAGTTATGCGCGCCGACCGGTAACTCCCGAGGCGCAATGATGGTGCGGGCAATTGTGTCGGCGACAACCACAAAGATGGCGCCACAGATTGCCGCCGCCGGCACGGTAATCCGGTTATCACTTCCCAGTGACAGACGAACAAGATGGGGCACAACGAGGCCGACATATCCAACCGATCCGCTTGACGCCACCGAACTGCCAACCAGCAAACTGGCCACAATGAAGACCACCAATCGCACTCGAGAAACCTCGACGCCCAGGTCGAACGCATCTCGCTCGCCCAACATCAACAGGTTTAGCGAACGCGCGTGCGCAGCCAGGACAATGGTGCCGGCAATCGCAATGAAAAGCGCCAGCCACAGCAATTTCGCAGTCGTGCCCGATAAGTCGCCGAGCAACCAGAACGTGAACGATCTGATTACGTGTCGCATCCATGAGCGTAGTCACAAAAACGATCGCGGAAGACAGGAATGTCGTGACGATCACGCCGGCCAGGATGAGGCGTTCCGGGAGTTGCACCAGTCCTTCCCTGTGCCAGTCGGTGGACGACCAGCGTCGCAATTAAAGCACCCGAGAAGGCCATTAGCGGGCGACTCCACTCGTACGCTCCCATGAAGACGAGGGCGATCATTGTTCCCACCGCAGCCCGTTTGAGATCCCCAGGAGATAAGGCTCGGCCAGAGGATTTCGGAGTAGCGATTGATAGCTGGCGCCGGCCACGGCCAGTGATCCGCCAACCGCCGCGCCGAGCAGGATTCGGGGCAAACGAATGTCGAAAAGTATTGCGTCCTGATCACCGGTTAAGCCACAAGACGCTTTACCAAAAGTGAATAGCGCGCAGAGGGACGCCTGGGCTGGAAGTTTTTCGCCGCCCAGCAGGGCCATGAAGATAATGACAACCACCAGCGCGACAAACAGAAAGGCACAAACAAGCAGAGTCTTCTTGAAGGTCGCGCGTGCTCCATCAATCCCGCGAAGCGCAGGATCCCTTTGAGCTATTTCACTTGTGTGGGCGGTGATCATTTTGTGAAAGCTTCCGGGTGAAGTGCCCGCGCCAAATCCTCCAGACCGTCAACTGCGCGCGGCCGGGCCGGGAAAGATGGTCATCGTTAATCTTGTAGACGCGGCCGCTAATGACCGCGGGGGACCGCTTCAACGCGCTTGCAACATTGGAATTGGCATTACCCATTGAGCCACCGGTCGGCAAGATAATGGCTTCAGGCTTCGCTGCCAGGGCCGACTCGGCACTGTACTTAGGCCAGGCGCCGGGAAGGTCGGCAGTCACCGAAGCTCCACCCGCACGTTTGATCAGATCGGTAATGAAAGCGTCGCGCCCGATCGTATAAAGAGGTTCGTCCGAGACCTGGTAGAAGACGCGAACCGGCGGCTGCGACTTAACTTTTTCGGCAACGGAGCTGACTCGAGCTCTCAATTGTTTTAGCAGTTCGTCCGCCTGGGGCCGTTTTCCCAATACCTCCGCGACCCGCTCGATTGAATGAAACACTCCTTCGAGATCGTGTGAATCGGTAACGTAGACCGCAATGTGATGTGCTTCCAATTCACTGGTGAACGCCTCCAGTTGTGAAGCCGTGGAAACGAAAACGATTTGCGGCCGCAACGATATTATTCGCTCAATGCTCGGTTTTAGCGTGTCACCAACTGCTTCAACCTTCTGAGCTTCTGCGGGATAAGTGCAATAGGTGGTTCTGCCAACCAAGCCATCCGCCGGCGCCGATCGCGATAAACAATTTCGGTCAAACTTGGCGCCAGCGAAATGAATCTGGTGACCGTGTCCGGGACGGTGATGGTTCTTCCGGCCTCGTCAATCGTTTGATGGGAACCCACCTGACCGTCGGTTTTGTTGTTAATAGACTTCGAACAGGCGGCGACGAGTAATACAAGACAGAGGAGGAGTGGAGAAGAGGTGTCGTCCTTGCACCGGATGTTTGAAATTGTAAGAAGGGTTGTTTCAGCAGAAAGTCCCGCCGATCTCTGTTCCTTCGCGAAAGGCGACAGGCGGTCGGCGGGACTTGAAAATGGTTTCGAATCCGGGCGGCCTGAACGCCTTCCGCGGGCGTTCAAAACTGCAAAGCTTCGTGGGCAGGTCTCCTGACTTAAAGATCATCTGCCTTAACTACCCAGTGGTAGTCAGTAGACGTCTCATCACAGTGGCGCGACCGCACGGGATTCTCACCCGTTTCCCTATTCTCCCCATCTTGCTGGGGCACCCAGATGCTTTTAAGTAAAAGAACAATTCGTGATCGACGCGGACACTATCACGCTCGGTTTGACAGTGTCAATTCCGGCAACTAACCAGTCAAGTGATTTACTGGGACCGCGGGCGTCCCGCCCGCAAACGCGGCGAAAGGCGTGCACTCTTTCGGAAGTAACTCGCAATTAACTTTTCGTGCTTCCGCGCTCATTGCGGGCGGGGCGCCACGGGGTCCCAGCAAATCACCTGACCGACGCCGCTTTGCTTCGGCAATTGGCCTCCAGTAAGATTCAGCGCAACGTCAACTCAGAAAGAGCCGCAAAACCAAATGATCAAAACTATAGAATGGACGGATGAAGGCATTCGCATGCTGGACCAGCGACTGCTGCCGATGGAAGAAAAATATCCTCATGCTGAGATCGTATGAGGAAGTGGCCGAGGCTATTAAGAAAATGGTCGTTCGTGGGGCTCCGGCCATCGGCGTCTCGGCCGCAATGGGACTGCGCGCTTGGCGCCAGCCAGTCAGTGGGCACATCGGTCGCCGATCTGGAAGACGACTTCGACTACATGTGCAAGGTGATGTCCGAGACCACGTCCCACGGCAGTTAACCTCTTCTGGGCGATCGAGCGCATGCGCGACACGGTTGCGACGGGAAAGAGCTCTCACGAAGGATCCACTCCAGATCAAAGAGCGTTTAATTGAAGAAGCTCTCAATATATTTCGCGAAGACATTGAAGCTAATCGGGCGCTCGGACGTTTCGGCGCGGAGCTACTGTCCGACGGCGACACGGTGCTTACGCACTGCAATGCGGGTGCGCTCGCCACTGCCGGCGATCTACGGCACGGCGCTCGGCGTCGTCCGCGGCGCCATCGACGCCGGAAAACACATCGCAGTCGATATGCCGACGAGACGCGACCGTTTCTGCAGGGCTTGAGGTTAACGGCCTGGGAGTTGGCCAAAGACAACATTCCGGTCACGGTCGATTACCGACAATATGGCCGGACACGTGATGAAAAGTGGTCAAGATCAATGCGGTGGTGGTGGGCGCGGATCGAGTCGCTAGCAAACGGCGATGCCGCCAACAAGATCGGAACTTATATGGTTGCCGTTCTGCGCGCGCGAGCACAACATCCCGTTTTATGTCGCGGCGCCCGTGTCCACGCTCGACCTTGTCGTTAAGCCGACTGGTGACGACATCCCCATCGAAGAACGCGATCGGGAGAGAAGTGACGCACATCAAAGAGCATCAGCTCGCGCCGGATGGGGTCGGGTGCAGAATCCCGCCGTTGATGTGACATTCCCAACGAACTGATCACGCGATTATTACCGACAGAGGCGTCGCTCGCTCACCATACGTTGAGAGTTTTGCAGGCTTTGGTCGAGGCAAATGCGATTGGGACGAATCGGCTGAGGCGTGTTATTGCATTAAAAGGGCAAGGCCTTGGCGAACCGGCTGTTGTTTCCACCAGGCGATGGTCAATTGCAAACCTGGGCGCCAGGTCCACGCGAGGCTCGAAACCCGAGTAGTTCGCGTCGCGCGAGCGATATCCGCCAAGGCTGTGCTTCACATCGCCGGCTCTCGGTCCCTGGTAATCCGCTACTACGTCGGGCTTTTTGGTTAGACCCTTTAGTTCGTGCAAAAGCTGATTTAGCGTGATTCGTTCGCCATTGGCGATGTTAATAACTTGACCCACTCCCTTGGTAGTCTCAGCCGCTTTCAGGATTGGCGTCGACCACATTACGCGATGTAGGTGAAGTCTCGTGACTGTTCACCGTCGCCGTAGATTACGGGGCGCTTCGCCACCAAGCAGATCGCTAATGAAACGTGACACCACTCCCGAGTATAGGTGAACTAGGATCCTGCCGCGGTCCGAACACGTTGAAGTATCTCAGCGAGACCGTCTTCAGGCCGTACACACGCGTAGAAGACCTGGCAGTAATGTTCCCCAACCAGCTTGGCCACTGCATAAGGAGAGAGCGGCTCCGGCAGCATCGTCTCAACCTTTGGAAGCGTCGGCTGATCACCGTAAGCGGAGCTCGAAGCCGCGTAAACCAGGCGTCTCACCTTGTTTTCCCGCGCGCCAAGAGCAAGAGAAAAAGTTGATTCCACGCTGGCAATGTGGGTCTGTCGCGGGATTCTCAACTGAGACCGGGGCACCGACGGAATCGCCGCCTCGTGGAAGACTAATTCAACATCCTGCAATAGCCTTGCGCGAGGGATACGCTCATCGGCGAGGCTGCCGTGGACGAAGTCCAGCGTCGCCTTTAATCTCCGCCACGATTCTCTCGATAGCCAGTTGATAAGGTCGTCGATAACTCGGACCCGGGCGCCTGCGGAAGCGAGCGCCGAGGCAATATGCGATCCGATGAAGCCGGCGCCACCAGTCACAAGGGCAATTCCACTTAGGGCCATAAAAAGCAGTTCGGCTTTCCGGCCTGAATCTTACGGGCAGAGTTGCAGCCAGCTACCGGGAGAGCAATGTCGTCATCGGACCAACGCCAACATACTCGAAACCAAGCGCTCGCATGTCGGCCGGGCTCATAGATGTTTCGCAAGTCTGCGATCCGCGGCGACTCGCATCAGATCGCGAACCCGCCGCATGTCGAGAGCGCGAAATTGGTTCCACTCGGTCACGAAAACGAGCGCGTCAGCATCCGTGACCGCCTCATACTCGTCATGGCCGCATAAGCTGACATGTCGGCAGGACCTTGGCGGCTTCGGTCGCATGGCAACAGGGTCATAGGCCCGAACGCTGGCGCCACGCTCGAGCAAGCCGGTAATGATCATCAATCGCCGGCGCTTCACGCATGTCGTCGTGTCTCCGGCTTGAATGCGAGGCCCAGGATCGCGATCGTCTTGCCGGCGAGGTCTCCCACCAGCCTTTCGATCTTTGGCACCATAGCGATTCGCTGGCGGCGATTCATCTTCGATGACAGCGTCCACGATCATGGAGTCGCGGCCAAACTCGCCGGGCAACCGAGGCGAGCGCGCAGAAGTGTCTCTGGGAAAGCACGATCCACCGAAGCCGGACCCGGGTGTAGAAACTTGCTGCCGATGCGGCGGTCCATCCCGATAGCCCAGGCGACGTCGTGCACATCGCAGCCGATGCTTTCGCAGAGATTCGCTATTTCGTTGATGAAGGAAATCTTCGTCGCCAGAAATGCGTTGGCGGCATACTTGGTGAGTTCGGCAGCTTCAAGCGAGGTCAAAACGAACGGCGCCTCAATTAGGTAAAGCGGCCGGTAAAGATCCCGCATGATGGCAACTCGCTTCCTCATCGCGACTGCCAAGCACCACTCGGTCAGGCCGCATGAAGTCGTTGATGGCCGCACCCTCTCGCAGAAATTCCGGGTTGGAGACAATTCCGAAATTCAGCTTCGACTTTTGCTGGCCGCGTATCAGCGCGCGGAGATGCTCACCAGTTCCGATAGGCACGGTGGACTTCTGTTACGAATGACCTTATATCCATTCATGTGCTCAGCGACCGATCGAGCCGCTGTCTCCACGATAGCTACAGATCCGGCGAGCCGTCGCTTTCGGTGGTGTACCAACAGCCCAGAAAAATCACCAGCGCTTGTTCCACCGCTTGCTTCAAATCCAGTAGTGAAACGCAGCCGGCCCGACTGCGCGTTTTTCGTTACCAGCTGTTCGAGCCCGGGTTCGTAGATCGGCATCTCGCCTGGCCTGCAGGCGCGCGATCTTTCAGAATCGATGTCGACACAAGTGACATCGACACCAAACTCTGCAAAGCACGCACCCGTAACCAGTCCCACGTACCCAGTGCCAATTACCGCAATATGCATTCAGGAATTACCTACAGGATTTAAGAGGGAGGAATCAAACGGCAGACGCAGAGCTTGCGGGTCAAGCACGATCATGTCGTCATGTGACCCGCAAGGCTTGGCATAACTGACCGCGGCGCTCAAAGGCGGCGCTGCAGTATTTGTTTGAACGCAGCAATCGATGACTTACTTCGACGGGCTGATTACGACGCCGCTGCCACCGAAGTTAAGGTCGTTGTTGTGCAGCGCGGCATACAGGATTCCAGCAACAGCGCGCCGGCACCCGGCGATTATCAACGCGCAGCCAACTCACCACCGCTCATCTTATCGTCATCGTCACCCGGATCGTCCTTGGGATTCGGCGTTCCTGCCGTGGCGCTCTCGCCAGCGGCAACCTGCTTCACAGCGCTTCCAACATGCAACTGGGCCACGCCGGAAGTAGTTGCTCAGGGAGGTAATCCCCTTAACTACGTGAACTGTAAACGAAGTAGCCTGGCTGCCATCGACTGCTACGACACCATCTTTGGTTGTAAAGTTGACAGCGGTGCCAGCCAGTGTTGAGATTCGGCTGTTGCCGTTCTCAAGCAGTCCACTGGATACTCTTTTCTGTAAAAGCCCAACTTCAGACTTGAGCTCGGGCGAGCACTCAACCGACCCAACTTGCTGAGGTTCACGGTGGCGTTGCTCTTCTCGGCAGTCGTGATTTGGCTATCCGTAAACACCGTGCACTCCGGAAACCACCGCTCTCGCCATTTACTGTAAACCTGACCGGCGATGGACAACTCGCCTGACGGAGCCTTTTGCTGCGGGCGAGCGCCAAAACTACCATCAGTAAACACTCAAGATGGCTACTGCCAAGCAATACGTAAG
>ERZ1370068.10770-contig-9439_pt1 | contig 31638 bp, 52 predicted proteins | sample MGYA00561227_ERZ1370068 | MGnify/ENA primary metagenome ERZ1370068 (study PRJEB38410, sample SAMEA6850437) | metagenome | study: Metagenomic assessment of the ecological functions of the soil: analysis of the soil microbiota associated with the...
GGTAGCGCTTCTGGTGTTTCGATTACCGTGTGTGCCCCACGGCTGTAGACGATACACGGCCGACCGGTCACATGCGCGGCAACGGCCAGCAGCGGCTGCACAGACAGTCAAGCTTGCCGCCAAAGCCGCCGCCGCAGGCCGTCGGGCGGATGCGCACCTTCGCCTCTGCAACGCCGAGCACCCGCGCCGTCTCGGCGCGGTCCATGTAAGGGCGCCTGCGTGCAGGCGGCGACCTCCATGCGCCCGTCGACCTCGATCGCGTAGCCGGCCTCCGGCTCGATGTAGGCGTGCTCGACAAAGCTCGTCTCAAGCGTCCCTCGGCAGTCGCCGCAGCGCCCGCATGGCCGGCGGCGACGTCGCCGCATTTCAGGTTGCCGCGCGTCAGAACGTTATCAGGCGCGTGCGGGTGGAAGCGGCTCGGCAGTATCGGCCAGCGCAGCGTCCACGCCGAGGGCGGGTCGCGCTTCATCCATCCGGATCGGGAGATCGGCGTCCGAGATGCGGTCAACCGCCTCTCTCGTTCCGACCAGCGCCAGCACCGCCTCGCCGCGGAAGCGCACGTAGCCCGGCGCAAGCACCGGCTGGTCGCGCGGAGATGAGCAAAGATGCCGAAGGAATTCTCACCGGGAATGTCTTCGGTAGTGAGGATGGCTGCCAGGTCCGGGCGTCCGACGGATCACCGCATCGAGATCGCCGAGAGTGAAGGTCGCCGCTGGCGTGGGAGAACGGACGACACGCATCCAGAGGGCGTCCTGGCGGCGCGGCATCCGCGCCGAAGATGTCGGTGCCGTCGACCTTTGGCTCTCCGTCGACGCGGTGAAGGCGCGCGCCGACAGTTGTGGGTGTGCGCTCCTTCTCCCAGGGGAGAAGGTTCGCCCGCCGACTCGCCACACCCATCACCGCTTCGACGATCTTCAAATATCCGTGCAGCGGCAGAGCACGCCGCCGAGCGCATCCTCTATCGCCTTGCGGTCAGCGTTGCGGATCGTGCGTCAGGCAATCGGTGGCCGCCATCAGCATGCCGGGCGTGCAGATGCCGCACTGTTGCCGCCCGTGCGCCAGAAACGCCTCGCGCAGCCGGTCGGTCAGTCCGTTCGGCCCATGGCCTTCAACCGTCTCGATCGACGCTCCGTCCGCCTGCGCGGCTGGCAACGAGGCAGGCGCAGACCTGCTCGCCGTCCATCAGCACCGTGCAGGCGCCGCAATCGCCGGCGTCGCAGCCGATCTTGGTGCCGGTCATGCCGAGTTTTTCGCGCAGCGTCAGGGCAAGCGTCACAAAGGGCTCCGCCGCGACGCTGACGGGGTTGCCGTTCAGTTCGAAGCGCGACTGTGACGGAATTGCCGGCAGCTCCGCGGGCGGTCGAGCATCAGGCGGCCCTCCGCTCCGCGCTCGCCCGCAAAGCCGGCGAGGAGATCGCGCGACCACCCGCAGCGCCGCGTGGTGGCGGAATGCGCCTGAGGCGCGGATATCGTCGATCGGCGCGAGCCCTGCGACGTGCGCTTCTGTGACGATATCTCCCCGCCTCGCCCATGCTCGTTCCGACCAGCGCTCGCTCCAGTTCTTCGAGCCGTGCCGCCACCGGCGTGCAGGCGCCGACGGCAACGCGAGCGCTCCTTACGATCCCATCCCCGTCAGCATCGAGCCGCCGCCGCCGCCATCAGGATGGAGATCACAAAGGTATCGCCGCGCGCCGGGCTTTTTCGAAAGCGTCCGCGCGCGCTGGTCGCGGGCTTCCGGGACCAGAATGGCCGTGACGATTTCGGCTGGACCGGCGTGCCGTCTCCCTGTAGCCGCTGATGAAGTCTCCGACCGGCACGCGTCGCGATCCCTGCAGGGACGCGAGCTCGACCTCGGCGTCGAGCGTCAGCAGGCAAGGAATCCCGTCGCCGGCGGGCGAGGCGGTGCAGATGTTGCCGACCAGCGTGCCGCGGTTCTGCACCTGCGCGCCGCCGATATCAGCGCGCCGCCGCCTGAAATCCGGCAAACGCCGCCGGAAGCGAGGCCCGCCGCAGGCTCGGTCAGGTGGTGAGCGCCGAAGCGGAGGTCATCCTGTTCCTCCTGCAATGCCGCTGCAAGTCGCCGATGGCGCTGATGTCGAGCACGTCTGGATGGCGCATGTCGCCCCAGCCCACCCGCGCCGCCCTGGCGGGATAGACATCGGTGCCGCCAGCGAGGTTGTCACGTCTTCCTGCGCGGCGATGCTCGGCGCCTCGTCGAGTCTTGGGTCAGGTAGGCGAGCATCCTCGGCGCCCGCTATGCCGAACGTTTCAGCCGGGCGCGCGAGCGCCAGCGTCTCGGCCATGTCGATCTCGCCGGAAGCGCTCGCTGAAACTCCAAAAGCTCGGCCGCTGCCTCGGAGCGTATAATAACCCCTTCGCGTCCCGCTGCACCAGGTCCGGTTCGCGCCTGAACGGATCGCCATAGCCCCCGCCGCCCGGCGTCATCACCTCGACCCGATCACCCGCCTTCAGGCGGATATCCTGGTCCTTGGACAGATGCTCAGGGATCATCACCTCGCCACCACGATGGATGCGCACCACGTTCGGCGCACCCTCCATGCCGCCCTCGACGCCCGGCGGCCCGGAAGCGTCCATGATCCATGACGAAGGATGCGCTCGCCTCGCCGCGCAGGCTCTCGACCTCATAGTGCGCGCCGAATCCGCCGCGATGCCGCCCTGCCCCGCCCGAGCCTTCGCGGAGCGCAAAGCGGCGGAAGAGCACCGGATAAGTACTGCTCCATCACCTCGACCGGTGCGGTCTTGGAGATGCCGATGGTCGGAGCAACCGTTGGTGAGGCCGTCGTGCAGCGCGTTGCCGCCGTAGCCGCCGCCGGAGATCTGGTATCATCGTAGCCTGCGCTACGCTCTGGGTCGTACGCCGCCGAGCGCGAAGTTGCCCGACGAGCCGGCGGGCGCCGCCGTCACCTTGTCGGGGATCGCCTGCACCATCGCCAGAACACCGCCTCGGCGATGCGCTGCGAGACTTCCGCCGCGCAGCCGGAAACGGGGCGCGGATAGCGCGCATCGAGGAACGTGCCGACCGGCCGCTCGATCTTCAGCGGCTCGAACGCTCCGGCATTGAGCGGCGTATCGGGGAAGATGTGCCGCACCGCCAGGTAGACGGCGGAGCATGTCGTCGCGCACGACTGATTCATCGGCCCGCGGCAGGCGCGGCTGAGCTTTTGGAAAAGTCGAAATGCAGCCGATCTCCGGTCTTGGTCAGCGTCAGCGCGATCTTAAGCGGCTCGTTCACGACGCCGTCAGGATCGACGAAGGCCTCCGAACGGTAGACGCCCTCTGGGATCGTCGCGATATGCGCGCGCATGAGCCGCGCGGCGCGGACGGAGATTTCCGAGATCGCCGTCGTCACCGTCTCGGCGCCATAACGATCGAGCAATTCGACAATCGCCGCTCGCCGACCTTCAGCGCCGCCGCCTGCGCGCTGGATGTCGCCGATCCGCTGGTCGGCGATCCGGATGTTGGAGGAGATGATGGAGAAGATCTCGCGGTCCATCTCGCCGCGCTTGAAGAGTTTTACCGGCGGCAGGCGCAACCCTTCCTGCTCTACCTCCGTCGCGTGCGCGGAAAAGCCACCCGGCACCATGCCGCCGATGTCTGGCCAATGGCCGGTGTTCTGCAGCCAGCAGAACAGCTTTCCGTCGTGATAGAACGGCATGCGCGAAACGCACGTCCATCAGGTGCGTGCCGCCGAGGTAGGGGTCATTGACGATATAGATGTCACCCGGCTCTGGCGGAGCGACGTTTCCCTCGCCGATCAACCGGATCAACTCGGCGGTCGAATATTGCATCGTGCCGACGAACACCGGCAGCCCGAACTCGCCCTGGCTGATCAGCGCCAGGTGTCCTCCGTCAGTAGATGCCGGACGAACGATCATCTGCCTCGGCGATGATCGGCGAGAAGGCCGAGCGCGTGAACGCGATGTCCATCTCGTTGCAGACCTGCTGCAGGCCGGCCTGGATCACCGCGAGCGTGATGAGATCGACGCCGCTCATTCTCGGACAATGATCCGAAGGTTGCCGACAGCATCGAGAGTGGCCGACGCGCCCGGTTCGATCACCGTCGTCGCGTCGGCTGCTGAATGATCGCGGGGCCCTTGATTGGCTGATCGGGCTTGAGCGCTCCGCGGGCAAGCACCTGCGCCTCCTGCCACACGCCATCGACATAAAGCGATCGCGTCGGGAGGGTCGCGGCGCTGTCGCTCCTGACTTCGCCGAGCACAGCAATCGAAGGGCTCTGCCGCCTGCCGATCACCGAGGTGATGAGATTGACGAGCACCGCGCGAACCTCCGGAAGCCGCACCTGGAAGCGCCGAAAATATGCTTCCTCGAAAGCGGCTGCAGCTCCGCACGGCTGACGTCGGCGGACGGGATGCCGATGCGGATCAGATGCGTCTGGCCGCGAAACTGCATGTCGGCGGCGTGGATCACCACGCTGTCGACGATCTCGTTCCGCTCGGCGGCGTTCATCCGCGCGCCTTCGGCGCGCTGAGGCGCGGAGCGTTTCGGCGAAGACGCGCTTATGTCGAAGCGTATCGAGCGGCGCGTTGAGGGTCTGGACAAAATCCTGACGAAGGTCGGCGACGAGGCAGCCAGAGCGCATTTGTCAGCCCCGGCAGCGCCGGCACGAGCACCTCCGGAACCCCAGCTCGCGCGCAATGGCGACGGCGTGCAGCGGCCCGGCGCCGCCAAATGCGAAGAGCACGAAATCGCGCGGATCGAAGCCACGCGACAGCGAAACAAGGCGGATGGCGCCGGCCATGCGGGCGTTGGCAAGTGTGAGGATCGCGGCAGCCGCCTCTTCCGGCGCGAGGCCGAGCGGCGCCGCAATCTGCCTCTCGATCGCCGCGCGCACCGGCTCGACCGCCGCCGTGCCGTCCGTGCCGGTCAATGCCATCGGATCGAGTCGGCCAGAACCAGGTGCGCGTCGGTGATCGTCGGCCGCGTGCCGCCGCGGCCATAGCAGATCGGTCAGGGGACGAGCCGGCCGATTCCGGCCCGACCTGCAGCATGCCGGCCGCGTTGATCCAGGCGATCGAGCCGCCTCCGGCCCCAACGCTGCGCACATCCACCATCGGCACATGGATCGGCAGCGCCATAATCGACGGTGAGCTCCGGAGGAGGCTTCCGGCAGTCCTCCATGGATCAGCGCCACGTCGGTCGACGTGCCGCCCATGTCGTAAGTGATGGCGTTGGTGAGTCCGGACTGTTTGAGGATAGTCGCCGCGGCGGTGACACCCGAGGCCGGGCCGGACATCACGGTCTTCGCCGCCTCGCGCGCGACGAGCCGCGCCGAGACGGTGCCGCCGTTGCCGTTCATCACCAAAGAGGTCACGCCGAAACCCCTCGGCCTCGAGGTCGCCGAGTAGCCGGCCGATGTAGCGGTCGAGGATCGGCGTACTCCGCCGCGTTGACCGAGGCGGTGGTCCCGCGCTCGTATTCACGAAACTCGGAAAGAAGCTTGTGCCCGAGCGTCACATAGTCGTTCGGCCAGAGTGCTTGTGCGATCTCGCCAGCGCGAAGTTCTGTGCATCGGATTGGCATAGGAATGCAAGAAGTGGATGACGAAGGCTCTCGCAGCCCGCGTCGATCAACGCCCCGGCCGCCGCTTCCACCTGCTCGTCGTCGAGGCGGGTCAGGATCGTCGCCGCGCGCATCCATCCGCTCGTCGACTTCGATCCGCAGCTCGCGAGGGATCAGCAGCCTCGAACGTCCCAGAATAGTCCATACGGTTTCGGCCGGGTGCGGCGGCCAAGCTCCAGCGTATCACGAAAGCCGCGCGCTCGTGATCAGCCCCACCCTGGCGACCCCACTGTCCGAGAATTGCGTTCGTCGTCGCAGTCGTGCCGTGAATGACAAGAGCGAGATCGGCGGGCGTCACTCCGGCGGCAGCAATCGCCGAAAGCGCACCTACGGCCTGGTTCGGAAGCGTGGTCAGTGCACCTGGCGAGCCTGATTTCCGGGCTCGCCGCGCCGCGCTCATCAGGAGATCGGTGAAGGTGCCGCCGACATCGATCCCGGCGACCCATTTCGCCGCCGGGCGGCGTTCTGCAGGCACGTCGCTCAAACTCGCCGCGCCCGGAGGATCAGGGAAGCCGGCAGACTCAAAGACTTCATCGAAAGGGGGCGCTAGTTTGCATGCGAAATGTTAGGGTGCTGGCGAAGAGGCGCGTCAACCGTAGCGCTTCGACGTGATTTGTATGTTTTGAGTGCAATGTCGCCTACTTAGAACCAAGCTGAGCGAGGTGTCGCACTCCTGTCATTCGTTTGCAGGGAGGCGATGCTGGTGCTCAGACCCTCGACTGATCCGCGATCTGCCCGAAAACGCGCCGTCTCTGATTGTCGCCGATGACAAGGAGACGGCATGCTGATTTTAAGTCCGGAAAAGTTCGCTCCGAGCGCAATCGACGCGCGCGCGCTGACGCGAGATCTGGCTGGCTATCGCGATCCCAGCCTCCTGCGAAGCATTGTCGAGATTGTGATCACCGTCGCACCTCTGGCGTTGACATGGACGCTGATGTGGGCGGCTCTCCGCCTCGACCAGATCTGGCTCTACGCTATCCTCACCTGCCCGCCGCCGGACTGCTCGTGCGGCTTTTCATGATTCAGCACGATTGCGGTCACGGCGCATTCTTTCGGACGCGGCGCACGAATGATTGGGTCGGCCGCGTCATTGGCGTGTTCACGCTTACGCCCTATGACTACTGGCGCCGCACCCATGCCGCCCATCATGGGGATCCGGGAACCTCGATCGGCGCGGCATGGGCGACCTCGATACCTTGACCGTCGCCGAGTACTTGCGTGCTGCCATGGTGGCGCCGCTGGCGTTATCGGCTCTACCGGCACCCGCTGGTGATGTTCGGTCTCGGACCGGCCTATGTTTTCCTGATGCAATACCGGCTGCCAGTGGGACTTTTTCGCAGCGGATGGACACCCTGGATCAGCACCATGGCGACCAATGTCGCCATCGCCGGGCTCGTCGCCGGCGCGATCTGGCTCCTGGAATCGGATCGTTCCTGCTCCTTCACCTTCCAGTCGCGATCCTGGCGGCGTCGATCGGCGTCTGGCTTTTCTACGTCCAGCACCAGTTCGAACAGACGTCGTGGGATCACAATCAAAAGTGGGACATGCACGAGGCAGCGCTGCACGGCAGCTCCCACTATGATCTCCCTTCCGTGCTCGGGTGGTTCACGGCCAACATCGGGATCCACCACATCCATCACCTGGCAAGCCGGATCCCCACTATCGGCTTGCCGCAGGTGCTTCGCGACCACCCGGAGCTGAAACAGGTTGGGCGCATAACCCCGCTGGAGAGAGCCTCGGCTGCGTGCGTCTCTGTGCTCTGGGATGAACGCAGGAAGCGCCTGATCCCGTTCCGTGAGATCTCCGCCGCGGCGTGAGCCGCCGCCGCTATACCGGACCTGATCCTCGCATAGAGCCAGCAGATCCAGATCGCCGGCGCGAGAAATGTCGGCGAAGGGGATTTTCCGTTCGCGCGACCAGCCGCGCGCGAGAGCGGCGGCGGCGATAATCCAGACGATGGCGACGAGCGCGGCGAGGGTCACGACAGCGGGAAAGACTTCCCAGCCGACCCATATGCCGCCGGTCGCCGCGAGGCTTCACGTCGCCCAGGCCAAGTCCTTCCGCGCCGCCGCAGGCGGAAGAAGAATTGCCGCCAGCAAAGAAGACGCCGCCGCATATGATGCCCGACAGCGCCGCATGTGCGAGGGCGGCGAGCGATGAAAGGCCCACCGGCCCAAGCCTCCCAGGCAGCCGCCGCAAAGCCCACACAGCGCGGCGGGAAGATTCCCATGCGTCCGGAACGCGCATGCTGCGCACATCCTCGACGGCGATGGCACGCCATGCTTCCAGCGAGGAAGGCCGACAAGACAATCTGATCGGGCGCCATCGAAAGCGCCGCCACCACTGCCCCGACAAGCCCCGCCATAGCTGCGACGGCGAAGCCGGAGAGCCGGCCCGCGGAAAGCGGCATCAGCGCGCCTGCGTCGCCCCAGACCCCAGAGCCGCGAGCGCAGGTCATCGGCAACGTGCTGCGCGTCCTCGCTACCGCGGATGACGGAAGGCTTGATCAGGATGATCAGCTCGGTGCGCTGGTTGGCATAGCGTCTCCGGCCGAACAGGTAGCCGATGCCGGGCACGCGGCTCACGCCGGGAACGCCAGCGCGCTCGCGCGCGCCCGCTTCGCCGATCAAGCCGCCGAGCATGACAGTCTGCCCGTCGACCACTGCGATGCTGCTCGCTTGATCGCGCGGTTCGAGATCGTCGGCGTCAGCGTGTTGCCGCCTGCCGCGACGGAGGAGATCTCCTGTCCGATGTCGAGCGTCACCACGCCGTTATCGGCGATCCGCGGTTTGATGTTCAGGATGATGCCCGGTGTCGCGGCATTCCACCTCATTCGACACGTTGTTGATGTTCTCGGTCGAGGTCACGGTGCGGGTGACGATCGGGATCTGGTCGCCGACCTGGAATTTCGCAACCTCGTTCTCCACCACGACCAGCGAGGGCGACGACAGCACCTGCACGTCGGTGATGCCGTCGAAGGCATCGACGATGGCGTCCGGGCTCGCTGCGCTGCCGAACACGAAATTGAAGCCCGGAGCCGTTTGGCCAATGGTCGTCGTGAGCCCGCTGAACAGGCTCCGCTATTCCATGGTGGGTCTTCAGGTAGTACTGGATCCCGAAGCGGAGCTCGTCCGTCAGTCGTACCTCTGCCATCGTCACATTGATCGCGACTTGCAGCTGGGGCACGTCGATCCGCTCCAGCGCCTTTATGATCCGCTGCGTCATCTCGGTATTGGCGAAGATCACCAGTGAATTGTTGGCCACGTCGGCCTGGATGCGCACGCCGCCGCCGTTTGGCCCTTCCGTGCCCGGAGAGGGCGTCCCAACGATGGCGGGATTGAGCCCGCTTGAGGTATCTGGACCTGCGATCAGGTCCGACGGCTGGTTCTGCTGTTGGCCGGGCGTCTGTTGATCCTGGGTCGAGTTCGGATTGTTGGAGTTTGAAAAACCGGATGTCATGCCCTCGGTGGTGATCGGTTCCGATCCGGGCTCGACCTGCCCGTTGGGCGTCTCCGTGCTGGTTCCTCCTGCCCGGAGAACAGCCCGTTGAGGAGACCGGCAAGCTTCGTGGCGTCGCGATACTTGACGCGGTAGACGTGAACGTCAGCGGTCAGATCCGGGTCTTCCGTGTCGAGGCGACGCACCCAGGTGCGGGCGGTCTGGATGACGTTGTTACGGGGCGAGACGACCAGCACGGCCCGCAGGCGCTGCATCGGGATGAACTGCACGAGATCGCTTCCCACGCCGCCTTCGCGCGAGGAGAAGATGCGTTCCAGTTCGGGAATGATTGCCTCGGGCTTGCTGTGCTGCAGCGGCAGGATTGCGACCGACTGGTCGCGCATCCAGTCGGCATCGAAGGTAAGGGCCGTATCGATCGCCGCCTTGCGGTCGGCACTGTTCCCCAGAACGACGAGAAGATTGCGGGCGCGCTCGGCACGCACCGATCCCGGTCGCGCACCGAAGCCATCGATCAGGCTGATCAAGGTCTGCGCCGAGACATGCCGGAGCGGCAGGATAGAGATGCCGTAGCCCGGCTGCCCCTCTCCGACATCGGCCGTACCGGCGACAGCCGAAGCCTCCAGCGTGACCCGGTAGTGACCCTTGTCGCGCACCAGCGCAGCGCCATTCATCTGCAGAATGACTTCGAGCGCCGGCACCAGCTCGTCGCGGGTGAGCTTGCGCGCCGACGACACGGTCACCGAGCCAGCCACGTTCGGATCGATCACGTAGTTCTCGCCAAGCGTATTGCCGAGGATCGACTGCACGACCTCGCGGATGTCGGCGTTCTCGAAGTTCACCGTATACTCGCCGGGCTCGAAGCTGGAGACCGTCTGCCCTCGCCTTCCCCGTCCTGCGCGCCGGCTCCGAGATAAACCGCTTCGCGCGGCCCCGCTGCACTGGCCGCCCCGCTACTCGCCGCGGCTGCGACGGTGCTCGCAGAAGGCTGTTCGCTCGCGGCGCTGTAGCTGGCGACGTCGCTCAGCGGCTGACGCGCCGCGAGGTCCTGGTTAGGGACCGAGGAAAGGCTGCCGAACCCGGGTCCGGACACCTGACACCCCCGAGGAGCAGCGCCAGCGCCAGCAGAAACGTCGAAAGACCCGGGCTTCTCGGGGAAGACATTCACGCATCTCCCCTTCTGGGGTTACACCAACTCGATAAGGCCGCCACTACACGTCCGCCAGCCAACCTCCCACCGGCATGCTGTACAACAGCTTGCCGAGCGAGGCGCGCACCGTTAATCCGGCTTGCATTCTCGCATCGCTGTGCGAGGTTTGGCTGCGACTAGCCTTCTCTTTCGCCGCGCCTCCGAATCGCAAAATTCGGCCGCCATTTTGCGTGAAGATGGGCTTTGTCGCATGCTAACTGCAAGCTAATCTTTGTAATTGAGGCTAGGGGCGAATTCGGAGTGCGTGGATGCTTGGGAGTTACACCTCCGGACCGAACGGCGCGTTTCCTCGCTTATCTGAGGGATGGAGCGCCCGAACGGGATCGCGTCGACTGGATGGCGGTCGACCGCAGCATCGCCGCGGGCCGCGACCACTACCACGAACTTTGGGAGACCGGCGCGCTTTCGGGCGGCGAGCTCGCCGGATGCCATCGCAATCTTCCATAATCTCCCTCGCGTCCGCGCCGAGCAGATCTCATTTCCAACCTGAGCTCTTCAAGGGCCTGTCGCGGCGGTTCCTGCGAGAAGCCTGGATATTTCCCTTCTCCGACGAGGGCCGGACGCACCGGCGCTCGCCGTCGGCGATCCGACGCGCGACGAGGCGATCCGTGCCGTCATGGTAGCGCTTGGCGAACCAGTAGCCCTGCGTGTCGCGGCCTTCGACGAGTTGGCTGTGCTGTTCGAACAGGGGACTGACTCGCTCGATTCGGTCAATGGATGCGCGGCAGCCACTCCACCTGTCGATGATGGCGAAGGCGGGGCGGAGGAAAACCTCGAGCGCCTGCAGGGATCTGGCAAGCGGCGCCCCGGTGGTGCATGCCGTCGAGGCCATGCTGGAGACAGCGGTCAATCTCTCCGCTACCGACATTCATATTGGAGCCGGCACAGGAAGGTGTCCGGGTGCGCCTGCGCGTGGATGGCGTGCTGCGCCTGCATCAGGTACTTCCCCGCGCATGGCGCGCGCCGTCGTCTCTCGCGTGAAGATTCTCGCCGGGCTCAATATCGCCGAGCGCCGCCTTCCGCAGGATGGGCGCGCTCGGGCACGGATCGGCGGTAATGAAGTGGACCTACGCATCGCGACCATGCCGACCATGCATGGCGAAGCCGTGGTTATCCGTATCCTGGTGAAGGAGGCGAGCAGCCTCGACCTGTCACGCCTCGGCATGTCGGCGCATGATCTGAAGGCTTTCGCTGAGGAACTCCGCCGAACCGCACGGGCTGATTGTCGTCTCGGGCCCGACCGGAAGCGGCAAGACAACTCACGCTCGCGGCGGCGCTCTCCACGCTCAACGATCCCGAGCGCAAGATCATGACGATCGAGGACCCGATCGAGTATCAGATTCCCGGCATCCACCAGACGCAGGTGAAACCATCCATCGATCTGACCTTCGCGACTGCGCTCCGATCCTTCCTCCGTCACCCGATCCGGATGTGATGATGGTGGGCGAGATGCGTGATGGACCACCTGGCGCAGATCGCCATTCAGGCGGCGCTGACCGGGCACCTCGTCCTGACGACTCTGCATACAAACAGCGCCGCCGACGCCGTGGCCCGACTGATAGACCTCGGAGTCGAAGACTTTCTGCTTGTCTCGTCGCTTCGCTGTGTCGTCGGCCAGCGTCTTGTGCGCAAGCTGTGCGAGCGCTGCCGGACAACCACGACACTCGGCTCCGGCCGCTGCCAAGACGCTGGTGGAGAAGGGTATCCTGCATCTTCGACCCGGCGAGATCTTCCACGACGCGCCGGGATGCAGCTGGTGCGGACGTACAGGCTACCGCGGCCGCGTCGGCATCTTCGAGGTGCTGCGCCTCGATGACACGCTGCGCAGCCTGATCCGCCAACGGCTCGACATCACCGAGATCCAGAGGCACGCCCGCGCCACGGGGATGACGACCATGCTGGAGGACGGCCTGGCCAAATTCCGCGCCGGCATCACCTCCGTCGAGGAGGTTTTGCGCGTCACGACCTAGCGTCGAGAGTCCTTATTGGCTGATGGTCGTCGTCGCTCTGGTCCGCGTCCGGGAGCGTCCCTTCCGGCGGGATCGGCGTGTTTCCGAGCTGTGGCCCGAAATTCTCAGGCGGAGCGCTGTCCTCGGTCATTGCGTTAGGATCGGCGGGAATCTGCGCGTCGGGATCTGAGGTCTCCGCTGAATTATCCCCTCCGGATCTGCTGCTTTGTCGCCGACGATGGCCGAGTGCCTGCGCGCTGAGCGTTCGTGTGGTGCGGGATGACGATGTCGGACTGACCGTTGTCAGGGGGCGGGGGCTCCCCGAGTCCGGCGGCGGCTCGTCCGACTGCAGATTACTTCCCGTCCTGCGGTGAACCTGGGTCGAAGGGTTCCCCGGATGGGTCGCCACTCTGCGGCGGGGGCGACGTGAACGTCTCAAACATTTTCATATCCTGAACGCGGTCGCCGCTCTGGAATACGATCGAGCGAGCATCGACGATCTTCATCGTCCAGTCCTCGAAACGGTCGCCCGAGGCGAGACGCAGTGTCTCGCCGGTCGAGGTATTGCGCAGGAGCGCCGTTTGGTCGGCGTCGGTCAGGATGATCCCGATGAGTTGCAGCGGCGGAGGCGGCGCCTCGACGGCCGGCGGCGGCCCTGCGGAACGGCCGCGACCTCTTCCGGTTCCGCCGGCGCCACGACGGGCGGAGTCCGGGAGGGTGAAGAAGCGGGAGAGATCGCGTCGCGCTAAGGCTCTCGAGTTGTAGGCCGGAGAGCGGATTGGGATTGGTCTGGGCTGCGTCGGCCGCCTGCGTCTCGGCTGCCGCCGGCGGCAAATCCTCCGGCGCGGGTTGCGCCAAATCGGGATCTGGCTGCACCTGCGCTGGCGGCGCAATTTCCTCTATAGGCGGCTGCGCTTGTTCTGACGCGGGCCGCGCCACTGGAGGCTGCGCCGCATCCCGCGGGGATGGCGTCTCGACAGCGGCGGGCGGCAGCGCATGATCCTCCGGGCTCATGGTCTGGCCGAGGTCCGGTGCCGGCGCCTCATCCGAAGATGATGGAATTTGATCAAGATCGGGCTGTTGTTCGCTCGGACCAATTCGATCGTCTGGCGTCGTTGCCATATCGTCAGAAGGAGTGATGACCGGATCGGCCGGCAGCGCATCCGCCTCAGGCGGCTGGTTGGGCTCAGACTGCGGCGCGTCCTCCGGCGGACCGGCGACGATATCGTCCGCAGCCTGCTGGGCCGACGCGAACTGCGCGGTCCCGAGGCGAGAGGAGAGCCGTGAGCAGAAGCGGAGACCCGCGCATCTAGGCCTCCCAGTAGCCGCGGACGAGCAGGATCACGGTGAGTTCCGGGTTCGCGGCATCCGTTGCGGTGTTGTCCTTCGCCTCGACGGTCGGCGTGCGCACCCATCAGGATCGGTGCGCCGGTCTCCAGGTCGAAGATGATCTTCTGCAGGCCGTTGATGTCGGTCTCGAACTCGGCCCGCAAGCTTACGGCGCCGGGCTCCTGCTGCTCCGGCCGTCTCGCTACGCGAGATCTCGGCCTGCACGACATGACCACCCGCGCCCGCCACCATGGTCGCCACGATCCTCTGCAGCGCGGCTCCGGCGATCGCCGGCGACTTTCCTGGCAGATAAACGCTCGCCATGTTCGCCTTCGCACCGTTGGCGCCGGCCGCGAGCACCGACAGCCGCGCCTGCAGCGACGACAGAGCATCCGCCTGCTCGCGGTTGGATTGTGCGACGACCGAGGCGGCGCCGAGGCTCCACTACGACCCAGAGCGCCGGCACGATAATCATGAGCCCGACGACAAGGCAGCACGGCGATGCGGCGAGGTTTGCCTAGCGAAGTCGGCATGTCAGTTCAGGTCCGTTGCCGGGGCATCGGGGAAGAAACGGTGTCGCCGTTAGCGACGGCGGGCTTGTAGCGCCCGGCGATCTCGAAGCGATCCTGGCTTGCCCCCTCGTCACGCATCGTCGGTGCGGCAAAGCGCACGTCCGGACAGTGCATCGGAGGAGTCGAGGACTTCCAGCAGCGCTGGCGCATCGCTTTGTCAGCCCGACGAGGTGCACTTCCCCGTTCTCGATCCGCAGCTCCGTCAAAAAGGTGTTGGTCGGAATCGTCTTCGAGAGCCGGTCGATCAATACGACGAGCGGGGTCTCATCCTGCTTTTGCGCAAGCAGGCGCTGGCGACTGTCCGAGAGGCTCATGCCGGCGCGCGCCGATTCTGATCTTCGACCGGACGGCGTCAGCTTCAATCTGAAGCTCAGCCGCCGTGGCGTTCACGGCATAGAGCCGCCAGCCGCAGAGCACGCTCAGGCTGGCGCCGATGAGCAGGATGGCGATGAGGGCAGTTTGCACCTTGCGGCGGCGCAGCGCCCGCGGGCCCGACCGCTCCCCTGCAGCAGGTTGACTGCGCTCGGACGGTCGATTGGATCTTCGGTCGTGCCGACCACGTCGGCCTCGATCCCCGCAGCGCTAGCCGTCCCGTCACGCTTTCCAAAACATCGCGGGCGGTGGCCACAAGACGCACCGCAAGCTGACCCTCGGCGGCGGGCTCGTCGTCGGCCATGGCATAATCGTAGACGACGCGATCCGCCGCCCACGGAGTCGCCCGGTCGAGCTGGTGGCGCACGATCTGGATCGAGATAAGCGCTGGCTTGCCGCGGCAGGCGCAGGATCTTGCTCAGGACGCGGCTTCCGTCGAGCCGCACTTCCAGCGGCTGCGCCAGCAACTGGCGCGGCAGCCTGGAGGTGTCGAGTTCGTCGAGACGTCCCCGCGTGATCAGCGAGGCGCCTTTCCGATCGACCCGGTAGCACTCGAACTCGTCACCGCGTTCCACCAGGACGAGCCGCTTCCGCCGGCCGGCGCCCCTGCGCTTCGGCTCGAGGAAATCTGTAAGCTCATCGACAAGGCTGCGAGCAGCTCCGGTGATTGACGCCATAGCTCGGTTTCAGTTGGAAAGGTCCGGCGCGCCCATTTCGCCCGCGCCCTCGGCCGCGACTTTCGACCATGCCACGGTCTTGTAGTCCGCACTACCTCATGCCTGCGGCGCAAGAGATGACCGCCTCGGCGGCGTCGGCATAGCCGTTTTTGAGCTTCGCCCGCACCTGCACGCGGTAGACCCCGGACGGCTTGTCGCTCAGGAAATCCGTCATCTCAGGGACCAGTGTGGAAATATAGTCGCGGTCCCTCCCGCCTTGCGGGCGCCGAGGATGTGCTGGACGGCGGGTTTACCGGAGCCGGGAATCGCCATCAGCACGGGCGGGGGTGCGAAGAGCGGGTCAATCTTGGGGCTGCCGCTGAACACCGTCAGGTAAGGCTTCAGGCGCTCGAAATCCTGCGGACTGAGCCCGAGAATGTGGCGCGCTTCGTCGACCGAATGGAACGGGCAGGTTCGGCGGGCCGTAATCCAGGCCGGCGTCGGTGTAGGTGGAAAGTTCGGCTCCGTTGATCGAGACATCGCTGTCCTCGTCCCGCCAGTCGACCACCCGGCTGGCGAAGGCGTCGGGGCGCATTGACACGCCGCCGACCGCGGCAAAGAGGCTCCGAGCAGTTTCGGGTCGGCGGAATTGAGATCGATAAGCCCGCCCTCGTCATTCACGGAAAGGCGCACCTCGCCAGTGTGCAGACGCAGCACCAGCTTGTTGACATCCTTGACCTCCTTGCCCGCGCCGTAGAGCAGAAACGCCGCCGCCGTGACCCCACCTTGCAGCAGCCTGCCTCGGCCGCCACCTCGTCACCGCCGAGCCGCGCGAGACCGAGCGCCGGGCGCGCCACAGCGAGGGGAGGCCTCGATACGATCGCCGCCAGCAATCCAACCACCAGCAGGACGGCGAGGGTTACGTAGCCCTCGTCAGGAGGCTCTGGTCACTGCCATCCCTCGGGTTGTTGGGATCTGGATTGGGATCCGGGTTCTGGATCGGGATTCTGGTTTCCGCTCTCGCCCTCGGGGGCCGCTCCGAGCGCAGCGCACCACCGCCCGAGCCGGGTCCGCGCATCCGCCGGAATCGACATACAGCCTTACGACCAGCGGCGGCGCAATCTGATTGCCGGAATTACCCGTGACCTCAAGACGAATGGCCGCGGGCAGCTGGTAAGGCGCCGTCCAGGCTTCGCGCCACTTGAGTGAACCTTCCTCAATCTCGCCGTAGGCGAGCTTGTACCTCCAGGGTCCCGAAAGGAGGACGGCCTGGCTTGGCGAATACGCACTCCCTCCGGAAGCCTTTCGCCCCAGGCTGCAGCTGGGCGGAAGATCTGATCAGTACCAATGCCGTTGGCGAAGCGGGGCCTCGATCGTTGCAACTAGACTCTTCCCTCATTCTTCCCGCTTCCGTCGTCCGCCACGACGAGGGCGACCGCCTGCGGCGCGACCTGAGAAGAGGAATCGGGTCCCGGCATCCGGTTCCGATACGGATGAAGCGCACACCCTCGAGGTCGCGCCGCACCTGCCTTGAAACCCAGCCGCCAGCGTCTCCAGGGCATTGGCTGTGCGAGCGGTAGCGGTAGAATTGCGGCTGACGAGGTCGGATGCGATGACGAGGCGTGAGCAGCACCAGCCCGCTCAGCGCCAGCACGGCGATCGATCTCGACCAACGCGAACCCCCGCCTGACGATCATGCGTATTTCCAGGTCATTGCTGCTGGCCACCAACCCGCATCGTCTCGACTTCCAGCGTCCTGCCGGCGGAGACATCGACCTCGACGCGCACATCCAGAAGCATCGCCCCGGTGTCCAGCGCCGAGGCGCTGCGAAACCCTGCTGACGGAGCGTCGCACGCCAGCGGTGTCCATTAAGGGTTCCGGGAGCGGACGCCCGGCTGCAGCGACTTCGTCAGCGCGTCGTTCAGCACGGATCTGCGCGACGAGCGCGCGCGTCCATCCAATCGCGTGAATGATCGAGTATCGAGCGGGCGAAAACGAAGCTTCGCGGCACAAGGCCGGCCAGCGCCGCCAGAATTGCCATGGCCACCAGCATCTCGATCAGCGTGAACCCGGCCTCGCGGCGGTCTCGCGACACCTGGTTGCGGAGTCTCGCAGGCTTGTTCATCCACCGGTCTCCGTGCGGGCGACACGCATCGCCAGCCGTCAGCCAATTCACCGACACGCGATGGAGAAACTGTCGCGGCTCAGCGTCAGCGCCCCGCCGGAGGATCTGCCGTCGGGAAGAAACTCGATGGCCGCTCCTTGCCGTCGCCAGGATACGGCTCGACTGCGTGAACTCGATCTCAGATCCACGCGGGACCTGACGAGAGCCGTCGCCGGCTCCAGCACTCACCACCCCGTCTCTGACGTTCACATGCGAGAGCACCGGCCGGCGCGAGCGCGAGCGCCATGTTGCGATCGGTGCGGAACAGCGCGGCGACCTGATCGGCGGCAACCCTGATCTCCACCGGACCTGGCGGCCGGGCCGAAAGCGCGGCACCACCAGATGCGCGACCATCCCAAGGATGGCGAGGCCAGGATGAGTTCGTAGAGCGCGAAGCCGCGTTCCCGGAGACCTCGATCACCCGGCTGAAGATGTCACCGGCATCGTTGGACCCGCCTCGCGGCCGTCCGAGCCCAGCGAGACGATTGCATCAGGGCCGCTCTGGCCGGGAACGCGATACTGGCACGGGTGGCCCCATGGATCCTGGCGGCAGCGCCGACTGCTTCGAGTACGGGCCGTTCCAGTTGTCGACGCTCGGCGGACGCTTGATGAGGACAGTAAGGCCCTCGGACTGCGAGGGGTAGCGGCCGGCGTCGAGGTAGAAGAGATCGAGCGCGGCGCTCACGGAGTCGATCTGCACGCTCGGCGGAGCGCGACCCGGGCGTCGGACAGATAGCCGAGCACGCGCGGCGCCGCGAGCCCCATGATGAGGCTCAGAATCACCAGCCCTGACCAGAAGCTCCACCAGCGTGAAGCCGCCGTCGCGTGTCGCCGTTCGGTCGGAAGGTTCGGGCGGCGACGCCGGCAGGCCGCCAAGGGATGCAATGTTTCCTCATTGTATCAGGTCGTTCACACTCAACAGCGCCGTTATGACCGAGATTGATAAGCCAAGCGATCATGCTGCTCACCAACATAATGATGGCCGGTCCAGGATGCCCGTCAGTCGGGTCAGCGCGACGATCTAACCGGACTTCGTAGAAGGCGGCATGCGCATCGCAGCTGAATCGAGCTCTCCCGATTCCTCACCCACGCGGGAGCATATGGGACGGCGTAGGGCGGAAAGTATGTTCACTTCAGCCGAGCGCTTCGCTGAGCCGGTGCCCCTGACGGACGCTGGCGACCAACTCTGTCGATCTTCCTCGGCGGAGCGGTTGTCGCGCATCAGGTCGCGGATCAGCCTGCAGAGTCCGCTCGAGATGTCGACGCCGCTGTGGCTAAGGGTGCCGAGAGTGGCGCAGAAGCGACGACGGTCTGCTCGTACTGAACCAGTCCCCTGCACGCCGGGATGCGCACGGCGAGCGCTCTCGAAAAGAGGCTCTTCACGGCGCGGCTGCGCACCGCGAAGAAGAGAACTGTGGCGAACCGCGATCCCGGATTCAGCGATGAGGGTGTCGGTATGACGCGCACCGCGCGCGAGAGATGGAAAGATGAAGGGCTGCTGCTCCGGGTCTGGAAGCCGGCGAGGGCGCGCTCGAATTCCGGGATGATCCCGATCAGCGACGAAGAACAGAACTCCGTCGCCGCTACGATGAGGAAGGCCGGATAGGCGAGCGCCGAGGAGATCTCGCCGCCTAAGGTTCTCCCGCGCGGCGCTCGTGCGCGATCACCCGGCAGGCGTCTCGTCGAGCGTGCCGGCAACCTCCGGCCACCTCCACCATCTTGGCGAAGGTCTTGGGGAAGAGGTCAGGAGTGCTGCGGACACCGCCTCCGCCAGGCTGTACCGACCGATATCTCGCGGTGCAGGTCGCGCATGAGGTTGCCGACCGCCGGCGCACCACCGTCTCCGACAGGATCGAGCATGCGCGATCCAGCGTCACGCCGCCCTTGATCAGGGTCGCCAGATCCTCCGAGATGCCGCTGATCTCCTCACGCGTCGGCTTGCGCGCAAACAACGATCGCAGCGAGAAGCTGCGCGGCTGGCTTTCGTCCTGATCTCCACCGGCAGGAATGAGATTCTTCGAGCTCCGGCAGGACAGCTGCGTCGAGGCAGCCTCGATTACGCCTGCGACAAGGTGGCCGGAGGAATCGAGAGCTCGGTAGCGGAATTTCGGCATGCGTGCTGGCTTCATACCGCTTCGCGGTCACAGATTGCTATGCCACGTTCCACCGGCGTGGAACCGGGATCACACCGTGGGTAACCTGGAGACCAGCAGGCAGCGCTAGAAGGTCATTGCGGGAGCCGCTGGCGACGAGGCGGCGCATAACGCTTGCGAACCGTTGACGAACTTCGTCGCCTGCGGCAATGACGTCCGCCGAGACCCGTCTTACCCCACGCACCCAGACAGAGTCGATCGCGGAGTGTCTGCGCGCGAAGATCCAGGCATCGAGTGATGCGATCACCGGCGCGTCCTTCCAACATGACGTGGTCAGGACATAGCGACATGATGTCGGCTGACGCGCCGGTCGCGATGTCTCCGGGCCGCTCGCCAGCGCCCTCGCCCCACCCTGAAGCGCCTTGTCAAAGAGAGTCGGCCGGTGGATTTGTTCTGGTCAATGCGGTTCCGCGCACGAGTCGCGCGAGCCGCTGCGCATATTCGAGCTGGCGCAGCTTCGGCCGACGTCGATGCGAGCACATTCGAGTCCGATGCCGACGCCGAAATGCCCGCCCGATTGGCAGGAAGCGGCGACCATCGAACACGCCGTCGCCGAGGTTGGCCCTCGGTGATCGGGCAGAGCCCGCACAGTTGCGCCGCACGCCGCGAGCGCCTCTCGTCTCGGCGTCCGTCATGTGCGTCGCGTGGATCAGGCACCAGCGCGGAGTCGATCAGGCGCGTTGTCGAGCAGCCATTCGACCGGCGCGCTTGCCCGACCACGCGAGGCAGGCCGCCAACCTCCTCGTCTGCTCTGCGGCGTGGATGTGGATCGGCTCATCGATCGCTAGGCCGAGCACTGACCGCAAGCTCTTTCAGGCGCGACAGCACGCAGGCTGTGCGGCGCGACCCCGATGTTTGCGGCGTCTGGACTTGAGGCGGCGTCGCGGCTCGCCTCGAACAGCTTCGCGAACAGCCGTCGAGGTCGTACAGACGAAGCGCCGCTGCCGCGGCTGACGGGCGGCGACTGCCGCCGAAATCGCCGTGCGCATAAAAGCACCGGCAGGCAGCGTCAGCGCCGATGCCGGTCCCGCTTGCCGCCGCAACGACGCGATCCGCCATCTCGGCGATGTCGGCATAGGGGCGAAACCGTCCGGGTCGTGATGCAGGTAAGTGGAACTCGCCGACACGCGTGAAGCCCGCCTCCAGCATCTCGACGTAAAGCTGCGCCGCGACCGCCTCGACATCGTCGGGCGTCACCGAACGATGCGCGACGCGGACATCGCTCCGCGCCAGGTCCAGAAGTCGTCCGGCCCCGGCCCGCCGATGCTCGAGCCAGCCCCGCCATGGCGCGCTGAAGGCATGGCTGTGCAGGTTCGGCATGCCAGGCAGGCCGATCGCATGCCGCTCGTTCTCCGGGCGCGGCGTTGCATCCACCGAGACCTTGCAATGCGCCCCTCGCCGATCTCGACCAGAACATTCTCGACGCCAGCCCTCGGCAGCAGCGCCGTTCCGAAATGCAATGCCGGCATCTCAGCCGCCGAGAATTCCCGGCAGGTCGAGTCCGTGCTCGCAGCGCGCTCTCAGCGGCGATATCGTAGCCGGCATCGGCGTGGCGCATGACGCCGGATGGCCGGGTCGTTCCAGAGCACGCGCTCGATTCGCTTGCGCGCGCCTCCGGCGTGCCGTCCGCACACGATCACCATGCCGGCATGCTGCGAGAAAGCCGATGCCGACGCGCCGCCGCCGTGATGGAACGACACCAGGTGGCGCCGGAGGCGCAGTTGAGAAGCGCATTGAGCAGCGGCCAGTCGGACACCGCGTCGGAGCCGTCGCGCATCGCCTCGGTCTCGCGGTTGGGGCTCGCGACCGAACCGGAATCCGAGATGATCGCGGCCGATGACGATCGGCGCCTTGAGCTCGCCTGCAGGCCACCATCTCGTTGAAGGCGAGGCCGAGACGGTGCCGGTCGCCGAGCCCGACCCAGCAGATGCGCGCCGGCAGGCCCTGGAACCTGATCGCGCGCCCTGCGCCATGTCGAGCCAGTTGTGCAGATGCGCGTCGTCCGGCATGCAGCTCCTTCACCTTGGCGTCGGTGCGGAAAATATCCTCGGGGTCGCCGGACAGCGCCGCCCAGCGGAACGGCCCGATGCCGCGGCAGAAGAGCGGGCGGATATAGGCGGGCACGAAGCCGGGAAAGTCGAAGGCGTCGCCGACGCCCTCCTCCTTCGCCATCTGGCGGATGTTGTTGCCGTAGTCGAGCGTCGGCACGCCGCGCGCCGTGAAGTCCGAGCATGGCGCGCACATGCTCGGCCATCGATTGCTTCGCCGCCGTCTCGACCGCCTTGCGGATCGCTCTCGCGCCGCTGCCTCCCACTCGGCGAGCGTCCAGCCCTTCGGCAGATAGCCGTTGATCGGATCGTGCGCCGACGTCTGGTCGGTCACCGACGTCCAGGCCGCACGCCGCGCCGCACGAGCTCCGGGAAGACATCCGCGGCGTTGCCGAGCACGCCGACCGAAAGCGGCTTCCGCTCGCGGCAGGAGCGCTCGATCATGGCAAGCGCCTCGTCGAGGTCCTTCGCCTGCGTGTCGAGGTAGCCGGTCTGCAGCCGCATCTCGATGCGGCTCGGCTGGCATTCCACCGCCAGCATCGAGGCGCCGGCCATCGTCGCCGCGAGCGGCTGCGCGCCGCCCATGCCGCCGAGCCCGGCGGTCAGGATCCATCTGCCCGGCAAGACTGCCGCCGTAATGTGCGCCGCCCGATCTCGACGAACGTCTCGTAGGTGCCCTGCACGATGCCCTGGCTGCCGATATAGATCCACGAGCCGGCGGTCATCTGCCCGTACATCATCAGGCCCGTTGCGATCGAGCTCGTGGAAATGCTCCCAGCGTCGCCCAGTGCGGCACGAGGTTGGAGTTGGCGATCAGCACGCGCGGCGCATCGGCGTGCGTGCGGAACACGCCGACCGGCTTGCCCGACTGCACGAGCAGCGTCTCGTCGCCTTCGAGCGCTCGCAGCGCCGCGACGATGCGGTCGAAGCTCTCCCAGTCGCGCGCCGCCCGGCCGATGCCGCCATAGACGACGAGCTCGCCGCGGCTGCTCCGCCACGTCGGGATCGAGGTTGTTCATCAGCATGCGGAGCGGCGCCTCGGTCAGCCACGACCTTGGCGGAGATCTCCGTGCCGCGCGGTGCGCGGATGCTGCGGGCGTTGTCGATGCGGGTCATGTGTTCCAGTTGGCTCGGCGACGAGTGACGGATCAATCATGGCCGCGCGACTCGTCGAACGAAAGATGCAATCCTTCAAACCATCTGGACCAGAGGCCAGAATGACATCCAGTGAAAGGGTGTCGGCGTCGAACAGGATGCTCAACGCCCAGCCACACAACGACTTCCCCCGTATCCCTCTCAAGAGCAGCGGCCCTTCGCGAAAACAACAGAGCGCTCCCTGCGTTCAGTCCGCCAGTCCGTGTCGTCAAGAGCAAGAGGCGGCCGGAAACGAGGCCCGCTTCGATGTCCGGCGGGATCAGCATGCCGAGCAGCTACGCGGCATGATGAGGATGGGCGGAGTGTCACCCGCGACTGATCTCGACGACGTCAGCTCATCCGCCAGCGCTCAGCGAGACCGGGCAGCAGCTCGGCTCCAGCCGCCTCGACGATGGCACCGCTTCGTACGAGATCGACTGCCGCCTGGATATCGGGATGCAGATGCCGATCCTCCTCCAGCTTCGGCACCTTCTGGCGCAAGGCGGCGCGCACTCCCGTTCAAGCGCCGGGCTGCAAAGAACTGGCGCGATGCGGAGTCACGGCCCGGTGCCGCGGCAAGCAATTCGATGGCCCGAGCACGGCGAAGAGGAGTTTCCTCGCCATCGGGAAGCAGGGCGGCGCGCGCCGATGCGCGGACATTGAGACATGATCCTCTGGTTCGCGGACGTCGGGATCGGAATCGACGCTCGCCGGAAAGGCGCGCGTCGCTTATTCTCCGAAACAGCGCGGCCGCCGTTACCTGCGGAATCATGAAGCCGGGAGTTCAATCCCGGCTTTGGCGTCAGAAAGCCGGTAGTGCCGGAGAGCGCCGGGTCGACGAGCATAGCCGTGCGGCGCTCGGACAGCGATCCGATCTCGCAGAGTGCGATGGCAATGATGTCGGCAGCGAAGGCGACCGGCCTCGGCATGGAAATTTCCGCCCGACAGCGCCACCTCGTCCGCCGCGGAAGATCAGCTGGATTGTCCGGAGACGCCGTCTCGCCTCAGGTGCCAGCGTTGTCGCCGCGAAACGGAGCATATCGACGGCGGCACCCATGACCTGCGGCTGACAGCGGATGCAATACGGATCCTGAACTGCGCGGATCATTGACGCGGTGCGATTCCCGGATCGGCGCTCCCGCGCATCAGGTTCACGCAGGGCATCAGCCGCTTCGATCTGCCCTGACGGCGGCGCAGGCGATGGATGCGTCGGTCGAAGGGCGCATCGGACCCACGTGCGGCGTCGGTCGACAGCGCCCCAGTGATCAGCGCGGAGCGGAACGCCAAGTCGACCTCGAACAACCCTGGGCGAGCGCGAAGGCAGTCGAAAACTGCGTTCCGGGTTCGAAGCGCCAAACCTTCCTTCGGGCCGAGTGAGACAGGCTGTAATCCGACAGCGGACTAGCGCATCCGCAGGCCGGAGCGGCCTTGCCCTTCAATATCGCGTCTCCCCACCCCGGGCATGACCGCCGTCATGTGGGCGAACGGGCGAGGTCGCGGACGCGCCGGCGGACCCCGCGACGGCACGACCGGGAGCACATCTCGACTCAACATCGCCTCGAGCAGTTCAAGGCGTCTCCATTCGATGCGCCGGAGGCGCTCAGCGCCAGGCTTGCAAGCTTCAGCGCCATCATCAGCCGCACGGATCCTCGGTGGGGTCGGCTCCCCCACGCCCGCCGCATGCGAAAGCACGAGGTTGCGCTGCAGGGTTGCGATGTCGCCGGCTTCGATCTTCACCGTCGCAAGCTTTCCGAGCCGGTATTGATTCCGTAGACAGGTGCGCCCTTCTCGACGATCGCCGCGACGAGGTTCGCCGCCGCCGCCACCCTGGCGGCAGGCGGGATCGAGGTGACCGCGTCGCCCTGATAAATTCGTCTCCAGATGTGCAGCGTGCTGCGCCGGGCGTGAGCGATCGCGTTCACTTTGCCCTCCAGATCCGCATGAGGAGGGAGTTGAAGCCCAGACGATAAACGAGCTCGGCTGGCCGCTCCGCATCCCAGACGGCAAGATCGCACCACTTCGCGACCTCGATCGTCCCGATCTCGGAAAGCTTACCAAGCGCGCGGGCCGCGTTCGCGTCACGCCCAGCAGGCATTCCTCGACCGTCAGCTGGAACAGGGTCGACGCCATGTTCGCGGCGAGGAGCAGTGAGGTGAGCGGCGAGGATCCGGGGTTGCAATCTGTCGCCACGGCGATCGGCACTTCGGCACAACGGAGCGCTTCCACCGGCGGCTTCTGTTTCTCCTTTCAGAAAATAGAAGGCGCCCGGGAGCACACCGCCACCGCTGCCGGCGGCGGCCAGCGCCGCAACGCCCGGCTTCGTCGAGATACTCGAGATGATCGGCGGAGAGCGCGCCGAATTTCCGCCGCGAGGCCTGGCGCCCCCGCTATTTGAAAGCCGCTCGGCATGCAGCTTTACCGGGAAGACCCAGCTTTTGCGCCGCCCTCGAATACGCGCGCGATTTCATCTGCCGAGAAGGCAATCGCTCTTCGCGAAAGCCGTCCGACGGCATCCGCCCAGCCCCTCGCCCACAACATGCCGGGAGCTGCTCATTGCAGACCCGATCGATGTAGCGCGGCCCCTTTTCGCCGTTCGCCTCGGGCGGGAGGCTGCGCATGTGCGTGCCGAGTGAAGGTGCGCGCCAGGATGCCCACGCGGCGCTCCTGGCCGACATGCGTCGCTCGCGCGCGCATCTTGGCCTCGCTAGCGGCATCGCAAGCCCATATCCGGACTTTGATCCCCGAGCGTCGTCACGCCCTCACCGATGAAGGGGCGTCGAGTCGCGCTGGAAGCGCCGCGCGCACCAGGATCATCCTCACTCGCCGCGCGCGTCGCCTTGACGGTCGAGAGGACGCCGCCGCCAGCGCGCGCGATCTCCTCGTATGTCGCGCCTTGGCTGCCGCATCTCCCATTCGCCCCGCGCGATCTCGCCGGCAAAGACGAAATGCGTGTGACCCGGTCGAGTCCAGCCCCGGCGTCACCGGGCGTCCCCCGATGTCGGTCGTTTCGGCCGCCGACCGGAGCCTCTACTTGGGCGAGTTCGTCCTCCGGCCTCGGCGTAGGAGGATCCGCCCGTTCTTGGAGCGCGGTTGGGCCGCGTTCTATCGGCCCAAGCCCCGGCACCCGCCGGATCGCAGGTGTAGGAGCCGGGCGTTGCTGAAGAGATCCTGTCGCAGACCGGCTCTGCACATCGATCAGCGTTTCCCGCCGAAACGCACCTCTTGGGTACTTTTTCGATGAGGCACGGCAAGCGATGGACGGAAATCAGTGCGCTCTCGAATTTGAGGCGGAGGAAATCGGCGCACTACGGCCCTGGATATATATTCAGCTGAGGAAGCACCCGAACGTAGCGAGTCTTTCTTCTTCGCGCGAAACGGGCGCAATCAGCATTGGGCTGCAGCGAGGCGGCGTGCGCGGCCGCGCAGCTGTCGATCCGCGCACATCAGAATCGCCAGACCGCCGGGATCGAAGCTTCTTTTCGGTGACAGGCGGAGGTCCCCAGGGGAAGAGCAGGCCACAGGCGCCTTAGAGCACGGGCCGAGAGGGACCCGAAAGTCGGCGCTAACCGGGTTCGCTGCTAGCCGGACCAATGCCGGCCTCGGCAACTACCGGGCTAAAGGGTCACTACTCGAAGCGCCGTCTTGAAGATGGTGCGCCATTTTGGGCCGCGCGGAGATCCGGTGGCGGTATCCTCAACTTGCGGAATACGTCGGAAGCGCGCCATTTGCAGGTAAACTAATTCGCTCGCCTGGACAAGAAGTCCTCCTATCGCATCGGCGACTGCTCTGAGAAGCATGGCAGCCGGCGCGGCACCGGCTCTACGTCGCATGCAAGATAAATCCGTGCCCGCACCTCATCAAGCGAGGGCGGATTGAATGTTTCCAGTTGACTCACTCACGCGTATTATCCCTCGAACTTCCCGCGTTTGTTGCTTGTCCGCCATGACAGCAGACTGAATTACCGCGGGCGTGGCCGAAAGCGTGACAGGCCTCAACAGAGGTTCCGCCGCCCACCTGGCGGCGGCGAGATCGGCCGAAGCCGATGGTGATCGGCTCGAAATCGTAGCCAGCTCGCACTGGCGGTTGCCTGTCCCCGGTTTCCCCATGCGACATCGGGCGCGAAAGGGCGCGCACCACTCTCCGCTCCGCGCCGGGGCGATCGCCAATCCATCTTGCGGCGCTGCCACTTGCCCTGCCCCGCGCTCCGTCGGATAGACTGAGGCGGAGATGCCTGGCCTGCGCGCTTCCATGAGTTTCCCTCGCCAAAGTGGCATTCGCCGGCAGATCAGATTGCCTGACCGCCTGCACCACCACAAGGCGGCAATGCCGGCCACGTGCGGTGAGGCGACGCCGGCCACTCCAGCATCTTCAGGCCTCGCCAGCGGCCATGAGATAATGTCGCGGCCAGGCGCCGTGATTCCCGTCGCTGTTCGAGAAGCTCGACACGCTGTGTCCGTGCCCAAGCGGATCGGGATCGAGCGAGCCTACCGAGAACGATGCCGTCGGCGCTGGCCGGAGGGCTCGCCGAAACGATGTGCTCGCAATCGCCGCCCCGGCTGGAGATCATTCCCGCCGGCGGCGACCACGATCGCCCCACCGGTGAGTTCTGCCTGCGCAGCGCTGCGGCAAGCCGATCGAGCAACCGGATGTTGGCGCAGTAAGCTTCGAGCGTTGCGGCTGTGGCAAGCTCGCGCGGCTGGCCCGTTCGAGCCGATCCTCAAGCGTTGCTGCGAAGTCGAAGCCGACAGACATTGAGATCACGTGCGCGCGCTCCTCGTGCGCCCAAGCGAGCCCTCTCATCAGCATGCCGGGATCGCCGCCGTTCGTTCGAGCACCTTGCCGATCGGCGCCTTTGCACCCGGGGCCACGCCGATCGGACCCCCTCTACGTTCCGTCGAACAGGATTCGGCGCAATGCGTACCCATGTCCGTCGCGATCGCCGTTTCCGGACCCGGTGAAATCGCCTGGACGAGTTCGACGTCGCGAAACGCGGGATGCTCGCGTCAGTTCCCGGTATCGAGAGCTGGCACACTTTGCGTGACGCCGGCGCCCGAAATTTCGACCGATCGGCGCCGACTGCGGCAATCCCCACGGCTGCAGCCGTGCAGCTTCGCTCGATGCCGTTTAGTACGGTGAGGCGGCTTGGCAGATTGTGGGGAGATGATGCATGCCTGACGAGCGACAAGAGACGGGTGCGCATGATCTCCGCCGCGGCCACAGGAAATCCGGTTCCTGCGCGACCTCCCGCAGTTCCTGCGCACGGTCAGTTGCTCGCGATGAAATTTGGGTCGCGGCGGTTCGTCGTCATCTGTGCTGCAAATTCAATGGGTTGCCCGACAGCAAGTCCACCGCGCGCTGGCGCGGCGTTGAATAACCGCCTCCCTGTCGAGCAGTATGATGAAAGATCGTTCCAAGGACGAACGCGCATCTGATCTCGCGATGTGAAATCCCTCGACGCGTGTCAGCAACGCGTGGCATGGCGTGGCAAAAGCGACTGACACCTTGTGCGGTGAATTTACGCTTACGCTAACCGAACATTACATCGTTTTACGTCGGCATGAGGCTTCCACGAGTATTTCGCGCGTGAGGCGAGTTGAACCGGGGACGGAGTCGCTTCCAGCGGGGCTGGAATCTGGTCGGTCGTCGAGCATGACTTGCAGCAGCAGGGGAAACTGCTGGAGTTCGCCGCAGCTGCTTGATGGTCATGGCAGAGCTTATCCGATTCCGGCAACGCCGCTGCGCTGGTCGCGTAAATCTTGCTGACCGGCGGGCGCGCCGGTCGCGCGCGCCGCCGTGCGGCAGTTCAGCTGCGGACACCCGGATGCAAAGACAGCCGCCACCAGCCTGCGCAAATTCCTGCTCAGGATCCGCGAGCCGCGGCAAGCGGTTTCGGATTCAGAGCTCGTCCGCGAAGAAGCGCAGAACCGTAGCGTAAGCCTTACGCAGTCGGTTCGAGATCGACCTGCAAGAGATCTCTCCAGATTTCGCGGGGGCCATTCGCCGGCGGGATTGTTGTCAGAGCTTTTGCGACCTCTATCGGGGCGAGTTGCTGGAAAGCTGCCCAGAGCGGCGAGGAACCGGCAGCGCGGGAATGGCTTGCTGATTATTCAGCGGACGAAGCTCGGAGGACAGCGTTTATTGGCGCAGCGGCCGCGTGGATCAAAGAGCATCCGACGCAGCCACGGACAGGATGCTGTTGCGCGTCGCCGGCGCGCCGGTTGATCGAGGTCACGATTCGTCTGCTGAGGCGGCGCATCGCGCCTTGATGCAGCTGTTCCTGGATAGCGGCAGGCCTGCCCCGGGTGCTTGACGTCTATCGCGTTGATCTCGAAGATCGCCTGAAGACGGAACTCAGGAGGTGGCTTGCTCCCCGACGCCCAGACGACGAAGCTGCACATTCCGCGATGGGCGCCCGAAATGCCTCAGGGCCCCGCCGCCCTGCCGTCGCGTGAGACGGTGCACGCCGATTATCCTCGCGCGCCAGCAGCTCAGGTCCTGATTCCGAAGCGACGCCGCTTGCACGATTTCCCTCCGCGTTCTGGTGCACCTACCGCATAACGATCCTGCCTCCCACCACGGTCGGAGGCCAGGACTACGCCCATCGGCTTGCCCGCCTTACCTCTGCTGATCGAGGACACGTCACGATCGGGCTGTGCCGGTTCCAGTCCCTCTCCGTCATTGCGCCCCACACCGCGTGGGGGAGCTGGGCCAGAACGGGAAGAAGGCGCTGCTACGATCCTTGGCGAGGGATCGACTGCGCGGTCGAAACGCAACTGCAGACGCGGGACGGTGCGCTGCAGCTGATTGTGAAAGCCTGGTCAGCGCTTTGTCAGCCGGGACATTCTCTGGATGCGAACATTTACACCTTCAGCCGTGCGAAAACATGGCCCCGGCAATGCGGGAGTTGTCGGTCCAGATCGTGTCTGTCCTCGTGGACACCGTCGAGCGAATTGAGCTCGTCAAGTAACGTCGATCAGGATCCGACGGCCTATCACTTGTATCTGACCGGCCAAAAGCTCCTGCGCACGCTCGACCTTCCGAGCGTCAGGAAGGCGCGTCGCGTGTTCAAGGCATCGATCGGCAGCTCTGCGGACGCTTTGTTCCTGCGATCAGCGGACTGGCGCACACGTTTCATATCGAATGGCTGTTGATGGCGCGCGGGGACGGCGAGCTTCTGATGGAAGCCGAGCATCTGGCGCGCCGGTCGCTCGAGATCGGCCCGGATGACGCACGCGGCTATCGCGATCTGGGTCTTTGCAAAATCTACGCTGGCCGGTTCGATGGAGGAGCCTGGAAGCCTTTAGCCACGCGGAGCGCCCTGCCGCAGCGGTCGATGCGCGGATCTTGCTGGTCGACTACGCCGACGCGCTGCAGCATTCCTGCGAGCCTTCCGCGGCGCTGGAGAAGATAAACCGGGCAATTGCTCTCAATCCGCTCGGCCCCGATCGTTACTGGTGGACGGCGGGCGGCGCGAGGGTTTCCATTTGCAGCGGCACGCGATGCGATTGACGCCATGTCGCGCGCACGGGACCCGGCCCGGCATTGAGGCTGCTTGCCGCGTCATGGAGCGATGCTAGAGGCGGGCGGCAGAAGGCCGCGGAGATATGTTCGCAAGGCAACGGAGAATCCGCCCGGATTTCAGCGTCAATGGATGGCTGTCCATCTTGCCGATCCGCGATCCCGCGTTCTGCGCAGCGCTATGAACAGGGTTTGCGAGAGGCCGGCCTTCGGAATAGGAAAGGGAGGCTTTCTCATCGACAGCGAAGCCGATGGAAGAAAGCCCTCGGCCGCCGTGTCGCCCTGATCCAGAATAGCGGACGCGAGCGGGCGGCAGACGTAAAAGCGGTGCGGCGGAGTTCACCGGCGCACCAGCCCCCACGGGTAGCACGGTTTCCCAGCACTCAAGGCTCGATGGAGCCTGTGCGTGGAGGAGCGTTGCTGCGTCCATTTTCAGAGGAGAGAGAGCATGGCAAAGGTCTTCGTCATCCGGTCTGAGGGCGGCGTCTCGCAGCTTCTACGCGCGAGGCCCCGCTCGAGTTGCCCAGCGTCCACGCGCACAATTTCTACGCCGAGCCCCGCTCCGACGCAGCGTCGCGCACAACTTCTGCGCTTCGAGCCGCGCTCCAGGCCGCGGCGTCGTCGCCAACTTCTACGCCGGCCGCGCTCGGACGCGTGGCGTCGCACAGCTACTACGCCAGGCGCGCTCCGGCGCGAGCCTGCCATATTGCGCAGAGCCCGCTCCAGGCGCGCGGCGGCGTCGCATAACTTCTACGCCGGCGGGTGGCGAGAAGCCGTCATCTTCGTCCGTGTGGTTGGCCCGGCTTCCGGACCGGCCACACACTGCATCGCCATTTCGTCCCGCGTTGCAGAGCTGTTCCCATGCGAAGCCGCCGAACTCCCGATGCACCTCGCGGCCGAGAAGGGTCTGCTCCAGTTGCGCCCAATCGCCCGATCCCTACCTCCACGATCGGGTCAGCTGCGCGACCGAGACGGTCGCGCGGATGCGCAAGCACTTCCGGCGCCGCAAAGGATCACGCGACTGCGCCGAAGTAACGGGCCTCCACGACCGCATCAGGCCTACCGGTGTGGATGGCAGTGCGGCCCGAGCTCCAAGACCCCGCACGGCCGTCAGCCAGAAGGGACTGCAGCGATGCCGCGGCGCGGGCGTCCGCGATCATGGAGCGGCGGAGGTCGCGACGGCCGAGCGCCTACCGATCCCGGTGCGTCTCGCCAGCATGCGCGAACTCGCGGCTGCCGGCGGCCGGGCGTTGCCCGCTCAGCAACTGGCGGTCGGCCGCGGCGAACGACCTCTTGCCCCCCGCCGAACGGGCCGGGTGGGTGGAGGGCACGATCTGCTACGTCAGATGCGCGGTTGTGGAGTTCCTGCCGATGTCGTTTCAGCTCGACAGCCGCATGGCCCGCGACCGGCACGCGGCGGCCGCCTGTTGGCAATCGACCGACGGGCTCGCCCTCCGGAATCTGGCAATACGTAG